>Ga0222645_100928_pt1 | contig 14244 bp, 10 predicted proteins | sample AntAcemetagen292_FD_179881 | JGI IMG/M metagenome (GOLD analysis project Ga0222645, IMG submission 179881) | Saline water microbial communities from Ace Lake, Antarctica - #292 | ecosystem: Environmental > Aquatic > Non-marine Saline and Alkaline > Saline | place: Antarctica: Ace Lake | collected...
TTTTACGGAAAAGCTAATTGCAAAAGTATTTAAAGTTACGTTTAGAGAGCTAACGGGGATTGGATCTGAAAGCATTACGGACAAAGACTCTAGGGGGTTTGCCCCTGCCACGGATGATAGCTTTGCGTACGAGCTTTGAAAGAATGGGATCCCGTTTAGATCTTCAGCAGGTATGGATGCTGGATCGGTGGCAGAATGGCTTGTGGTAGCGTAGGGACTGTCTGTCCAGCTATTTACGTTCCTTGAAGAATCGGAAACCAAAGACAGGTAGTCTACAGTCTCATCCAAGGCCCATAGGGCGATTGGCTGCTCTGCAAAAACTTTCTCTGCATATAAGTTTGATGGACTAGACATTCTTCTCCTAGTCTATTTTAGCACATTAACGATATTCTTTTTTGGTCCAAAACAGTTTTTTATATGTTCTATATATTTTACTACCAAAAAATGCCAATGTTTTATGAGAAAATTCCTCTTCATATTCTTCAAGTGCCATCTTCCAAGATTCTCTTTTTATTGGAATAATTTGAGCAATCGGAGTTCCAGCTTCTATGATTCCCTCAAAATCTTTTTTTAAAATAAATGGAAAGTTTATTTGATTTAGATATGTATCTGAATCTACTATTGCAGATAGAGTGATAAATGGTAAATCAGTTCTATTCATTGGATGAGTAAATAGAAACGAGTATCCTGTTGGTGCCGCAACAGACCACTCATTAGAAAACTTGTAAGCCTCTTTAAGATAGTCGCTTGGAATCTGACTGGGAGATATTTGCCCATAATCATGCTTACCTATAAAGGTTTCCCCTCCACGCTTCCACAATATTTGTGTATCTCCGTTTTGTTTTTGAACCTCTATGTCATTTTCTAAATAAATAAAATATCCAGCGGTCATTGCATCTAAAAACGGAGCACACCATTTTACTGTTGCATTTCCAGAAGATACAGAGTCAAACTTCCATTTTTTTTCGTTATTTAAAAATTTTGGAATTTCTTTGTACCATTTTGGTATAGAAGACGTTGCTGGAGATGGTGAATGACCACTTTTTCCAGCCTCTTTAGTAAATGCTTTAAATTTTATATTCATATTAAAATTTTAGCATAATTGTTACAAATAGTCAAGATTTAAATTAAACATTTATTTCAGAGATAGTGGCCATTATAATATAGTAATTTTATAAAGCTACTCTTGTACTGGTGCTGGGTCTATCCAAGATAGGGTAGCCTCATTCCACATATATCTTCTATTTTCTGGTCCTGGTTTTGGTGTTGGTGGGTCCCAAGAAAAGGATTCTAAATTATATGTCCACGATGAGTATGGCTGTGGCTCAACGAAAACATCATTTTCTGAATCATAGGAGTACCCGATACCTGCAAACCTCATTCTAATGCTTCCAGTATATGATGTTCTAACGCAGCGTTGATTCCTAAACTCACCGTACCATGTTTCAGCATCTTTGCCGTCGACCAGCTGACCTTCATCTATTCCTACAATTACTTCTGTAACAATATTGTTTTCATTTAAAAAAGCGTAGTGTGCCATTAGCTAAAAGTCACCGTCCCTGCTCCAGAAGTAATAGTAGTGAGTTTAAAGCTACCGACAGTAGTGGTAGCTCCAGTTACTCCAGAAAAACTTATAGAGAATTCAGATGGATATTTCAAAATAACCCTACCAGATCCTCCAGTTCCGTTATTTCCACCACCACCTCCTCCAGTATTTGCAGAGCCTCCTTGACCAGCAGAATATTGGTAGCTAGCACCACCACCGCCGCCGCCAAAACCAATTGAGGCGACAGCTATTCCAGATCCGTAATATGCTGCAGACGACCCGCCTCCAGCAAAATCTAAGGAGCTTCCAGTGATATTTGTTGTTACACCAATACCACCCTTGCCATTAACCCTTGTTTCACCTACGGCTGCTGCTCCCCCTCCTCCGCCACCGTTAGCTCCATTATCGGTATTACTATTACCACCACGGTATCCCTGACCAGTTGACCCACTGCCAGAACCTGTATATCCAGCAGCTCCACCTCCAGAACCTCCACCGGCGCCGCCATATCCAGAACCACCACCCCGCCCGCCACCATTAGATGATATACTTGCAAACTGTGATGATGAGCCGCTTGATTGAGCTGCTCCGCCAGCGCCGATGGTCAGGCTATATGCTGTTCCTAAAAATACTAATAAAGAAGATTCTGCAGAGGAGCCTCCTCCAGATGGTGATACTGAAGACCTGTATCCGCCTGCACCTCCGCCGCCTGCTGTCTGTGTAGAGGACCCTCCAGATCCACCGCCAGCAATCACTACATAATTAACACTGATCTGGAATGGAATCATGGAGAATTGTCTGTCAGCGTAATTTCCTCCAGAATCAGTCGCCCGAATAACAAAGTTTTGGTCATCCTGTGAGGTAACGGTGCCAGATATAATTCCAGTAGAATTATTTAAAGAAAGTCCATTAGGAAGAATTCCAGAGTAAATAGAATACGTTACTGGCAGGCTGTCGGCATCGGTTGCGGATAAAGTAAAAGAGTACGGTGAATTTAAAACATATCCAGTAATGGGCGAAGTTACCCATGATACAGTTCCACCAGAACTAATAGCATCTTGTAATGTGTGTGTTGCTAAGGCTGGCAAGGGGAGGTTCGGGTTCGACACTTTAATATCATATGGTCCAGAACTATAGGGCATATTATCTGGCCTTGTCACAGTTAGTGACGTAGCGCTATTTTTTACTACATTTTTTGCTGGTATTACGTTTCCGAGGCCATCGATAAATAAAACTTCTACATCGTCTGCAAAATTTCCACCAGTAACAGTAGTGGCATCATCTATGCTTGCCAATGTGCTAGCAGATACTGACGTGACGTATGCTGGAGCGCCTCCACCAACATCCCCAGCAGTAATTGCTATTGCCGTTGGCACATAATCAAAAGTGATTACGTCTAAGGCTTGCGCACCATACACAACAAGACGATTAAACGACTTATTTGCAGTTAGAGATTTAGCGTTAACAGAGTACCCAGAAGATGAGTTGTCTGAACCTATTGCAAAAATTTCTAAACTAGAGTCATCATCTTTAGTTGAAATTGAATACTCCCCAGCTGGTTGAATAGAGCCAAAGCTGTATGTAGTATTAGAGCTATCTGCAGTTGTTATCTTAAATCCATTAGATGTTGCAGAAAGCTGATTAAAACTACTTATTGCCATTATGCAATCTCCGATCCAAATGCTTGGAATGTCAGTGAATTTCCGGTGCCAGATTGTACTGAAATAACATCTGTAGCAGCTAGTGTAATACCAACTGTAATTGCCTGAAAGTCGTTACCTGCAACTGTACCGTCATAAATTATCGCGTTTGATGTTGCTGCAGCTGCCCCAGATACCCTCACAAAGATACGGCAGGTGGCATCGATGCCGGTCGTATTGCTGACTAAGAGCGTACTAACTACCGTAGAAATGGAACCGGGCACGGTATAGAGATCCGCATTGCTTGTATCTGCAGGTGCAACCTGCCCTAGAACTTTGTAAGTCGTAGCCAATTCAGGCCCCCATCATCATTAGTGTATTTGTAACGCTACTAGCAGACAGTTCGATAGCGTCTGAATTTGCTGCTATAGCATCTGAGTTAGATTGGATGTCAGATGAATTAACAGCGATAGCATCTGAGTTGGACTGAATGTCAGATGAATTAACAATGATAGCATCTGAGTTGGACTGAATGTCAGATGAATTAACAATGATAGCATCTGAGTTGGACTGAATGTCGGTGGTGTTGACAACTATAGCATCTAAATTTGCCGCAATGGCAGTTGAGTTTATACCAATATCGTTTGAGTTAACAACGATAGCATCTGCGTTAACCTGAATGTCGGCTGAATTTGCTTCAATTGAAGTTGAGTCAAAGCTTATGTTAAGATCTGATACCTGAATTGGGCTAGTGGCGGATAAGCCTCCATGCGTTGACTTCCACGTCGTACCATTCCAAACCCAAGTACGCTCACCTGAAGTAAAAGAATCACTCATAGTGGGGGAGTCTGGGAAGTTAATTGCCATAGTAGTATTTTACCATACTTTTATACTTTATATTTTCTCGCATCTTTAATAGACTACCCCATTTAGTTGAGATTGCACATATACCTGCTTATAAAGCTTTTATTCTTCGTCTACTGTCGGCTCTTCAGGTGGGGCTTCTTCGACTTCTTCAGCTTCAAGCTCTTCATCCTCTACGACTTCATCATCTAAGGAAGAATCTGTAGTTAGGGCTCCACCGAACCTGCCGATCAGGTACTCGTTTCCCCAGGTCAAGGCCTCTTCTCTGCTCCTCCAAGCTCTACCAGACGGATGTATTTCTTGCTGAATAAGTGGTGACTGTTGGCCAGCCAGCCAGACCTTTAAGCCTTGGCTATCGAAGGTTACTGTATTATTAGTTGGCATTTGTTACATCTCCTATAGTTTCTAGCATTAAGGTTTCAAGAATGTTGCCCGAAAATTCTGGCAGGCCTTGCTCTGTAAAACCAATGCTTCTTTTTTCAATGTTATCTGAGAAGTTTCCGCCCACTCCCGGATAAGAAGAGCTTATCACAAAAGATTCTTGAGAGGCTAGGTTGTAAACAGCAGAACTTCCGGTGTCAAAACTGGCAACAACGTAAGGATAGCTTGCAGTTAGACCAACGACTTCTGGTGAGGCCAGGCTGGTGTTTACTATAGCTGGGTATACCATCAAACTGGCAGTGAAATAGAGACTAGTAGAGCTTGAACTACCTCCGCTATTCTGTAAGGTACCGCTAGATGGAGTGCCTCCGTTTTCGAATAATGCGGTAAACACAGCATAAGAGCCTTCACCGTTGCTCTGCTGCTTGACAGAGTAAGTAGATGGGTCCCAGTTATTCGAAAGTTTTTCTGGGGTTTGCGACCAAGAGGCTTGAGAATGGACAAGTCCTATATGCACAAACTTTTCATTCTCTGTAAATGTTGGGAATATCTGGTTTGTACTGTTTCGGCTACTTGATGTAACATAAATAGGCCTAGTTTTTGAGGCGCCTCTGACTACTACTGCAACCAAAGATGCGTTGCCTGTAGTATATTCTCCATGATTAATTGTTGACGTATTTCCGCTAAATCTTCTATAGAATGATTTAACCTGCAATGCGATCTGGTCTCCCGGAGAATAAAACTTATACCAAAGCTTTCCTATTCCGAAATTGGAGACATTACGTTGTTCTGCGGAGAGCACCTTCCAGCCTTCGTTTATTATTTCTGACTCCACGTAGCTATTCGTTATTGACTGTGTTCCATAAGAAAGGATAATCAGATCATCGTTCTTGAGATCTGATTCCTGCAGCTCATCGATAGAGAACTCAAACCTATCTTTTACTAGGTCGCCGGCTGCGCCAAACATTCCTATAATTTCTAGGTTTGATGGCAAAGCAGTCGCAGAGCTTCCTGAATCGAAAACCGTCCATGTCAATGCATCCGAAGAGTATACTACAGTTCCAGAAATTGATACTGCTGAGTACAGCCCTTCAGAATATGCTACATCAACTAAGGATTCCGAAACATTTGAAGCGGCCTGTGCCCAAGAAACACCGTTGGGGGATGTAAAGATTTCTCCAGCTTCAGTCACCGCTAAAAACTTTGAGTTTTCAAAAATAATTTTATTAATTTTTGAAGCACTAAAGCTATACTGCACCGTCCAGTCAAGACCGTCAGAAGAAACCATTATCAGTCCTGATGGCCCATAGCCAATAAACAGATCATTAGCATAGATCAGTCCTTCTAGAAGTGGTGCCGACTGCACAGGGAGAATCTCTATATTTGTAATTCGGTTAGCTGAGTCAGCACTGCTCGATGTCACCGTGAAGGTCTCGGTACTTTCTGAGCTAAATTCTTTAGTAAATAGCTCTACAGAGTGTGTCCCTGAGCCACCTGAGGATTGATTATGTGTCTCTTGAGAAGTATAGCCGCTAACGTTCGCTGGAACACCCAACCAGGCACTGTAATAGTTTACGTAAATGATAGATATTCCACCTCGATTATAGGTGTGCTGTGCGCTAGTGTATGGATTGCTATTCAGAGCACCACCAGAGGCGTTACTTACGTTTGTTTCCAGAACGGCAGCGTTTCTGTATACCGATATTCCACCACTAATGTAATAGTTAGTATTTGTAGTATAGCCTCTTGGAAACACTGTCTGTCTTGTTGTGGCATACTTAAAAAAGATCTGATGCTCGGTGAGATTCAAATAAAGGTTGAACCCATCTGCCAAAATCTCTTCATTTGACATGGTCTGCCCGGCGATAGAATACAGCATCAGGTCGCCTGGCTCAATGCTTATGTTTGTGCCTACTGTTGAACCAGGTTGGTTAGTGGTGCCGTTAGAATACAGCAGCTGCTCACCTACGAGGCTAACTTTAATATCGGGGCTTACTGTAGTTGAGATGCCTGACGAACTCCATGAAACCGGTGGGTTTGCAGCAGATACGATTGAATTTGTGTGTGGTTTAAAGGCATAGTAGGCGTCATCTGCGTACGTAAAGCAAGAAATTGGATCTGCAGCGACCACAGGGTCAAAGGTAATACTAAAAGTGTTCGACTCATACACTCCGGTTATTGGAAATGTAATCGATGGTAAAGGTGAGGATGAAGTATTGACATCTGATATGTTGGAATATATATCCACAAAGCCATTGTTCCCAACATCGGCAACAGAACCAACCAAAGACAACCCCTCTGGTATTGTCGAAAGTGGAAGTGTGCCGCCATTATAGTATTGGCCAGAGATACCCAAAAAACTTAAAGAATTAGCGACTACCGATGCCGTCGGTGTGGACGGGTTGCTCAAGTTGTCGGTTATCTGATTGAAGGACACGCTCGGATTGCTGACTGATGCATTTCTAACTATTAGGACTGTGAGCGCGCATGAGCTGATGTTTTGGTTGACTGCTTGAATAGTTAAAGTGGTCTCGGACCCAACAGCTGTTTTTACGTAAGCCTGCCTTCCGTTATAGGCGCTTATGTAACGCTCTAGGCTAGTGTAACCGCCCTCTGTTATGGTAAAGATATCACGGGTACTGCTGCTGGAGCTATAGCTTACATTGCCAGTAACCATAACAAAAATCTGATCGCCTGCCTGAATCCCAAAGCTGGACAAAAGGTAAGTTTTTGACTGACCTGTGTCTATGCTCCCTGTTTGAGTGGTAAGGCTAGAGACAAGCCTTGGAGCGTCGTCGATACTTGCGCCTCCTCCAAGGTCTGCAAGCTGAGTCCAGTCTTTTCCATTTGTGGTAGACAAGAATCTGCTGCTGGAATTGGCAGCCACCCAATTTGCTCCGTCGTTTATAAGGCCTAGGGGCGACCTAAGCACCGAGGGAGATGTCCCCCTGTACCACTTTGTAGGCTTAGAGGACTCTGCAGAGATCAGCGCTGAGATGGGTGATCTAAAATTTTGAACGCTTTCTCCAGCGGGGATGCTGAAAACATTAGAAGATTCGTCAGACAGAGTCCATTCTGAATCGGCCGTGGCCTTGTATTGACCCGCTGGGATGGCCAAGGCACCTGGTGTGCTCTTTACGCCATAGACCTTTGAACTAGAAACTACAGCTGGTTCTGGGAACTGTGAAATTGACATTATACGATCTCCAATCCAAATGCGTGAAATGTTATGTTACCGTTTGTAGAGTAAACAGTTATGACGTCTGCGGCATCTATTGTTGCCCCCATCGTCATAGTTGTTGTACTGTTGCTTTGTAGCGGCGAGTCGTACATAAGGGCGTTTAGTTCTCCCGCTGCCGCTCCGTCCTGTCTGATATAAATTCTAAAAGTGTCTGTTGCTGCAGAGGTGTTTGTGATTGCAATGCTTGAGATGATTGCCTGGCCTCCAGCTGGGTTTGTGTACAAATCAGTATCTGTAGCCGCAGCTGGCTTTGACTGACCCAGAATCTTGTAAGTAGAAGCCATGTTTATTCCCTTTCATCATGCTTGTTCTTTGTATTAAGGACGTTAATATACATTATACACTATTTTTAATCATTGTTTATAAAGAATAGTTATTTAGCAAAGCTATTGGTGATTTAGACGCAGAGGCAAAGGGGTCGAAGTACCAACTATAGATTTCAGAGGATGTCGTTAAGGAAAATTCTCTTAGGTTAGTGATACCGCCGTTATCGGTAATGCCCAGGGTGAATACGAAGACTCCTTCTTCCACTGGAGTTCCAATAATCTGCCCCCTATCTGAAAGCAGCTCTATACCCAATGGAAGCAGTCCAGTTTCAAGGGAGTAGACAACATCAGTGGCGATTCCGCCATCTGAATGTTCTAGCTGGATAGTGTTGCTTCCTAGAGCATTTACGTCTTCCAGGGCTCCCGCTGGAGTCACCCACTGCACAATCTGATTAGCAAATAATGTTATTTCTTTTAATGTGTTATTTCCACCCTCATCCTCGGCCCTCACCACAAATGTTGTAGAGTCACCTTCTGTAAGTGCAGAATCGTTCCCCGTAATCACTCCAGTTTCATTGTCGATTGAGAAGTCGTTGAATAACGATCCAGAGACTATGTAGTAATCTATATCGCTTGCGTCAGGGTCTCCTGCAGAAAGGCTTAAGGACGTTGACTCTCCTAGTGTCCAGTAAATTGAAGATGTCGTGTTCCATATAGGATATCCACCAGAATAGATGACGTCATTAATTATATTTCTTCCGTCGGTCGGATCCGGTATTCCGGGGTTCCTGACCGTCAGGGTGTATGGCTCATACTCTGGGGGCAAATCTTCGGGTCTAGTTACTACAATCTCACTGGCAGAATTTTTAACAACGCTAGCAGACACCCTTTCGAGAAGGTCGCTACCTGTAAAAATTGCAAAGGCATTGTCTGCGAAGTTACCTCCGGTAACGGTTGTGGTGTCTCCAATATTTGGCAGGGTCTCTACGTCTACTGAAATTGCAAATGGTCCAACTCCGCCGTTTACATTGCCAGAGGCTTCTCCAGTTGCGACTGGCTTGTAATTAAAAAGAATGTTGTCGTTTTCTGTAGCCCCGTATATTACGACATACTTGACAAGGTCTGTGGCTGTTAGAAATCTACTGGTAGTATATCCTGAGAAAACTCCGGAGGCCGAAGATACGTACACATCATAGGTGTAGTCTCCTGCTACCCTCGAGGTAATATAGTACTCTCCCGCGGGCTGCTCTTCTTCTAGCGTGAAAGTTGTATGTCCTTCATCTCCCACAAATATTTGAAATCCACTAAGACCATTTGGAGCAGATTCGATACCTGCCGCAATTTTATCGTCTACCTGTAGAGAATTATCATAGGCCGAGAGGTCAATGCTGATTTGATCTGTGTCTGTGTCATAAATCAGGGGTTCTTCAACACTAAGAACTGAGACGCTGGTTTCATTGGCTAACCAGGCTGTACCGTCCCAAGTCCAGGTACGTCCTTCTGCGGAGTACTCGTCATTGATGCTAGGTGCATCTGGAAAGTTTAATGACATAATAGTATTTTACCATACTTTTGTTTTTAAATTATGAATGATTTCATTTCTTATGTGGTGGTATAAGGCTATCGCATTAGTATGCTGTGAGGAAGTTACTTTATAAACATAACAGCATAGTGATCTGGCATGTTCATGTAAGTTTTCATTACTGTGTTATAAAGCTTTAGCATTATGCTCCTTATTTATATTCTTTGCGGGCTTAGGTGAGGTAACGAATTATGACAATTCCGTTTTGACCGGCTTCTCCTCTGTTGCTTCCGTTGTAATTGTTACCATTTCCCCCACCACCAGGGTTACCATTACCCGAAGTAATAGTACCGCCAGAGGTGCCGCTTGAACCTCCGCCACCTGCACCACCAACAGCGTAAATCGTACCATTTAACCAAGTAAGTCCTGCCCCACCTGTTCCGCCAGTATAGCCAGGAGAGACTCCACCTGCTCCACCTGCTCCACCTCCGCCACCGCGACCGTAGTTGCCCGTACTGCCACCACCGTCGTTACCTTGGCCACTGGTTCCTGACCCACCATAAGCAGAGGAATTACCTTGGCCAGAACCACCGCTGGTTCCACCTCCGCCACCGCCGCCACCGAAAGAAACATTGCCGTTAAAAGAAGAGTCTTGCCCGCTTGTCGTGGCCCCTCCGAGACCTACTACTACGCTATAACTGCCCAAAGCCAAAGTTGAAGATGTCGCTATATAACCGCCAGCTCCACCGCCACCTGCAGTCTCAGAGGCTAGACCACCGCCACCTGCAACTACTAGGTATTCCGCTGAGACAGACTCACTAACCACGAGGGCCCCATTACTGGAAAATGTGTGGTAAGTATAATCGCCAGAAGTACTTCTAGTCCCGCCAGAAATAGGATAAACAACAGAGGTAGTAAACTCCCTGTCCACAGACAGACCACCCTCGTCTGTTGCTCTAATTGTGAACGTAGCATCTGTTCCAACAGTATCTGTGTTTGTGCCGCTAATTAGGCCAGAAGTGCTAACTGAAAGCCCAGTGTTTAAAGAGCCGGACTGCAGGGTGTAGCTCAACGTGCCACCTCCGTCACCTCCTGCCGCCACAAGCTGAAAGCTGTACGCTTTGTCCTCTAGGATTCCAGTAACTCCATCAGCCGTAGTGGTCCAAACAGGTACTACGTTAGCAATAAAACTAAACGCACTGTCCAAGAAGTTTCCGCCAGTGTCAATGGCCCTAAAAGTCACGTTGCTGGTGTCACCATCAGAAAGGGAGCCAGTGAAAGTTCCGCTAATCACACCAGTTTCTTCAACTAATGAAAGACCAGCCGGTAAACTCCCAGAAACTATAGAGTAATCAATGTCGGTTTCTTCGGTGTCGGTTGCAACAAGTGTAAGGGAGTAGCTTCCGCTGGTATCATGATACTGGGTTGTGGCAGTCTCCCAAACAGGGCTTGCTCCGGCACTTACGGAATTTACTAGCAAGTAGGCATCTGAACCGGAAGGTACCGGGATTCCTGGGTTTGCAACTTTTACTGTGTATGGAGAATCGTCAGGGTTAAATGAGTCTGGTCTAGTAGCAACCAGCTGAGTGCTTGAGGAGCGTACAACGTTCTTTGCCAATGTTTCTGCACCGCTCTGGCCAATAAAACTAACCACAACGTCTGCAGCAAAGTTCCCACCATTTACAACTGTTGAGTCGTCAATAGTCGGCAGCGAGCTTGTAATAACCCCGGAAATAAAAGCTCCAGCTGTAACGACATCGCCAAACGTAGAGGGCACAGTAAAAACCCCTTCGTAGGTAAAGTATATAACCTCGCCAGCTGCAGCACCAAGAACTACAATTTCAGTAAAGTCTGCATATATATCAATCCCTGCTCCATTTGCATAACCAGCATAACTACCATCTTCAGCAATAGCATATATGTCGTAAGTTGTGTCGCTATTGGCAAAAAGAATTGCGTACCTACCCGAAGCATACGTGCGGTTTAAAACGTAAGTAGTTTTACCAGTAGCTCCTACTGTTAGGAAAAAACCGTTTGCCCCGCCGCCGCTGCCGTCAGCAAGGCTTTTTAGTGAAATTGCCATTATCCTAATCTCCATCCAAATGTAGCGCTCGTGTAAATAAAGACAACTGCAAAGCCTGCAACGTCTAGGTCAGCATCTTCAGAGAGGCCGTTTATAAGATTACCGTTTCTGGCAACCAAAATTGATGTAGCTGCCCCCGTACCATCTAGGACCTGAACCTCATCGCCCGCTGAGGGGGATGCCGGCAGGGTAAGAGTGATACCAGAAGCAACTGTGGTTATGTAGCGATATCCAGCTACGCAGGAGGTATTGACACCGATTGAGGACACAACCTCGGTCTTTTTTTGACCAATTGAAGTGGCCACAGTAGTAGAAAAGTTTTCGTCATCACCCAATGCAGCTGCAAGCTCATTTAGTGTATCCAGAGTACCTGGAGCGGCATCTATCAGGCCTGAGATTTTATTATCCACCTCGGTTGAAGTATCGTAAGATGAAAGGTCAATACTTATGTTTCTTGTACCAGGATCATAGCTTAACGGTAAGTCGGCAGATACCACACCAGTTTCGCCCTGTATTCCCTGAGAGCCAAGAGCCCCCTTGAAGTTGGTTGCCGCTTCGACCCAGTAAGAGTCATAGTAGATAAAGAATCTTGCATTCGTGCTATTGAACCAGCCATCGCCAGGCTCTGGACTACTGGGGGCTGTTCCTGACACCAAAAACTTGCCCTGAGCACCCGTTGGCCCAACCATTACAGAAACTGCTTCTACCCAAAAGTTATCGTAATAGATGTAAAGAACACCCTCATCGGAGTTCCACCAAAGTGTGTTTGGCTCTACCTCAGAAGGTGGGGCATCCCCGACCTCGACAGAGGCGCCTCCTGATGCATAGCTAAGTAAATCCCAGGTGTCAATTCCATCACCAATTTTTAGCTTGTTGGTGTCAGACTCAAAAGCAGCCTCTCCTAATCCCAGAACGGGGTTTTCGGATAACCACTCTGCGGCTGTACTTCTTCTTAAGTTTATGGAAGACTGTGGAACATCTGAGGTTCCGCCGTCCACGACTAGAGAGTCATAGTCGAGAGAGATCGTTGAGCTAACTGAATCATAATCTATGGGAGATGTGGCTTGAAGAGCTCCAATGCTACCGGTATCTCCCTTTGGAATAACAAAATCAAATACTGCACTTCCTGTGGTTCCAACGTTTGTGACAACAACACTGTCCTGTGGGGCACCTGTAGTTACAGTTCCAACCGATATGGTAGCAGCCTCGCCCTGAATACCTTGCGCACCCTGCAAAGCAAGTGGATACCAGTGAGCAGATGCGTTGTCGGGTATTTCTCCAACTACAGGATCTCCAGATGCAAACCAAGAGGCTGCTTCGTAAAATACTGCATCATTGTTTACGTAGTCCGCAGAAGCCTCCCAGGGCCCCTGCCAGGTGATACCAGTAGCACCAGTTTCTCCGATAGGCCCTTGAATACCAGTTAGTCCAGCTGGAATGGTAAAATCAAATACCGCTTCTTCTGCTGTGCCAGAATTAACTACTGTTGCTGAGTTTCCTGTTGTTACTGTTGTTACAGTTCCTACTGAAAGGCTGGCTGCAAGGCCTTGAGGAATCTCAAAGTCGAATACTGCATCCCCGGTCGTACCGGAGTTAGATATGGTTGCAGGATCCGCTGAAGTTACTGTTTCTACGGTTCCAACTGCAATAGTTGCAGCTACACCTTGCACACCTTGTATTCCAGCTGGAAGTGTAAAGTCGAATACCGCATCCTCTGGCGTTCCAGAGTTGGTCACGTCAGCTGGTGTTCCGCTTGTCACGGTAACAATCGTACCAACCTCAATCGTTGCAGCAGCACCTTGAGGGATCTCGAAGTCAAAGACAGCGTCTCCGGTTGTTCCAGAGTTAGCGACCGTTGCTGGATCTGAAGATGGCACGGTAGCTACCGACCCAACTTCAACTGTGGCTGCCTCTCCCTGAATACCTACAGGAATAGTAAAGTCAAATACAGCGTTGGTTGTGTCTCCAGAGTTTGTTACAGAAGCGGGGGTTCCCACAGGAACCGTTGTTGTTGTTCCCGCAGTGGCAGATCCTGCTAGACCTTGTGGAATAACAAAATCAAAGGTCGCGTCTCCATTTGTACCGGAGTTAGTAATCGTAGGCTGAGTTCCAGCATCGGATGCGGAAACAGATCCTACAGCAATCGTTGCTGCTTCTCCCTGAATACCCTGAACTCCGGATGGAATAGTAAAATCAAAAACTGCAGCAATGTCTGTGCCAACATTCGTTACTAATGGTGGGTCTGTCGGTGCTCCGCTAGTAACGTCTCCAACCTCGATAGTTGCAGCTACAGCTCCAGCCGCAAAAAGCTCCCAGTCAGCCCCTGGCTGCGCTGGGGCATACCCAGAATCATAGTTTAAGTTTGGTCCGGTAGCATAATAGGTGCTACCTTCTAGCTCTACTAAATCATTTTCAGCATAGCTCTCAGCATTGTCATAAGCCCCGAGCCAGTTTATGGGCAGGATTACGCCAGATACTGTTGCGGCAGAAAAGTCTACAGTTCCAGTAAAGCTTGGGGAATCTATATCTGCCTTATCGTCAAGAAATCCAATAACTGTGCTTGCAAAGTTGGAATCGTCGTTTAAGGCCGCTGCCAATTCGTTTAGGGTATCGAGACTTGAAGGGGCAGAGTCAATTATTTGATTAGTTATCAGGGTGTAGATGCTGGATGAAGTTTCGTAATATGGAAGAGCTCCCCAGT
>Ga0222645_100930_pt1 | contig 14176 bp, 11 predicted proteins | sample AntAcemetagen292_FD_179881 | JGI IMG/M metagenome (GOLD analysis project Ga0222645, IMG submission 179881) | Saline water microbial communities from Ace Lake, Antarctica - #292 | ecosystem: Environmental > Aquatic > Non-marine Saline and Alkaline > Saline | place: Antarctica: Ace Lake | collected...
GAGGGCTCGTTGCTGCCTTGCGGCGGTGCGGAAAGAAATGGGCTTTGATGAACGCCTGAATGTCAGCTTCCTCTGCTGGCAACATGAGATTTCGCGCTTGCGGAGAATGTCTGCAACCCGCCCTTCGAGGCAACATGTGTGCTGTGCAGCATCCAGAAGAATGGGTTCGAACCAGACTTTTGTTGTTTAGAGTGTGATGGGCAAATTTGGGAGCTGAGGAAGTCGGTCATGTCGAAATGCCTGCGCAGCAACCCTGTTGGCTTCCGCTGACAATAGGTGCCGGTTTTCCGAGACTGCTTGTAATGGATTTAGGGTGAATCTGCAGCTTGGGTCCTTCCCGCATTGGTTTGTTATAGGGTCGGGCGTAGCGCAGGATGGTTGGTCTGCTGATAAAACGGCACAGCGTAAACTAAGGCAGGCGGCATGAGGGGCGGGTGGGCTATCCAAAACTGGAGCACTGACGCGAGCTTCAATGTGTTGTCTTCTCATGCTGTCAGTAGGCGTTTCAAAATCTAGGTGGGACGGTGCCAAGGGTTCAGGTGACTAATGCTTGAGGCGAACGCCGAAAGCTACCTCTGCAATATGGGCGGAAATCGGTCGTTCGCGGTGCTTTATACGAATGGCAACTGAGCGGACGAAGCAGCCCCCCGCATCGCGCGGGCAAGATCATGGCCAGACCTATAACAGGTTTAACGTCGCCGCGCGGATCATGGCACGCAGGCTACCCACATCTCGCATTCCAGATGTGAGGTGTTCTCCGATCAGCACCGACGGCACGGCCTGCACCCCAACGTTCCGGGCTAGGGCCAGCGCCGCGTCGTGGCGGCGAGCATATTCCGACTGAACCAGCGCCACTTCAAAATCGTCCGCATCAAGACCGAGACTGCCAACGATCTGCTTCAGGACCGCGACGTCACCAATGTCTCGATTTTCTTGGAAGAAGGATCGCAGGACGGCTTCGACATAGGTGTTCGCTTTGCCCTGATCGGCTGCCCATTGCATCCCGATGAAGGCTGTCCGCGTATAGGGCTGCGGTGAGATTGTAGGCAGGCGGATGTCTAAACCAAGCCTTTTCGCCGTTGGGTAGACACTCTTCTTCCAAGTCGTCTGCAGATAGTCATCTTCGGGGTGCAGCGTCGGGGTCGGATGTGGGCGCAACTCGAACGGCAGCCATACCAGCGCGGCACCCTCGGCCTCGACCGCCGCATGGATCGTGCTTTCGCCAATCAGGCAATAGGGGCAAACGAAATCGGTCCAGACATAGACTTTCACTTGCTCAGTAGTCACGGCTTTTTCCTTGAATGGGAGCGGGCTTCCGCCCGATGGTGGCCGGAATTTACGTTGTCACACGGCCAGCAAGAACGCCGAGGCGATATGCTGCTTAGCATTTTTTGTTCTAATAACATCATTGCGGCGCTACGGTATTTGCAAAGCAACAAATAGTGCCTTGAGCTGATTTATCAACGCTCGGATCCGTTTCGGAAGCTGCTGGCGGGTGGGGTAGACCGCCCATATGCCGAGGTCGCGCAGCGTTACATCCGACAGTTCAATCCGTTCGAGGCTGCCATTTTCGAGACACTGCCAGACATCCCAATAGGTCATTATGCCTATGCCAGCGCCTTCGAGGCATGCCGCCCTCACGGCCTCTATGCTGCTTGTAGCAAACGGCCCCGTTACGCGGATCGTTCTGGTCTCTCCGTTCGACATCAAGACGCGCAGCAAGCGCATCCCTCCCGTGGCCGTCCGCAACAAGGACCATGGCGATGGCTGGCCGGACTACAACGACATGACGATCCGGGCGATCATCGAAGACCCTGCCGGGCCGGGTTTGCCGGGCTATGGGACCAAGGTCGCCAAGACCGATCTGAAAGACGTCGTGAACATGGCCGCCCGGGCGAACGCCTACCACCCGATCAGGGACATGGTCGACGGCTGGCGCAAGAAGAGCTGGGACTGCGAGGACCGGATCAGCACCTTTCTGCAGCGCATCCTCGGCACCGAGCAGAGCGCCTACGCCGCGATGACGTTCCGGATGATGATGATTGCCAGCATCGCCTGGGTCGAGACGCCCGGCTGCAAATTCGACTACGCCCTGATCCTTCAGGGCCTGACTGGCATCGGCAAGTCGACCCTAATCAAGATACTCTACGGCTAGGAATATTTTGGCGAACTGGATGCCGATCTGAGCAGCCGCCAGAAGACCGCAGAGCAGACTGCAGGCAAGTGGGCCTTGGAACTGCCAGAACTGGGTTCCCTGTCGAAGTCTGACTACAACGACTGTTGAATTGTGCGAGAAATTAACCCAGTTTTTCGGAACGTCGTGATCCACCAGCTGTCATTGATTCCGCCGAGTTTCCATGAGGTTGTCACAAGCCAGAGGGGGTCAACCCGAAATGAAAAAAATGGGTCAATTCGACCCGGAAACCAACATGTGGTGTCATAATACCCCAAAAATTCTGGAGATCCGGGGCTCTGCGCACCCCACAGTGCCCCACATGGCGGGGGAGGGACCCAAGCGACCCCCACACCCACACCCACAGCACACCGAGAGCCCCCAAACGGGGCCACCCAGAACCACAGTACCCCCAGACCGCATATGCGATGATCTCACGAGAGTGGCGAAAGCCCTTCAGGCGCGGCCGCGGCATTGACGCTGGCATTTTCATGTTCCACCCCGTAGCCAAATTGATGGGGCCAAACAACTTGGCTAATGATCAGAGTCAACGCAGGCTCCACGACGTTGTCCTGTGCTGACTGGTTCAAGCCCCACCGTTGCCTCCAGGGCGAAAGGGCGGTGGGGTCATGAGCATATCGGTCACTTCTGAAGGGATGCCGCCCAATGGGTTCTTGCGTGTCGGCATGCCGTCCACGAAGGGCAGCAACTGATGGCGCGCTACTCCGAGGATGCGCCGCAATTCAGCAACGGGATTGCGATGCTCGTCCACCCTGAGATCGAGCCAAGGGTATTCCTCTACATTGAAAATCTTCAGCGCCGCAGATTGCTTGCCGCGCTTGTCGCCGCCCGCTGCCTGTCCAGCCTCCAGCACCAGCATTAAACGTTCAGGCAAGTCCAGCAATCGGCTGCCCTCGGCTACCTCAGCCATTTTCGCGACAGTTGCAGCCCCAACAAGCATGTTGCCCTGAACGCTGAATCCTTTGCCAATTCCGTGACCGGCCCAGTCGACACAGGACGCCCCCGTATAGGCAGCCGAGCGGCCTTTGGAATCGACAATACCAAGCTGGCGATCGTCGCGACCGGGGTCCGCCTCGATCAGCTCGTCCAGCGCCTCCTGCGCCGACTTGCCCGCTTCGAGCAGCTTCAGCCCGTCAATGCCGAGATAGGGATTGACCCAAGATTGCGTCGCGATGGCACCTACGCCGGGTTTGACGAAAGGGCAGATGGCCCCGACGGCGGGCACTGCGGTGGATACTGCCACGCCCAGCATCCCGGTCCGTTCGCAGCGGGCCGCGATTGAGAAGGTATTGAGTTCAATCATTGAGAGGCTCTCCTTTCTGTGCGGGCCATGATGGCACCGTGATCGGGGACCGCGTCGATAAGCGCGCGGGTGTAATCGTGTTTCGGGTTGCTAAAGATATCGGCGACCGTTCCCGTCTCAACGATTTGGCCAAGACGCATGACGGCCACCGTATCACTGACCTGACGGATAACGGCCAGGTTGTGGCTGACGAAGATCGAGGTCAGTTCCATCTCCTCTCGCGTCTGGCGGAACAACTCCAACACCTGTGCCTGGACCGAAACGTCCAACGCCGAGGTTGGCTCGTCCGCCAGCACGACGGCAGGCTCTAGGATAATGGCACGGGCGATGGCGACTCGCTGTTTCTGGCCGCCCGACAGTTGGTGGGGATAGCGCCGTGCGTAATCGGCGGGCAGGCCCACACGCTCCAGTAGCTCAGCCACGCGGGCGTGGCGGCTTTCGCGGGTACCAATTGAGTGCACTTCAAGCGGGGCACGCAGGATGGCACCAATGCTCTGGCGCGGATTGAAGGAAGAGGCGGGATTCTGGAAAATTGGCTGGACCTTGCGGCGGAAAGCCTTCTCGCCTCGGCGAGGCAGGTTGGCAGTGTCCTGGCCGTCGATATGTATCGACCCGCCTGTGGGCGTGATCAGGCCCAACACCATGCGCAGGAGAGTTGACTTGCCGGAGCCAGATTCGCCGACGATACCCAGGGTCTGGCCCCGTGCCACAGTCAGCGAAACTTTCGACACGGCAGTAAATTCGCTACTACCGCCAAAGAAATGCCGTTTACCAAAGATCTTGGTGACGTCCTTCAGGGTGATCATGGCGTCACTCATGGTCTGACGCCGATCGTGGTGTGGATACTGGGCGTCGCATCCAAAAGCTCGCGGGTATAATCGGCCTTCGGTGCGGTGAATATCTGGCGCACTGCGCCTTCCTCAACGATCCGCCCCTGGCGCATGACATAGACCCAATCGCAAATTTCCGCCACGACGCCAAGATCGTGGGTAATGAACAGAATCGACGCGCCGTCGCGATCGCGGATTTCGCGGAGAAGCTTGAGGACCTGTGCCTGCACGGTCACGTCCAGCGCGGTTGTGGGCTCGTCGGCAATTATAAGCTGCGGGTTCAGCGCCAGCCCCATGGCGATCATAGCGCGTTGCTGCATGCCCCCTGAGAACTGGTGCGGATACTCGCGTACGCGGGTTTCGGGCTCGCGGATGTGCACCGACTCCAGCAACTTGCGGGCCGCTTCCCTAGCACGGGCAACGCCAAAGCCGCTATGGAGTTCCAACGGCTCGCCCACCTGTCGGCCGATACGCATGGTCGGATTCAGAGATTGCATAGCGTCCTGCGGGATCAGCGCAATCCGGTCTCCCCGGAGGGCTCGCATCTCGCGTTCGGTCCGGTCGTGCAGAGAGGTGTCGCTCAGATGAATGGTCCCGCTGGCAACCAGTGCCCGCTTTGGCAGCATCTGCAGCGTAGCCATGGCGGTCAGCGTCTTACCACTGCCAGACTCGCCGATCACGCCAACGATTTCGCGCGGCCAGATGTCGAGAGATACCCCGTCAACCACGCTTAGGTCGGGCCCACGCCGTCGTGCGAATTTGATCGACAGGTCACGGATGCGTAAGGTTGGCACCTCGTCGCTCAGGGCATGTTTACGCAGCTCGGTCATGTCATTCCCTCATATGTGGATCGAGTACGTCGCGCAGCCCGTCACCGATCAGGTTAAAGCCCAGAACGCTGAGGAAGATCGCTGCGCCTGGAACGATGCTAAGCCACGGTGCCTGCGCCATGAACCCGCGCCCGGTGTTCAGCATGTTGCCCCATGACGGCTCGGGCGGCTGTGCGCCGAGCCCAAGAAAGGATAACGCGGATTCCAGCAAGATCGCATAGGAGAAGGCCACCGCAGCTTCGACCAGAAGGGGGGCAAGGATATTGGGCAGAATTTCCCTAAATACAATGCGTCCATGGCCCATGCCGATGGCGCGGGCTGACTCCACATATTGCTCGCGAAGCACAACCTCGGTCGCGGCACGACCAAGGCGCGAGAAGCCGGGGATGAAGACGATGCCAATAGCGATCATCGCATTCAAGATTGAGGTGCCGAGGCTGGCCATTAGCACCACCGCCAGCAGAATCGCTGGGAAGGAAAAAAGCAGCTCCATAAACCGCATCAGCACAAGGTCGATTATCCCGCCGAAATAGGCAGCGGCAACACCGATTAGCGTGCCGAATACCAGCCCAACGCTGGCGGCGATGAACGCTACCTCCATCGAGATGCGCGCAGCATAGATGGTGCGCGACAGCAGATCGCGGCCCAGCTCGTCGGTGCCTAGAGGATGGGCGAGCGAGGGCCTTTGCAACATTGTGACGACGTCAAGATCATAAGGCGAATAGGGCGCGATCCAGGGTGCGAATATTGCGCAGATCAGGATGGTCCCGATGATAGTGCCTCCGATGAGTACCAGCCGCCAGCGGCGCCAGTCGAAGTCGCGTATTGCGTCCATCATGTTTGACTTCCCTTAACGCGGCGGGGATCCAACAAGGCGACGGTCAGATCGACAATTAGGTTCACGACCAGCACGAAAACGGTAATGCTGAGCGCCGAGGCCAAAAGGACTGGGAAGTCGCGGTTGATAATTCCAACTAGCACTAACGAACCGACGCCAGGTAGGCGGAAGATATCCTCGATCACCACCGCAGATCCGAACAAAAAACCAAATTCCACGGCCGCGACATTCAGGTAGGGGATCAGGCTATTGCGCAGGGCGTGACGGCGGATGACCAGATTCTCCTTTGCGCCCTTCGCATGGGCCGTGCGGATATAGCCACTTGATAGCACCTCAATCATCGAGGCGCGCATAATGCGGATAAGCAGGGCCGATGAAACAAGGCCAAGCGACAGGGCCGGCATGATCATTTGCTTTAGGTTCTGAAGTGGATCTGTCGAGAAAGGGGTGAACCCGCCGGGTGGAAGCCAGCGCAGGTTAAGTGAGAATAACATGATCAGAAGGGTCGCCAGCCAGAAGTTAGGCACCGCCCCCAACAAGGTCGCAATGAAGGTCGTTGCCTTGTCGCTGCGTTGGGTATGTCGCGCAGCGGCCAGGGTCCCGAGCGGGATCGCCACTAAGTTGGCGATTAGGAACGCCAGCGTTGCCAGTTCCAGGGTCACCGGAATACGCTTTAGCAGTTCCGGACCAACAGGCACGGAGTTCTGGAAACTTGTGCCGAAATCACCGGACAGAGTCTTCGATAGCCATTCACCGTATTGCAAGACCAGCGGCCGGTCCAATCCGCGCTGAGCCTCAAACCGGGCGATGGCCTGCGGTGTCGCTTCCATCCCCAGCGCCGACTTAGCGGCAGACCCAGGGAGTACGTTTATCGTCATGAATAGCACCACGGACGCAGCTAACAGCGTCAGAATGAACGCCGCAAAGCGTGTTGCGAAGAGTTTGGCCATTGTGCTTCTGCCCGGTATGTCTTGGTTTCAGCTTGGCGGAGGGCCAGGATGGCTCTCCGCCAGTGCTTGCCTTAGGCTTCGAGCCAGGCATCCTTGATGGTTTTAAGGAAACCGCTACGCATCGGCTTATAGTTCTTCAGCTTGTCCGTGTGGGCAATCAAAAGCCAAGCATTGACCAACGGCACGATCGGCATCTGCTCAAGTGACAGTTCCTGCTGCTTGAAATAATCCGCCTTGCGCGCATCCAGGGTAGTACCGCTCTTGGCCTTGATCAGAATTTCGTCCATTGCCGCATCGCTGCTCTTTTGGACGTTCAGCGCCGTGCCGCTGTGGTAGTTGTTGTAAACGAAATCATCGGGGTCGGCGAGCGGGCTGACCCAATACATCGCAGTCATATCGAACTTGCTTGGTCCCCAGACCTCATCCCAGTAGCGGGGGATTTCCATGGTATCAATGGAGGCCTTGATACCAATGGCGGCTAGGTTCGCTTGGATGATCGGTGCCATCGACATCATCGCCGGAAAGGTCGACGCCATGGTGAGCGAGGTTTCAAACCCGTCAGGATACCCAGCTTCGGCGAGGAGGGACTTGGCCTTTTCTACATCGCCGCGGGGGCTGAAGAAATCGATGTCAGCATAAGCCCAGTTCCATTCTGGGATCACGCCGCCCAAGATCGGGGTCGCCTGACCGAAAAAGGTGCCCGCTACGATGGCCGACCGGTCGATAGCATGGGCGATGGCTTGACGTACCTTCTGGTCCCCCATGGGCGAATGCTCGTGGTTGGGCAGCAGCCAGTAAAAGCGCGAGCCTTCCAACGTCTGACCGGTGATGCCAGGAGTGGAGTTGACCGTCTGCCAGTCCTTTGGCGGAACCTCGTTCGAAAAGTTGACCGTCCCCGACAGCACCGCATTAGTCAGCGCAGTCACGTCGGCGATCAGATGGAACTCAAGCCCATCGAAATGCGGCTTACCCTCTTCGTAGAAGTCGGCATTCTTTTCGAAAATGATCATCGAACGCGGCTGGTAAGACACAAACTTGAACGGTCCGCTGCCCACGGGTTGGGCGTTCAGATCGTGGCCAGCTTCCAGCAGTTTCATCGGCACGATCGATGATCCAGGGAAAGCCATATAGGTCAGGAACGGCCCGGTCGGCGTGTTCAGATCAAAACGGACGGTGTGGGGGTCGACAGCTTCGACATTGTCGATGGTAGCGACTTGGGAATCGTATGCATATCCAGATTCCGGCGCGCGCAGCCGATCGAAGGTATATTTCACGTCTTCCGCAGTTAGCTCATCACCGTTGTGGAATTTCACGCCCTTGCGCAGAATGAAAGTGTACTGCATTCCGTCATCGCTGACCTCAAAGCTCTCGGCCAGATCGGGATAAGGCTGCGCGTCGGAATCAAGAGACATCAAAGTGGAGTAGATCTGCTCGATAACGACATGCGACATGCCTGACGGGCCGAGGGCTGGATCCATACCGGCAGGATCGGCCGAGAACGCCAGCTTCAGGATACCACCGTCGATCGGAGTCACTTCCTGGGCTTGGGCCCGGACTTTCAGCATCGGAAGCAACGCAATGGCCGTGCCGCTTGCAAGCAACGCGCGACGGCTGATTCGTGATACCCGCCCGTCTATTTTTTTCAATCCAACAGTTTTCATTCGACATCTCCTTGTGTGCCAGAGCAACTATCAGAAAAGCTACAACTTGAATGGACTTGATGTCTATGACAGTTTTTCGATAAACCATCACTGTCGGCCATATTGCCAGCCAAACTTCACTCTTGAGATTTTTTTGCACAATGGATGAGCATTACACGGGAGAGGGCGAGAGCCCTGCACGGGATACGCGCATTGCGGTGGGCGAAAAGCTGCGCCACGCTAGGCTGAGCCAGAAGATGACGCTGAAGGCGGTGGCAGCCCAGGTTGGGTGCTCGGAAAGTATGCTATCCAAGATCGAACGCGGCAGGGTGACGCCAGGGCTCGACCTGCTGGCACGGCTCGCGGAATATCTCGGTGCCTCAATTGCAGCGCTGTTTAGCGAGCCCGAGAGTATGAGCGTCGTCGTATACCATGACTTGGAACGCCCCACGATCCAGGTCGGCGGGTCGGCGGACACCGCGCCGACCGTCCTTCAGCGGCTTGTCCCACTGGCCGACGGGCGGCTCTTGAATGGCAACGTCCATGTCGTCCCGCCCGGCGGTGGCTCTAGCGGCACGCTCATACATCGCGGAGAGGAGGTAGGGTTCGTGGTCGAGGGCTTCATTGAGCTTACAGTGGACGGCAAGGTCTCCCTACTGGGCGCGGGTGCCTCGTTCTATTTTTCATCCAGCCTGCCGCACAGCTACCGCAACATCGGAGCCGAAGTCGCCCGCATCGTCTGGGTCAACTCCCCTCCCTACTGAGCGACGCGCGGCTTGTAGGAGCAATGTTGCTGAATCTGAGGTCGGGCTTTTGATTGCGCAACGTGTTCCGTTGACGCCTTACGGTTGCGACGGGGCTCAAACGCCACAGCCAGTACTTCTTTCTAAGTATCGAGATCACGATTTCGTCCATATGCCACTTGTCCTTCAGCCGTGGACGATCACGGCGTGGATGCGATAGGCCTCTCCGTCGCGATTGACCCGGGCATGAACGTAATCCTCGCCGAACTCCTTGAGCAGCCATTCTATCGCCAAGGTCTGAAGCTGATCTTCGCGGATCGGACCGCGGTTACCCAGAAGCGCTGACAGATCATGCACCCCGATCGAAATCGTAACGCAAACCCAAGCGTTCAAGCTTCACGGCAATCTATTCCTTAACCCCAACAGCTTGGGCCAAAACGCGCAGACCAACCACAAGATCAGCTTCATCAGTGTCTTCTTCGAACGCATGGCTGATCCCACCGATCGACGGCACAAAAAGCATCGCCACCGGCATTAGGCGGGCCACATTGGTCGCGTCATGTAGCGCGCCTGAGGGCATCCGACGCCAGCGACCTGGCGCGACCACCTCGGCCCCGGCCTCCAGTTTTGCGCGCAAAGTGGCGTCCATAGGGGTTGGTTCCAGAGTCAAACTCGGTTCAATTTCGACCCCAAGATTCATCTCGGTGGCGACCTCATTCAGCGTCTCCTCTATTATTGCCTGCATCCGCCCCAGTCGGTCCTTATCCCCGTCGCGCCATTGCATTGAAAACCGAACCTGGCCTGGCACAATAGAAGAGGCATTGGGGGCGACCGCCACATGGCCAATGGTCCAAACTGATTGCGGCGTGACGACATTGCGCAACCGGTCGTTCAGACGCGCATTGAAGGCGGATAGTCCCTGAAATGCATCCCGCCGCAGCGCCATTGGGGTTGTGCCCGCATGGTTCTGCTGCCCCGTCAGCGTCAACGTCATTTCGCGGTAGCCCACAATATCGGTGACCACACCGATCTGTTCGCCGGCAGCGTCCAGCGTCGGCCCTTGCTCGATATGCAATTCGATAAATCCAGTGAACTGCGCAGGGTCAACGTCACTGCCAACACGGTCCCCCAACAGACACCGCGCTTCAGACAGCGACACGCCATCAACGTCCTTTACAGCATCCGCCTCGGCCAAAGGCAGCAGGCCCGACCACACAGCCGAGCCGGTAGTTCCGCCAAAGCGACCTTCTTCGTCCTGAAAGGATACGACTGAGATGGCAGGCCCGCCCGCCATATGCGACGCCCGCGCAATCTCTAGCGCCGCAATCACCCCCAGCGCCCCGTCGAGCCAACCGCCGGTGGGCTGCGTATCCGAATGTGATCCAAGCAAAAGGGACGGCGACTGGGCTAAGCCAAAGAGATTGCCCATCGCATCAAAATGCACGGCCAATCCAGCCTCAGCCATTCGTCCTGCCAGCCAGTCGCGCGCAGCAAGGTCGGGCGCGGAATAGGCCGGACGGATCACGCCGGTGCCCTGCGCGCCGAAGCTGCGGAGATGATGAAGATCAGATAAAAAACGGGAAGTGTCGATCACGATTTTCTCACTATTACAAGGACTTGGGCAGAATTAAAGGCGGGCCCGTGGATTGATAAGTTCGGACCGAAGCCGCTGTAGAATAGACGCGGGTAAAATCTCTGCCTCCTCTGCTCCGGTATTGGCCCAGGAAAGACACTTCGACCTTAAGGACCGGCCGGGCATGCATCGTGGTGTGCGGCACGAACACGTTACGGCTTTGTTGCGCAAATCGGTAAGATGTCGAGCTTTACCTTACCCCTAACGGATTCATCCTACGGCTACGGTACGCGGTATGCCGAGAGCTGTGAAGCCGTTTAGGATTGCTGCGCGGATTTGGATCTCCGCAACCTGACGATCGAAGTCTCGCGCCGAGAGGCGCTGACCGAGCAACTTCATGCAGAAGGTTAGTGACCGTGGGCATCTTCGCCGAGCGCCATCATCAGATGATGTTCCCGATGATGATCCTGACTTGCTATAAGTCTGAAAAATCCAAGACCCTTGATACGTGCGACGACTCGAGAGTTGTCGCTGGTCACGCGAAGCGGCACTGTCAGAAGCAATCTTATTGAGGCGGGCAGGGCGAGCAATTGGCGTCTTGGGATGACAAAACGTCACCCCATTCACTTACTTCAAGACGAGCCCCGAGATCACCGGGCTGGCCGTTATGATGTACGTGCGGTTTCCGCTCTCGCTGCGGAATGTGGAAGATCTTCTGCGTGAACGCGGCATCGACATCAGCCATGAGACGGTTCGGTTTTGGTGGAATATATTTGGTCCGATGTTTGCCGCTGAGATCCGCAGGAAAAGAGTCATTCAGATGCGCGCATATTCGAACTGGCAATGGCACTTGGACTAGGTATTCGTGAAGATTAACGGCGAGACGCACTATCTTTGGCTAGCGGTCGATCACGAAGGGGAAGTCCTGGAGATCTATGTCACGAAACGCCGTGATCGCAAGGCAGCCTTGAAATTCCTCAGGAAAACTATGAAACGCCACGGCAAGGCTGAAGTGCTAGTCACCGACAAATTACGGTCAGACGGCGCTGCGATGAAGGTCATGGCAATGTCGAAAAATAGGATACACGACGTTGGCTCAACAATCGAGCCGACAACTCGCATTAGCCATTTAGACGAAGAGAGCGAGCCATGCTTCGATTTAGGCGGATGCGAACTGTACAGAAGTTCGTCGCCGTCCACTCATCAGTCCATAACCATTTCAACGCGGAGCGCCATCTCTATTCACGCAATGACTGTAAGCTGAACCGCGCCGCTGCTCTAACCGAGTGGCGTCAACTTTGTTCAGCATAGGTTCCGACCTGTGGCGGCAAACTGACACTGGTTCGCATTCGTCTGACAGCACCCTCCAATAGGTGGAAGATAAAGTCTGCGGCGTGATTCGAGCCCGGCAAGTGTTGGTATCAATCGTACCGCCCCCTTACTGAGTGCCGTCAGCTTTGTTCTGCATGCGTTCCGGTGTTTGGCGGCCCGGTGAGATTGATTTGAATTTGTAGGGCCGCGCCCTTTCGTCGTATGCGAATTCTGCAGAAATCTGTCTCCATCCAAGTCTTATTTTACGACCATCTCAACCTCGAACGTAGCTTCTACAGCCGATCAAGTCTCAAGTTGAACCGTGCCGCCGCTCTGGCAACGTGGTGTGACCTCTGCGCAGACTAACAGGTTGTGGTTGCTGGAAAAATAAGACGATTTTACTACGATTTAAAACACCGTCTGAACCCTCAAAATCCGGAAAGACCAACTCAATTTGGCTTGGCAAAGTTAATGCTACAGTCCCGTCTTGGCCGAGTGGTGATCTCCACCGAAGTTTGCCCTGAAAATGAGCAAGATTTCCCATAGGTCAGGCATGTAATTTTATCACAATCAAAAAAAACTAGAAAAATTAACTTTTTTCTATATAATAGATAACTGGGTGCTATCTGTTTCGGCTACATTTTGCCGTTTTTTGGTAGTTAAAGCTCGGTTGAAGTTACAGTATTTTGTGACGATGTTATTCTGAAATTTGGGGTAAAAAATTCGCCCTAAGCGCACTCATTATGTGCCTGTAACTTTCATTTATCTAGTTACGTTTCGCGAATGAATTCGCGTTAACATGTTTCTCTGTGCAGGAGCATACTCTAGTTATTTTTCGTACCAATGAAAAATTATAATCTCAAAATATCAGTTGAGATTTGTAAATGGAGGATAAATTAAATGACACTTTCAATTATTGTCACCGGTACAACTGGGATCGATGAATCTGGCGGAAATCAGCAACAAGACGTTGATGCGTTTCCGTCTGGTATAGATAGCATCTTTAATGCTGCATTTGCTAATAATTCGTTCCCCGGAACTTTTATCACAGATGCAATCCAGCTTTCTGGCGTACCTGACGATGGAGATGCAGAGGGAAATGACGTAACAGTCATTTCTGACGGCCCCGTTTCTGGTCTGAGTCTTACCGATTCTGGTGGCGTTCCTTTTGATGGAACAGACTCTGGTCTTTTGACGCTTGCTGGTGATCCAATTTACCTTTTTACAGACTCCATCAACGATAATGTCGTTCTGGGGATCGATTCGAACACAGGGGATCTTGTATTCGCGATCTATCTTGAAGAAGTGCGGGATGCGACGACGAGCGAGATCATCGGTGGCGACTTCTGGATGGCGCTCTTTGAGCCGATCAGCCACCCTGACGGAGACGATGTGAATGATGTGGTCGACCTTGCGGGCGTGCTTTACGTATCAGGTGAATCTGAAATAAACTTTTCTTTCACCGGGGCACCATCCGGCCAGAATGAATTCATGGCATTCGGCGAGTCTGGGGGTGTCGCAATCATTGCTACTGGATTGACGGTTGACGATACCGTGAACAGCGGACAGGGCGGCAACAACCCGAACGATCCAGATGACAAGACGGCGCTCGGGACAAATTCGCAGGACATCGGTTCTGGTGAGACGCTTGTCTTTACCTTTGTCACGGATATGGATCCAAACTACCTTGTCCCCGACCTTACGTCGACCGAAGCTGGCGATGACGCGAACATCCAGTTCGGCGACGTCTTCGGTTCGTCTGGCGCAGCCTTCAACGTCGTGAAAGTCACAGGGGGTCCTTCATCAACAACGCCAGACGTCACAATATCCGCTTGGAATACCGAAAACCTTAGTTCTGGTGACTTGGAAGAAGGGGCAGGCTTCATTGTCGGTCAGGGTGACGACCAGAGGGTATCTATCCTGACAGTTTCGATTAATGGCCTGGATGTCACTGACAATACAGA
>Ga0222645_100931_pt1 | contig 14169 bp, 17 predicted proteins | sample AntAcemetagen292_FD_179881 | JGI IMG/M metagenome (GOLD analysis project Ga0222645, IMG submission 179881) | Saline water microbial communities from Ace Lake, Antarctica - #292 | ecosystem: Environmental > Aquatic > Non-marine Saline and Alkaline > Saline | place: Antarctica: Ace Lake | collected...
CTGGTTTCCAGCGGCGAACTAACTCCTTAATCGTGCTGACATCAACATTTCTATAATGAAAGTATTGTTCAAGTTCAGACATATACTTGACTAGAAAACGACGATCTTGACCTATGGTATTACCACACAGCGGTGACACACCCTTTGCAACAAAACCTTCTAAAAAGGTGATAGTTTGCTGCACGGCTTGTTGTTCGTTAACTTTGCTATCACGACAACGTTGCGTAAGACCCGATTTACCGTGAGTGTCTGTGCACCATTGGTCCATGCCGTTAAGTATCTCATCAGACTGGTATATTGCTAGTACCGGTCCTTCAGCTAATATATTAAGATCCTTATCTGTGACTATGGTGGCAATTTCCAAAACTACATCAGTGTCGGGCTCTAACCCTGTCATTTCCATATCGATCCAAACTAGATTTTCGTTGTTTATTGACATGCAGACTCCTAGATTAAAATTATCAGGCGACCAACAAATACATTAAAAATTTGGTATCCGCCTCTTCAAACGGTAACATGATACAAGAAATGGTATTAATTACAGCAAAGATAAAACGTGGCTAAAAAACCAAAGTTAACAGACAAACAAAAACGACAGGTATCAGTGAACCGTTCAAAACATATTTCAGGTGGTGCTAAGTCAAACGAGATTGAAGATAATCAGTTTGCTGAGCAACAAAGTGGACGCGTAATAGGACGGTTTGGTAAACATGCAGATGTTGAAGATCAGTCAGGAGTAGTCCACAGATGCCATATGCGGCGTACCATTAATAGTGTGGTATGCGGTGATGACGTACTGTTTCGGCCGGGGAAAGACCCGTCATTAACAATTAGCGGTATCATTGAAATTGTCCAAGATAGAAAATCTGTTCTCACCCGCCCAGATTTTTATGATGGGGTTAAACCCGTTGCAGCCAACATCGATCAAATAATCATAGTAAGCTCGGTGTTACCTAGTTTGTCCTTAAATATTATTGATCGCTATTTAGTAGCGGCAGAGGACGTGGATATCACGCCCGTAATATTGTTAAACAAAGTTGAGTTACTTGACTCACAGCAACTCGTTGAAGTAGAAAGCCAACTCAATATTTATCGTGATATTGGCTATCAAATTGTCTATACCAGTTGTAAAACCCTAACTGGGCTGGATGAACTTGCCATATGCTTGAAAGATAAAGTGAGCGTCTTTGTTGGTCAATCAGGCGTAGGAAAATCAAGCTTGATTAATGAATTATTACCTGAGGCAGACGAGAGCATTGGTGACATTTCAGACAATTCAGGGTTAGGCCAACACACGACTACCACAGCAAAGCTACTACACTTTCCTGCCGGTGGTGATTTAATTGACTCACCTGGAGTACGCGAATTTGCTTTGTGGCATCTGCCTGCAGAAAGGTTGACTAATGGATTTAGAGAATTTAGAGATTATCTAGGTGGCTGTAAATTTCGAGATTGTAAGCATGGCAATGATCCAGGCTGCCTTATCAAAGCGGCCGTTGAAGAAGGCAAAATAAGCCTACAGCGTTATCAAAGTTATCATAAAATTTTGTTGAACATGGATGAGTTACGTCCAGCGCACACTAAGGTCTAACGTCTTAAACATTGAATACAAAGTTAACCTGCAAAATCTACTAGCATATAGCCTATTAGACTTAGTTTAGAGCAAACTACCAAGATTATTACGGTACAATTCTTGGCGTTAAAGTCAGGCTACAAGGAAAGCTACTTTGTTTGATTCGTTAAAAATTGCTTCACAATATATCACTCCGAAACATTTATTATCACGTTTGGTCGGCATGCTAGCCGCTGCCGAAGCGGGCGCAGTAACAACGGCCATTATTAAACTCTTTATCAAGAAGTATAAAGTGGACATGTCTGAGGCACTCGATTCAGATCCAAGTTCTTATGCGTCGTTTAACGCTTTTTTTACTAGGCAACTTAAAGCCGAAGCAAGGTCAATTTGCCAGGATGAAAAGCAACTTGCATTACCTGTAGATGGCGCAGTCAGCCAACTAGGTGACATTAAATACGACGCTATTTTCCAAGCTAAAGGCCATAACTACAGTTTAACTACTTTGCTAGGCGGTAAGCCTGAGCTTGCAGAACCATTTTTAGATGGCAAATTTGCTACAATTTATCTTTCTCCTAAAGATTATCATCGAATTCATATGCCCCTTGACGGGCAACTCAGCGATATGATTTATGTACCTGGTGAGTTATTTTCAGTCAGCCCTTTGACTGCCGAACGGGTACCTAGCTTGTTTGCTAGAAACGAACGTGTAGTGGCTATTTTTGATACTGAAATAGGTAAAATGGCCATGGTCTTAGTAGGCGCGACGATTGTTGCGAGTATTGAAACTAAATGGGCAGGCACTGTGTCACCTCCAGCCGGTAAAAACGTACAACATTGGCAATATCCCAAGCAAGGTGACAACTCAGTATTTATCAAAAAAGGTGAAGAGATGGGTTTATTTAAACTCGGCTCAACTATCATCGCTTGCTTCGAAGCTGACACGCTAGAATTTGCAGAGCTAAGTGCAGGGGATGTTACACGTCTCGGTGATGTCTTCGCAAAAATCTTGAAATAAAATCCGTGGAGCCCGTCAAAAAAAGCCTGTGGTCTTTGCATGTTACGATGATATTGCTAGGCGCCACAGCATTATTTTCTAAAATCCTCCCCTTATCAGCAGTCGATATTACGTTTGGGCGCGCGGGTATTGCCTGCCTGATATTATTCGGTATTGTTAAGCTATTTAAAAAATCGATACTTTTAGATTGTAAAAAAGACTACTTTATTGCCTTATTTTTAGGTCTTCTTATGGCGGCACATTGGGTCAGTTATTTTGCTGCAATGCAGTATTCATCGGTATCAGTAGGCATGATAGCTTTGTTTACCTTCCCTGTCATGACGGTACTTTTAGAACCTTTTTTTGAGGGAATACGCCTGGTCTGGCAAGACGTAGTGAGTGCCTTTGTGGTACTTTTTGGTATTTTTTTGATAGTCCCAGAAATTTCTTTAGAAAACGAGATTACTCAAGGTGTGTTAATAGGTGTGTTTTCGGCAGTTTTGTATTCCTTTAGAAACTTGATCCACAGAAAGCACTTTTCTCACTACTCCGGTGCGCATGCGATGGCTTATCAGACCTTAGTCATTTTTGTCTCTCTTAGCTTTTTTTCAAGTGATGAGTTGTTCAAATCTAGTCAAGAAACCTATATAGGACTGATTATACTGGGTACCTTTTTAACAGCGATGCCGCATGCATTGATTGCTGCAAGCCTTAAGCATTTACGGGCTAAAACATTTTCTCTCATAGCTTGTATGCAACCACTTTACGGTGTTGGATTAGCTATATTGGTGTTAGACGAACAACCTAGATGGCAAACTATAGTAGGCGGGTTATTAGTGATTTCTGCGGCTATTTATGAAACTATTAACGCTCAAAAACTCCATAACAAATAAAAACTATGCTGATATTTGCTCATAGAGGTGCTAGTGCTGATGCGCCCGAGAACACATTATTAGCCATTGACCTAGCCTTGACACAGCAAGCTGATGGTATCGAAATTGACGTTTATCAATTAGGTGACGATTTAGTAGTTATTCATGATAACTGGGTAAGTAGAACTACCAATGGCAAACATGCACTGACAGAATATACCCTTGAAGAATTACAAAAATTGGATGCAGGCCAGGGTCAATTTGTACCAACACTTTGGCAAGTGTTGCAACGGGTACAGGGACAATGTTTAGTCAATATTGAAGTAAAGGGTGTGAACAAAATATCACTCGTCAATGAGTGCATTAACAAGGCAGTTAATCAGCTAAATTTTAAGTCTGCACAATTTATTGTTTCATCCTTCAATCACCATCTCTTGTTAGCATTCAAAAATATTGCACCTAGAATAAAAATAGGAGCATTAACTGCCAATAAGCCTTTGAAATACGCACACTTTGCCCAAGAATTACAGGCATATTCAGTTAATGCTGACATCAGTTTTGTTGATCATAATTTCGTGATAGATGCCCACAGTCGTGGCTTAAAGATGTTTGTTTATACTGTGGATGAGCCTGAAGACTTACTCAGATTAAAAGCTTGGGGCGTCGATGCTGTATTTAGCAACGGACCGGCTAAAGCTAAGTCAGTGTTAACAGCCAATACTTAAGTCAAACTGATACTATCGCTTCAATTTTCCTGAAAATATTCAAACTAATCTATCGTTATTACAAGGTGTATCAGCGAGTTGCCGTAGTACATGTGAGCTGTTGTAAATGTTTAGGAGTCGTTCTTACTGGTCACAAAAGTACTTAAAGTCTATCAATTTTTTGAAGTCGCCAATTACCTGAGAGAGAAAATGCACAGTAATAAAATACCAGCTTCAATTGAAATGTCGTCAAAACAGGTTTTGGACACAGCAAATTTGGTTGACATAGCACCACCTTTCACTCGTATTTATATTACCCATGTTGGGACGCAAACCACCAATATTCTCACTGCTGCTGCTAAAAAGATAACAGATGCGGGCTATCGAGCCGTCCCACGTTTTGCAGCAAGACATTTAACAGCAAAGAAGGCTTTGAAAACACGTATTAAAAAATGGTGTAAGAATCGGGAGTTGAAGGTTCGTTAATTATTGGTGGTGGCCACCACAAGAGTCACCTGATTTCTCAGATCAAATCCCTCTAAAGGCTCTACGCTTGAAGCAGGACTTGGCAGCACGTGCAGGTGCTACTTTTCGTATTGTGACTCAATTTGGTTTTGATGCGGACGGCTTCGTTCATTGGGCGAAGAGTACTAAATCTTCAGGTATTAGATTACCCATTCACTTCGGTGTGGCTGCTCCTACCGGGTTTGCCACCTTACTTAAATTTGCAACAGTATCTGGTGTTACAAGCTCAGTGACATTCTTGAAGAAACACTCAGGTACATTAACGTCATTGGCGACAGAACTTGAGCCGGAAAATATTGTTACTCCACTTGAGTAATACTGGCTAGATAATCAACAAACACCCTCGCAGATTATTCAAATACACGTATTTTCGTTTGGAGGTTTGAAGAATTTGACCCAATGGCTAGTGGCTAGTTTACCGTTTAATTTTCACTTAAACAGTTAGGTGGCTGTTTAATTCAAGATGTGTGTTTATAGCGGTGACAATTTTTACTTTGTACCAGTGCGTAAGAAAGCCGTAAAACTGAAGCTAGGAACTAGCACATCCAGAATCACAGTCTTGGCAACTTTGACATAGTTTTAAATTTACTAAGTGAGCTCCAACAATCAATAGCGCACCAACAGCGATAGTGAAAGGCTCGTAAGAGTCACCAAACATGTCTTTATTCCAATAAATTAAACCGCCTAAAACTAAACTGTATAATGGATAAAGCTGTCTGTGGTAGCGATAGAACCCAGAAAATAGTGCCCAGAAGCCAATTATCATCGAAAGCGATAAAATACTTCTTTCAAACCAACCTTGAGCAAAAAATGAAGCGCCAACAAATGGAATAAGTGGGATAAGAATAGGCAGTAACAGACAATGTAACGCACATAAACTTGAGGCCCAAATGCCTAATCTGTCTACCAGCGTTTTATCTTTACTTACTTGCATGTGTAACTACCTCTAATCAGTGAATTGTTATAATATAACATTTCATGAATTTTGCAAGCATTAGCTGCTTAAAAAACTTACAAAATAAAGATAATAAAAACACAATTTAATCTACAACAAATCAAAATGTAGTTAATTTTTTAATTACTTGATTAACCTTTTGAAACCGCAGTCCCTACAATAAAAAATGTCTAAGTTCTTTTGAGCATCTTCAGATCAAGTACATAAGCTAGCGAGCTAGCAATAATACTAATAAAACCTACAAAATCTATAAAATCTATAAAATCTATAAAATCTATAAAACCATCAAGCAGAATAGGTGTGATAGACGCTATAGACATGGCTAACTTAATCAATTCGCTACTGTATAAGGTGAGTTCAAGTAAATGGCGGGTAAAAGACGAATAAAAGATGGGTAAATGGCGGGTAAAAGAAGGGTAAAAGAAGTGCTGTGCACTAAGCGCCCACCTACAACCAGAACATCACTGCTGTAGTAACAATAGATAATATTTTCACTAAAAAAGGAGTAAAAATTAATAAGCCCCGCCCTACTGAACTATAGCTATAGACATAGACATAGACATAGACAGTGATAGCCGAAGCAAATAAAGAGACCACAGTTACTTGAGCCATAAATGGTTCAGCTTAAACGGTGCCTAGTAAGCTCACAACTACTTTAACTGATAAAATAGAGTCAGTTCTGACAGCGGCTTTTATCTTATTTTTTCAAGAATAAGTGAATCAATACCGAGCTTTGTCACAGCAATAGGCCTGTGTATATATTCTCGTTGTAAGTCATCTCTGGCGTACAGTCATTTTAGACAAAACAATCACTTAAGACCGTAGTAATCTCGCCTATAAGAGTAAGTAGATTTGTAGCTGACAGAGTATTTTCCATTGTAATACTTACCTAATGCGCCGATGAAGTAACTTTTAATTTTGTTCTAGAATGATAAGTATCAGTGCTACCTGAAGCGAGTATGTCACTTAATTTAACCAATTCGATACCGTGCTCTCGCAGTGTTTGCAAGTTGACTTGTAAATATTCAAGTGTTTGTGGGTAAGGATGGGCGATACCTACTGCATAGCCATATTTTTTGGATAAGCGGAGTAAGCGATGGAACTGTTTGTCAATTTGTTCAGGGCTAGGGATGTGATCAATAAACACATTACGCTTGGTGCTCAGTACCCCATTTTCTTTAGCAATGACTTCTGCTTTGCTGTATTTAGTGGTACGACTATCAACAAAAAATAATCCTTGTTCAGACAAAAACTCCATAGTGACAGACATCGGTAATGTCAGTTGAGTGAGCCTACTGCCCATATGATTGTTCACGCCCACCGCATCAGGAACAGTAGATAGCGCTGTCTTTAATGTTTGTACGATTTGAAGCGGTAGCATACTGGACAGCAGCACGTCTTTTTCTTGATTATTACCTGCTAATGATTCCATTGGCATATGTAAGATGACTTCTCGTTGCTGCGCTGTTGCCCGCTTTGAAAAAGTCTTAGATAAATGTTTGTTAGGTAATATCGCAAATGTCACATTGGATGGTAGAGTAAAAGCAATAGCATCTTTTTGGTTATTACCCATATCATCGATGATCAGAGCAATTTGTGACGCTCTTAGAGATAAACTGACGCACAACAGACAACTAATTAGGAGTAAACGCATATGCCCTTATTTTTATACTTGTCTGCATCGCAACCGAATTATGAGCAGATGTATTATTTTTATTAGAATAGAAAAACTTAAAATATTTAAGAATTATAACTTTAGCCAACTAACGGGGTTAATAGGCTTTCCTTTGTGACGAATTTCAAAGTATAAATTGGGTCGACTTTGACCACCACTTTGTCCTAACAAAGCGATGGCTTCGCCAGCTTCAACCACTTCCCCTGCTTGTTTTAATAATGCTTGGTTGTGGCCATACAGGCTCATAAATCCATCTCCGTGGTCCAGAACTGTTACCAAGCCAAAACCTCTAAGCCAGTCTGAATAAAGTACTTTTGCATCATGTATAGCTATCACAGAATTACCTGCAGTACCGTTTATCACGACTCCTTTCCATTTAATTTGTCCTTGCCTAAACCGACCAAACATTTTTCTTAAGTTACCTTTAGCAGGCATCAGTAAACGACCTTTAAAATCATTTAGACCACTCAAGGTAACATCTAATTTTTTAGTTTGTTGTTGAGCTCGAGTTAATGCTTCGAGTAAATTTTTTTCATTAATTTGTAATTGAGCAATTTTTACTTCTTCGGATTCAATCGCATTTCGCATTGCTACAAACGTTTTTTCCCTCTGCGTTTGATTAGCCTTCAAAGTCTGTTGTTGTTCTAGCTGTTTACCCTTTAATCGCTCTAAGTCACTTTGATTATCAATTAACTCGGCATTCACCTTTTGAAGTTCTTTCACTAACGAATTAAAATTATCGATTTGTGATTTGCGCGCTTTATTCAAATATTGGTAATAAGTGATGGTACGTTCAAAATTTGCAGCATCTTGCTGGTTCAACAACATTTTTGCAAAATCATAGTTACCTGTCATGTATGCACTACGTATTTGTTTAGCAAGTACTGACTTTTGCTTATCTAGAGATGCTAAATACTTCTTTTGTACTTTGCGTAGCTCACTCAATTTTTGTTGATTATCGTGCAGGGAAACTTGTGTTTTACTAAGTTCCACAACAGATTTAGCTATCTGTAACTCAACAACCTTCAGATTATCTTGCAGCTTTTTAGCCGCTTGCAGCTGTTGATTAATTTGCGTCTGTTTATTCTTTATTTGTTGCTGAATACTTTCAAGATCAGATTGCTCTTGGGCTTTGGTACTTGCCACAAAAAAAACACCACAAAATATGAGTATCAAGTAAAACCTGTGAGCTCCACTTTTCCTATGCAATGATGTGTGTGTTTTTAATCTCAATTAACTAATCCAGTTTAACGATAGAAGAGCCTGTCATCTCTTTGGGTTGTTCTATCCCCATCAGATATAGCATAGTGGGAGCAACATCACTTAGCGCACATCCAGCTCTAGCTGTAGATTTTTGCCCCACGTGAATAAAAGGCACACGTTCACTGGTGTGAGCGGTATGTGCCTGCCCCGTTTTTTCGTCTTGCATTTTTTCAGCATTGCCGTGATCTGCAGTAATTAAACAGTCACCGCCATTACGTTTTATCGCTGCAACGACTCTTCCAACACACGCGTCAACCGCTTCGCAAGCTTTAACTGCCGCATCAAAATTACCAGTATGCCCAACCATGTCTCCGTTGGGATAATTACACACAATAACATCAAATTTACCAGAATCTATGGCTGCTACTAGCTTATCAGTCAATTCAGCAGAGTTCATTTCTGGTTGAAGATCGTAGGTAGCCACTTTAGGAGATGGGATCAAGATGCGTTCTTCACCTGTATATAAATCTTCGCGACCACCACTATAAAAGAAAGTGACGTGAGCATATTTCTCAGTTTCAGAAATACGTAACTGTGTTTTTTGATGCTGAGCTAACCAATCGCCCATCACGTTTACCAAAGGCATAGGTGGGTATGCTGCCGGTGCATCGATACTTTCAGCGTATTGGGTTAAGGTAACAAAAGCATTGAGCTCAATGTGCTGGCCTTTATTGAACTCGCTAAAATCTTTTTCAACAAATGGGCGGCTAATTTCGCGAGCTCGGTCAGCTCTAAAGTTCATAAAGAAAACCGCATCTCCATCTTCTAATGGCACAGTGTCGCCAATTACCGTTGCTTGCATAAACTCATCATTCTCGTCGCGTTCATAGGACGCTTCTAGGGCTTCGATGGCATCAGATGCCACCTGACTTCCTTTACCATGGGCCAGCAAATTATAAGCAGCTTCGACTCTATCCCAGCGGTTATCTCTGTCCATGGCGTAGTAACGACCAATAACAGTAGCAATTTTGCCTAAGCCTAATTCGGAAAATACTGCAGCAGCTGACTGCAAAGGACCTTTAGCGCTTCTTGGCGGTGTATCGCGGCCATCCAAAAACGCATGTAAGTATAATTTTTTTGCACCGCGTTTAGCGGCCATTTTTAAGAAAGCAAAGATATGATCTTCGTGACTATGCACACCACCGGCTGACAATAAACCCATAACATGAATAGCTTTATTAGCTTGAATGGTTTTATCTAGATTTTCTATAAGTACTGGGTTTTCAAAAAAGTCGCCGTCTTCGATCGCTTTAGTTACGCGAGTGAAGTCTTGGTAAACCACTCGTCCTGCTCCTAAATTAACGTGACCCACTTCAGAGTTACCCATTTGGCCTGGAGGTAAACCTACGTCTAGACCTGAGCCAGATATTAAGGTGTTGGGATAAGTCTCGCACAAGCCATCTAAAATTGGTGTATTAGCATGAGCAATTGCGTTGTTATCACGTTCTTCACGATGGCCCCAACCGTCTAAGATAATCAATGCGGTAGTTTTTTTGTAATGACTCATTATTCAGTCCTTGTTGGTAATCTATAGATAAATACAATGGTTGGATATTAGACTTAATTGTAATTTAGTAATTACACAGCCTAATTTCTTAGTAATAGCCTAATGTTATCCTTACTCGCAATGCACGTCACGGCTAAATCATTTTAAAAAACTAAATGTATAACAATAAGTTATTCTTTGTCGAGCGTATGAATCTTCCCTAGGACTAGTTTCTGCACACAAAATCTATATACTTTGGCATCGTTTTTTTAAGTTACTCACCTCTAAAGGCCACCTGTTATGGATCAAATGGTAGAATTCGTTACCAATCACTATATTTTATCTGGTTTGTTTGCCGCACTTTTAGCGGCACTGATATACACCACAGTGGCAAGTCAGCTTTCATCATTAAAAGAATTAAGCACACATGAAGCGACTTTATTAATGAATAGGGAAGATGCGTATATTTTGGACATTCGCCCTGTGGCAGAGTTTAAGAAAGGTCATATCTTAGGATCTAAGCAAATCAAAGCTGAGCTGGTGACTAAAGGCGATTTTAGCACCCTTGAAAAATCTAAAGGCAAGCCCATTATCATTGTCTGCGCCATGGGTATGACGTCCAAACGTACTGCGTCTCAAATGCTCAAAGCTGGTTTTGAAAATGTTGTGACGCTAAAAGGTGGCATCAATGCTTGGCAGGGTGAAAACCTACCTATAACTAAATAATATCTAGGAAGTAAATATGAGTAAAGTTGACATTTATACAAAAGGCCATTGCCCATATTGCCATCGTGCAAAGGCTTTGTTGACCAAAAAAGAGATAGTCTTTAATGAAATCGAGATCGACGTGATGCCTAAATTACGTGACACAATGATTGAGCGAGCTAAAGGCAAATCGACTGTTCCTCAGATTTTTATCAAAGACCACCATGTAGGCGGTTGTGATGAATTATTTGCACTAGAAGCCAAAAACCAACTAGACAGTTTATTAGCTGACTAACAACTCAATTAAAGGATCGATAATGGCCGAAGAAAATCAATCAAACGAAACTGTAGCACAGCCAGAAACAGTACAAGGCCCTCAGTTCTCTATACAAAGAATTTATACAAAAGATATTTCTTTTGAAACACCCAATTCACCAGCGATGTTTCAAAAAGAATGGAAGCCAGAAGTACAGTTAGATTTAGATACAAAAAGCACTCCACTAGGTGAAAACCTCTATGAAGTCACTTTATCTGTTACTGTCACAGCAAAAATAGGCGAAGAAACCGCTTTTCTTTGTGAGGTACAACAAGCAGGTATATTTATGATTGGTGATATGCCAGAACAAAACAAAGCTCAAATGATCGGTGCGTTTTGTCCTAATACATTATTTCCATATGCTAGAGAAACTATTTCAAACTTAGTTAATCGTGGTACTTTCCCGCCATTGAACTTAGCTCCTGTTGATTTTAACTCTATCTTTGCAGCTTATATGCAAAAACGTGCTCAGCAAGCACAAGATGCTAAAGACCAAGCACCGCAGAAGCTAGACGCTTAAGCAGGTTGATTTTAAAATGAACTCAGTTTGTGTATTAGGGGCAGGATCATACGGTACTGCCCTTGCTTTTTGCCTTTCTCGTAATGGTATTAAAACTTCGTTATGGGGACGGGACGCTCAGCAAATGCAGCAAATGGATAATTCCAGAAGTAATGAGAAATACCTTCCCGGTGCTGTCTTTCCTGAAAGTTTAACGATAGAACTGGACTTACGAACTGCCATTTCTAATAGTCAGGACTTATTGGTTGTTGTACCAAGCCATGCTTTCGCTGACACTTTGCACAGCATTAAACCTTTTTTGGAACCTCACCACCGACTCGTATGGGCTACTAAAGGCCTCGAACCAGAATCAGGTAGATTACTGCAAGATGTAGCGATAGAAATCTTAGGGAACAAGATCCCGTTCGCTGCTCTATCTGGTCCAACTTTTGCGAAAGAAATGGTAGCAGGTCTTCCAACGGCCATTTCCCTTAGTTCTACAAACGAAAGCTTGGCCAATGACTTTGCCAACAAATTACATTGCTCTAAGTCCTTCAGAGTTTACAGAAACGATGATTTTATCGGTATTCAATTAGGTGGGGCGGTTAAAAATGTAATAGCTATAGGTGCAGGTTTGGCTGATGGTCTAGGGTTTGGTTCCAATGCAAGAACAGCATTGATTACTAGGGGCTTAGCTGAACTAACAAGGTTAGGGGTGAAGATGGGAGCCAAACCGAGTACATTTATGGGCATGGCTGGCTTAGGCGACTTGGTACTCACTTGCACAGATAACCAATCGCGTAACAGACGCTTTGGATTAGCTTTAGGCAGTGGTTTGGGTATTCAAGAAGCGATGCGCACAATAGGCCAAGTAGTTGAAGGTTACAGAAACACTAAGGAAGTGCACGTACTTGCAGAACGTATGCAAGTTGAAATGCCAATTTGCAAACAGATATATGAAGTGCTTTATAACAATAAACCCGTTAAAGAAGCAGCGTTGACATTACTGGCTAGGCAGCAAACTTCAGAATAGTTCATCTTAATAATACAACAGACACATTAATATAGATTATTCTGAGGTTCTATAATCTCTTTGACCCTTCAAAACCTATAGAATCCAACAATTTACTAATAGCTCTACATCAATTTACGGTGACTACTGTGATGAATACTGTTCACTGCCAGTCGCTATGAAGATGTGGTGTGAAGTCGTATTTTACTCCTAATTTTACTCCTAAATTTGCTACCAGTCGACTCAGCTAATTTAAGCTAGCATTTTAAACAACAAAACAGCTGGTAACAAAGTCCACAAAAGAGCGAGGGCAGTTCGACGTCAGCGACTATCGATATCGCCAACAGCTATCTATAGCTATCTATAGCTATTTATGGCTATTTATGGCTATTAAGCTCTAGTGACTTGAGTGTCACTGTGTTTTTGATAGCTACTTTCAAGTGTCAAATATCTATCACCTCCTACTACCCTAAACCGCCCATCCCTAACTATCTGCTACACTCAATACATTCAACTTTACATCTAATCTGTACGTCGCATCACTGCTTTCACTTAATTTCAGGCATAAAAAAAGGCCACCTTTATCAGGTGGCCTTTCTTAGTATGAAGAGTCTGGCAGTGTGCTACTCTCGCATGGGGAGACCCCACACTACCATCGCCGCTAATGCGTTTCACTTCTGAGTTCGGAATGGGATCAGGTGGGACCGCATCGCTATGGCCGCCAGACAAAACTGGTGTGCAATGTTAATCGTTAACACCGCACGTCAATATGTATAAGCTGATACTCAACTGCTGCCAGTTAAGGGTAATCGATACAAAGAATGTCTAGTCTTACTCTATTTTTATGATGGCACTTGCCACTCATCAACACTTAAGCACTTCTTTCGAAGCCACTTGGGCGTTGTATGGTTAAGCCTCACGGGCAATTAGTACAGGTTAGCTCAACGCATTGCTACGCTTCCACACCCTGCCTATCAACGTCGTAGTCTTCAACAACCCTTAAGGTACATTAAATGTACAGGGATGACTCATCTTGGGGCTCGCTTCGCGCTTAGATGCTTTCAGCGCTTATCGATTCCGAACGTAGCTACCGGGCAATGCCTTTGGCAAAACAACCCGAACACCAGCGGTTCGTCCACTCCGGTCCTCTCGTACTAGGAGCAGCTCCCCTCAATCATCCAACGCCCACACCAGATAGGGACCGAACTGTCTCACGACGTTCTAAACCCAGCTCGCGTACCACTTTAAATGGCGAACAGCCATACCCTTGGGACCGACTTCAGCCCCAGGATGTGATGAGCCGACATCGAGGTGCCAAACACCGCCGTCGATATGAACTCTTGGGCGGTATCAGCCTGTTATCCCCGGAGTACCTTTTATCCGTTGAGCGATGGCCCTTCCATTCAGAACCACCGGATCACTATGACCTACTTTCGTACCTGCTCGACGTGTCTGTCTCGCAGTTAAGCTGGCTTATGCCATTGCACTAACCTCCTGATGTCCGACCAGGATTAGCCAACCTTCGTGCTCCTCCGTTACGCTTTGGGAGGAGACCGCCCCAGTCAAACTACCCACCAGACACTGTCCACA
>Ga0222645_100932_pt1 | contig 14168 bp, 13 predicted proteins | sample AntAcemetagen292_FD_179881 | JGI IMG/M metagenome (GOLD analysis project Ga0222645, IMG submission 179881) | Saline water microbial communities from Ace Lake, Antarctica - #292 | ecosystem: Environmental > Aquatic > Non-marine Saline and Alkaline > Saline | place: Antarctica: Ace Lake | collected...
AAAACTCACCCATCCTGCGCGACGAAACCCGGCCATTACGACGCGCACGCGTTCGTCCCAGTCGTATCGCCCACGTCAATCTCACCAACACGCACCATGGCCGCGGTTGTCGCGACCTCACGTAAACCCGCGTTCAACCCGTTCCAGTTCGACCGCGTTGCCACCGCGCCGTTCATCCTGTAAGTTCCAACGATTCGCGTGCCCTGCGTGCCCTTCGAATTCCCCGATCGACGCTACGGTTGCCGCGCGTGTTTCGACGACAAGCACTCGCGCTGTCCCCACGACCACCCGCATATTTCTTCTTCTCCGGGTTTCGAAACGATGTCCGAGCTCGTTCGCGACGCAACACCCACACGCGACGACCAAAGCCAGGGTTGCCGAAGACACCTCCACCCTGCCATCACTGACAAACGCCCTCCTTCTTTTCTTTTCGATGCCATCCGGACCGTCGAAACGACACGAAATCCACGACACAATCCAAAACACCAAAAGCAAGTTGTACTCCCTGGTGGAGGACCCTAGCAACGACCTGGTTACCTGGACCCCCGATGGCAAAGGCATCGTGGTTAAGGACCGCGAGGTGTTCGAGCGCAAGCACCTCATCGGGTTGCTCGCGACGTTTCCGCACAAGTGCACGTTCCCGTCGTTCGTGCGTGAGCTGAACTCGTACCGTTTCCGAGTCGTGAGCTCGATTGAAAACGGCGACGCGCACGACGTGTTCGCGGTGGATGGGTTCGAACGGGGGAAACCGCGGGACCTTGGAGGGCTACGGCGAAAATCAAACTACGGGAGGTTCCGACGGGACGAACACGCGGTGAAGACCGTCTCAAGGCTCCGGGGGGACGAGATGTTCGCCAACGGAGGGCACTGAGCCGCGGTCGGGGCGGTAACGAAATGATGTACCTTGAAGACCTTGACGAAACTCGAACCGTCATGAAAAAATGAAAAAAAAAACTCGATCGATCCGAGAGAAAGAAAAGACCACGTTTTTCGTCGAGATGTCGCGGCCGTGGACGCGTCCTCGTCACGCCGCGCGCTCGCGTCTGTCGCGGAGGCGTCGGGCACCAGAACCGATGTGCGCGTCGTTCCGGGAAGAGATGATAACTTCGATCGACTGTATGACCTATTAGCCATGTGTAAATTGTGTGTGAAGAAAATGGAAATTGTGCTCTCTCGTCTTCTCTGTCCCATTTGCTGTCCCATTTGCCCATACGCTTGATTTGCGCTTTTCGACGTCTTCGATTCTGGAAAAGCGTGGTAAAGTCACAGCCGCAGGTTTATTCGCTTTCCCTCGGTTGTCGGCGTGTAGACCCGAACGCGCTTGTTGTGTTTCGCCCCACGCGTGGTTGCATTTAACCAACGGCGCTCATCGTAAACACAGGCGATTGGCAAACATGTCCGCCGCCTCCGCGACTACCGCGCATGCGACCGCGGCGTGCGCGGCGGTGCGCGTACGCACCGCGGCGCGTCATGGTCTTTTTCGCGGCACATCGGGTGGGATGCGTCGCAGTCGTGGGCGCCCGACCCGCCGCGGTGACAGCATTAGCACCCCCCCCACGCGCGCGGTTTCGTCCACGGATGTCACGGTTCCGGCCGTGGAGAGCTCCGTAAAAATGGTCGACATCGAGACGATGGTGGGTGCGGTGTTCCCGTCCAACTTGCGGTGCGCGTTACGCGTGAACGTCCCGGTTGTTGAATCCGCCGACGCCGTCGCGGCGGGCCGCAGCTTATCAACGTACATGCGTCTTCCCGTCGACCAGTACGTGGGCATCGACCTGCCCATGGGCGCGGCGATGAGAAGAGTGCAGGACGACAAAGATTTGTTCCAGCTCGAAATACCGGGTTTGAAGTTTCTGTCGCTGGAGGTGAAACCGGTCGTCAGGGTTCGCGTGCGTTTGGTGAAGGACGGCGAAACCGTATCGACGTGGACTGGACAGAGCGGGTTCCCCGGGGGGAAAACGCCGGAGTGGAGGCAAGATGAACTTGCTCGAATCGACAAAAAAAACAAAGAACTAGCCGAGTTAAAGAACGTGTGCGAAGACGAAGACGTGACGCAAACGCCGGAGGAGTGCGACGCGCTGGATGGCGTGGAAGACGGTTCCAAAGATGACGACGACGCGTTTGTGATTACAAAGCCCGTTTCCGAGATCCCAAAACCCACCCCGACCGGAAGACCCGAGCGCGAGGACGTGGTTTTGCAAGGCCCTTGTGTCCTGATCGAGGCGGTTTCGTGCAGACTGGAGGGGAAGGTAGTGGAGGAGCTGGGGGTGAATGACCTGTTCGTGTTTCGAGGCACCACGTGTTTCCGGTGGAACAGCGCCGGCGATTCCACTATGGCGGCGGAGTTACGAAGAACGGGACCTGGGGGGGAAGACGAATCTTCAAGCGGCCACGCGAACGCCAAGATAGTGGGAAAGGTGAAGCCAGGGCAGGCTTGTATATCAGGGTGGGCCGACATCGGCGTCGGCGTGGACCCGCCTGGGCCGTTCGCGCTTCTGCCGCGGAGCGTCGCCGAGAAAGTCGGGGACGCCGTGATGTACGTATCGGGGCTTTCCCGAATCCAGACACTGTTTGATGCCACGTATGGAGTACAGTCAGCAAGTCTGACCACTACAATAAGTGCACCAGAGTATAGGACTGTTTGCCCACTGTACATAAATCGCCCATCACGAGACTCAAAGATTGACACTTTTCTTTTACAATCACAGGCGCACCACCTTGAAGGCGTTACAAAGCGTGTTCCTCAAAGGGTTGGGGGAGGATTACAAGAAGTGGGCCAGCGACGAAAACTATCGAGCCGCTAGGGAAGTCGCGGCGAAGGAAGCCGCGGCGGCGGCGAACTTGTGAGCGACGCGAGGTGAGTTGAGTTTAGGGCGAGTGTAAAATAAAATAAGGAAAGAAGCGGGAAGAAAAAAAGCATCGGTGAACTGCTGCGTTAAAGACATTCATTCAATCAGGTTACATCGTGTCTAAAGTCGTCTCGTGTCGTCTCGTATTATCATCAAGTAAGGACGCTTTAGTCGCCACCTCTCAGGCGGAGCACGAGGTGGAGCGTGGACTCCTTTTGGATGTTGTAGTCCGCCAGCGTGCGGCCGTCTTCGAGCTGCTTTCCCGCGAAGATGAGGCGCTGCTGGTCGGGGGGGATGCCCTCCTTGTCCTGGATCTTCGCCTTCACGTTGTCGATGGTGTCGGACGACTCGACCTCAAGGGTGATGGTCTTGCCTGTCAACGTCTTGACGAAGATCTGCATGCCACCGCGGAGGCGGAGCACGAGGTGGAGCGTGGACTCCTTTTGGATGTTGTAGTCCGCCAGCGTGCGGCCGTCTTCGAGCTGCTTTCCCGCGAAGATGAGGCGCTGCTGGTCGGGGGGGATGCCTGTATATGATGGTGAGCGAACAGGCCAGCTTGGTGAGAAAAACAGCAGGATGCAAAAAGGAGAATCGTGGCACCCCAGGTTTTGCACCAAACGGTTCGGGGCGTCGAACGCCATGCGGGGGGTGCGCGAGGCGCGCGGCTCTCGGACGAGAGGGCAAGTGCGGCGACGGTACACTCGTTCAGAGAAACGTCCTCACTAATGTTTCGAGGTCAAGCGCGGTGAATCCGCGACGCACACGCGAGGGCGTGCACGCCCTCCTCTCGGATCGTTCGAGGAAACACGTCGTGGTTCGCGCGCGAGTGACAAGACAAGACACGTACCTTCTTTGTCCTGAATCTTAGCCTTGACGTTGTCGATGGTGTCGGAGGACTCCACCTCCAGGGTGATGGTCTTGCCGGTGACTGCGCGGGGAAACGCGGAGAGGGAGGTGGCGGGTCAGCGACATGTCGCGCCTCGAGGGAACCGCGGAAAGACGGAGCGAGGGGAGGATTCGGCCAGCACAGATCTGAGACGACCACAGGAAAAACGCCGTGTGGTTTTTAATCGAAGCGGCGTCGTAAAGTGTTGTGCGACGACGCGGTCGCGCGTACGCGGGGCACGTGCGTTTCCATACGCATCAAGGGGAGCACGTACGAGTCTTGACGAAAATCTGCATGCTCGCGTTGGGTTTTGTGTGCGTGCGCGGGGCGTACAAAAGTGAGACCGCGGAGTCGTGGTTCAAAATGGGAAAGAGGGATTTTGGCGCGGGATGGACCGAAATCAAAGTTGCGCGAGTTTTCGTCGACGTCGCCCTCCATTGGCAACTTTGCATCTTCAGCACCACCACACCTGTTCCGCGCGGAGCTCCCTCCCGCCGCCGGACGCGCGTTCGTCGTTCGCAACCCGGCGTCCGTCAAGTCGCCCGTTCCACACCACCAGATGGCCACGTTAACTGCCGCGAGCGCGAGGGTCGGGCGATGTGCGCGCGTGTGTTCGCGAGCCGCGACCCCGGCGGCGGCGGCGCCGGTGCCGATTTCGCACACCGTGGGCGCGCGTCGGCTGTGCGCCACGCCGAGCGGGCGTGGGTGCAAAATCACCACCCACGCGTCCAACCAGTCCTCCCCTGACGCCATCTACAGAGTGATGTCCGCGAACCAGGAAGTGAGTGTCATTTCCATTGTGGGTACGAGCGTGGTGAGTGATGCGGTGACCAGGCACAAAACCGCCCCCACCGCGAGCGCCGCGCTCGGGCGCACCATGTTAGCGGCGACGTTACTAGGCACGTTCAAAGGCGACGACGAAACCACGCAAATCACGTTCAAAGGGGATGGGCCTATTGGTCAAATCATCGCGATTTCGGACAACACGGGGCAGGTGAAAGGCATGTGTTCCAACCCGAACGCGGATCCCCCGTTGAGGGCGGACGGGAAGCTCAACGTGGGCGGCGCGGTGGGCAAAGGAATTTTGACCGTCTCGAGAGCGCACCCGAATTGGAAAGCCCCGTTCAACGGGATGGTCCAAATCACCACTGGCGAGATTGCGGAAGACATCGCGGTGTATCTTCAGGAGAGCGAACAAGTCAACTCGGCGATCGCGGTGGGGGTTTCCCTTGACCGCGATTTGAACGTGCTAGCGGCGGGCGGGTACATGGTGCAAGTCCTTCCGTTTGCGTCGGACGAAACAATCGCCGCGCTTGAACAGAGCATTCCGAATTTGCCGAGCACTACGGATATGATCGCGGGTGGGATGACTGCCCAGGGAATAGCGGAGCGAGTGCTGGGTTCGTTAGGGACGCTTGCGGAGGTTGCCACGACGAGCACGCCGTCGTACGGGCCGTGCGACCCGACAGAACTGCGAGGCCGAATGATGCGCGCGCTCGCGAGCATGGGGAAGGAAGAAATCCAATCCATCATCGAGGAACAAGGCAAGGTAGAAGTGACCTGCGAGTTTTGCAAAGACGCGGTTGTTTTCACGCAGGACGAGCTTCTTGGGGCGAAGGATGAGGTTTAGGCGGGTAACGCGATAATAACTGGTACACATTTTTATGTTTTTTACATTTTGGTAAGCACTCGCATCGACACGACTCACTCGAGTCACAAGTCCCGCGATACGGTCACCGCGTCCACGTCATCCAGGAGGCGACCCCCCCCTCGGGTTGCCCCGAGTTTGACATCGAATCGCTTCCGTCCGCCCCTTCGAAGTCGATACCTATTTCGTCGCCTTTTTTGCCAAGATACACACCCGCCAGCGACGTCTGCACCGGCCCCGCTGCGATTGCTTTTTCAATCTCAAGCACGTACCGCAACATCCGGTGCGACTCGAGCTTGTCCCCCCGTTGTTCCGCGTCTAGGCCTCGGAGTTTCCACAGCTCCTCGAAAATCGTGGGACCCGCGCTGTAGTCCTCGTTCGAAGGGGAGAGTCCAAGTTTTTTGTCACTGGTTTTGGAGACTGTTTGCTCACTGGCGTCGCGATCTGAAGACTGGGCCCGAGAGAAAAAACGGGACCCCAACGGCGCCGAGTTTTTCTCGCTCGCGCGCGCCGCGCGTTCCCACTCATCCGCCGCCGCCGCCGCGACCGCGGGGGCGCCACCTTCCGCTGTGGTTTCCGCTACGCGCACGAAAAGCTCACCCTCCATTCCGTCGAAGTTCGCCGGGTCTCCTTTGTCTGCTTTGACGAAATCGGAACCGACTCCAGCAGAGACGTTTTTCTCGCGGCTGAACTCGGCGACTTCTCTCGCGAAAGTTTGCGACGAATCGGAGTCGTCCGTCGCGACGAACGAACCTTCCGTGGGTGTTTGCTTCAGGGTGTTGGGCACAGTGTTGTTACTCACGGTGTTCATCAAGGCATTGCTTTTCACCGCGTTGGCTTCCTCGAACTGTTTCCGCCTTCGCGCGATGCCGCTTGACAGGTTCTGCCGAAGCTGGCGCAGACGCGCGCGCGCCGAGTAGAACCGGCCTTTGGTTTCGCGCGAGTCGGTTTGGTGTTCGGCAACGCTAAAGCGCGCGGAGCTTCCTTTCGATGAAACAACCTTAGCAGCAGTAGCAGTACCAACAGTAAAGGTACTAACCCGGTTAGCAACCGTAACCGTGCCAACTGTACTGACGTTAACACCGTTAGTAACAGCGTTAGTCCCGTCCGTAACCGCAACGACGTCGTCCCCCCCCCGCGCGTAACTAAGGTGTTTCCTTTGCTTCCACAGAATCCCGGCGGTGCCCCACTCCGGGGTTAGGCGGGCGTATCTCCCGGGGGCGTCGTTGTCAAGGACTATGCCGTCCCCGAGGTGGACGTACGGTTTCCGCACGAACGGCCTTGACATGGGTAACAGAGGCACGAGGTCGTTCTTCTGCACCACGCGCAGCACGTCCAGTGCGAACGCCGCTTCGCGCGTCTCACGCGGACCCAGCTTGGGCGCCCCGAACGTAACAACCTTCTCCACCACAACGCCCCGTGACCGGAACAAAAGCGCGGTCGCCACCGCCACCGCGCCCCCCAGCGAGTGCCCGGTGAGCTGTACCGAGTAACCTCTTAACATCAACGGCGCCAGCGCGTCCGCGCACTCCCGCGCGATGATTCGGTACCCGCGGTGCATGGGGAGGTGGTCCGTGCACCCCAAAGTTCTCAACTCCTCGGGGGTCGTCTCAGCCCAATCCACGCCCACGCACTCCTCGGCGATACCAGTGCCGTCGTCGTCCTCGTCGAAGGACCCGGAGCCGGAGTCGTCGTTTGCGGTTTGCGTGTCCTCGCGGCCACGTATTTCTTCGCGTCTTGCGAGCCCGGAGAAGGCTCCGGAAAGAGACCTGCCGACGCTGGCCAAACGGCCGGACGCGACAATCGGGTTGTTGGAAAGGCGAATGTTCTGCACGACATTTGTCAAGTTCGTCGTTCCCCGGAACGAAACCGTGTGTCTTTTTTTCAAGTCGTCCGTCGCGATGAACATCCGCTGTTTCACGGAAGGCATATCGAGCACATCAACGCGCTCGTTCGTGGTTTGGAAGAAAGAGCAGATGTCTTGCTCCGACGCCGAGTTCAGCGCGGCGATGTTCGCAAACCGCAACAAGTCTTCGAAAGTCGCAACCACCGGTAAGGGCGGGTGCGTCGCCGCCCGGGTTTTCGCCTGCAAACGGTTGGGGAGATCCACAAAGGTGCGTTTCGCCTTGGAAAACGACTCCGCGAGCCCATCAAGCGCGTTCTTCACCGTCGCGGTGGTGGAGAAGTCGTCGTCGAATTCGAACTTGTTTTTTGCGTTTTCGGTTTTGTCAGACTGCGTCTCGGACTGCGTTTCCGACGTTTCCGTGTCCACCACGGCGCGTGGAGTGCCGGCCATGTCTCTGCGCGAGGTGGTGCCTAGTTTCAAGGCTACTTCCGTAGGCGCGGTGCTCCATCGATTGTGGCTCGCCCTTCCCTCGCCGCATTGCAACCGGCGCGCCGCGAACCCGCGCGCGTCGCACCGAATGGAAAACGATTTCCATGTTTTCTCGCCAGCAGAGGCGGCGTGTGGAGCCGCGGAACGCACCGCGAACGCGTTGTGGCGCGCGACTCGTGGAACGGAGGTCACCGCGATGCGTTCCATGGCCTGTTTCCGGTGCACGCGAGACGGTTATGAAGAGGGGCCGTGCGTGGTCAGATTTGGCACGGGATAGTGCGGCGCCAAGGGTGGCGTTCGTCGGGCACACGTCGCGCGAGGCAACCTCGGGCCGACGTTCGCAGCGCATATTCCAACATGAAGGAAGCACGCGGGTGATGTGTTTCGCGTGTGGGCGGGGGGCGGGAAACGCGGACAACGATCGTGGTGACGTGCGTGCCACGTACCGTCACGAACGTGGATACCATGGTGCGTGGCGAACGACGCGACCGCGCGGCTCCTGCTCGGGGTGACCGCGGCGCGCGCGTGCGTCTTTTCGCTCTCCCCGCTAAGTCGAATCTTCTTTGTTCAACTCCTTGGGTGTTCCGAACTTGCGTGGTTGACCCTCAAACGCACGCGTCCGGAGACTGTTCACGCGACCCTCGCCTACTGCGATGACACACACGCACTACCCGCAATGGCCACGGGAACACGATACCCCGGTCCTGGAAGTCGTGGGGAAGCGTTTGCCCCCGCGACGCGTGGCTCGATCTGAATGAGAAATGCACCACGTCACGCTTTTTATTGAAAAGTGCATTTTGAGATTCCTTTTTTTAAAGGAAAGGTCTTGAACAACGTTCGACGTCACGAGGCACCGTGAAGTTGAGGAGTTTAACCGCGTTTTCTAAATAACAGATCAAGAGTACTTAAAACAACATCTTGCTGGCCTCGGAGACGAGTATTTAGTGCTGGGCAGTATTGCGAGCGCGGCGAAGGAGTTTAGAAGTCAAGTTATTAAAATGGATTATTGCGTTTCAACAAGCGCCGCTGAACCTCTTCACGTTTTCCAAATCAGCGCGCCCCCGCCGCGCCCGCTCTCTTTTTCATGTCCGCCAGTTTGTTGGACATGAGGAACGCCAACTCAAGGGCCTGGCTCGCGTTCAACCTCGGGTCGCAGTGCGTGAGGTACCTCTTTTCCAAATCGCTCTCCCGGACCTCCGCCGTGCCCCCCGTGCACTCCGTCACGTCCTGGCCAGTCATCTCAAGATGCACGCCACCCGGGTGCGTGCCGTTTTGTTCGTGCACTTCGAAGAACGCCATGACTTCGTCTCTGACGCGTTCGAACGGCCGCGTTTTGTACCCGCTTTCCGTTTTAATCGTGTTCCCGTGCATGGGGTCGCACACCCACAGCACGTTCAGCTCGGCTTCCGCGATGGCGGCTATTAACCGGGGCAGGTGTTCCCGCAGCGTTTCCGCGCCCATCCTCGAAATTAGCGTGATCCGTCCAGGGACGTTCTCCGGGTTCAATGTCTTCACAAGCGAAACCACGGACTCGCCCGTTGACTTGTCGCTGATTTTGATCCCAATCGGGTTCGAAATCCCGCGGAAGTACTCCATGTGCGCCCCCTCCGGTTGCCGCGTGCGCTCGCCGCACCACAGGAAGTGCGCGCTGCACCCGTAGAACTCCTCGGTGGTGCTATCGAGCCTGGTGAGTTTCTCTTCGTACCCGAGGTGCAGGGCTTCGTGCGCGGTGAAGAAATCCGTGCTCATCATAGGCGGCTTGTCCTCGTCGATGCCGCAGGCTTTCATGAAATTAATCGCGGCGTCCACCCTGCCCGCGAGCTCGCGGTACTGCTTTCCCGCCACCTTGTCCTCCATGAAATCGAGGTTCCACTTGGATACGCGCTGCATGGACGCGTACCCGCCGTTGCTGAACGCTCTTAGTAGGTTCAAAGTGGAACAACTCTGGTCGTACGCTTTCAGAAGGCGCGCGGGGTCCGGCCTTCGCGCTTCGGGGGTGAACTCGCAAGCGTTGATGTTGTCCCCCCTGTACGAGGGGAGGGAAACGCCGTCGATGGTTTCGAGATCCTCCGACCTCGGTTTCGCGAACTGGCCAGCCATTCGTCCCAGTTTAACCACAGGCACGCCCGCGCCGTACATCAAAACAATGCTCATCTGCAGTAAAACTCGGTACGTATCCCGGACTTGGTCCGTGTTGAACTCCTTGAACGACTCCGCGCAGTCGCCGCCGAATAAAACAAACGCGTTCCCGGCGGCGGCGTTCGCGAGCTGCGCTTGTAACGACCGCGCCTCCCCCGCGAACACGAGCGGCGGCCGGGACGCGATCTCCGCGAGCGCCATCTCAAGCTCAGCCTGGTCGTCGTAGTTCGGCTGCTGCAGCGCCTCTCTTTCGCGCCAGCTCGCGGGGGCCCAGCCCGCGAGGCTGGCGCCCGTCGCGCTGATCTGCTTGCCCAAACGGTCCGTGCCGGAGTACAGCGCGTCGGGGGAGGGGCGGTTGGAAATCACGGCTCTGTGTTCGACGGGTTAGACGGTAAGGTTTGGAGGGGAGGGGAGGGGAGGGGAGGGGAGGGTGAGTTTAGATGAACACTGCGGTCCACCCAAATAACGCGAGAAGCGGGAAGGGAAGCGACTTCGTTGGGAACAATTGACGACGAGCGTCGCTCGTCCAACACGAAAAGACGCATTCCACTCGCGAAATGGAATGGCCACGAAACCCAAACGGGTGCGACAGTGCACCCACGACGTCCCCCAAGTGCGGTCGCGCTTCCCGATGGGTTGGGAATGCGTATCGACCTTCACGCGTGGGGGCGTTCCGGAATCCGAGGAAACACGTCACGAATACCCGATCGCGCGAAACGGTGTGGAACCCAGTACCGAACGCGACGATCGAGTTCCGGTACGATTGGGATCCGACGCATCCGGGCACGCTATCGTGCCCGACGCGTGGGCGCGGCGGCGCGATCGCGTTGCGCGCGGCGTGAAACCCACGACTTCACACAAGCGTGACGTGCAGCGTGACATACCTGGTAACGGCAGCCCGGACGCGCTTTTGAGACCGGCATTTGCCGCGAAGGGACGCGACGGTGGGCCTGAGCGCGGTGGCGCTCGCGATGGCCGCCATGACGGGCAAAGGTGGCCTGGAGGGCGCAGAGAGAGCAATCGAGGGCGGAACGGGTCAGCCGGGTCAGCTGGGGTAGTACGAGTCGAGGATTCCGGAGGCAAAAGGTTCCCAATCCCCGGCCCTCGCGTGACAGTCGCGCAACAAGCCTTACCTCGAGAAAGAGCGGGGTCGGTCGCGGTGGTGCGGGAGTACCTGTGCGATGGGGGACGGCGGCGGGCGAAGCGATAGTTTTCAGTTTGCTCGGGATATTTTTTGCTTTTCGAGGAAAAAAGTCCTATTTTTCTTTTCGTCCCTTCGCAGTATCTCGCGCAACAGCCTATCAAGGCGTCAATTTGAAGCTGCAACGTGACCGGTACAAATACGCTGATCGGTACTTCTGACCCTTCCGGGGTGTCTTTCAACTTCCCAGACGTTTTGCGCGCCAGCTGATGCTTGTCCACCTGGCGCGCTTTCAAGAGCAGTTGCCGCGGTTTTTGAAAACAACATCGCGTCACTCCGAAGCCGCGCCGTATCCCCCGCGGTAACACGCACGCGACGTTTCACACGCGGCGTTCGTGACCTACACAAAGGTACACATAGCTGCTCCGTATCGACGCCCACACTGATTCCACGGTCCCCAGGTCGTTCCAGTCGTAGTCCGTACCCACCGTCCGTTCGTCACGCCTTCCGAGGAAAGATGTCTCTCTCTGCGATGATTTGTAACGTTTCCCGTGTCGCCGCGGTGCCCGGCCGTCGCGCCGTGCCGCGACGTGAAAACGCCGTTCCAATTGCCGCGTCCTTGAATCGTTTCACTGGCGTTCGGGGAACCAGCAACGCCGCGCGTGGAACCGTCCGAGTTTCACACGTTCCAGGTACGACCCCGTGGTCCCATCGGCCTTTGGAACTTTTTCCAAAACGTGCAGCTGATTTGGAACACTTCTCTTTCCGAGTGATGCGCGTCGGCGCGTACGCGCCGTACCCTCCTCACGCCGAACGACGGTCACGTTTAATCTCGCTTTACGCACAAAACACTCGCGTCTGACGCCAATCTTCCCCTCCGTCTTGCGTTTCTTACCCCCCGGGGTCCCACCGCACGAACCGTCTCGTCTCCCTCTTATTCCAATCCTGTCGCAGTCGCGTCGTCGTCGCGCCGCGTCTCGTGCAACACACCAAGCCGAGTAGTCCTGGCGAACGCGTGCGGTGACACACACGAGCCGTGCGCCCCTATACTCGGTTCCGCCGAGGAGGAACACGACACACACAAAGATGACTTGGACGACATGATCACGGTGCGTAGCCACCGCGAACGGGGGTGAAGGGACAACACACACCTCTCTTACCACCTCGGGACGAAGCGAGAAGAGTGTGGCCAGAATCCTCGCGCGAAATGACCTTGCACATGACTGACTTTTCGTTTCATTTTCCACGTCCTCCCTCCCCGCCCCCCCCGCCAACAGATGCTCCCGCTCGACATCCGCCAAACCCTTCTTCGTCACAAGCACCGGTCTTCCCTGTTGGAGGTGGTGCTTGATCTCGGGCGGTGCCCTGAGGCGCGGTTTTCTGGTTCTATTCCGAACCAGTGTTTGCGCAAAGACGAGGTGACCGAAAACGACTTGCGTTTCGCGGAGTCGAAAATAGGAAGTTTCGGCGGAGACAACCGCGCGGGAATCACCGGGACGTTGCACAGGATCAGGTGCGGGGCTTTCCAACCATCACCACGCTCCGCCTACCTGATTGCCCATACTCGTACCAGAAGGGACTATTACCTCTGTCCATTACCACGACTGTTTACGTATACACGTTACGAGAGACTGACCCTTTCGGGTTGTACCGTATCAGCGCCATTCGCAACCGGGGCGGCAAGGTGGTCGGGTTGACCTGTCGCGTTGGCCGGGCGGTGAAAGGCCACGTGGATATGATCGCCGACCTACTACACGCCGGGGACGAGTCCATTCTTTTTCTGGGCAGACCGGGGGTTGGTAAGACCACCGTGATTCGGGAGCTGGCGCGAGTGCTGAGCGACGTGCACGGCAAGCGGGTCGTGATCATCGACACGTCCAACGAAATCGGCGGCGACGGCGACGTTCCCCACCCCGCCATCGGGAGCGCCAGACGCATGCAGGTTCCGAATCCGTCGCTGCAGCACTTGGTCATGATCGAAGCCGTGGAGAACCACACCCCCGAGATCGTAATCGTGGATGAAATAGGTACGTGTGTAAGGCTTTCCCAAATCCCGCCTCTGCGTGTTCCCACACAAGACTGACACTTTCTTTTATTTATCGCAAGGCACGGAACAAGAAGCCGCCGCGTGTCGCACGATCGCGGAGCGAGGCGTGACGTTGATCGGCACCGCGCACGGCCGGCTTTTGGAGAACTTGCTGAAAAACCCAACCTTGAGCGACCTCGTTGGGGGAATTCAAAGCGTCACCCTGGGCGACGACGAAGCGCGAGCCCGGGGAACGCAAAAAGTACGTCCCCGCGTTTCCTAAATCAGCCGACTACACGTTTTGACGATTGGGGAGCCCGTAATTACTCAGGCCACGTGGCCCGAAACACTGACCCTTTTCGTCGTGTCCATAAAACGCCAAAGACAATCATGGAACGCCAAGCCCCGGCCACGTTTCCCATTTTGATTGAAATGCACGAGCGGAATTTCTGGATCGCGCACAACGTGGAGGAGAGCGTGGACGAGGTGCTCGCGGGTGGCCGGCCGGTAGTGCAGGCGCGCAGACGGGACGAGCGTACCGGTCAAGTCACCTTGGAGCGTTGCGTGTACGACCCGGACGTCGCCGCGTCGCGTGCGGCGTTGTCAAAGATGTTGGGAAGCATGGGGGGGATCATGTCGCCCACTTTGGTGTTGGACGGTGGTCTATTTGGGGAAACCATGTCACCCCCGACGCCAGCCCCTCCGCTCGTGCAAACGCAAAGGAACAACGCCGTGCGCCGACCGGCGGCTCCGGCCGGAGGCGCCGGCCGGTCGGGCGGCCCGAGCAAACTGAAAAGCGCGGTCGGCGCGTCACTGGATTCGCTTGACGACCCGCACGCCCTTTGGGCGGACAACATCGGCCGGGTGGTGGATAAGGACCTACTGGAGGCGATGGGAGCGGGTGGGTACGTCGCGGGTGGTAAGCTGGGCGGGGTGAACGACGGGAACGGCAACAAAACTGGGAACGGGAAGAAGGGGAAAAAAGTCAAACCGGCGCTGCGAGTGCGGAGTAACGCGCGGAGGCACTGACCGTAAAGCGCATTCGGCGCGACCGCGGTACCGCCATATCGGTCTGGATCAAAAAATATTTTCCGCGACTCGTCTCGCGGTATACCAACACGCTAAGAATTTGTTTTATGTACTG
>Ga0222645_100941_pt1 | contig 14076 bp, 13 predicted proteins | sample AntAcemetagen292_FD_179881 | JGI IMG/M metagenome (GOLD analysis project Ga0222645, IMG submission 179881) | Saline water microbial communities from Ace Lake, Antarctica - #292 | ecosystem: Environmental > Aquatic > Non-marine Saline and Alkaline > Saline | place: Antarctica: Ace Lake | collected...
CTTGAACAAGCACACTTGTACAAACAAAAGATGGATGGATTCGAAATGCTAGGAACACTGGAGTAACACATGGACATTTATACAATTTGGGCCAACAAAGAAGGCGACATTTCTGACTCAGACTGGGTTAAAAATATGAAATCATTTTTTGATCATTTAGTCAATGAAGGCAAAATGGAAACCTACCGCATCACACGCTGCAAGCTAGGATTCCGTAGCATTGCAGACATGCCTGAGTGGATGATACTTATGGAGTTCACTGGCATGGCACAAATGGACAGTGCATTTAAACGAGTTGCTCCGCTAGAAGGAGAGCTCGAAGTGAAGCATAAATCATTCAATCAATTCGTTTCGGGTGACATTCAGCATGCGCTGTTTAGAGATTGGCCTGACCAGCTGTGAGTAAAAAAATATGTGTAGCCAGTGTTATGTCAGTGGGTGGCACGTTTGTTGACTGGAGTATTCAATTCTTGTCTGGCAAAACAAAATATTACCACATAGATTCAGACAAGTATGTTGACCTGAGTTGTGATCCAATAACAAAACTCAATGCACACGGGCATGACAAAAACCATCCCAACACATCGGCAAAATTAATCCACGAGTTTAACACATTTGATTTGTTACCCAACGATCCAGAGGCAATCTATTCTACATACATGTTCATAATGAACTTAGATGTTGCTGCAGATAATCTAGGAGTCACACACGATCTGTTAGATCAACCGCAACAGTTTCAAACGGTTATGACTCACGCACTAGACGATTTTAACAAAACATTCAAAATTTGCAATGATACACAAACTAAATTGGTGTACATATCTGCTGATATTAGAATCATGCCTTACCACAATTCCGTAAGATCACTTGATCGTTTTGTGTTCAGCGCTAAAAAACCGCAATGCGACTTGGAACTGCATGCAGAGATTCAGGAATATTTTTTTAATTCATCTGTGTCCACATGGAACCACATGGGACTAACTGATATCTGGGATGTTAGAGAAAGAATGGCATTAGATTCTCGACCTTTACAAAATGATGCTGTTACTAGAGATTTTGATTTTCAATATCCGCATCTTTGGATCAACGGCCAGGAACTGTTTGCTGACCCTGAACGAACTATCAAAAAAATATTTTCATACTTAGAATCAGATATTAACCCAGTAAGATATCAGCAATGGCTAAATGTTTGCAAGAAATGGCAAAGATTACAACTGGACCTTTTGAATTTCTGTTACACGCTACCGCACATAATCAAAGCAACAGTCAACGGATGGGATTATAAAATTAATTTAACATTCCAGCAAGAGGTAATTGTACAGCACTACCTGATATATCAACACAATCTCAATCTGAAAACGTGGCATTTGGAAAAGTATCCAGATAATACACAACAACTGCACAAATTACTTGAACCTAATATACACCCAGTACAAGACATATACAATTCAAGATCTACAACGTAGATCTGTTGTTTTCACTGCGTTCAACAACAATATATTTAAAGCGAAGCTTAGATACTCATCTAGATTAATTGGTCACACTTAGCCCTGACGGGCTAAGAAAAACACGAGGTTCTCATCTGAGTATCTCAGTCACACAGCGTTGGATCTATAATGCTGCATATATGTTGCATTAACGGGGTTAATGCTATCTTTATGCTACATTTCACAGGCGGTTGTCCGGTACCTGCTCAATCCGTCTAAACAACGGCGGCTCGTAAACATACGCTATCATGCTTACGAAGCGTGGGGTAATTGTTAATTCCCCATCATTGGGCCTTTTAAAATTCTTTTCAAACAGCAAAACCGCGGCAGTTTGCGATCGTCGTCCGGTTAAGGATAGTTGCTGAGTGCTTGCTGGCGCGACAAGACTTCCATTCCTGCGATCCATGATCCAGGTCTAGGACACCCGATATTGGCTGGTGCTAGCCGTAACTGCCTGTTGCTTAAAGTTTGTTTATTATGTGGCTTTGTTAAGTCTACCTCGGACAAATCCATTGCCGGGGCAGTTTACAGACATAGTAGAGATTATTCCATTATGCCACCAAACTTTGCCTTTGCGTTGTTCTTTAAGTGTTGCCTTTTGTGCATCAGTCCATTGATATCCATACATTGGGTTATTTTTTCCTGAAGTATGAGGTCTCGGTCCTTTGCGTGATTCTGAAATTTTTTGTTTGCGTTCTTTGGACATAGGACCAAACTTTTTTCCTAAGTGTGCTTTACGTTTCTTTTCTTTAGTTTCTTCTGAATCTCTGATGCCTGTGCGACTTGGCGGTGTTCTTGGGTGTTGTTTGTTGTACTCACTTAATTTTACATTTTTGAAGCCAGGAGATTGTCCGTCAATGCCGTTCTCGATAACAAAGTTTGCCCAAGTCTCAGACTCAACAATATTATTTGTTGCAGAAAACTCTAATGCAAATTTTTTGCATTCGTCAAGATCGCTAAACGTCCAAACATTTATAGTTTCTACATAGTTTCCGTGCTGTGCTAAATGTCTTTTCCAATAAACACCTGATCCTTTATATTTGTATGGATCTCTAATTGTTTTACCGAAATAGTTTAGCCCAGTAATAAGATGTCTCTTGTGATAAAGATAAGTAATCATGCTGGTAGTTCCTTTACAACTATTAGAGTCAGTGGGGTTGGGGAATCCGCGACTGACACTTCTATTTATTAAATCTTACCGTTTATATGACTCTTGTGGACTCTTACCTGCACATGTCCATTATAATAATCGTTTGATTCTAATACTCGTCTTGTGAACTGCTCGCGAGCCTCAATGTAACTACATTCAGATTTGCTTTTGCAATAAAACAGTATTTCTCTGGTAAAGTTTTCGGTGCCTAGTTTTTCGATGTCTTTAGAAAGTTCTGGGCTTGACCCATAGTACTCACGCCAGTCTGAGTCGACCTTTGTGCGTATCTTTTTCTTTTTCTTAATGCCGTTTTTTTGCTTGACTATTTTGTAAGTTGTCTTGCTAAATTTTGCTAATTTTTTGCCTATGTACTTGCGTCCAGATAGATTATTTGTGATTAAATATACAAAGCCCACACACTCTTCGGTTAATGTCTCAACGATAATGTTTTGATAGAACCAAGCCATATATAGATGCGTGTTATTGCCTTTGTGTTATAGTTATCTAATCTACCAAGACGTTGCATATTTTCTGTCTACATTTGCACTTTTGCATTTTGTCTGGCATTCTTGCCAACGAAATGTCTGTAGTTCTGTAGTCCAAAAAGGATCTGCAATAACGTCGTCTAACGTTCTTGTATGTAAATTAAAGTTGTTTGCTAGTTGCTGCCAGTTTGAATTATGACTGTATCTGTTGGCTACCCAACAGCAAGGAAATAACCTGCCGCGAGCATCAATATACAGTCCTTTGTTGCCTATTTCGCACAATGGCGTAACACCATTGCGACTTTGAGTTTGATTGAATAGTTTTTGATTTATAATTGGTACAGTGTCCCGGCGTTCTGTGCTGGTTAACTGAGTTGTTTCGCGTTCAAATCTATGAGTGCTACTGACAAATTTTACACTAGGTTGCAGTGGATCGTCAAGTCCATAGGACGGATACACACTGCCAAATTTGGTACTTTTGGTCAACTGGAACACATCCATGCCCAGTTGCTTGGCAGTTTGTCTCATTTGGTCTAAGTGGTCTTCGTTGAATTTAAATGCAATTGCAGCCCACACAAGACGACATGTACTTGCAGCTCGCAGTGCAGTAATGCCATTGACAATACTGTCGTAGTCACTGTTGACTCGATATAAGTTGTTGCTGGCATTGTTATAGCCGTCAACACTAAAATGCACAGTGTCTTGGTAATCCAGAACTAATCCTAGCTCTTGCCACCATGCAGCTTTCTTATAACTGCCATTGGTCACAATAACAATTTCAACAGCTTTAACACTCTTGATATATTGGATAACTGTAATCAGATCATGTGCATAGATAGGATCGCCGTCGTCACCGCAGAATGTAATTTTTTCTACGTTGGACAATATAAATGCAGGTGTAAAGTTTTGTTTAAAAAACTCTAGATTCAGTTCAGTGTTAACCAAGCCATCAGGTACTTCTTGGCGAGCACAACGAGGACACTGTAGTGTACACTTGCTGGAAATTTCAATGTGAAAATGCCAAGTTGCTAACATGATTATAGTGTTCCTGTATCACGCATGATCGATGTCTGTGTTGTAACTTGTAAAGCCATTTTCTTTTACCACTTTAAGAATGTTCTCAACTCGACCTGCCAGCTCGTCACGATGGCTTACTAGCCAAATACTTTTGTTACGCTCGCGACTCATCTGTTTAAGAATGCTCAATGAGCTTTCCATACCTGCTGTGTCTAGGCCTGAATCAAGCAGTTCGTCAATAAACAACAAGTTGATAGGCTGGTATAAACTTTCAAACACATCACGGAATGCCCAGCTCATGCTCAGGATCAGTCGATTACGTTCACCTCGGCTCAGGTTATCAAAGTCCAGGTCACGACCTAATTCCTCAATCAGTACAGTAAGATCATTTTGGAATGTCACTGTGTGCGGTAACCCAATAAGATCCAGATAGTGAGTAAGTCTGCTGTTGAGGTAGCTCAAGTTCTGATCAATAATCTTTTTACGAATAAACGAATCTTTTGAAGTCAACAGTTTAAGCAAAAACTCCTGATGCTCTTGCAACCGAACCAGCTGGTTTAGCGCATCATAGTTGATCTGTTGTAGCGCCTGTTCTTGCATGTCTTGAATCTGTTCGCTGTAAGGATCAGTGTCTTCGTGTTTGGTTGTGATCTGTTGCAACAGGTTGTCAACACGAGTACTGTGCTCAACTGCTTTGGCTTCGGTGTCGTAATGGCTGCTGGGTTGCAACGGAACAACTACTGCATCTAGTTCACTCAACTGATCTGTAAACGGATTTGTTTCTGCTTGCTTCGAGTCCACGGTCAGCTGCAGACTGTTTAGCTCACCAGAATGTCGGATTGCTTCTGCTTCGTTTGTGTAGTGTGTATTAGGCTCTTCTACAGCAACAAAGATCTGCAGCTGGCGTAGTGTATCCCAGTCGGCAATTTTTGCTTCAACATGTGCTAGTGTATCGCGCAGCATCTTTTGTTTGTCAGCTAGTACGTTGGCGTACTGATCGTCGTGAAATTCTTGTCCACATGCATAACACTTGTGATCATTTAGAGTGTTAATTTCAGCAGTGAGCTTGTCAATCAACTTGTTTTCTTTGTCAATGTCTTTGCCCAGACGTGCAACTTCTTTGTCTCGCTCAGCCAGTGCTTTGGTCTGAGCATGGTACTCAGTCAGTGCAGCCCAGGCAGCAAGCTCTGCATCAATGTCAATTTGATTCTTGAGTTGGTGCGCTTGCACAGCAGTGTTAAGTTCAGCAGCATGTTTTTGCTGCCAGGCAGTTTCGCGTGCCTGCAATGAATTGTAAGCATCGTGCTGTTGTTTAAGCGAAGTCCAGACTGCTAGATCTCTGTGCGCAGCCAGTTCAGTTACTATGTCAACTAATGCTAACTCGTCGTATTGTGCTACCAAATACGCAAGATCGCTGTTGTACTTTTTCTGCCACAGTCCTTGTCTACGCTTGAAACTTTCAATCTGTTCTTCAATGCGCTTATTGGCTTCTTGCACAGCGCGGATACGAACTTCTTCTTGACTGACTGCATCTTTGGTTTCACGGTTAAGTTCACGGATGCGATCGGCACGCTCACTTAACAGTGTTATGCCCAGCAACTGCTCAATTATGTTGCGTTGATCATTGGCTTTCAGACTCAAAAACGGTTCGGTATAAGTGTTCAATGCTAGAATGTGTTTGAACATGTCGTGACTCATGCCTAGTAGTCGCTCAATTGCTTCCTGTGTTTCTCTGCTATCGCCTTGAGCATCGTCTGTGGGACTTTGATCTTCGTTGTTGACATAGAACTTGAGAACATTGGGTTTGCGCCCACGTTCAATCCGATATTCCTGTGAACTGATACTAAAGTCAAGGCTCACTAACATGTTTTTAGAATTAGTCTTGTTTACTAGATTATCTTTGCGTATGTTACTGAGTGCATTGCCGTACAAAGCATAACTCAGTGCATTAATAATAGTGGTCTTGCCTGTGCCGTTGCGGCTACCATCGCCACCTAAGTCCAAGTTCTCACCCAGCACAAGTGTAAGATCGCTACGATCAAAGTTAATGCCTTGTGTGGCATTGCCCACACTCATGAAGTTCTTAACGGTTAAATTTTTAATTTGGATCATATCGTTGTATTATACACATATCCCATGGCTTTTGCAATCTCAGGATGGGTATTCTGAAAAGATTGGTTTCGTATTTTATCGTAATACTGAGTAAGTTTTTTAAACTCTTCACCGTTGCTGTTGGGCAAGGTAGATATAAACTTTACAATCTTTTGCAGTTCTTGATGGGTAGTATGCTTAAACTTTTTGATAATGATTTCTTTTGCTTGGTTAGTTAATTGAGATAACGCAAATCCCTCAGGTGTGGTTAGATAATTTATATTCACCGGCAGTTGATACCGTTCTGCCCAATCTAGCAATTCGTTGATGTACAACACATTTTGAACATTGACTGTGGGCATAAGACTAATTTTCAAATTAGAAAAATCCAAAGCCACTAACGAAAGTATATTTTGTTCAACGCTGTTCCAGTTGCCGCCACGCTCAATTTCAAATTTTGATCCTATGTTGTCTATACTAACATGAATATCCACGTGCTGAAATGCTGGCCAATGTTTTATCAACTCAGTAGGAAAAATTGATCCATTAGTGTTGTAATGCAATCGTATCTTTGGGGCATAGTTTGATTCTGCAGCATACCGGACCAACTGAGTTAATGATTTTATTAAGAACGGTTCACCGCCGTACATATCAATGTTGGTTAACTCTGGCAATATCTCATACAATTGGTTAAATGTAGCTGATTCTTCAGACCAATTAGCAAGTTTTACAATTGGCAATTTGGAATGATTGGATCTTTCTACTGCATGCAATGAGCTAGCACTCGGAGAACAAATTCTACATTTAAAGTTACAAGTGTTTCCTGGTTTAATATCAATACTGGTAATTGCAGGAGAAGACAAGCTAGATACTAATAATTGTTTTTGTAGTAATGTTTTGTGGTGCAATCGATTACTGTGCAATCCGTTTGCTTCTAGTTTCCAGCAGTGGTCACACACTGCGGGCTTGTGCCCGCTGAGCATGCTGGCACGTAAATCAGTCATCTCTGCAGACATAAATTGTTGAGAAATATGGCTATGATTTATGTTTCCGATAGTAGCAGCTACGCAACAAGGACTTATGTTTCCATTGTTTGATATTTCTAAATGCATCCAGGGTAATGGACACACTGTATTGGGTAGAAAAAACTGATCAACTATAGTTTTGGAATCAACTACCTTACACACAATAGATTCAAAATGATCAATATTTTTGCTCACTGCAATTGAATTAATCTGATGTTGTATGTCATATGGCGTACATAACACAATAAAGCAATTAGAGATGTCAATCAGCTGTGCAGCATCATATAAATGTCTTATCAGTTGATCGCTGATCTGATAAGAAGTGTACCACTAATCGCTGATCTGGCAAGTAAGATTGCCGATAGTGGTTGTTAAAAAATTTGTATGCCAGGTCCGGCGAATGTGATAATTCTCCTATATCAATTGCAGCAACAATTGAATATTTGGACAAATGATCATATAACAATGATGACATCATAAATTTTGATAAATTTGCAGCAGAAGTTTTGAATCGTAAAATTCTGAATCAATATTGGTAATCTGATCTGTGACAATTTGATCAACTGATTCAAACTTGATTTCGCCCGGTGCTGTATCTGTTCCAACATCGCTGCGTTTGCTAGGAATCAAACTCATCTCACGCAGATTGTACTGCTTGATAAAAGTTTCTTTAATGTAGTTGGCTTCTTCGTATGAAATGTCAATGTCTAGATTCACCCGCACATGCATTTTGGCACGTAGAATACTGGCAGCATTGTCAATCAGATTAGCCAGTCCGTACACACGATATGTGGGCTGATCAGGCCATGCATGAAACTCAGGCTTCTGACCCCATTCCAGTATCATCATGCCACGATCATCGTCGCCTGCGTCAGCATAGTTGTGCGGGAAGCAGTTGCCGATGTAGGTGATGTTCTGTTTGGTCTGGCGCTTATGAAAGTGTCCAGTAAACACATGATCAAACTTTTCAAAGTGTTCACGTTGCACTTGACCATGGTCCGGCATAGCAACCATGGCGTTCATCAAGTAACCTGGCAACTCAAAGTGACCAAACATGTATTTGCCAGTCATCTTAGGTATGCGTTTGTAGTCATCGCCGCACAGCCAAGGAGCAATCACAACATTACCTTCGTTGAACCAGTTGTTGCAGATCACTACATTGGGCAGGTGCTTGGCCCACTCTACACTTTGAATGTCACGCTTGTCACGATAGTATAAGTCGTGGTTACCAGGTATAAAGTATACCTTGCTGAAATTGGCATTTAGATGTTCTAGAGCTTGCAAGCTGTAGTTCAGCGTCACAATGTTGATGCTGGCACGATGATTGTGCCAGTCACCCAAGAATAAGGCAGTCTCACATCCCTCTTCTTTGGCTTTAGTGGTTGCCCATTTGACAAAGTCCAAACAGTCTTCGTTATGCAGTTGACTGTTTGATTTAAGACCAAAATGAATGTCTGTGAAGACTGCGGCTTTTTTAAATAGGTTACTCATTGATACAGTATAACATATAATTATACTGTTTGCAACTGTAATTGGTTATTTGTCCAAACTACTCACACACGGACCACTGAGCGCTGCCATACTTTTGGAACCTGAGTTTTGGCGTGTCCACGAAGGATTTAACCCGTTCATTTCTAAAATGTCGTCACGAATGTTTTGGTTCTTTTTCTCGATGTTTAGTATGCGAGTAAAGCTGTTGGTGATAGCAGCAGTATAGTAAGCAAATGGATTTTGACTTTTGCTTTCATCAAACTGTAGACCAATTTGGCTCAGTTGCAACAGTGCTTGACCACGCATTTCTTCGTTGTAAGTATAACCGCGCCAGTTTGAACGGGTAGCATAGCGCTCGCACAGTTTCATAAACATTGTAGCTAGCTTGCGAGTCATGTTGCCGTGCTCACGACAAAATTCGCCAGTGGTTAAATCACCTTTCCAGTGACTCTTGCCCACGATGTAAGTTTCTTTGATATCGGTAATTCGGTAATGCTCAAATGGTGGAAAGTTCAAGCGTACATAATTCATGTCCAGCACAGGCTCTTCTACTAGATCTTTTAACGGATCGTCTTCTTGTGCGTCGTCTAGGTCTAAGATTTCTTCCAGCTTGCGTTTTTTAGCTTCGGCTTTGGTGATCTTTTTAGGTGCTTTGGGAATATGGTCCCACATTGTGATTCTAAACACCAGATCAGTGTTGAGGATTTTCTTTTGATCAATCACTTCGCCAGTTTCGCGTTTTATACGGTCAGCACGGTTTTTGCGTGCTTCCACAATAGTGCGCTGATTAATTTTGTCAATGCTGGGCAGAATTAAATCGTATTGATGATCAATAACACGATCTCGGTACCAGCAGTAGGTGTTCTTGCTGGTGTGAATTTCTTTAAGAATGTCGCGGTTGTTGAGATAATTCACACGAGCAGGGGGTTTGGTAATTAGTGTCATGCACAAGTGTAGCATATCTACAACAGTATAGTCAACCTAATTCTTAAACTATGCCGTTAAAAACTACGGTAAATAAGATATAGGAAAATTACAATGGCCACAATCGCTCAACTCAAGGCACGCCTTGCTGCTCAGGAACAAATAATTGCATCGTTGCAGCCGGGCATTAATGCGGCTACCCAGCAGGCAAGGCAGGCACAAGCAGTGCTGGATGCGTTCCAGGCCACACCAGGTGTAAATCTGGCTCAGTTGGTTCGAGCCAGAAACGCTGCAGCCGCTGACCCTACAAATGCACAATTACAACAGCAATTTGCCGCAGTACAACAACAATTTGACGCCCGCCAGGCACAGTATCGACCATTGTTGGCTGCAAGAGATGCTGCATCAGCTGCCCTGTTTGCAGCCAGGCGGCCACAAGTGGAAGCATATTCAATTGCAGGTGAGATTGAAATAGAAATTGCAGAAACTGACATAACTCAGGCTAGCCCAGAAGCAGTTGAATACTTGAGAGAAAGAGGTGAGTTGCCAGTTAATCCGGCTGTTGATCCAGGTATAGTTTCAAACCAACCAACTGCTCAGGCACAGCCAATTACTACTCAGCCAACACTGCAGCCGTTGACTCAAGCTGCGGCAGCAACGCAAGACACTGTAGTTGCAGTAAATGCTGCAGAACCACAAGCTCAGTTTGTGTACGACGAAAACACTGGAGAAATGATTCCGGCTGACAGTGCACAAGCTCAAGAAATATTAGCAGAACAACCTTCAGTGTTTGGTCCTGAGCCGTTGCCGGCTGCCGGCAACAACCCAGATGAAGTAGACATTCCTGCTGCTAGTATCATCAGTTCTGATCAGCAACAGGCCAACGAACAAGCAGCAGCCAAAGTTAATGCTATCAATCAGGCCACACTGCAGAGTCGATACAAACAGCCTGGCACATCAGACTGGCGTGTTAGGCTGCAACTGGCACCTAGATCAGACTATCTGTACAACGCAAGTCCGCCGGGCATCCTTAAACCATTGGCTGAAACCAATGGTGTGATTTTTCCGTACACACCTCAAGTAAACACCAGCTACAAAGCCAACTATGAGCAGTACGACCTGGTGCACTCAAACTATCGCGGTGTGTACTACAAAAACTCCAGAGTTGATGACGTAGCAATCCGCGGCACGTTTACTGCACAGGATACTCGTGAAGCTGACTACTTGTTAGCAGTGATACATTTTTTCCGTAGTGTGACCAAGATGTTTTATGGCAAAGACACAGAACGTGGAACTCCGCCTCCCTTGGTATACCTGAGTGGTTACGGCATGAATCAATTCAACGGGCATCCTTGTGTGGTGTCAAACTTTACCTACAACTTGCCTGACAACGTGGACTACATTCGTGCAACCAATGTTAATAACTACGGAACTGATTTACTAAGTCGTAGAACTGCCACCAGTGCCGGCGGACAAGCCGGCCTTGGCGCTACAGGTAATCGTATACTAAATGCTGGACTAGAGCGTTTCTTCCCACAAACGTCACCGACCCCTGACACAGTGATGGGCAGTGTTAACAACACTCAAATGGCCAACTATGTGCCAACTAAAATGGAAATTGATATCACATTGATACCAGTGCAAACACGCAGTCAAGTTAGCAAGCAATTCAGTCTTAAGAGCTTTGCTAACGGTGACTTAATCAAAGGAGGATTCTGGTAATGGCACAGTATGACGCAACAAGCCCGTATTTTGAAACAGGCTACAGTCAATTCTTTTTGGACAGCATGGTCAACAGACCTATACCCAAAGAAGATGATGACACTATGTTCACAATAAATCTAACATATCAGTACAGACCTGATCTGCTAGCATTTGACTTGTACGGCACAGGTTCCTTGTGGTGGGTATTTTATCAACGCAATCCCAACACACTGTCGGCTCCTCCTTTAGACTTTGCAGTAGGCGCTCAGATATTTTTGCCCAAAGTATCTACGCTAAAATCAGCACTGGGATACTAATCAATGGCCACAGTAAAGACCGCAGAGCAAACTCAAGCTATTACCACAGCCAGCAACAGCGGAACTGCGTTAACAGGTCCTGCTAACACAGCCAACTCTAGCCCTGTGCCAACTAATGCTGCTCCGGTGATTAAACCAGGAGTTGCAGCAGCAACAGACGACAACACACCCAATGATACTACACAATCTGCTGTGGATGCCAACAGCATTGCTGAACCTAATGTCAAACCTAGACCCAATGTACTAGATCAGTATGCCAGCTACACATACTCAGCGTCAGTGTACCTGCTGACAGAAACACAGTACACAAGATTATTAACCAGTGCAACAAAAAGTATCGATGGCTATCAGTTGCTGTTTCAAAGCGGCGGCGCTGCCAACAATGTGGGTGGAATCAGACCTTCTGGGTCGTTTGATGACACGGCTGCTGGCACAATAGACGGCGGACGAAATCCATACTTTGACAACGATTTTTATATTGACAGCATCAGCATTGAAAATCTTCCGCCAGGCAAAAGCACAGGATCTGCGCATAATATTAGTTCAATGAAATTTACCTTGGTTGAACCTAACGGCATCACCTTGCTGGACAGACTGTATGATGCTGTGGCAAATTCTGCACCCAAGGGCGCAGATGGAAAAGTTAACTACACAACAGCCACGTATCTGATGGTCATACGATTTTACGGTTATGATTCTGAAGGCAACATGGAGCAGGTGCGCAGCAAGCCAGATCAAGAAGGCACCAGTGACCCTGCATCTATTATTGAAAAATTTGTTCCTTTCAGAATCAAATCAATAAACTGGAGCGTGGGATCCAAATTAGTATCCTACGACTGGGAATGTGTTCCTATTGGTCAGATGATAGCTGGTTTTGCCAGTCGCGGAACAATTCCTTATGATGTGCAGTTAGTGGACAGCACAGTGGGTGGGCTGCTGGGCGGTGATGTTGCTTACTCTAATGCGTCTGCAGGCACCACCAACCCAGGCGCCAGCACAACTACAAATCAAAGCAATGCAGAAACTGCTAGGCTAAATCGTCAAGCCGGAGCAACACCAAATCAGAGCGATGCAGAAACTACTAGACTCAATCGTCAAGCTGGAGCTGCCCCAGCCAAAGTAAATGCAGCACCATCAAGCAAAAAAACTATTACCAAAGGTCTTGCCGGTGCCATGAACCAATTTCAACAGAAACTGGTCAAGGACGGAGTGTTTACATACGCAGACGAGTATGTGATTAATTTCATTGGTCCTGACGCCAACAAGATCAAAGATGCTAGACTTCAACTGCCCAATGCCAAAGTAGACAAGCGCCTTACTGCAGCAGGACAAGATCCCACGCAGGATGCACAAAATTTAGATCAAGCAAGAACATCAGTGGACATGGTGTCTAGAAGTTTCAGTATCACAGCAGGTCAGCAGTTGCTGCAGGCTATTGAACTAACAATCCGCAACAGCAGTTATATCTACGACCAAGCTGTGGTTATTATTAATCCTGATGGCACGCAGATTCCCAATCCAAATTCTCGCAACAAGCCTCTAAAGTGGTTTGTAATAACTATGTCTGCAGAAAAGATAAGTCCCAACTTAGATCCCAAGCGCAACGACTATGCTTACCGTATTACCTACAGCATTGCTGCTAGAGAAGTTAAGAATGTGATCAGCAAATACTTTCCTGTTAGCAGATTCTCCGGCGTGCACAAAAGCTATCCTTACTGGTTTACAGGACAAAATATTGCAGTACTTGATTATAGCGAAACACTCAATGCCATGTATCAGTTAACTGTGAGTGGGAGTGACACTGAAGACAGTGCAGCCACCAGAATACGACAGCAGTTTACATCTAGTATGGCTGACATTGTGACCTACAACTATGCTCCTCGTAGTACAGAATCTAGTCACGGTGCATCGGGCAAAGAAAACGAACTAGGCGCCAATGCTGCTGAAGTACTGTATTCACCCGGCGACCTGCGTGAAGCCAAAGTAAAGATTGTGGGAGATCCTGCATGGATTATGCAAGGCAGTAATTTTAGATTGCCAAGAAGCGAGTACTTTACTGGCACTAGTTTGAGCACAGGATTTTTACCTGACGGCAGCATTGCGTTTGACAATCAGGATGTGTTGTTTGAAATTTCTTGGCAGCGTCCTGAAGATTACGACATTGAAACAGGACTAGCAGATCCGTACAGTCAGACTCAACAAAAATATAACAGCAGAACTGCACTGCAAAGTCGAGTATACTTGTGCAAGCGTGTGATTAGTGATTTCCGCCAAGGCAGATTTGAGCAAACACTAGAAGGTGCATTGTACTTGTTCCCAGTACCAGACAAAAGCAACACTGCAAATCCAGCAGCTGCAAACAAAGCAATCAGCAACACCAACGCC
>Ga0222645_100942_pt1 | contig 14056 bp, 19 predicted proteins | sample AntAcemetagen292_FD_179881 | JGI IMG/M metagenome (GOLD analysis project Ga0222645, IMG submission 179881) | Saline water microbial communities from Ace Lake, Antarctica - #292 | ecosystem: Environmental > Aquatic > Non-marine Saline and Alkaline > Saline | place: Antarctica: Ace Lake | collected...
GCGCTGGGCTTTATCACGGCGTGGTCCAAGGACCACACCTTCGTGCATCTCCTGCTGCACAAGAAGGTATGCCTGGGGAAGGCGATTGGGGTCGTCGCGGAGACGACGAAGGCGGGTGGTACGCACCTGGTCATCAACCACGCGCAGACAATCGCGGAACTCTGCGCGAACGTGTGTATCTCGCTCATGAAACAGGACGCGCGTCGAGATGAACCGCCAGAACTCGCCGAGTTCCTGGCAAACGGAGCGTTCAGGGCGTTGCTGGTGCAGTGCGAGGGCCCGCACATAACGGACGTTCGCGTCGCGGAACCGGCCGATATGGTGCTGGACTTCGTCAAGATGGACCCGAGCTCAATCCGCAAGTACCTTGCGAAGGGAGGAACCTCCCGGGAGTGTTTGGATCGAGCGGCGCTAAAGTGCCATCAAGGCACGCCGGTGGCGGCGCAGCTCCGAGAGATCGCAGCGCTGGCGGACGCATTCGACGCGTTGAAGGAGAACAAGGCGACCGCCGCGGACGCAAATGCGCACATGTGTCGCGGTTGCGGCAGACCTGGTATGGAGAAGCACGGCGACATGACACGCGTGATCAAGATGCACAAATGCTCGGGGTGCAGACACGCGTATTACTGCTCAAAGGAGTGTCAGCGCACGGATTGGAAACAGGGCGGTCACAAAGAGGAGTGCCTTGGAACACAAGAATCGTTTGCGGAAGATGTAGGCCCCGGCAAGCGTTTCTTTATCGAGAAATTGATGACGTCGATATAGGAGATTAACTTCGCGTTCTTCCAGTCAAACTACTTTCTCGTCGCGCGGAGGATGTGGCAAGTCTCACGTCGCGCGGTTGATACGCGGTCGGTGCCCGTTTCAGTGGAGGGCGGCGCCGAACGGCTTAAACAGTCGCCACAGTTAAGGGACTTCATCGTCTACATTGACTACCCGTCCGGCAAGTGGTCGGTGCACCTGATTGAGGGGTTCTACGACGGTACGGATGTGCCGATTTTTCCCGACCGCGGTATGCGCCACGCCGGAAGATTTCACCGCGACGTCACGCCGCAGCTGATGGCGCAACACCGCAAAATGCTGCAGACGGAGCAGAGCGGAGTTGTGAGTGGCCAATTGTTGAGTCTCGTGTTCGCGCCCGATAAAACCAACAAGTTTTGTTTCATCATCGCCCTTACGGACCCCAAAACGCTGCAATCAATGTCGAGCGACGCGGACCTTCGAAAATACGGCACCGACCAGAGCTTAGCCGAGTTCGACGCGCGTTACCACGCGACCGCGAACAGCGGCGTTTTGAAGCTGGTGAACCACCCCGGCGATTCGATCCGGGACTCGGAGGTTGATAACGATATGCGATACTTGATGGAATCCATCAGGAAGGCGGCGATACGTCATGGAATCCATCAGGAAAATGGCTCCACACTCGGCGATGACTGAAACGGCGGCTACGTTGTGTAATTTTAAGTTAACAACCCTACTAGGGTAACTAATTATACATCCTAACCCTACGTCACTACATACCCCGTGATTTTCTCGGACGTGTCGCACACGAAGACGTGCCCCCCTCCCGGCGCCGCGGCGCGCGAATCGGAGTGCGCTACCCAGTTAACTTTACGCCCGTGAAGAAAACTGTGCTCCATTGGATTGCATTCTGATTGATTGGGTTGCGGTTCCGGACCGAGTACGCCGTTTCCAAACGCCCGCCCCCACCGCCAGATTTTTATGACCCGATCGTTCCCTCCTGAGACGAGTATCTCTCCGTCACCCCATCCCGGGAAGCAGACGTGCGACGTCGCGGTGGCGTGCGGGGTTCCGAGTTCGCCGCGGCCGAGGAAGGCGCAGGGTGGGAAGTTTTCGTTTGCTTTTTTTTTCGAGTTTTTCTCCTTCTTGGATTTTTTGTCCGAACCACCCGCGTCCAAATCAAGCAGCGCCACGGTTCCGTCCCCACACGCTGCGGCGGCGATTCGGCGCACGTGCGGCACGAAAGGATCTGACTTACATGACCACGTCGCGACGCAGTGCACGAAGGGCGGATTCATCATCTGCGACGGCGATACACGCGACGCGACGTCTGTACCTTCCGCCTCCGCCTCCGCGGCTGCTTCTCGTTCAGCGTGCTCCCCAACGAGTCGTGTGATGTTCCACTTCGTAACCGGTACCGATTTGTGGTTTTCCCATCGGCACACACACGCATCAAGGCCTCCGGTGACCACTTCGGTCGGTTTGTGAGGACGAAGCGACACACTCGAGCAGATGTTGGCGTGGCCGTTTGGAGCGCCCTTTAGCGTTTTTTTAAGAACGCCGTTTTTCCCGCCGCTCCGGTCGCCGATACCAACCACCGCGACGCACCCGGAATCATCCGCGGCGTATAAATTGTTTCCGTTAGAGTCGATCACGAAGTGGTTGATCTCATCCACGTTGTGCGCGTATACGTGCAATGGGGTGGTGTGTGTTGAACCACCGGTACTGCTTCCTTGATAGTTTTCGCGAGTGTTACTTGTTTCGTGTGTCCCGAAAACAAACGACTCGTCCTTCGCGTCATCACGAGGAAAACTCCTCGCGTACCCGCCCCCGTTTCTGGTACTCGCGGGCAAACACCTTAAGTCCCACGCCGTGACAGTAGCACCGCTCGCGCAGTACAGCAAATGCGGCGCCAATGGGTTGTGTCCGACGCAAGGCACCGCCTCGCCAACGCCGAAGCATCCCACCGCCGCGGTCAAGTGATGCGCCACCAGATTGGAACCTCGAAGGTCAAACACCACCGCGGACGCGTTTTCACCACCCACGGCGAGTGAACTGCCGCCGTCGTGGGGGGACAAAACGCACGACAGCAACGACCCGGTGCCCTCTGGGGCGACGAGCTGACGCGCGCGCTGCATGGCATGGCAGGGCGCGCGTCGGACTGTCGGGAAGGAAAAGAGCGCTTAGGCGATTCTTTTTCGACTTAAATGAAAATCTGTGGATTCGAGAGGGTGTACGGAAGTGAACGTGAAGCGGCTTCGTGACGTGACGTATCGTATCACAACGTATCTAGTTCAAATACGCCGGGTCCTTGCGCGAACTGTCAGTAACGACGTCATGCATCCCTTAATTCAACCTTAGCCTTGGCCGATGAGTTCGGCGTAACACGCGTCGACGACGTGTTCACGGAATTCATCGTGCGAATCGTCGTTCCAACAGAGGGCCGCGTCGCCGTCATCTGGATTATTCATTATCCTCCTCATTCGCCTCTTGTCCCGGCCGGATGCGAACGCGCGACCGTACTAATTGTACAGCAAGCTGGTCGCCACGTTCGTAGTAAACACTTCCTCGTAAAAGTTACAGGGAAACTTGTCCGTGAATTCAACGCAACTTTTCGTATCAAGGTTTAGGGTAAACGTGATAACGGCGTCTGCAAGGGCTTCCGCCATGAAGTCCGCGATCCCCTCGCACCCGTGGAAAAATAAATTGATCAGCCATCGCACGTTCGGCAAGAGACTGTTTACCCGTACATTTCCTCAAAAAGAGCGAGCCTCCGCCCACAGCTTCTCGTCTTTCGCCAGGGTTTGGAACCCTCTCGATACGGTGCACAGACGCGCGGCAGTGGCAGCCGCATCTATGCTTCGCATAATGCCACTCGGTGTGGGGTCGTGGTCCAACGGCGTTTCGTGTGTGCGCGTCGGAACGACTTCGGGTCGTTTCAAACACTCGACGCGGAGCGCGTTCTTCCTCGTCTCCTCGTCGAGTTCGGCTTCCTCGAACAGTGCGAGACGCAGGATCTTGAGCTGCAAGTCTTCAGGGAGGTCGTCGAACGTCGTCGCGCGCGAGCAGGTTTGCATGCTGGGTGAAATCGCGGCCCGCGTGCCGTTGTGCGGTGCGCGGGGGGGAACAAAGCGAAGTGGGTCGTTGCTTTTTCAAACTTTTTTCAGACGAAAATGAAATCTACGGATTCGGGAGGTGTACGTCGTATCGGTTTAGGGTTTAGGGTGAAGAAGTGCATGTGAAGCAGTATCGTGAATGTGAAGCATCGTATGTATCGTGTGACAACACATCGCGCTCAAAGCTGCCGCCGGCGTTGGACGCGCTCGGGAGACTAGTTCAAGTTCAGCGGGTCCTCGCGTGAACGACCCTTTTCTTCCCACCTCAGGTAGCCTTGGCCGAGGAGCTCGCCTAAACAAAAATTGACAACTTGTTCACGGAATTCGACGTGCGATTGCTCGTCCCAATTGAGGGCATTTCCGCAGTCACCCGGATTATTCATGATCCTCATCAACTGCCTCTTGTCCCAGCCGGGTCCGAACCCGCGACCGTACTCGTTGTAAAGCAACCTGGTCAAAACGTTCATAGTAAACACTTCCTCGAGAAAATCTTTGGGTCGAGGCTTGTCCGTGAGTTCAAAGCCAGCGGAGGCACCTGGGTTTGTCGTCCCTGGTCCGTCTCCCATGAAACGGGACACGCTGTTGCAAACACACTCCGCCAGGTCGTCCGCCATTCCCTGGCACGCGTGGAAAAATAAACCGACAAACTTCGCACGAGTATACAGAGCTTTACGTATTTTAGAAAAGACGACCAATCCCGCATGGTTTCGTTGTACGAGTACAACGCCACGTGATACTCGGACTCCGAACTCGAGGATTCGGAATCGACATTACCGTCACCCAACTGGCGCATGGCGGCCCTTTCGACCCTGTCCTTCCTGTCGGCGTCGGAGGGCCCATCCGCTTTTTCCAGGTAGCCTGGCCCGTACACTTCCTGAAAAAGACCGAGAGGCTCCTCCCAAAGCCTCTCGTGTTTCGCCAGGGTTCGGAACCCTCTCGATACGGTGCACAGACGCGCGGCGGTAGCAGCCGCGTCTATGGCTCGCGTAATGCCTTTTGGTGCGGGGTCGTGGTCCAACGGCGTTTCTTGTGTGCGCGTTGGAACGACCGCGGGTCGTTTCAAACACTCGACCCGGAGCGCGTTCTTCCGCGTCTTCTCGTCCGCGTCCGCGTCCTCGAACAGCGCGAGACGCAGGATCTCGAGCTGCACGTCCTCGGGGAGGTCGTCGAACTTCGTCGCGCGCAAGCAGGTTCGCATTCTTTTGCGGGGTGGCATCGCGGCCACGCGTACGGTTGCGTGTGTTGCGAGGGAACAAAAGGGAAAGGTAGTTGTGGCTTTTGTTGTTGCTTTTCGCTCGTTTCTCATGTCTTCAGTCTCGGAACCGCCGATACCGAGGCACCGGAAGCCTCGAGACGTAAGGGGAAACCCGTGACGTGCTGGTCCTCTTCTGGGGACGCGTCGTCGTCTCCTCACAGTCGTCCTCGCGCCATACCGGTTCCGAACGCTTCCGAACCATCCCTCCCCCGCTCGCCCCCCTCCCCCGTCCCACGCCACCATGACCGGCGACAGCTCTGGCAAAACCCACTCCGGGCCTTTGCTCGGCGAGGAAGACGCGAAACACGGGCACGTCGGAACGTCCGAGATCCCGCGCATCTCCTGGAGGCGCGCGATCGGGGTGTTTCACTTGTACATGGCGTGGCTCATCGCAGAGCTCGTTGGACTGTACGTGAAATACCTCCCCCAACACAAACCACGCGAGGAATGTTCGCGAACCACACGACGACACCCAACGGAAACGTCGTCCCCTGGGAAAACCACGACGTCTTTTGTTTTTCTCAAAGAGTTTTTTCTTTATCCTTTTAAAGCGTCGAACGAACTGTGACCCTAACTCTCACACCTCCCTTCCTCCTCTTTATTACCTATCAAACAACCCACATAAACCAACACACCAGCGCCGTGGCCCTGACCGCCCTGGTGACCGACCACTGGATCGTTCCCACCGGCTCCGCGCTTCCGTTCGTGAAGCATGCGGGGTTGTGGAAGGTGTGTTTCGCGAGGTACGTGTCGGGGCTTTCCCAAATCCAGACACTGTTTACTGCCCCTCTTTGACTGTTTGAGGGCACTACTAGTAACAACTGTACCACTACATACATCACAAGTGCACTGTTTGCCCATACAGTACACCCTTACTAAGACTCAAGACTGACATTTTCTTTTCTTCATCTCAGCGCCGCGACCGAAAGCGAGGGCCGCGCTGTTTCCGACGTCGCGACGTTCGCGGAGATCAAGAAGTGGTGGGCGACTGTTGAAGACAGCTTCTTGGAGGTTGGTGACGAGCAAGACACGCAGCTCACCTTCGGGTGCACTCGAAACGTCGCCGAGCTGTACGCGCACATGTGGAGCAACGACTTTGTGGTTTGGCTGCAAATCATCCGCGCGTTTTGCGTGTTGTTTCTGTGGGTCGGGTTTTTGAAGATCCTGGTCGTCAGCCGGACGTATTTAGTCACCACAAAGGGAAGGTGGTTAAGCAGCGCCTTCGCCATCTTCCTAGCGATGCTTCAAATCTCGTTCGGGGAAGTGGCGTGGTTCTTGGTGCTGTCCATGATCCAAATCGCCATGCGCGACGCTCCGGGGTTCCTGGACAGGGGAACTTTCGCGTCCTACGAAGGGTGGTACGTATTGCGCGTTTCCCAAATCCAGGCACACTGTTTGCCCATACAAGACTGACACTTTTCGCTCACAATCACAGGAGCTTCTGGGCGTTTTTCGCCGCGACGCAGTGGTGCTTTTTAGTAACCAGCTTGTACCTCTTCGTGGAGGGCATGGCGGGGTGTACCGAGCAGAGGCGACGAAGGTTCGGGGTGTTCGGAACGAGGGGCGCGCACGTCGTGGGCGACGGAAAGGTCTCACCGAACAAACCTCGAACCAGTCACGACGGTCGACGGTCAAGCGCCGGTACATCTGGCGGCGGCGCTGTGGCACACGAAGACGGAGGTAAGATGCCCGTGGGTTGAGGCGACAGGTACGGCGGCGGTTTGAAAGACAACGTGTAGGGCTTTGAAAGACGACGTTTCGAAAATGTAAATACACCCGAGGCGATACGACGCACCCTCGATTTTTTTTTTTTAACTTTCCTCTTAATACACGACGCGGGTATCGATTCTTCATCAACTCTTTTATCAACTCAGTATTATCAACTCTTTTATCAACGCAGTGTTATCAACGCAGTGTTATCAACCCTTCGCCTCGTTCGGCGTGGCGATGCTTACCATAGATCCTTCGATCCCTGATTCCATTTCGACTTTAAATCACGAGATTTCTTTTCAATCCCGCCTCATCACGTGCGCCTCGACCGCCCGTAGTTCCCCTTCCGCTTGACCAGCCCAAGGTTGTCGAACTTGCCTCTTTCGAAGTTCGTAACGGTGAAGGAAACGGGAACCCCATACGAGTCGTTGCCCACGCACCGGAACCCGTAAAGGGACAACTCGCGCAGGAAACCGGCGTAGGTTTCGTGGAACACGCCCAAGCGTTTCGGAAGCACCGCGCTTAGTAATTCGGGTTGTTTCACCGTGAAGCTCTTCCCGTCACTGTTCCAGCACACGATGTGGTCGGTGGTCTTGTCACTCAGCAGGTTCCACGTGCGCCTGTTTCCAATACGGTTTAGGGGATCACCGGGGGGACGGATCCGACGAAGAAGGGGGCGCGCGAGGGTCAGCGTCAAAGAGAAATGGAAGAAAAAAGGACTTTTCTCAAACGTCGGACTGTTTGCTTGTGGCCGAAACTTCCGAATCATCGCCCGATTCTTGGCGCGAATCGGGCGCGCGATAACGTCACTGGAAAAGTGAATGACGCCGAACCGGCGGTGGGGCGAATGCGTGTTTCCGGCTTTAAGACGCAGACACAGCCTCCTCGGCATTGCACGCGTCCACGTCGAAATCACACAAACACAACACACCAAACCCGAAACGCTCTCTCCGCCCCCTCACGCGTGCTCCATAGCGTACGCGGTGCCCCCGTCAAGAAAATGAACGAAATGCGGACGGGTGGCAAGATGTGGGCAAAGTCGCGTCCGCGGTGCGTGTAAAGCGGTCAAACGGGAGCACGACGCACCTCAGGAACGGCGCTGCTGAGTTTGCGGATGCGGTCGTGTATTGCCGGGCAGGGGCGGACATCGTGGCTTCCATCGCGTGCGCGGCGGGTGTGATGAAGACCCGTCCCCTCCCCATTTAGATATTTTCACGCGCTTTTTGGGCTTTTCATTCTGCTCGCTCTTTTTCGGCTTTGAAAAAGAGAACAACCATCAGATCTCGCGTGCATCAGACTCGCACGATGACGTGCTTAAGCGGCTTGGCTGCACGCGGTGACGCGAATGTCCACGAGTTCCGCCCGCACCCAGCGGCCGTTCGAAACCACGCGCGTTTCCCTCGACCACGCACGTCAACCTTCCACGCTCGCCGGATTCTTTTCACATCGTGTCAAACCGCACGCTCGGCACACCGAGCAGTCCATCTGGATCGACCAGGCACGAGGGCACGGGCGTGCTCTTGGCGACACGCGAACGCCCGGGTGGTGGGCGATGGTACCGAGGAACGAATATATGCCTTCGGAAGGCGAAGCCGCTCGCAAAGCATATATTCCCCGCAGGTGCGTCTTCCCTCGTACTCGCTTGTGTACGATTTCTCCTGCCATTTCGCGGCGAGAGAGCTGAGCAGCTGACAATACTCTTTTCACTCTTCGACGGCAAACTTAAAAAACACAGTGAGTCTCCGATGGTCTACTATGCTGAACGATGGATAAACAGGGTGCGCACACTCCGCATTGATGCGAGGTCTCAAGGACCCATTCGCCTACACTGTTCTCGTTGCCCGTCCACGGCGTGTAAAACTCACCCTCGAACTTTCATTCCTCCGCAAGGCGTCGCGCTGGTCTGCTCCGAGTGCGAAACCACGGAGACGAGTATGTGGTACGCCAACAGGGACGATAAGAACAAACCGGTCTGCGCCATTTGCTACACACGACAGGTATATCACGCGCGTCGATCCCTAAGCGTCATTATTTCAACATCTTTGTGTCACATCCTGACCCCAATACCCGCGGTGCTCTTTTTCACAGCTCGCTGCCAGCCATGGCAAGTGCTCCGGTTGCGGTAAAGATGGGGAAAATATAAGCGCATTGAATAGGTCCAAGCTCAAGAAGGACAAGTGGTACTGCATGCCGTGTATCAATCGAGAGGTGCGCATATCAGGGTTCTTCATTCTTTCTCTCTCCTTGCCCTAGCGACATTCGTAGGCATGATGACTTCCGTGACAAGCTGTTTCGCCTCGACTCACGTCGTTCGAGTTCCATATTCTTCGCAGAAGCTGGACATTGTTGCGGCCGCGGGGACGACGTGCGTGACGTGCGGGACGGATACAATCAGTAACTGGCACGACTGCAAAGATGAGTCCGGAAATAAAATGTGCAAGCTTTGCTACGACAAGAACCGGTTGGACGTCGCCGCGGCCGCGGGGACGACGTGCGTGAAGTGCGGGACGGATACTACCACAATGTGGCACAACTGCAAAGACGAGCCCGGCACTAAAGTTTACAGGTCTTGCCACTAGAAGAACCTGTTGGACGTCGCCGCGGCCGCGCGGACGACGTGCGTGAAATGCGGGACGGATACGACCAGTACGTGGATCAACTGCAAAGATAAGCCCGGAACTAAATTTTGCAAGTCTTGCCATAACAAGAACTGCTACGAGAAAAAGAAGACGGCGAAAGCAAACGAGGAGTGATCACTGGTAAGAGTTTCACAACAAGTCAACGCTCGGTTTCGTACAGACATAGTTCGTCAAAGCAAAGCAAATGAGCGCGACTCCTTGTCGTCCCTATCTACCCAAAAATATACCACTCATATCCTATATACACTCGGTACGCTTTCCCCAGCCTCTGCTATGGACACCGCCCCATCTACTTCCCCCCTTCCCTGTGTCGGAGCACCGCGGCTAGGTCGTGGGCGAGCTGGTCCATGTCCCCCATCAGGTCCTCGATTGATAGCTGGCCGTCTCCGTTGACGTCCAGGGTGTCGAAGCGCTCGGCGACCATTTGAAGATCCTCCTCGGTGACCTTTCCCAGGGAAAGAAGCGTGGCTTTTGTGAAGTCCAACGGGGTGACATACCCCTTAACGCCACCCACTTTCGATAAATACTCAGGCGTGACCCGGCACAGCTCAAGTTTCTGTTCCGCCGCTTGCGTCATCGTGGCTTTGATGTACACCTCCGCGATGGTGGAGATGGCCCACGCCACGGTCGCGACGGCGAACGTGGCGAAGACGCAGGTGAACACTTTTCCGGCGTCCGTTTTTGGATGTACGTCTCCGTACCCAACCGTGGTTACCGTAACCACGGCCCAGTAGAAAGCATCCATGGCGTTCCACCTTTCTATGTACATCATGGAAAACGCGCCTACCGTGGTGAAGAAAACCACCACGCAAAGCGCTTTCATCACGGGAAGGGTTTGGGCTCGCTCATCCGGTTCCATCTCTTTTTGTTTCCTTCTCTTCGCATCATCGTGTTCAACCCCGTGCCGGCTCCCCGCCTCCGCCGTCGCCGGGCTTTTTACCCTACTCGGGTCCGTCAAACGTGCGTAAATAGCCTCCACATCACCGTCCACCACGCGCTCGCGTCTTTTTTGAATCACCACCGAGATCCTCTCCTGCGTTTTCAACACCCACTCCGCGATATAGCCCAACATCACGGAGCCGATGCACGCGCCTATCAAGATGAAGGTAATCACATACGCCTTGCCCTGGTCCGTGGTGGGGTACACATCGCCGTACCCGATCGTCAGCACGGTGATGAACACGAAGTAAACCGTGTCTATCCACGAGTGGAACGCGGCGTGCTCGTTTTCGAGGTGCACGTGGAGCCACCACATGCTGAACAGCAGGTACCCCGCGAACAGAAACGGGACGTGGTTTATGATGATATCGGTGAGCGCGTTGAGCCTGGCGATCGCGGGTGAGGGGTCCGGCCTGCGCCGGTTCCGGGACCGCTTTTCCTTGGACCGGCTCTTTTGTTTAGCATCCTTCGGGGTTCGCGGGGTCAATGGACCGTCGCCCCAAACAGGCGCGGGGGTCGCGCCGTACGACGGCGCCATCGCGCGCGCGATGGCGAGTGTCGAACGACGAAGAGAAAACGGTGTTGAACTGAAAATGTAACACCAGCCAGAAAACCGTTTCGAGTTCATTTCCCGAAAACGTCTTTTTGTGATGCTTCGTTCTCTTAAAGTCTAACCTTAGTCTAGCTCCTGACCTCACCAAACTCACCCCTCCCCGGTCTCGCCAAGCGTGACCAACCGCTCAAGCGCGGCGAACAGGTTCTTTTCGTTTTCCGTGTCGTTTTGCGTGAGCGTCGATAAACACGAATCGTGTGCGTGGCTTGATTGCGCGCTTCCACGCCGCATCAGTAAACTCTTCGTACCCAAAGTAGGCGGTCCTTTGTTGCGCACGTCCTGGAACGTGGGTAACCCGCGTAGGGCGCGTTGCCACTTTTGTTTGGAAGGGGGTGACATCGCGGTGTACGTATCGTCGTTCACAGTTTCTTCCCTGTTTTCCCCGTTCCGCGCTTTTAACTCAACCAACGGAGGTCTGAACGGTCCCCCGCCGGGTGTTTGGTTTGTTGCCGCCGCGGTCAACAACGGCAAGCCTTTGTAAAATGTCACGCCCTGCGGCGAAACGACCGATTCCTCCATCCCGAGTCGCGCCTTGGCGAACCACTCGGACTGTGCAACGTGTGACGGAGTGCACGGCTCAGCCGCCGAAAAGGCGGCGACGGTTAACTCGTCATCGTCATTGTCTGAATCAGACGTTTCGTACACCGACGGCGCGCTCTGCGACGTTTTAGATTTTCTCGCCAAGCCTCTTTTGACGAGTAAACGCAGGGGCGACGGCGAGACGGTTTCCGGATTTGCGCTCTTGGAATGGGTAGTCACCACTTTGTGTGTCTCAACCCGGGACGCGACGGTTTCGTACCTGGCGTTTATGGTTTATGGTTTATGGTTTATGGTTTCTGGACAACAAATCCGCACGCTCGAGTATCGAAGACGGCGGGTTTCAGTTTTGGCGCGTCGTCGTCGTCTCGCGGTAAGTATTTCCCATTTACCACATTCCCCTGACTGATTGCCCATACGAGACTGACATTTCTTTTACAATCTCAGGAGGTTGGCTACGTGCTTTTGTGTACGCGTGGTGTGCGTGTTTCGTCTCGTCATGCGTCGTGAAGGGTATGGCTTCCTCCAGTACTCCCTTCCCGTGCGTACCGTCCGTCGTCTCCAGTGCCACGGTTTCGTGGGGTTCGGGAAAAGCAGTCCACGAGTGCTTCGTTTCGCCACCGGAAACGCGTACCCCGGGTTTTTCAGGCACGCGCGGTCCTGTTTTGTTTTTCGCCGGACTCATCGCGGGCGACGCCACGGCGCCTGGAACGCGCTCGCGCGATACCGGCGTGGTTGGGGAAGGTTTATTAGGGTTCGACACCGGGGTCAACGGTACCCACGGTTCGGTGGTCATCGACACAGGGTCATCAGTCACGTGGGCGACAAAATCGTGGACGTCCACGCCGACCGCGCCTACGGTACCTCTGTTTTCCTCATTTGCGGTCTCGTCATCACACACCGACACCCGCGCGTTGCTCCCACCCCCTCGCCACCGCCGCGACACCCGTCCCGCACTGCGCCGTGCAGCTTTGGAAAACGACACTGGCAGGCACCGGGCAGTTTCGCGCGCCGCCGGGGCGTTGGCCGGGTTTACCTCACGTACGTTGCGCGTCGGGAGGGGAGGATGAATCTCTCGTCGGGTGGCGCCACATTCAGGCGCGCGCCATCTCCACTTCCAACTCGAGACTTGTCGCGAACGGCGAAGCGCGGCGGATACGCCGCTCTTGGCGCGTCGCCACGCGTGTCGCGCGCGAGCGGAAACGCCAACGGACGCGCGACGCACCACACGCGTTTCCGGACACATACGCCCCTGGTTGTGCTTTGGGGACGGGGACGGTAACTCCTGAAACGGCTTTTACCCGGGAAGCGGTCAACGACTAAATGCGACGAAAGTGGAGCTGAATCGTAAAACTGTTTCGAGACGATGCGCGCGTGCCTATACTACAACTACCTCTCATCCCCTTTTAATACTTAAAAATAGCTCACTTCTTGGGCGAAACACCTCACTTCTTGCCGAACAAGTTCGCGAAGAAACCCCCACCTGATGCCCCAACTTCTTTGGCGCCGTCCCGGTTGGACCCGCGGCGCAGCTCCACTGCGAGCTTTTGTAACGCTTCCAACCCTTTCTCCGGCGACCCCGATTCGCCGAGCGCCTTTACCAGCGCTGACCCGACAATCACGCCGTCCGCGCCCCACTGCACTACTTGTCTCGCTTGCGCTTCTTCCGAAATCCCAAAACCAACACAAACCGGTTTGTCCGTCACGGTTTTCAGTTTCTTCACCAGTTCCTCCACGCGCGACTCCACGCCCGAACGCGCGCCCTGAATTGTAAAAAAAAAGTGTCAGTCTTTGAGTATGGGTGTACTGTATGGGCAAACAGTCTACTTGAGATGTGTTTGAAGAGTTGCCACTACTGGTAAATGTTACCAGTAGTGCATAGTAAATAGTCACTGAGGGGCAGTAAACAGTGTTGGGATTTGGGAAATACACTACGTACCGTCACGCCCGTCACAGACACTAAATAGATGAACCCGTTACTGGCGTCCGCGATTTTCGCCATCCGGTCGATTGGGGTGGTGGGCGTGCTTAGCAACACCAGGTCGATACCGTTCTTGGTGCATATCTTGCTCAGCTCTTTCGTCTCTTCCAGCGGAATGTCAGGCACCAACAACCCTTTCGCGCCTGCCGCCGCGATTTCGGAAACGAAACGCTCGAACCCGCGCTGGTAGATCGGGTTCTGTGATTGTAAAGGAAAGTGGTTAACGTCTTTCCGTGATGTGTAGGAACTTGGTTCGTAACTTGTATGCGCAAACAGTGTGTGGCCCATTCAACCTGTACTCCTACAGATCGTAAAGTAAACAGGGAACCCGTACGCGGGCCTCCACGGCGTGCCTGGATTTGGGAAACGCAACACGTACGTAGTACGTGAACAGCACGATGGGCGCCTTGACCGTGGGCGTGAGCCGCGCCACGAGGTCGATCACCTGCTGCAGCGTCGTGCCGCTGGCCAAGGCTCTTGTCGCGGAAGCCTGGTTTTTTTTTTTGAGGGAGGGAGGCAGAGGTC
>Ga0222645_100943_pt1 | contig 14052 bp, 10 predicted proteins | sample AntAcemetagen292_FD_179881 | JGI IMG/M metagenome (GOLD analysis project Ga0222645, IMG submission 179881) | Saline water microbial communities from Ace Lake, Antarctica - #292 | ecosystem: Environmental > Aquatic > Non-marine Saline and Alkaline > Saline | place: Antarctica: Ace Lake | collected...
AAGACTAAATGCTTACCTATCTCAAAAGGTTGCAGATGCCAGAGGAGAGGTTGCGGATTTAGAAAGAAGAAACCTATCTACCACAGCCAGAAAACTAAAGGAGGCCATAAAAGGAAAACCTTTAACAAACTTCTTTGACTATTCAGATAATCGTTGCGAAAAGCAAAAAGGCACTTTAGCGCATTCAACTTATACAAACTATAAAGCATATTTAAAGAAATTTGAAACCTTTGTAGGGCATCGAGAATTAATGTTTGAAGATATTACTGTAACTACATTAAAAGATTATGCATCTTATTGCAGTTCTACTTTAGGAAACAATAACACAACGATAAATTTTTCTTTAAAGATTATGAAGATAATGTTCAGAGAAGCGCAGAGAGAAGATTTAATCCCTTTAGATTTATTTCCCTTCAACAAGTTTACCGTTAAAAAAGAAAAGAGTACAAGGCGCTATTTAACAGCCGAACAATTAGAAAGTTTTATTAATTTAGAAGTTTCAAATAATTATAAAGCGCAAATCATAAAAGATATGTTTATCTTTTCTGTTTTTTCTGGTGGTTTAAGATTTGGCGATATATTAGAATTAAAATGGAATAATTATGATAAGAAAAACTCTAGAATTACAAAAATCATAAGAAAAACAGGTAGACAGCATAGTGTAAAAATAGGTCAAAAAGCGATTGATATTTTAGAATGTTACATGCAAAAAGACCAGAAGCAAGAAGATACTATTTTTCCTTTTACCAATATAGATGAAGAATATTTTACAGACAAAGAATATAGAAGTTTAGTAACAAGCAGAGCGACAGCATTAAGTAGTATGTATTTAAATAAAATAGGTAAAAATTTAGAATTACCTTTCAATTTATCTTTTCATTTAAGCAGACATACGTTTGCAACCAGAGCGTTAAATAATGGAATGAGAATAGAACACGTATCAAAACTTATGGACCATTCAGACATTGGTATTACACAAGTGTATGCAAAAATAATAAGTAGCGAATTAGACAATGCAGTGGATAAATACATCAATTAAAGTATGAAAAAAATTGTATTTGATAGTTTTAAAAGTACCCTAAAAGAAGTACAGTTTTTAAATACTATCATCAAAAATGAAAAAGTAAAAAAAGAAGAACTTCAAAAAGGATTAACCAAAGCTAGAGATTTGCTATTCTCTAGCTATAGCAGTTTAAATATTTTTGATGAAGCTGTGAAAAATTACGTTTCCGTTGGTTACAAAATAAAACTATTCGAAAGACTAGAGAAAAGGAAGATTTCTAAAACAGAAGCTAAGGTAATTTATAGTAAACTAATCAACATAATAAATTCAGAAATAGAAGTAGGACTAATAAAACCAAGAACAAAAATACATCTTGAAAATGAAATTTTATTTTTAGGGCTTACGCTTTATTCTGCCAAAGTTAATGAGGAATTAATCGAGTTTAATAAATCATTAGAAATTTTAAAAATAAATAAAACAGAAACAGAAAATACTCTTTTAAAGTATTATAAAGAAATAATTCGATTTATTGAAGACATTTTGTTGTACGACATTTTTTTAATTTTTGATAAACCAGAAGTTACTTATGCGTCTAAAATCATTTTTAATGCAGCTCGTGACTACAAAAAAGAATATATTCAAAAATGGTTGGATTGCACAGTCGAATTATCAGATATAAATGAAAATAAAAGGATAGACCACTGGGAAGAAATTTTTAAACTCGATTTAGATTTTGATATTCAAGAAAAAATAGATCAACATCAAAAAAAACTATTTTACGAACAAATTCAATATAAAGTTGAAAGTGAAATAGATGATATAAATGAGTTGAGTAGCGAAAATAAAATTGAACTTATTATAAATCACAAAGAACTTATCGAAGGTTTTTTTAAAGGAGATACGTCAAAGACCACAACTAAAAGGCTTAATAATATTTTAAATTTTTCAAAAACGAAAGAAGTACTTCTAGAGTATGATAACTTAATTAGAGATAGATTACAATTAAATGATTTCAGTATTTACGAGAAGAAGAGTAGAACAAACACAAAAACTTTTGTTGCTGGCTTTTTTATGAAATATTTGGAATCTTTGAAGGAAATTTTAGAAACAGAGGATAAAGCGAATAAAGAAAAAAATGATAATCAAGAATTAGCTATAAACCCAATGTTAGACGAATATTTTCAAAATCATGATAAAAAAGAAGTTTTATTAGTAGAGGAATTAGAAAAGCGTTTAGCGATTGAAGCAGCAGAATATAAAAAGAATTGCGACGACTATTGGGAGACCTATAAATTTGACCCTAATTATTTTGACACCTATGTTTCTGGTTCTTTGTATAATGAGTTTTTAAAGTCAGTGTATGAAAAAATAAAACCTTTAAATGATTTTGAAATCAATAAATACTTAACATTATCCGTAAACCAATTCAAAACACACACACCAATAAAAAGAGCTGAAGCCTTTAAAGAAATATATCACGATACTTATTGGCATCCGAATTATATGGTATATGACAAAAATCAGTATGAAAATAAATACCCTGTTCACGTTTGGAAACATTATTCTAATCATTTCAACTTATTTAAGGAAGCAACTGAAATTGTATTACACGACTTTAAAAATGGTTTAATTGGTAATGGTAAAAATCAAGAAGTAATTCTAAAACCAAAAACTAAAATAAAATCGAAACATTATTCATTTACCTATAAAAATAATTTTGATGCTCATACCAATTTAACCAATTTAATGAAGTCTTTAAAACAAAAAAAATTAATTGCAGACGATACAGAATTAGCGGTGTTTAGAAAAGCATTTAGCGGTAATATTATTGAGAAACCAATTATTTGGATAGGCAATATAAGTGAGCTATCATATTTCATAAAGCAATTGCACAACGTATTAAAATATGTAGAAGATTTAAAGCAAGAACAATGGGCAGTAACTATAAGTTGTTTTATTCAAGAAGACGGCGAGTTATATAATAGAACAAAGTTAAGAACCCAAAAAATTCCTGCTACTTCAAAAATCATCGATAAAGCACTTAAAAACCTCAAATAACACTCTACAGTTTAAGTGAAGTTTTAAAATATTTTAATTAAATATAACAGTTAATCTCTTTCAGGTTAACTGTTTTTTTATGGCACTCTGCACTCTACACCCTACTCTAGACCTTTAGTAGTAAAGGTTTTTAAAATCTAATATAATCCAACCTTGCGGTATAATTTTAAATATATATCGTTATGGAAGCAGTAATTTTAACAGCACAACAGTATCAAGAATTAGTAAATCGTTTAGATACGCTAAACAGAAAATTAGAGGATAAATCTAAAACTCTAGAAGAAACATTCTTAGACAATCAAGAGTTTATTCAGCTAATGAATATTAGCAAACGTACCGCCCAAACTTGGAGAGACGAAGGTATCGTATCATTTTCTCAAATAGGTAGTAAAATTTACTACAAAATGAAAGATGTAGCCGTTTTGTTGGATAAGAATTACAACAAAGCTTTTAAAAGTAAAAGGTAAATGTCTTATGACACGTTACATATTGCACATCAAGTTAAAAATTTACCTATTGAATTTGTAGAGCAAAAAAATGAAACATTAAGTTGGTTAGGTTTAAAATGGCATCCTATAATTAATAAATACGAGTATTTAAGTTGTTACTATACATATATCAATAACTTAAAATTGGTATTAAAAAATGATAAAATTTATATTAAAAATTCATTACAGTGTTTTTATATGAATAATAATTATCAATCATTTTCTTATAGTCAAGTAGTAGATGCACTTAATAACTTAAATCAACTAGTACCTTTTAATGTTTATGAAGCAATTGTAACAAGGTTAGCTATAGGTGTAGTAATTGAAGAGGATGCTCAAAAGGTGTGTAATGAATGGCAATATTATTTAGGAAAACCTCCAGTACATATGTTTGATAAAAACAAAATATATGGTGCTAAATTTCATTTAACCGATTATTATTTAAAAGGATATGATAAAACATTTCAAGCTAAATGTAAAGATAAAATCAATATAGGGAAACCTTATTTTAGATATGAAATTGAAGGAAAAACAAAGTTCTTTAACAATAAAACAAATAATGTTGGTATCAATACTGTTGCAGATTTAATCGATAAGGAGAAGTATAAAAAGCTTTGTGATATTTTAATGAGTAGATATAAAATGATTGAAAAAGAAGCAGAAATAGACTTATCAGAACTAACAATTAAACAAAAGCGTTTAGTAGCTTCAATGAGAGATTTTAAGATTAAAGAAAGTATCAGAAAACAACATTCACATTCTTATAAAACAGATAGAGAAAAATATCTTAAATTAATGAGAAATATTGATAACACAGATTTCCAAAATAAGGTTTTTAATAAGCTAAATACTCAAATTCAATTCAGCCTAAATAACTAACGTTTTTCAACTTGTAATATACCCTAAAACAGGGGTAAAAAGTAAATATGTAAAACAATACTAATTTTTAATAATAAAATTCTATTTTTAGCCTTGAAAAAGTACCACCTATGAATAAGATTAATACAAGAAAAGCATTAAATCCTGCATACAGAAAACACAAACCATTAAGAAAAGAGGTTACCAATTTTATAGTTCAGTTGCAAGATTGCATAAATGCCGTAAAATTAAGTGATGATAATGGCGAAAGTGAAGAACACATAAAATCTCATTTTACTACTTTTTTTAATACTACTTTTTATGCAGATAATTATATCAATACAAAAGACAGAATAGATCTTGCAATCTATACAGAAAACAATGCAAAATCAGATGTTGGTGTAATCATAGAAGCAAAAAAACCAAGTAACAAATCAGAATTTTTAAGACAAGACAGCCTTAACAAGAAAGCATTACAAGAGCTATTATTGTATTATTTAAGAGAAAGATTAGATAATAACAACAACAACATAAAACACTTAATTGCTACAAATGGCTATGAATGGTATTTATTTAAAGGCGAAGATTTTTACAATTACTTCTTTAAAAATAAAGCATTAATAAAAGAATACGAATCCTTTAGAGATGGCTTAAAAGACACTAGTAAAAACGAACTATTTTATAATGAGATAGCAAAAAAATATATTGCTCAAGTAGAAGAACAATTACCATTTGTTTATTTAGATTTTACGCAAACCAATTTAAGTAAATTAAATGATGGTCATTTAAATACATTGTACAAAATATTTTCTGATGTACATATTCTAGGGCATCCTTTTGGTAATGACAGCAACCAATTAAACAAAACCTTCTATAACGAGTTATTACATATAATTGGTTTAGAAGAGGTAAAAGACAAAGGCAAAAAAGTCATCAATCGTAAAGTAGCAAAAGAAAGAGATTATGCATCATTATTAGAAAACACAATATTTCATATAGAAGATAGAGATTACTTGTCTAGCATAAAAAGTATTTCTAATCCAAAAGACAAAGCCTTTAATGCAGGTTTAGAATTATGCTTAACTTGGGTAAATAGAATATTGTTTTTAAAACTACTAGAATCTCAATTACTAACCTATCATCAAAAAGATGAAAAATATAAGTTTTTAAATGCTAAATTTATAAATGGCTTTGATGATTTAAACGATTTGTTTTTCTCTGCATTGGCAAAACCAATAGATGAAAGACATCCAAAATACAAAGAGAAATACAAAGACATACCCTATTTAAATAGTTCGTTATTTGAAAGAAGTATTTTAGAAAATGAAGCCTTTGAAATTTCTGCATTAAACAATGATAACATTGCTATTTACAGCGGTACTGTTTTAAAAGATGCTACAGGTAAAAAGCAAAAAGGCAAATTACCTACATTAGAGTATCTCTTTCAGTTTTTAGATGCCTATGATTTTGCTACCGATGGTAATGAAGGTATTGAAGACAATTTAGAAACCAAATCTTTAATTAATGCATCTGTATTAGGTCTAATTTTTGAAAAAATAAACGGATACAAAGAAGGTTCTTTTTACACACCTGCATATATAACAATGTATATGTGTAGAGAAACGATAAGAAGAGCTGTAATACAGAAATTTAAAGAACAAGAAGAAGCGCAAATAGAAACCTTTGAAGACTTACAATCCTATTGCAGTAGATTGTTTAAAGTAGATGATTTAAAGCGTTTAAATACAGTTGTAAATAGTTTAAAAATATGTGACCCAGCGGTAGGTTCTGGTCACTTTTTAGTAAGTGCATTAAACGAATTAATTGTTGTAAAAAACGAATTACGCATTTTAATTGATGCAAAAGGAGTGCCTTTGCGTTGCGATATAGAAATTGTAAATGATGAGTTATATGTAATTGATGATAAAGGCTTATTATTCGAATACAACCCAAAAGATAAAGAAAGCATAAGAATACAACACACCTTATTTCACGAAAAGCAAACACTTATAGAAAACTGTTTGTTTGGGGTGGATATTAACCCAAATTCCGTAAAGATATGTAGACTACGTTTATGGATAGAACTCCTTAAAAACGCTTATTACACACCAGAGAATAGACTACAAACGCTACCAAATATAGATATTAATATAAAATGTGGCAACTCTTTAATTAGCCGTTTTAATTTAGCGGATGATTTAAAAGATGCCTTTAAAAATAAAGACCTAAACTATTCTTTTTTAGATTATAAAAATGCCGTTGCAGAATACAAAGAAACCAATAGTAAAGAGCGTAAAAGAGAAGTTTTACAAATTATAGACGAGGTAAAAAACAATTTTAAAAGCACTTTAGATAATCAGTTTGTTAATAAATTTCAGAAAATACAAGGAGTTTTAATAAACGAACAAGAAAGACAAAACAACCTAAAAGTCTTTGGAGAAAAAATTAAGAAAACAGAAAAAGATGCCCTCAAAAAATTAAAAACCAAAGCAGCAAAAGCCTTTTTAGAAAAAGAAGAAATTGTAAATAATGCTATTTATCACAATGCGTTTGAGTGGCGCTTTGAATTTCCAGAAGTATTAGCAGAAGATGGTGCATATATTGGTTTTGATGCTGTGATTGGAAATCCTCCCTACATTAAGGAATATGAAGGTAAAGAAATTTTTGAAGGTTTAAGGGATAATGAAGTATACCAAGGTAAAATGGATATTTGGTATATGTTCACAGCTGATAGTATTAAACTATTAAAAGATAAAGGTTCTTTAAATTTTATTGCACCAAATAACTGGACGACTAATGCGGGTGCAAGTAAGATGAGAAACTTTATGCTACAAAATTCTAAGTTTATTAAACTTATAGATTTTGGTAGTTATATGGTTTTTGATTCTGCAAGTATTCAAACAATGATAATGCAGTTTGAAAAAAATAAAATTGATGATTATGATTTTGACTACAAAAAAATAATTATTAATAAGCCTATATTGGAAGATGCTTTAAATATAATCAGTTCAATAACGAATGAAAATATTGAGTTATTGAAGCCAAATATTAGTATTGATAACTTTTTGGATAAAGGTTTAACTTTTAATAGTTCTTTATTTGAAAGTATTCTTGAAAAAATTAATAGCGCATCCAATTTTAAATTTGACGAAAAACTTGAAGTAGCTCAGGGAATTGTGTTTCCGCAAGATTTTATAAATAAATCCTCAAGTATTAAATTAGAATATAAATTCGAAGTAGGTGAAGGTATTTTTGTTTTAAGTGAAGAGGAAAAAATAAATCTAAATCTTATAAATAAAGAAACTAAATTAATAAAGCCATACTACACTAGTTCACAATTTGAAAGATATAGTGCTAATTCGGGAAACAAACTTTGGTTAATCTACACAACTTCAAAATTTAAAAACATGGATGAAATCATAGCTTATCCAAATATAAAAAATCATTTAGATAAATTTAAGGAAGTTATAACTTCGAGTAATAAGCCTTATGGTCTTCACAGAGCAAGAAAAGAAGATTTTTTTATTGGAGAAAAGATAATTGTGCAACGTAAATGTCCAAATAAACCCGTATTTACATATACTAATTTTGATGCTTATGTTTCAGCTACATTTTATGTAATAAAAACTAAAAGATTAAATCAAAAGTATTTGGTTGGTTTATTAAATTCAACATTAATTGAATTTTGGTTAAAAAATAAAGGTAAAATGCAAGGGAATAATTTTCAAATAGATAAAGATCCTCTAGTTAATATTCCTTTAGTAAATCCAGAAAAGGAAATTCAAGATATTTTAGCTTTGAAAGTAGAAAAAATAATATCTATAAAACAAGAAAACCCAAAATCAAACACTTCAATTTTAGAAAAAGAAATAGACCAAATGGTGTATCAGTTATATGGTTTAACGGAGGATGAAATTGCAATTGTAGAGAACTCTTAACATCATTGCGAAGTACGAAGCAATCTTAAAATAATTTAGTTCATGAATAATGAAAATAAATAAAACATATCAAAGTTTATTAGATAAATCAATGAGTTCTATGCTTTCTGCTATAGAGATTTATAATAAGCCTGATTTTAAATACAGAGAAGAAGCTTTTTCAATTTTAGCTGTAAATTCGTGGGAACTTCTTTTTAAAGCAAGGTTATTAAAATTAAATAATTATAAGATGAATTCCATTTATCAAATGGAGTTTAAAAAAAAGAAAAATGGTGAAAAATCAAAACTTCAACAACCAAACTTTAATCGTGCAGGTAATCCTAAAACAATTTCATTAGGTGATACAATTAAACGTTTAAACCATAAAAAAGAACAGATAAGCCCTAATTTAATAAAAAGTTTATTTTCATTAATAGAGCTTAGAGATAATTCGATTCACTTCCACAATAGTAAGCCAATAGCAAAAGAAATACAAGAGTTAGGCTTTGCATGTGTAAAAAATTATATGCAAATAGTACAAAATTGGGATACTCGATTAGATTTGTCTAAATACAACTTTTACTTAATGCCTTTAGCTTATATTAGTTCTGCAATAAGCTCAGAAGCTATTTTAACAGAAGAGGTAAAGAATTATTTAAACTTCTTGAAAAAGAAAGTGAACGAAGCAGATAATCAGGATGTTGCTTTTAGTGTAGCAATAGGTATTGATATAAATTTTAAAAAATCGTCTACTATTAATGGTATTGGAATGCGTTATGATGAGAAGGGTGTTCCTGTAAAAATAACTGAAGAAGATATTACACAGCGTTTTCCTCTATTATATAAAGATGTTACTTCAAAGGCAAGAAAAAGATACAGCAATTTTAAACAGACAAAAGATTTTTACGCTATTATAAAAGAAATAAAAGAAAGGAATAAACTTTGTCACACAAGGAAATTTGATCCTTCTAATACAAAATCAATAGTAAAAACATTTTATAGTACTAATATATGGCAAGTATTGGACGACCACTATACACAAAAGTGAAAAGTATTGGTTGGTAAGTTGTATGGTTAAACAAAGGGTAGAATACCTCAAATTAAAGATTTTCTATAATACTTTATATAAATAACTCACAAGAATTGCGCATATTTTTGTAGCTTTAGAACCTAATAACCGACTAATATAAAAACTTAAGGCTTTAGTCTATAGTACAATAAATGGCATAATAGTTGTTTTAGATAAACTAATTATTTACTTTTGTAATAATAATAATATTGTTGTACCCATTTTGAAACAAAGAATAAACATATCGAAAGTATTTCCTAAACAAGCATTTTGGGATATGGATAGTAATAAGTTATCTGCAACAAGAGATAAGGATATTATTATTCCTAGAGTATTAATGACTACAAATGAAGAAACTTTTTCTAAAGATATTCTTACTGTAGAAAGTGTTTATGAGATAAATGAAATTTATACTACATTAAAAGAAACGAAAGAACGTATCAGTAATACGGTTTGCAGAATGATTTCTAAACGTTATAATAAGCCTCCTTTTTTACGTTACAACTTTTAAGAAATGAGCGCAGTATCAGAAGTGCTCTTACAAACTATAAAAGAACTACAATCCTTACCTAGTTTATCTCCATTTGCATTAGCAGGCGGTACAAATTTAGCATTCCGTTTTAATCATAGAGAATCTCAAGACATCGATTTATTTTGCCCAAACATAGTAGGTGTAAAACATTTAGAAACCATAGAAAATGAAGTTATTCAAAATTATGGTAAAGTAAATATAACAGGGATAGACTATCCTGCAGATAAAGAAAGTGAACAACATACTTTTTTAAGATTTTTTGTAAACAAACCTTGTGGTGCAATCATAAAGGTAGAAATTATACAAAATATGAAAATGATGGATGCTGTAGAGATTGTTAATGAAGTAAGATTAGTTACAACAAAAGATTTAGGTTTATTTAAGTTAATTAGTGGTTCAAGTAGAGCCGCTAAAAAAGATATTTATGATTTAGATTTTGTCACGGAAAAAATACCGATAATAGATTTGTTTGAGTCTTTAAAAGTTAAAAATCAAAAATTCGACAAAAAAGAAGACAAGAATATTTTTAATTACAATCATAAAGATTGCCCAACAATAGATCCCTTGTTATTACTTAAATTCGATATGGATAGAAGTATTAGAAATAAAATAAAACCAATGCATTCTAATGATGATATAAAGATTGTAGCAAATGGTAAATCTTGGATTCAAACACGTTCTAGTTGGATTTCTAAAATAAGAGAATTATATAGGCATTTAGATATTAAATATCCTTTATATTAAATCCCCATAAAATAAAACCCAAATTTTTCATACCTCAAAATCCTTTGTTTTTTATTTTATTCCGCTAGCCTCCGCATAGTTGTTTTTATGTCACAATAGTTGTAGCCAACGCTAAAATGGCACATTACTTTTTTTCGTACCTCAAAAAAGCAAAGAGCCATTGCCAACGCTCAAACAACTATTCTGCCATAAAACCAACCCCAAGCTATCTTTACATAATACAAGTTATAATATCAAAAAACTTTTTAAAGGTACGCTACGCTAAGTTTTTATTTTTTTGTAGTTATAACTGGTATTATGCAAAATAGCCGCACACCCAACGCTCACCTCGGAAATTAATAAGAACATTTAGGATAATTAAGAACATTTAGGAACTGTTGCATTGTTTTTATAAGTGCTTTTCCGTTTTCAATATATATCAGTATTTTAATAATCTAGTTTGTAGTTTTAAAGAGTATTTATCAAGCACCTATAAAATCAAAAAAAAGCCAATAAGAGTATAACTATTTATTTGTCAATAAAATATAGTAAAATTGTTTTCACTAAAAGTAAATGCTATAAGTAACTTTTAAAAGGCAATATGCACTAATTAAAATCTAGTAACTAAATAAAAATATCGAAGCATTCACTTTTAACAAAACCAATCAAAAAATGAGTAGAAAACAAATAAATAGTTACACACTTATCCCCGCCTCTGCCAGCGCACTAGGTATTTAATTCAGTTTTTTCCAAAAAAAAACCCACATCAAAAGACATGGGAAATTGCTATGAAAAAGAAAGTATAAATATAATAATTTTTTATTATGAACCTATATTTTGTATTATAATTTTTTATTTAAATTCTAGCACTTTTCTCTTTTTTACTATACGATAAAAAAAAGATGCTATTTTATTATTTGGTTTTATATCGTCAAGAGTAGATTTTAGATTTTCTTCACACCATTCCAATAGATCAACAGAATTTATAAATGTTTCCTCCTTTATTTCATTTTTTTCCATAAAAATAGTAATATGATGTTTGTTCTTTATTTTGATTTCTTTAATATCTGGAAATAAATCAATGATTCCTGCGATATTGTTTATTGCATCTTCTAACATAGTATCCTTTTTAACAAATTTACAATCAATGTTTTAATAATCTTTACGGGATTCCGTAATGCCATGTGTTTTTATAATATTTTTCTCATATTGTGCCATTCAATCGCCATTGGGCTAACATTTTTAAAGACTGATAAATGCCTTTGCGCTCAAATCCTCACTATTTATCAGTCTTTAAAAACGTGATAATCTAATGGAAGTATTTTTTACTTACCTCATTCACCTGCACAAAAATCCTGCTAAATTCATTTAATTTCTTTATCAAAATTCTTTGTTTATTTCATTTCGTTAAGTAAAAAATACACGATATGTCGTATATAAAATGGCAGTTTTAAGGTGTGTCAATATTTTATTTTATCCTCTTGATGCAAACGAACGAAACACAGTGTTAACGGATCATGACACGTTTATTTAGTAACGTTTTGGCATTATTATAGTTATATTGTTAATGTGAAGCAAAGTTTAAAGCAATGTAGAGTCCGTACCAAATCCGAAAAGAGTATTAATTTTAAATATTTATAGTAATGGGCAAAATTGCACAAGGAATTTTAGGAGGGTTATCAGGAAAAGTTGGTAACGTTATTGGTGGTAGTTGGAAAGGAATCGACTACATCAGAATTAAGCCATCAAGCGTGGCAAATCCTCGAACAGAGGGACAAGTAAATCAACGTAATAAATTTACTATTACATTGGAGTATTTGCAGGCGAACAAGGATTTTGTTAAAATTGGTTATAAGTCTTTTGCGACCAAAAAAACAGAGTTTAATGCTGCTATGTCTTATGTCTTGAATAATGCAGTAGGCGGTATCGCACCGAATTTTACGATAGATTTTTCTCTAGCATTATTAAGTAGAGGTAATTTATCTGGAGTTTTAAATGGAACAACCGATTTGGCAACAGCTGGGCAAGTTTCTTTTGATTGGGGGGATAATTCAACGGATGGAAACGCAAATGCAACAGACAAAGCGATGGTTTTAGTTTACAATCCAAATAGAAAAGAATCTATTTCTATTCTTGATGGAGCTGATAGAACTTTAGGTTCGCAAGTTGTTACAATTCCAAACACTTATGCAGGAGAGACTGTAGAGTTGTTTATGGCATTTGTTTCTGCTGATGGTAAGATAGTATCAAATAGCGTGTATTTAGGCTCTGGTACGGCAGCTTAATAACTATTAAGTTTAAATACATGTTGTAAACCGTTTCTATTCATTTAGAAACGGTTTTTTTATGCTTATAGATCACTTATTTTTATAGTTTTAAAAGTTGTACCTATGTTGTACCTTTTTTAAAATAAAGTAATAAATATCAATAAAATTAGGTGTTCTGGAGTGTTATTAATATAACACGGTGTTAGCTACAGTAATTCCTCTAATTGTTTTTCAAATTCGGTCAAGTCAAATTCTAATTCTTCTTTATTGTTTTTTGTTTTCTTCTTATATGGTATTTCATTTTTAATTGCTCTTACTATACCGTTTTTATCTAAAAATATATTTCTGGGATATGTATTTAAACCTATATCATTGATAAAATCATCTGCGTCTACAATGTGCTTAAAATCGAATTCTCTTTTTTCCAGAAATAATTCAACTTCTTTTGCATCATTGAATGTGATAGCCACAAAGTTTACCTTATTTCCATATTTTTTCTTCAAATCTCTTAAAGCCGGTAATTCTTTAATACAAGGTGCACATTTCGTAAACCAGAAAGTTAAAAAAGTAGGCTTTCCTTCTAACTGACTTAAACTAAATTTTTCTGACTCTATTGTTAGTAGTTCATTTGAAGGAAATTTTTTGTCAATATACGTATCAATCCGTTCTTTTTGTGTCGTCTCTGTTACTTCGACGAAAAAAACATTGAAATTTTTATATATGGTTTTTTTAGTAATACTATCTTTAATTTCTTCTTTGAGTTCGCCAGTTTTTCCAAGTTTTTTCATTTTTTCCTTAAAATCGTTTTTCATATTAAGGTATTGAGATTCGGTCATAAGTTTCCCGTCTGCTTGTCGATAAATTATTTCTTTATCTTGAGCTGATAGGTTTAAATAGGAAAAAAGGATTAAAATAAGTGATAATTTTTTCATTGTTTTTTGATTTAATTAATAGATTTCTTTTATAAAGGACGATTGATTTATACGAACGTTACATTTTATTGTAGCTAACTCCGTTTATATCATAGCTAGCGTACGAAGCTTCTTCTCCAGAAAATATGGTATACTTATCTAGCCTATACTCTAGACCAAGCGCAATATTAAACCCATATGTTTTTGCTAAAAAATATTTAGAAAA
>Ga0222645_100947_pt1 | contig 14021 bp, 11 predicted proteins | sample AntAcemetagen292_FD_179881 | JGI IMG/M metagenome (GOLD analysis project Ga0222645, IMG submission 179881) | Saline water microbial communities from Ace Lake, Antarctica - #292 | ecosystem: Environmental > Aquatic > Non-marine Saline and Alkaline > Saline | place: Antarctica: Ace Lake | collected...
ATAGATCAAGAATGGGGATCGCAGTCAACTTATTTTTGAAAAATCAGATTCAAGTGGTCAATGAGCGAACATGTTGTTCAATAAACGCCCGATATTTTATTTCTAAATTATGTGCGGAATGACAGTTATAGCCTTTAATGGTGCCCTTACTGGTAGTCATTTTACCTGACTCGTTATCCGTAATGTTGCTTTTCACTTCCTGTGGTCGCTTACCTTTGCCCATTCGAGGCTCTTTTTCAGTTAGGAATTTTTCTATCTTGTCATGTGCTTTATTCAGCGTGTCAATTGCTTGGGCAGTGCGCTGTTTACGCGCCTCATCAGCTGCTTCGTTGTTATCTAATTTCTCATGTTCGTTAATGTGATAACTGATTTGGCGCTTAAGCTTATCGCGCTTTTCTTGTAGCTCTTTAAAGGTGCCAGACCATTCTTTAGCTGCATTAGAAGACATCTTGCAACCATCAATCGCAAACAACTCATTACCGAGCAAGCCTTGTTCATGGCATATCAACAACACTTGCTCAAAAACCGACTCAATTTCTTGTTTACGGCCACTGACAAAGGCTGCAATTGTTGTCCAGTGCGGCACTGAATCACAGCTCAGCGCTTTAAATATAATATTGGTTTCACAGCACCACTGGATTTCACGACTCGAGGTAATGCCTTTGGAATAAGCAAACAGAATGATTTTTAGAAGCGCAGCTGGGTCATAAGCAGGACGGCCATTCTTATCATTTTTATACTTGGGATAGAACACTGACAAATCCAACCTTGAATCAATCAAATGATGGATAGCATGTTCAAAAGTGCCAGCTTGAAGTTGGTCAAGATAGTTAATAATAACCATCGTGCTTTACTGATAATTTAGGGAGATAAAGCGTGGCATCACCAAGGCTCCTTTGCCTAATTGATAATACCTATTGGATCACAAACGGTGAACTGTGGGAAGAATAAACTGTGTGTTTTTTGAACTTTTTTAGGGTTTTTCTACAGCCTCAACGTTTAACATATGGGGTAAGTACTTGTTGGCTATAATGCGCGGCCCCATCCTGTCCTATAGAAGCTAAAGTCATCTATTTTCATTGCTTTTGATCTCAATTTATGTGGAATCTCTGATGATTAAGTTTCCTTCAACTTTAGTTCTTCGACTTAATAATGGTTGTTCATTGATTAATGCGAATAAACGTTCGATAGCCTGCTTGCCCATTTCATCATAAGGTAATTCAACAGTTGTTAGCGGTGGGAATGATTCGCTAGAAATCTGCTGATTATCATAACCAATAATCTTTATATCATTAGGGATTGTCAATGAGGCTTTTTCTATTGCGTGATAGCAGCCCATAGACATGTAATCAGAACAGCAGAATATGGCGTCTGGCCGTTGTGGAAGATTCAATAGCACTTCCGTTTGTTTGTACGCTTCCTTTAAAGACCAATTGGCTTCTTTGATGTAATTTTCATTCGGGGAAATATCATGGTCGACTAATGCTTGACGGTAACCACTCAGGCGTTGTTGAGATGCGTTCATCCACTTTTCACCAGTAAGTATTGCAATGTTTCTGCATCCCTGACGTATAAGGTGCGTGGTTGCCTTGTACGCCCCGATCATGTCTGCGGGAATAACGCTCGGTGCATCTGTTTCAAAACTTGGAATACAATTTAGCAGTACCGTAGGTAAATTACTTAATACTCGTTGCTGACTAATTTCCCGAGTCATGCTGGAAGCATAAATGACGCCCTTATAATCTCCGACTTCAACCTCTGACTGGATTGAATGCGCAATTTCATCATCATGGCAGTAATTAAAGGTAACGACTAAATGGTCATAGAGCCATGCAGCCTCCCTCACTGAATTTATTGCATTGATAAAAGGATCGAAACTGGTTAAACCGTTAATGACTAGAGCTATTTTATTATGCGCACCTCTAACATGGGTAACCCTTTTAATGACGTAACCTAATTCATGCGCAGCAGCATGCACCTTTTTATGGGTGGCATCTGAGAGTCTAATTGCTTTTGAACCGTTAAGGATAGCCGAGACTGTTGGCTGGGATACACCAACTAAGGTAGCAATATCTCCCATGGTGACTCGTTTCTTTTTCATTTCTCCTCTATCCAATTTTTGATTTTCCTTTTATCCAATTACTAATATTAGTTTAATATTATATTTTAAACATGCTCAGTGAGCAAATGACATTTCAAGATTAAAATATTGTTAATACAATCACATGCCCAAAGTTTTGGCATAACACAAAACCTCAACTTATCTGATATATAAATAAAAACCAACATTCTCTTTACAATGCCGTAACATTCTATTATAACTAATATTAGCTAATAAAAAAATTTATTAGCTAATAAATTAGCTTCGCTTTTCTATTGGCAATAGTGAAATTAAAACAATTGAATAGTCATTATGTATTTAGGTTAGCTAGAGTAAAATCCAAGAAATCCTAGCTTAAAAAAGAATTAAAGACAGATGCTAATGTTATGAAAAATAATAGGAAAAATAATAGGAAAAATAATAGGAAAAATAATAGGAAAAATAATAGGAAAAATAATGAATATACAAAATACACACATTAAGAAACCACCTTACTTCGCAAGAAATATAATTAATTTACATATTCTTGCTGCCTGCTCACTTTTGAATACTTATGCACACGGTCAAGACGCTATCGAGGCTGAGTCAACTGCTGATAAAGACCCATTTGAAGTGATTATGGTTGTTGGGTCTGGACGACCAAGACCGGCAGAAGAAGCAACTATTGCAGTTTCTGCTTTGGCAGCAGATAAATTAGATAGAATAAGTACAAGGTCAAATCCTGCTGAAGCACTCAAAGCGATACCAGGGATCACAATCGAAACATCTGGAAACAGTGATTTCAACTTAATGTCGAGAGGATTCCCCCAAAACTTTTCACCTGCAGGAAATATCTATGTACAAATAAGAGAAGATGGTTTACCTATTTTGGAAAACCCTCTCTTTGTTGATGCTCAGTATTTTTCATCTGGACCTGGCTTAGAAAGAGTCGAGGGTGTCAGGGGAAGTACGGCTGGGATTTGGGGAACAAACTCTCCAGGCGCATTAATAAACTTTGTTATGAAAGAGGGCGATGATGATTTTGAAGGGCAAGCAAACTTTACTTATGGACCTCAAGGTTTATACAATTTCCAGAGTAATATAAGCGGTCCATTGGCTGATTATGATGACCTTTATTACAGTTTATCCGCTAACTACATTTATGATAAAGGAGTTAGGGAACGTCAGCTTTTTCCGCTGAACGAAGGGGGTGAAATATTTGGTAATATCGTTAAAAATTTCGATGCGGGGCGACTAAAGTTAAGTGCGAAAATTAAGGATGTAACGGCACATCAAGTACGTTCAGGTATTGTAGACTACAGCAATGAAAGAGGTTTTACTGAACGGCCTGAGTACGATATTCGTAAGGACAACTTCGTTGTTAACGACTTAGATAGGTATTCGCTTCCACAGCCTGGCGGTGGCGCATTAGAAAGGAACTTTAGCGACGGAAATTCTGTAGGGTTTTATTATGTTGGCGCTGAACTAGAGCTCGATTTGACAGATCAACTGACAAGCACAACGCTCATGAGGTATACAGAGGGCGATGTATCGACCGATATTGACATTAATCTTGGTAACTCTTCTATTCGTGATTTTGCTGATGGGATTAAATCACAAATAGGAGCAGACACCTATCGAGTTGAATACCTTACTGGGGGGGGGCGTGTTTTTAACGAAGCTGATGTAGATGAGATTGGTGGAAACGGTCTTTATGCTGGTGGAAATGTTTTTATTACTTGGGACTGGGATAATACCAATTTCTTCTTGCAGGAAAAATTAGACTACGAAACAGAAGATAACTTCTTCTCCGGCGCTGTTTACTTAAGTCGTTTTACACGTAATCGTAAAGGTCAGTTTAGTACTCTCTTTCATGAAGCGAAAGGTAATCCTCGCAGTTTACAATTAATTATGGAACGAGATGGTGAAGATATTGTTGTGACCAACAATGGTTTTGCTCAGTACAGCACGAATAACAGGGATGAAGAGTCAAAGAGTCTTGTCGCGGCACTCATTCTAGAAGATGAATACCAAGTATCTGAAAAACTAGCAATCTCTGGTTCATTCAGATACGAATATAAGGACATAAGTAATAATGAAGCGCGTTTTGCGCCGGTAGACTTGGACGGAAATCCTGATACTTTTTATGACAATGCTTATTTAGCGCCAACAGGTAAATTTGTTTATGTCGAAGATTCGTTTTCAGAAACAGCATATTCAGTCGCAGCAAGTTATCAGTTTACCGAAGAATTTGGTATGTTTGCCCGTTACTCTGATTTATTTCTTTCAAAAACTGTGCAAGATTATATCGAAAGAGATTCAGTGGATGACGTAACAACTCCTACGCAAGATATAGATATGTTGGAATTAGGGTTTAAGTACTACACCAGGAACTTTGGTTTATTCGCGACTTTATACGCTGCAGAACTCAATGGTATTCCAGATAATCAATTTGTAGCAGATTCAGATGGAAATATAACTACCGTAACAACCTTCGGAGGCTCAAAATCAAAGGGTCTTGAATTAACAGCGAATTATGTATTCAACGATCAACTGACTGTTGATCTGACTACTACGCTGTTAAATGCTGAATATGACAACACCTTTGTTGAAGACGCAGACGGGATATCAATAGATGTAACAGGGAAGCAAGTTATCAGACAGCCCAAAGTTAACGTTAGGATTACGCCAGTTTGGCAAATTAATGACAACCTAGAAGCATTTGCAGCTTACCAGTACTTCGGGGATAGAACAGGTAATGAGTTGGGTAATGTTGAATTTGATGCATACACTCTGCTCGATTTGGGATTAACTTGGTATAGCGATGGAGGCGATTTTTTCATTAAAGGTGAAGTTATTAATGCTCTTGATGAAGCGGGTCAGCAAGAAGGTGCTGTGCAGACAAGAAATATCACAGGCTCAAATGATGTTACTGAAATCACTTTAGGCCGATTCACATCGGGCATATCGGCGCAAGTAACTTTTGGTTTGTCGTTTTAACAACAACTAAGCATTTATCTTAATAAGCCTCATCGATTGTTGATACAGATTGATGGGGTTTGATTATGCTCTTATCGTGATGCTTTTATTCATATAAAGGTACATTTTTGAAATATAACAATGGAATAGTAGTGTGATTAATCATGCTCCGATTCCAACAGTAGACTCTTTTGTGAGATAAATAATATGCTTGTCACGGCAACAATTAAAAATAAAGAAATATTTTCTTATTTTTCCTACGGTTTAGGACAGTGCTTAAGTTTTGGTTTATTAGGTACATTCGTAATTATTTTTTATACCGATGTTCTTGGAATATCAACCTTAGCAGCAACTACAATTTTCTTAATCGCACGTACTTGGGATGCCGTTAATGATCCTTTAATTGCAGGATATATGGATACAATGCATTTTAAAGAGGGAAAGTTTAGGGGCTATCTCAAAGTAATGCCCATTTTCATCATTTTATTTACTTCATTGTGTTTTTATAATCCAGGTTTTTCTGAAAATGGACAAATTCTATGGGCAGGCGCAACTTACATTCTTTGGGGGATGTGTTATACGCTATCGGACGTGCCTTTTTGGTCAATGTCTGCAGTAATGACCAAAAACATACAAGAACGAACCAAACTGATTTCTGCTGCTAATCTCGGCGTATTTGGTGGTATCGGGCTAGCAGCAGTTCTGTTTAGTCCATTATTAGTTTTTTTCACAGATATATATCCATCTCAAAAATATTTTTTAGGGGTTGTAGTTATCATGCTTGTAGCCTATCCATTTATGCAGATGGGATACAAAAATACGCAGGAACGAGTGCCTCCAGCAACCGAGAAAATTAAATTTATAGATGTATTTAAAACGGTAAAATCTAATAAACACATGTTTAAAATTTTGCTGATATTTTTCAATAATATATTCATGAATATCGTGCAGGGCGCTATTGTATTTTTCTTTACTTACAGTATTGGAAATGCAGGACTAATGTCTGTTTTCGGGTTGATTTCAATAGGTAGTGCTATTGCTTTTTTCTTCATACCAATGTTAACAAAAAGGTATAGAAAAAAAGATATCTTAATGACAATACTGATTTTGGATATTGCCATCAGGTTGATATTTTACTCTGTGGGATATGATCAACTTTTACTTGTTTTTATATTTCTTGCTATTGGTCAAGTATTATACTCCTGCACTGGTCCTCTCATTTCGACTATGTTGTCAGAAACAATTGAATATTCACAATTGAAAACAGGAAGAAGATGTGAAGCAATCGTTTTTGCAGGTCAAACTTTTATGGGTAAGCTTTCAGTCGCGTTAGCGGGAGGGGGGATAGGCCTAATGTTAACCTTTATCGGATATGTACCTAATCAAGACCAATCGATGGAAACGATGACAGGTTTGTTTGTCGTAATATCTTTGCTTCCTGTCTTAGGCGCTCTAATTAGGATGCTTATTTTGGCTACCTATAAATATACAGAAGCAGAGCACCACGAAGTTTTAACTCGTCTCAATGAAGCGGACAATCTATAAATTTTTATTCACGCAAAAACACGTACTTTGGTTTTTATTAAAAGCCATGCAGATCAGTAATAAAAACAAAATTCACGAGAAAATTTTATGAGAAAACAATGGACAACGACCCAAGCGTGGGAATGGCACAGAGCACAAGGTTGGTTGTGTGGCTTTAATTACCTACCACGAAATGCGATAAATTGGGTAGAAATGTGGCAAAAAGAAAGTTTCGATATTTGCATAATCAAGCAAGAGCTCGAATGGGCGGTTGCAATAGGATTTAATACGCTACGTACAAACCTCCCATACAATGTTTGGAAGAATGATCCCGATGGTTTGATTGGACGCATAGAAGAATTTTTATGTGTGTGTGATGCATTAGATATGAAAGTAATGATGACTTTACTGGATGATTGTGGTTTTTCCGGCGAAGAACCTTTTTTAGGTAAGCAAAAACCACCAACCTTTGGTGTGCATAATAGTCAAGCTGCGGCCAGTCCTGGCCGTAAAACGGTCATGAAAATGTCTGATTGGCCTATGGTAGAACGTTATGTTCGAAATATCGTACGGCATTTTGCAAAAGATCAAAGAATTGCAATATGGGATCTTTATAACGAGCCAACCAATCGAATGATTTTTAGTAAGGATGGAGAGCAGTCATTTTCTTTTGAATTAGAGGCATTTAGCCATCGCCTTATGAAGAAAACATTCTATTGGGCGCGAGATGAAGACCCTATTCAACCATTAACCGTTGGTGCATGGCATACCCCTAATAAATTTGACCGCACATTACCTATGTTTGAGCACCCAACAGATGTTCTTGCTATGCAACTCTCTGATGTTATTAGCTTTCATGCCTATCTACCATTAGACCTTTTCAATTGCGCATTGCAAAAACTTGAAACATATAATAGACCGTTATTTTGCACTGAGTGGCTTGGGCGTCATGCGGGTTCTTCGTTTCATGAACAACTCCCTATTTTTAATAGTCACCTAATTGGATGCTATCAGTGGGGATTAGTTAAGGGTAAAACACAGACCCATATCCCATGGCCAATGATAAAACAAAGTGACACTAACCACCAAGAACAATGGTTTCATGATTTTCTACACGAAGACGGGCAACCATATAATGTCAGTGAAGCAGCTCTAATTCATGAGCTTAAAAAAAATAGAAATACCTAATGGTTTGGAATAATAGAATGAATAACTTGGAGTTTACGCATCGTCGAAAAAATCCACTAACGGGCGACTGGGTGTTAGTTTCTCCCCATAGAAACAGTCGTCCTTGGTTAGGAGCTACTGAGACTGAGTCCGCAATTGAGTTACCTGAATATGAAGAATATTGCCCGCTGTGTCCAGGTAATGAACGGGCAAAAAATGCGGTCAACCCTGAATATAAAGATACCCATGTTTTTGTCAATGACTTTGGTGCTTTAACCAAGGAAGCCAATGAATCATCTCAGATAAACGATGAACAACACCCTTTGTTTGAAGCCAATGTCGCCAATGGTGAATGCCGAGTTGTTTGCTTTTCTCCCGGTCATAACAAATCACTACCCGAATTAACCGTTCCTGAAATTGAAGCCGTAGTGAATACCTGGCAATTTAATTATGTTGAGTTGTCGAAAAAATATGCTTGTGTCAATATATTTGAAAATAAAGGCGCAATAATGGGCTGCTCTCAGCCCCATCCTCATGGACAAATATGGGCACATCAACACTTATCAACCGAAATCGAACAAGAAAATCACCATCAATTCGCCTACCAAGATAAGCATGGCAAATCATTATTAGCTGACTACATTGAACATGAAAGTTCAAAACAAATTCGCATTGTTGTAGAGAATGACCATTGGCTAGTTGTTGTACCTTTTTGGGCGGCTTGGCCTTTTGAAACGTTGTTAATCGCAAAAAATGATATTCAACATTTTGGTCAATTAAACGAACAACAAAAAAACAGCTTAGCTCAAGCATTACAAGAGATTACCATACGTTATGATAATGTCTTTAATTGCAGTTTTCCTTATTCAATGGGCTGGCACAATGCGCCTGAAAACAATGAGGATAATAGTCATTGGCGCTTACATGCTCATTTTTATCCACCATTATTACGCTCTGCTACCGTAAAAAAACATATGGTTGGTTATGAAATGTTAGCGGAGAGTCAACGCGACTTAACGTCTGAAACAGCGGCTAAGATATTACGTTCAGTGAGTGCAAGCCACTATAAAAAGGGACCTCTTAGTGACAAATGATATTTTTAATAAAAAGTTTGAAGAAATTTATCTACAACCTGCTCAAGCGATATCCTGTACCCCAGGACGTGTTAATTTAATTGGTGAATTTACTGACTACAATAATGGGTTTGTTTTACCTTGTGCATTAGAGTTTGCCACCCGCATTCTCTTTAGAAAACGTGATGACAATCAAATTGTTGTACATTCTTTACACTATCCAGGTGAGCATGATGAATTTAGCCTGGACGGAGACATTATCCATGGTGATTCTCAGTGGGGAAATTATATCCGTGCAGTCGCTTTTGTCTTCAGACGGCAAGGTCATCAATTGTGTGGTGTTGACCTATTAATAGACAGTAACATACCTCAAGGCAGTGGTTTATCTTCCTCTGCTGCCTTGGAAGTCGCCGTGGGTGGTGTTTTTAATCAATTGTGTCAATTGAATTTGTCTAACCAAATGATTGCATTATTAGGCCAGCAGGCCGAGAACGATTTTATAGATTGCCAATGCGGCATTATGGATCAACTTGTTTCTGCCAATGGTGAAAAAGGTCATGCCTTATTAATTGATTGTCAAAGTTTAGTAACTGAATCGATTTGTATTCCGGATGGTATATCCATTGTAATTGTCAATTCGAATTACCCAAGAAAACTCGTCGACAGTGAATATAATCAACGGCGAATAGATTGCGAACGAGCTGCTGATAAAATGTCAGTGAGCAGTTTACGTAATGCCAATATTGATAAGTTAAATACCGCTCGCTCTAAAATGACAAACAATGAATATAAACGAGCACATCACGTTATCACCGAGAATATTCGTGTACTAAACGCGGTTGAAGCATTAAAACATAATGACATGCAAACACTGCGAGAATTGATGAGTGCTTCTCATCAATCATTAAAAAATGATTTTGAAGTGACGGTTCTTGAGACAGACGGCTTAGTAGACATATGTCAAACAGCTTTAGGTAATGAAGGCGCTGTACGTATGACAGGTGGTGGTTTTGGTGGTGCGATTGTTTGCTTATGTCCTCACAGATATATCGATGAAATAAAAAATGCTGTTGATGCACATTACTATGATCGCTTTAATATTCACGCTTCTATTTATGTCAGCAAAGCAGGTGACGGCTTACGGGTTTCTTTATTAACAACCCCTTAACATATAATTATTAATAATCTATTTTCAGTTAAAAGTCATACAGTCTTTGGCGGTATGACTTTTTTAAAGGATAAGCATGAATAAAGATCCTAATACTAAAATAAGTTCAACATTAGCTAGCGCTCGAAAAGAACCGCCGTATCGAGTGAAAGTTAAAGACTTTGGCATACTCTCTGATGGTCGAAAAGTAACTGAATATGTACTGAATAATAAAGTCGGCACGCGCATTGCCATAATCAATTTAGGGGCAACTATCAGCCAAATTCAGGTAGCGGATAAAAATGATGACTTTGCCGATATCGTTTTAGGATTTGATAATCCTCAACAGTACTTGACTGATAGCTCATATTTCGGTGCTGTTGTTGGCCGGTATGGTAATCGTATTGCTAAAGGAAAATTCACCTTAGATGAGCAATGCTATACCTTAAATACTAATAATGATGAAAACCACTTACATGGCGGCATACTAGGTTTCAATAAACGATTATGGAATGGTAAGGTCAGCGATGCTTATAATAACTGCGTTACGTTAACTCTGCAAAGCCAAGATGGCGACGAAGGATACCCTGGTACGCTTGATGTTACGGTGACTTATACACTAACCGAAAACAACAATTTAGTTATTGAATATCACGCAACCACCGACAAGGCCACTATTATCAATTTAATGCAGCATACCTACTTTAATTTGGCAGGCCATAACAGTGGTGACATTCTCAAACACCAATTAAGTATTAATGCTAAACACTACACACCTGTTAATTCTGAACTTATTCCTACTGGAAAGTTTGCGTCAGTGGTCAATACTGCTTTTGATTTTACTAAAGCAAAACCTATTGGCACAGACATTTACCAAGGGGATCAACAATTAGTTTTTGGCCTTGGCTATGATCATAATTGGGTGTTAAATTCAAATGCTGGGCAACTAAAACACGCGGCTGCAAAAGTATACGACCCTTATTCTGGTCGAACATTGAACGTTTATACTGACCAACCAGGTGTGCAATTTTACACCGGAAATGTCCTTGATGGCTCAATACTTGGAAAAAACAACACTGTCTATAAACATCGCAACGGCTTTTGTTTAGAAACTCAACACTTTCCGGATTCTCCAAATATTCCACATTTTCCAAAAACCCATTTAAAGCCAAACGAAATTTATACCAGCAAGACTATTTTTAGTTTTGGAGTGCAATAATGTTAAGTAACATCAGCAGGGACAAAAATTGAATTATGTAAAGGTTCCAACCATGAATATAGCAGCACTATTGGCAGTAGTTTGCCATTGAAGGTAGTCGCGTTATTTCAAGAAGAAGACACCATGTAAAAACGTTAGGCTAATACATCATTGAACAAGTGACACAATAAATTGTTCTATAAACAAAATGCTGAACTCGCATGGGCAGTGACGACGGGGTAATTCAAGAATCGTAAAATAAGGGAAACAGTGTGAATAATCTTAGAAAAAGTAACATTCAAAAATTGCCAAAGAAAACCTTCGACGTATTAATCATCGGAGGGGGTATTAACGGTGCAGTATCGGCAGCCGCACTGGCAGCAAAAGGCGCTAAAGTTGCTCTGATTGATAAAGGTGACTTTGCCGGGTTTACCAGTTCTAACTCCTCAAATTTGGCATGGGGTGGAATTAAATATCTCGAAAGTCATGAGTATGGTTTAGTCAATAAACTGTGTAAAAGCCGCAATCATCTGATGCGCAGTTACCCTTCAACTGTTAAATAAATTCGTTTTTTTACCAGTATTCAAAGAGGTTTTCGCTTCCCACCTTTGTTTGTCTTTATGGGGACGATTGTTTATTGGTTGATGGGGCGTTTTTTCACTCAAAGCCCACAGTATTTAACAGCTGCGAAAATAAAGTCTCTTGAAAAAGTAGTCAAAACTGACAACTCGAACGGTGGTTTCGAATACTCTGATGCGTTTTTACATGATAACGATGCACGTTTTGTGTTTAATTTTATTCGTTCAAGCATGAATTACGGTTGTATCGCCACTAATTATGTACAAGCAAATGGCTCTGAGAAAGTTGATGGTGAATGGAATACCAAAGCCACAGATGTGATCAGTGGTGAAGTGTTCGAAATTCGCTCAAAAGTGATCATCAACTCAGCGGGTCCTTTTGTCGATCCTATGAATCAGGTCAATCATCAAACAACTGAGCATCATCACTTGTTTTCAAAAGGCATTCATCTGATTGTTGATAAAATCACTGACAGCAATAAAGTCTTAACCTTTTTTGCTGACGATGGACGATTGTTTTTTGTTATTCCTATGGGACCCAAAACCTGTATTGGCACAACGGATACCCAAGTTGAAGATCCTCATGCAATAGTGACAGACGAAGACAGACAGTTTGTTTTAGACAATGTGAATAAGCTTTTAGACTTACCTAAAGCGTTGACTCAAGCCGATATCATCGAAGAACGCTGTGGTGTGCGCCCCCTTGCTATAAAAGGTAAAGGCGGCGTAGCTGATTGGGTGCAACTGTCGCGCAAACATGCTGTAGACACTAATAAAATTGACAAATATCTATCAATTTTTGGTGGCAAGCTTACGGACTGTATCAACGTTGGCGATGAGGTCGCGGGTTTGATCAAAGAGTTAGGTATTACATTGCCTTATGCGGATTTTAAATGGTACGGCGAACCCGACGATACTGCGCGGGATGAGTTTTTTCATCGTGCTAAGCTCATGGACTTTGATGCACTCACACCTGCTACATCTTCAGAACCTTTGACTATAAGATTCTGGCGAAGATACGGGCTCAACGCTATCAATATGTTAGAACAAATCCGTGAAAATCCAGAAAAAGCCGAATTATTAATCGAAAATTCTGAATACTTACGCGTAGAAATCGAGCATGCCGCAGAGCGCGAAATGGTCACCAAACTAGAAGACTTTTTACGCCGTCGTTCGAAAATATCATTAGTCGTCAGGCGTGAGGATATTCTATCCGCTCCGGGGTTAAGAGAAGCCTGTGTGATATTGTTTGGTGATGAGGTCAATGCAAAGCTTCAAGAATATATTGATGCAGTGTGCTGAAAGCTTGGGGGTAACTGATGCAACGTCCGCTTTGGTTTTTTTTGTGAACCCAAGGGTTGCCGCTAGCCAGCATCAATATATAGCTCTAAACAGTCTTAAATTATTACTCTCTAATGACTTGTTGAGTCCCCATGCAGTTCCAATTGATAAACTATCACCCCAATCATCAACGGCATCGGCCATGATGGCAGTACTGTTAGTCAGCCACCCACCGATAAACTCGATGATAGTAAACACGACATTGAGAAAAAATGCCCACCCAATTCGTTTGGAGACTTCGCTACCATTGGTATCATGATCATGACTGTGCATGTTTTATCTTCGCTAAAATGGCTTGATTTTGTTGAGAAACAGGCATGGGTTTAAAGGGATTAACGTTTGCTCCGCCTGTGTTCCCAGTGGGTATAAATACTACCCCAGTTTTTGTTAATGCGCCGATAAGTCGGAACAATTGACCTAACACCTCTTTGTAATGTAAGCGATCATTTTAGACCGTTCTTGACAGCCTGCCTAAGATCTAGTTCAGCCACACTAGGTATTGTCAACTTATCAACCAGAGCCGAGTAATCTCGATCAAATTATCCTTAAGCTAAATTTTAGACACAACTAACCCTATTCCATTCTATAAATGACCGATCACGGAAAAGACGATAGTGTTTCGCTTGCATTAAATGACGGCCAAAACGAAATAGGTTATTTACTACCCCATAGTAGGAAGGGAGATAGAGGTTTTTAGTAAAACTCCATTATACCTGTATAGATAAGGCTGTGTTGCAGTTCAGTGTGGGTATTGAAGATCCATATTATAATGCCTCTTTTATCCATGTTTGATCTGAATGCTCAGCATTATCTTCCATAAACCTAAACCAACTTAAATAATTCTCAATATATGCCGTTCCTACACCATTAAAGCGTCTTAACCATGCTTTCCAACGCATCATATAATTATTGAGTGTTTGAATATGGTAAATAC
>Ga0222645_100948_pt1 | contig 14018 bp, 13 predicted proteins | sample AntAcemetagen292_FD_179881 | JGI IMG/M metagenome (GOLD analysis project Ga0222645, IMG submission 179881) | Saline water microbial communities from Ace Lake, Antarctica - #292 | ecosystem: Environmental > Aquatic > Non-marine Saline and Alkaline > Saline | place: Antarctica: Ace Lake | collected...
GGAAACGCATTCCTTTGGTATTGAGCATGGCAGGTCTACACAATCAGTTGACAGCCGAGTAGCATACGACCTTGGGGTCATTGCCCAATGCGACAGAACCAATTTGGCACAGCCCAACCCAAAGACATATCGCCTTGCGTCGACAACACGTGGCACGCCAGCAACTTTGTAGCGCTGGCCGCGCTGCTGGGCACATAAACCATGAGCTGGCTAATTATTGGCTAAGCCTTGATGAATAGCGGCACACCTTTGGGTCAAACCAAGTGCGAGAATATTCCACCACATCATTGTTGGTTGCCCATGAAATACGCTCAATAAAACCAGCACTGCCACCGGCAGACAAGCCCCATACAACAGGCGCCCAAGCGGGCGCATCTGCTACCGATATCTGGTCTTCAACACGTGCAACCCAACATCCAAAACGCTGTTGGTAGAACAAGTACATAGAGTCGTCTAGATCGCCAGCGTGCAGTTCATCACAGTTGGCGCTATCAAACCAGATTTCCTCTACAGCTATTGCTACGTCGTTGATGAAACGCAAGCGGCGAACTCGCCATGCGTACGAACTAGTGTCGCTGCCAAGGTGTACTTGTACACTTGGTTTTTTAAGTTTGCGCACATCCAAGATATGCGCAGTAGGCAAACCTGGTCCTGTGCACAACTCCAAGCGAAACATTTCATAACTGCGTTTTTTTGGTTCTTGTTTTTTGACATAAGTTCCTGAACCTTGCAAACGTTCCAGGATATTTTGCTGCTCAAGAAGTGCCAATGACTTTCGCAAGGTTCCAACCGCCACTGACAGGGATACCGACAACGCTGCCTCGGTGGGCAGGCGCTCGCCCTCGTGCCAATGACCAGCTTTAATCTGACGAGTCAAAAGCTCGGCGACTTGTAAATAAACAGGAATAGGGTGTTTTTTAGATGAGGCAAACATAGCGGACTAAGTTGAAGACGATTTATCGTAATCCTTATGGCATTACGCGTATAATTCATATACTATTGATGCAAAAATATTAAGGATTTTATATGAGCATAGTGCCAATAAGAGGAGCAGACATTCAAGGTGCCGAAGTGTCTTGGTTTGCCCCATTGTGCTCTGACGACTTTCAATACTTAGGTTTACCTCAAAGTGACTTACGCAGCAACTGGGAAAATACCAGTCGAATTCTCAAACGCGCAGAAGAACTGGGATTTCGAAATATTTTATGTCCGTCGTCCTACCAAGTAGGACAAGACACGCTCACATTTGCAGCCGCTGTTGCGCCACAAACAAGCAGCATCAATTTACTGGCTGCGATTCGCTGCGGTGAGTTGCATCCAGCCATGTTGGCTAGAACGGTGGCCACTTTAGACCACATATTGCAGGGACGATTGACGCTCAATATCATCTCTTCCGATTTCCCTGGTGAACAAGTTGCCAGCGCATACCGTTACAAGCGGTCATGGGAGGTGGTAGAGATATTGAAGCAAGCTTGGACACAAGACACCATCAACTACCAAGGTGAAATTTACCAACTCAGCGGCTTGTCCACTGACCCGGTACGACCCTACCAAATCAATGGTGGGCCTATGCTGTATTTTGGTGGCTACAGCCCAGACGCACTGGCGTTGTGCGGCGCGCATTGCGACACCTACCTAATGTGGCCAGAACCAAAAGACATGTTGGCACAGCGCATGCGTGACGTACATGCACATGCACAAAGGCACAACCGACTGCTTGATTACGGTTTACGCGTCCACATGATTGTGAGAGATACACAAGCTGAAGCCAAAGAGTACGCTCAAGAGCTTGTATCAAAACTAGATGACGACAAGGGTCGTGAAATAAGAGCACGAGCGCTCGACGCTAAAAGCCTTGGCGTGTCATTCCAAAGCACTAATCGCGACAATGCAGACGACCAAGGCTATATTGAGCCGCACTTGTGGACTGGCATAGGTAGAGCACGAAGCGGTTGTGGCGCAGCCTTGGTTGGCAGCGTTGACCAGGTCTTAAGTGAGATTCACAACTACATGAAAATGGGCATTCGGTCATTTATTTTTTCCGGCTATCCCCACCTGCAAGAATGCGACATATTTGGCACAAAAGTATTGCCACATTTGCAGACCGTATCGCTGCCACATGCCTACGGCCGTGTGCCATCACACACACCCGCCACTCCGTTGGGTAGTGGTGTCAGGCGCTAACGCAGAACCCGCTCATTGAATTGAACACCACATCGACTTATTCACCCCACCTAGTGCACCCAACAACACACGCTATGAATCGAATTCAACTTAACAACGGGCGAAATCTAAGCGCCATATCCTATGGCGTATGGCGTTTGTCTGATGCTGACGACTACTCTGTAAATGCCACGCTGCAGCGCATAGACGCATGCTTAAAACAAGGTATTACCACCTTTGACCATGCAGACATTTATGGCGATTACGCCTGTGAAAACATCTTTGGCCAAGCCATCAAGGCACGCCCAAGTTTGCTCGACCAGATAGAAATTGTGACCAAGACTGACATCATGCTGAGATCAACACAGCAATCAAGCACACGTGTCAAACACTACGACACATCCAGCTCCCACATCAACACCAGCGTGGACAAGTCGCTCAAACTGATCGGCGTAGATGTGATCGACCTATTGCTGCTGCACAGGCCAGACCCATTCGTACATGCCACTCCCCTAGGCGCGTGCTTAGACGCACTGATAGACACGGGCAAAGTACGCGGTATAGGTGTCTCCAACTTTATGCCGTGGGACGTTGACTTGCTTCAGTCACGCATGAAGCACCGCTTACAAACCAACCAAATTGAAGTCAGCTTGCTGCACACCACTGCACTCACCAACGGTCAGCTCGCGCATGCGCAGCAACACAACATGCCCATCATGGCTTGGTCGGCGCTAGGTGGGGGACGTTTATTTGAACAAGCCACGACACCTGGCACAGCGGCGGCTAGAGTTGCGCCAGCACTGTCACGCATAGCCGCAGCGCAAGGTGTCAACACGGCAGCGGTAGCGGCGGCTTGGCTGATGCAACATCCCGCACAAATAATGCCGATCTTGGGCAGCAATCAGTTGGTACGTATCCAAACATTTGGCCAAGCAACAAAAGTGTCTATGGATAAGCAAACTTGGTTTGAACTTTACGAATTAGCCAACGGGCACGAAGTACCATGAGCATGAATCAGCACGACACACACAACAACAACGTCCAAAGTTACCGCCAAGCACTATCGTGTTTCGCCACAGGTGTAACCGTAGTCAGCACACGTTGGCAACAAAGCGACTGGGGTATGACCTGCAACTCGTTCGCATCGGTGTCACTTGAGCCTCGCTTGGTGCTGTGGAGCATTCAAAACAAAGCCAGCAGCCTTGAGGCTTTTACGCAAGCCAGTGGCTTTACTGTGAGCGTCTTGACACATAGCCAACAAGACGTGGCCAAACAGTTTGCAACAGGCCCAATGGGAGAAAGATTTTCTCAAGCCCCAGTCCAACGCAACAGCAGCGGTCGACTCCATGTCAGCGATGCACTTGCCCACTTTGATTGCAGCTTGCACCAAGTAGTGCCAGCAGGTGACCATTGCATTGTCATTGGGCAAGTCACAGATTTTCACTGGACAGAGGCCCCAGCGCTGACTTATTGGCGCAGCCGTTTTGGCCAATTCGAATTGGCAGCCGCTTAAAACTCTACTGTTTGAACTGGTGAACCATCAACGCAAGCGACTTGGCCGTCTGTCAACAAGGCCAACTCAATCACAGCACCTTGCGCAACCCACAGCGGCAAACATGACAGCGGGGCATCAACAGTGACCCACTGTCCGCCTGCGCTGACGCTGCGCGTGTAAAAGTCAACCCAACCTGAACCGTTGCTGCGCGTTGGCAAATACACCTGGCGCAGCACCATACCTTGCTCGACCACAGGCGCCACCAGCACATGCTCGCCCAGCATAAAATCATCACAGTCTTGCAAACACTGTGCGTCATGAGGGAAGTTAAAAAAGGTAGGGCGAATAATAGGTACGTGCTGCGCACTTGCCAGCTCAAAGCAACGCCACAAATAGGGTAACAACTGGTAACGCAGATTGATCGCTTGCAACACTAGTGAGGTGACCTGTGCGTGCATCCACGGCAAGTTGCTTACATTGCCATCTTTCCAAGAATTCATCACCATGCGCGGGTTTAGGCTGCAGGCTTGTACCCAACGCACAAACAACTCAGGCTCTGGCACTGGGCCATAAAAACCACCTACATCGTGCCCAGTATTAAACATACCCGACAAACTCATTTGTAATCCTGTGCGAATGTTCCACTTCAGTGTGTCCCAACTGGTGGTGTTATCGCCAGACCAAGTTTGAGCGTAGCGTTGAATGCCAGGCCCTCCAGCACGCGTCACCGTGAACACAGACTCACTCGACCCTGTCTGGGCTGCGTGTTGCTGCTGCGCCTCAAAACTCGCGCGCGTCATCAACATGCCGTGAAGTGGGCGACTACGATGCAAGGGCATTGCTTCGCCCCAGCCATGGGCATACGCATCATCGTTTTGAATCGCGTATTCGTTGTTGTCGTTCCAAGCCGAGTCTATGCCTTTGTCTAAGATTTGCGCGCGCAAACGCTGTTGCCACCATGCAATAGTGGCAGGCTGCGTGAAATCTAAATGGGCACCCTGCCCGTCCCAATATGGCTCGATCACTGGCTGCGATGTGCTGCTGTTCTGTATGAACTGCGGTATCAAGCTATCAAATGCTGGGTGATCATCAAGCAAACACGGTTTCAGGTTGGCCACCAACCTCATGCCAGCTGATTGAAAGCGTGCATTAATAGCTTGTGGGTCTGGAAATTTATCTTGATTCCAAGTGAAGACGTAGCGCTGTTTACCCCGGGTCGAATAACCAGACCCGTAATGAAACGCCGCTATTGGAACTTGGTGGTGCTGGCAATCATCTATAAAACGCTCAAGCTGCACTTGGGCATCGGGGGCGTCGGCCAAACCCATGGCTGTCTGCGCATACCCCAAGCTCCACTTGGGTGGCAAATGGGTACCTCCAATGAGTTGCACAAACTGCGACACCACAGCCTGCGGTGAATCTCCCACAATTAGGTAGTAATCTAAATCACCATCATCAATATCCACGCTGCGAAAAAAGCCATGGTAGTTGTCATGCTCACAGCCCAAGTCAAAGGTGCTGCTACTCAAGGTGTCGTAATACATGCCCAGCCACCGACCACAAGGCGTGCGCTGCAACAAAAAAGGCCAGTGCTTGTACAAAGGGTCACTCGTCTTAGGGTCATAGCCCAAAGCGTCTTGCCCCAAAGTCCGCAAACGTCGACCATGCAGATTTAAGGGCCCAGTTTTGTCGCCCAAACCAAAATAATGCTCAGCCCGATTGCGTTGCACACAATGCCTTATCAAGCCCGTTCGCCGCTCGTACATGTAGGCTGTGGTTTCGCGATCGCTCAACAAAGGTTGCTCATGTAATGCGGTAAACCAACTCAAACATGGGGTAGCGTGTCCATGTAAGCGCACCCGCAGCTTGTCAGTGCGCAGCTCAAACGCGCCGTTGTGTTCGACGCTATGCACAACAGGTCGCTGAAAACCGTCTAGGCTATCTCTATCGCGCCCCTGCCACGGCACATCTTGGCCAGGTACAGGCGTCACTGCCCAAGTTCTAGGCTCCTTAAAACCCAAAACGGGTTGGTAAGTAACACGGGCCATGCTGGATGACAACAGCACCACGCGCAACTCCCCGCCTTGGCGCACAGCTGTTAGTGCATCTGCACGCACACCACCTGGGCATACCTGCCAGCCCTCGTGTTGAAGTGGGTTCATAGCGGCGACATGTTGCGAAACATTTAATGAATTCAAATGCCAGTAGTGTGCAATTTTTTAGGGCGAGTACAGGGTTAGAGCCGCAAACCATTGGCATCAAACACATGGACTTTAGAAGCATCAAAGGACATGTGTATCACTTGCCCGGCATTTGAAACTAGACTGGTATCTGTCAAAATATCAACCAGCGTGCCGTCCGACAATTGGCCATGAACCAGTGTTTGCGATCCCAAATACTCTGAACTCACGACCTGCACAGGCAGGCCCTGCTCCTCAGAACAAGCTACCCAATGCTCTGGCCTGACACCCACCGTATGGGCATGAATGGTTATACGCGGCGCAAGATAAGCCAATACTTTGGCAAGCTCAGCCGATACAAAGTTCATGCGCGGACTGCCAATAAACCCAGCTACAAATATGTTTGCTGGAAACTCGTAGAGCTGTTGGGGAGTGCCAACTTGTTCAATATTTCCTGCGCGCAAGACCACAATTTTGTCAGCCATAGTCATGGCCTCAACCTGGTCATGGGTCACATAAACCATGGTGGACTGTAAGCGCCTATGAAGCTGGCGAAGCTCCATCCGCATAGATACACGTAACTCTGCATCGAGGTTCGACAAAGGCTCGTCAAACAAGAAAATATTAGGGTTTCGCACAATAGCGCGCCCTATTGCAACCCGCTGCCGCTGCCCCCCTGAAAGTTGTGTCGGCTTGCGCTGCAACAAAGAATCTAAGCGCAGCAAGGCCGCCACATCGGCAACCTTTCGTGCAATTTCGGCCTTTGGAATTTTTGCATTTTCTAAACCAAACGCCATGTTGGCATATACACTCATGTGTGGATACAGCGCATACGACTGGAACACCATGGCGCAGCCACGGTCTGCAGCGCTGCTGGCGTTCACCACCTCAGCATCAATAAGTACATCGCCACCCGTTACGCTGTCCAAACCAGCAATCAGCCTCAGCAAAGTGGACTTGCCGCAGCCAGATGGGCCAACAAACACCACGAACTCACCATCCGCAACCTGTAGATTGACATCGTGAATCACGGTTGTTTGGTCGAACACCTTATTAATATGTCGTAACTCAAGTGTGGACACTGTAAAAACCTGACTTTTAAAAAAAGTTATTTAACACCGGCACTGGCAATGCCGGTTGTGATGTAGCGCTGCAAAAAGGCAAACACAAATGTGACAGGTATCAAGGTGATAACTGTCATAGCCAGCAGGTAATGCCACTGCGTATTGAGCTCACCTTGGAAAGAGTTCAACGCCAATTGCAAGGTAAACACATCGTTGGTAGACAACACAATCAGGGGCAGTAAGAAGTCATTCCAACGCCACATCACTGAAAAAATTGCCAATACAGCCAACGCAGGCGCTGACAAAGGCAACACCACTCTCCAGTAAATCCGCCATTCGCTGGCATGGTCCATGCGTGCGGCCTCTATCAATTCATCTGGAATGGTGAGCATGTACTGGCGCAACAAGAAAACGCCAGTCGGCGTGGCAACCGCAGGCAAAATAACCCCCCACAAATTATTCAGCAAACCAACCTCGTTGATAACTAAAAACACAGGCACCAAAATAATGGTGGGTGGCACCATCAGCGTCGCAATAATCAATAAAAATACCGCACGCTGACCTTTAAAGCGGTATTTAGACAGTGCAAAAGCCGCCATTGAGTTGAGCAACAACGTGATCAACGTTGCAACTACTGTGATGAATACGCTGTTAAACAAATACGTGGAGAACGTAAATTTGTCAAACAAATCGATGTAATTGCTCCAAGCAAAATCCAGCTCATTCACTGGCACGCGGTCGTCAACATTGACTTTAACTTGTACCTCGGGCTGCTTTGGATCGACCATCGCGGCCATGATTCCAATGCGCCTAGCTTGAGCCATTACCACTGGTGGGGCGCTTTGATCTTCGGTGTTCAACACCTCAAACAACGGCAAAGGTTTGTCAAAACCCGGCACCGTCACAGTTTGCTGGCTATAAGGCAAAAATGTAGGTGGAAATTGGCTAATGGCAGACTCAGACTTAAACGACGACATAACCAACCACGACACTGGCGCAAACATCACTACGAGGCCAAGCACCAAATAGACATAGGTGACCACATCGGTCCAATGTAGTCTGTGCCGGCCGCGCGTTCTTAGTAGAAAATTGGCAACTGACATATTAAGCTTTCTTACTTCCTAGCTCATTGGCACGACTTAAGCGCAGCTGCGCCAATGTCAATATCACCAAGAACGTTGCCAAAGCCAGTGATGCAGCGGCAGCTAAACCATACAAATGAATTTGCTCAGCAAACCCTGTCTGATAAATAAATTGAACAATAAAGGTGGTCGCCGAGCCCGGCCCGCCACCTGTTAGCACAAACACCTCATCAAACACCTGTACAGCCCGAATAGCGGCCAACACAAGAACCACAATCAAGTTGGGCATCAACAACGGCAACGTGATGCGGCGCAGCGTTGTAAAAGCGCTAGCCCTATCCATGTTTGCAGCCTCATACAAATCTTTGGGAATGGCTTGCAAGCCTGCCAACAAAATAAGCGTGTAAAAGCCCATATGCGCCCATATAGAAACAAACACGACCCAAAAGAACGACCAGTCGCTGGTCGTCAACCACTCCACAGGGTTGTAACCAAGGCTGATCAGACCCGCATTAAAAGCGCCATTGCTTTGCAGCAACCACTTCCAAATTAACGCCACAACAACTGGCGACAGTAAAACGGGGTAAAAGAAAACACCACGCCAAAAACCGCGCCCAATAATATTGCGGTTTAAAACCAATGCCGTCATCAACGACAACACCACCATCAACCCGACCTGCAACAGTGCAAACTTTCCTGTATTGAAGATGGCACGCCAAAAAACGTCTTTGTTGCACGTGGTTACATCAAGATAGTTAGAGCAATACAGCAAAATTTCAAAATTTTCACCCCCTGTGTAAGGACGCTTGAGTGGCATCAGTTCAACGCCACCAGTAAACGCATAAAAAACATTGATGATGATGGGCAAGAACGTGAACAGGCCAAAAACCAGTAAATTCGGTCCAACAAACACCCAGCCTAATCGCGACACCCCAAGCCAGCGTTGCGCCAGCTTAAATATGGGCTCAAACAAATTAAAAAAAAACGACAACAGTCTCAACATATAAATGAATAACGCCACACAGACCAGCTGGTCTGTGTGGCGTTCCTAACGAAGTAAATTATTATTTTTGCGCTTGTTTAACAGCATCAAGCATGTCTGAGCTGATCTTGGCAACCGCATCAGCCGTACTCATCTCACCCACAATGGCTTGCGTTACGCGCGACACTGTTGGCAACATAATAGCTCGGTTGTATTTGTAACCTTGGAACTGGTAAGCCGCTGGTGCCAAGCTTGCAACGCCATTGCTAAACACACCCAAAGCCGCTTTGGCTTGTGGCTTTGCGCTGGAGTAGTCAACACCTTTGCTGGCCAGACCGGCATGCGCAGGAATGTTGTTGGTTTTTGCAGTGAACTCTTTGTAGTTGTCTTCACTGGCAATAAACTCCAAGAACGCGGCGGCCTCTTTGGGTGACTTGGACGTCTTTAGAGCAACCCAAGCTGCGCCGCCAGGAATACCGGAACATGCAACCGTACCACATGGGTTAGGCACTGCAACCCAGTCAAAGTTGTCGCCAACTTTGTTTTGTAAGTTGTTGATCTGCCAGCTGCCCGCCAAAATCATGACCACATTGCCGTTGATGAACTCGTCAACAGATGACGCATATGTGGAGCCACCTGAGCCTGCCCACACTTCTCGCAGCATAGTGCCATCAGCGTGCCATGCAACGAATTTTTCTACGGTGCGTTTGTAACCCTCATCAATCATTGGGTTGCCACTGGCGTCAAATATTTTGGCACCGTAGCTGACAGCTGGGCCAGCGAAGCGGTGACCAGAACGGTCCCAAGCAATCGCTGCTTTTGTTTTTGTAGCCTTGGCTACCATGTTGGATGCGGCAACCCAATCATCCCAAGTCGCTTTGGCATTTGGAAGAGCAACCTTGGCTTGTTCGAACAAAGTTTTGTTAACAAACGGGCCAGTCATGGTCAGCTGCGACATGAAGCCATACACACCTTTATCACCAGGGCTAGGTGCAAGCCAAGGCGCCGTTGCGCCAAAGTTCTCGTCCATATAGGTACGGTTTTTGAGGTGGCTAGAAATATCTAAGTAGTATTGGGCAAGACCGCCCAAATTGGTTACACGAGCAATATCTGGACCCTCACCAGCGGCCAGTTGAACAGGCAACTGCTCGATGATGGACTTGTAGGGGACTGTATCGACCACAACTTTGGTGCCCGGGTTTTTTGCTTCAAATCGCTTGGCCTGTGCCGCTGCCACGTCGCACTCCACGCCATCTTGGTAACACATGACACGTATTTCACCAGCATGACTGAAACCAGCTAAAAAGGCCAAGCCAGCTGCCAATACGATAGGTTTTAAGCCTGGAAAAATCATCTTTACCCCCTGCAGTTTAAGTAGTAAGAAAATATAGATCAAATTAAAAAAAAAAACATTATGGTTTGTACCAATAATGAATGAATTTTTTCAGATACTTAACATTCATAATCCAAAAATACTGCTAATACAACCACTACAAACACATCAAGACCACTTGTCATACTGGCCTCAACTGATCTACATGGCAAAAATGTTAGCTGCACAATTGGCTCAGATTACACAGCTAAGATCACGCGACGCATATATTGCAAATATGGCATAGCATTGTCAACTGAACCGCTACTTTGCGATAGCCTCAGGCCTTGCTGATTGCCAAATGCAGGCACCTTGCAGGGGCTGCCCTTAAACCTTAGACCTGCTAGCTGATAGTTGTTGGTTGTTAGCTGATGGACTCAACGCATCACCCTTCAGATGACACAGCGACTGCTCAACAACAAACAATGCGTAGCTGGAATTGGCCCTCCACCATCGTGGCTTGAGACAACCCAATTGGCAATCAATTAGGCATTCTTTGTAAGCACTTTGGAATATATGACTTAGACGCAATCGATGGATGGCCATGGTCTATGAGTTGCACTGCAAGCCCTCACCCACTTGGATAGCTATGCTTTTAACCAGGCACAACGGCAAGCTGCCAAGCATCTTTTCCAGCCACTAGACCATCAATGAGCACATGGCGCTTAAAAGGACTTGTTTAATCAAGGTTCGGCTAGCACATCGTTAAGACTCGCCTAGCAAATCGGCTATACAAAATGGCCCGCTGAGCAAGTCTATGGCTTGCCCAGTAGCGGCAGACTCTTGGGCCGCCAGACCCATCACAACTGCCACTAGCCCGTCGCGCAACGTCACCTCAACCTGCCCGCTGTTGCGCACCACGTCTGTAAAACGCTGGTGTTGATAAAAGGTTGAGCCATTGTGGTCGCCAGCGGCCAATATTGTGGGGTCTACAGGTACATCTAACTCAATTGGGCCCTTGGGCATACGTGGACTCAAAATCAGTTTGGGCACGGGTGGTTCTCCCAAATGGTCTGGCCAAAACCTGCCCGGCCCGGGCACCAAACACTCAACCTTGCCCAATGAGCCAACTGCGCTGATCTCTTCTTGGTAGCGCGCGCCTTCAGCAAACATACACAGCTCTAGCATGGCACGCTGGCCGCTGGCGAAATCGACAATGACGTAGGCGTTATCAATGATGTCTGGCACGCCGTGAGCATAGGTCTCAGTCAAGTGATTGGTGGCCATGCTGGCAGATGCATAGACGCGAACAGGCTCACTGCGAGTTGCAAGGCGCATGAGATCAAAGAAGTGACAACACTTCTCAACCAATGTGCCACCGGTGAAATGATTAAAACGGTTCCAGTGACCCACTTTTTCTAAAAATGGAAATCGGTGCTCTCGAATGCTCAGCATGCGCATGGGGCCAATGCTTTGTGCGCAATGCACCTCCTCTAACAGGCGCGTCACTGGCGGCATATAACGGTATTCCATAGCCACCCATATTGGTGCTATGTATGCTTTGGACAGGGCTGCCAACACGCGCACATCCTCGAGTGAGGTACATGCTGGTTTTTCCATCAGCACCGGTAAATGGCGCGCCTTGGCAATGTCGCGCAGTTGCTGCGCATGGCAAAAGTTAGGGCTAACAATCAGTATGCAATTAACGTTGGGGTTGAGCATCACTTCAGCCGCACTGCCGCACCGTATAGCGCTTGGGGCAAGCGACAGGCTCAAGGCGGCCATGCCATCGTCAGGTTCAAAAATACAGTTAACCGTGGCATCTGGCAGCAACGCAATATTGCGCAGATGCTCTTGCCCCATCATTCCGCAACCAATAATTCCATAGCGAACAGCTGCAACCACTTTTAAACTCCATCCATTAAAAACACCAATCAGGCTCAGCCAGACAAGACAAGACAAGACAAGACTGGTAGCAAAATCAGGTGTCAAATGTAGCTGATTTATATAGCAGATGCAGATAATGATTCATTAATGATTCAGCAAAGCTAGGTGCTGCGCAGTTGAAATGGCAGCTAATCATGTCGCCATTGCCGCCGCCTTCAACGCAGTTGGCTAACAAAAAGCTGTTCTCGCCTAAGGCAGGTGTCGCTGAAGAACTGCCATAAATTCACCATCTGGTGACACCGTCAGCACCAGTATTTCACCTGAGGCAACACCACTGCCAGTGAAGGCTTGTATGTTGACCTGGTGGGTAACCATCACCACATCACGAGGCGGCTGCTCAGCCAGCGCAGCCTCCAACTCACGCTGCAGGTTGCGCATGGTGTCGCTGCGCTAACCCTGGTGAAAAAATGATGACAAGTCAGTGCTAGTGCGCACAGCGCCAATACCTAGCAACTCAGCCGTCTCTTGGGTGCGACACCACGGGCTTGCCAGCAACTTGGGATTACTAACGCCCTGAGCGAGCAACCACTCACCGGCCTTCACCGCTTGAGCGCGACCTTGGTCGTTTAAATTACGTTGGGTAGCGCAGTCGCCGATTGCAATGTTGCTGGGGTCGCCACAGCCAGGCGCCAAGGCGTGGCGCATCATATAAACCGTTGCCGTAGGGCCCGCTTGCGCTTGAGCTGGTTGCGCCGCAAACCACATAGCCCCAAGCACCAACACACCGCTAACTGCGGCCAGCCTCAAAAAACCAGCCCACCCACTTGCCAAGCTCAATACGCTGCGACTCATCACGACCAGACTCCTAAAGTTGTGGGGCTCACATGCTGGCCCTGATGTAGCATTCAGCCATGCCAAACGCCGCACCTGCTAAAAATAACAATGCATTACAAATCCAGCCTGTAAGAGCTGTAAAGGGCTTTGGCGAAGGCGCACACCCACCAAGATGCCCGAGTTTTATTGACGACGTTTTCCGATACGCTAGCGAGTGCCTTGCACACCAAACTGAAAAGGCTGCTGGGCAGTAAGCCGCGCCTGGCCGAACGGGTCGATGTGCATTCCCTCAACGCCATCGGATTGCGGCCCTACAAGGCGCACGTAGGCCAGACCAGGATTGCCAGCCGGGAGGTGATCCGCGAGTTAGTGCAAAAGGCGGGGTCTGCCGTTGGTGGACACAAGTTCAGCACACACTTTTTGCTGAGCGAATGGGACCAGGTTGTCGATGCATGGCAATTGGCAAGTTGGGAAGCTTACCGCGATGTGGTGCGCCTAGGCCGCAAGACGCGTCTGCCAGAGGCGCAGCGCACGGTGCTGTGGTCTATTTTTGAACGTGTACGGTCGGAGTTGAATATACGCAAGTTGATGACCTATGCAGCGCTGTTTAGTGCTTTGGCAACGGCCATCGTAAAGATCAACAAGGTGGTTTATAACTTTGCCGTGGTTGACGAGGCGCAGGATTTGAGTGTGGCCCACTTGCAGTTTCTGGCGGCGCTGGGTGGCGGGCGACCCAATGCACTCTTCTTTGCCGGGGACTTGGGGCAGCGCATCTTTCAATGCGCCCATTGAAGCGCTCCACCATGCCATTCGTTCTGGGCGTGCGTGGCTTGGTCAGGCGGTGTTCAATGCTCAGGGCACAGTTGGTCAAACTCTTGGTTACCCGTGGCCTGGCGCTCACTGCTTGCATACAACCTGTCGGTGAACTCCTTGCCGTTGTCGGTCAGAATTTTCTGCATCTTGATCGGACAAGCCTTGTGCAAGGCATTGAGAAACGAGTGGACCGCCGCTGCCGTCTT
>Ga0222645_100949_pt1 | contig 14016 bp, 10 predicted proteins | sample AntAcemetagen292_FD_179881 | JGI IMG/M metagenome (GOLD analysis project Ga0222645, IMG submission 179881) | Saline water microbial communities from Ace Lake, Antarctica - #292 | ecosystem: Environmental > Aquatic > Non-marine Saline and Alkaline > Saline | place: Antarctica: Ace Lake | collected...
CAGCGGCTTGTTCGTAGGCGCGCTTGCGCTGCACATGAATCATCTGTGCCACGCGGTTCAACGCAATACCACGCATCAATAAACTTGCTGGCAAAAACGCCCATGCGGCCACTGTCCAAATCAGGGTTTGTGGTTCCGAAAGCGTAAACGGATCAATAAATAACGCCGTCAGCCTAAGAACCGCAGGCACCACAAATGGCAGTAAGAACCCTAAGATAAGGTTAATTTGGCTGTCACGGTTTAGGCGCGCAACAACATCGCCAGCCACTGTCGGATCGAATGTCGGCAGGTTTATCCAAACATTGAACACACCCGCACGGTGCGGCCACCCGCGCCAACGCAACAGCATCACAAATGCCGCCAGCGAGCACAGCGAAATCAGATAACTTAGCCCCGCCGCAGTGCGCAGACGCGACAATTCCAGCGTGGTCATGCCGTCCGGCATAGCCAGAATCATTAACCGCACAGGCGAATAAGGAAAATCAATCGACGCCCCGATCCGGTTTCCAACGAGTTGAAACAGACGGGTCAATGTACTCGCCTGTTCGGGGTCGCGGAAGACGACTGACAACGCGAGAACGGTTAAAAACAACGCCCCGAACCGCAACCTGTTAAATGGCGGTGCAGACCGGAATTCGACAAGGCTTGGGCTTTTGGCGCTATATTCAACAAGCGTGAAAATTGCCGCAAAAAATGCAACAAGCACAACAACTTGTACATCGTCAGCCCCGACCACCGGCAACATTGCCGTGGGGGTTACGATCATAAGCACCACAAGTGCTGCGCGGGCCAAAGCCCCTGGCAGACGCGAAATCACTGCTAATTCACCCTCGATACGGTCGGTCGCGATACGATGCCGCGCCCTTGTCCCGATTTGATCCTGCACCAACGTGGCAGGTTGCCTCATTCTTGCCATAGTTTTGCCTATTTTCGTTCAAACCTTCAAGCGTTTGACAAACTTAGGGAAAAAACTGCGGCACTTTTGAAACAAGTGTGGTGCGCGATTGCAACCATTTTGAACCGCAAATGCGACAATGCTGTGTGCAACCGCAATATGTTGTGGGGGGAAGGCAATCGCGCCCAAGAACGACAAAAACCTCAAAGCAAAACAGATCAGGCGCAGATGTCTAGAATTCGCAGGTGGTCGGGCGCGCGTAAAACCACGCGCCCGCCGTATTTAGACCCAAGGGCGGCTTGACAGGGCCGCAGCCTCGAATGCGTCAATTGATCCGACTTTTTCCATCGTCAAACCAATGTCATCAAGACCGTTCAGCAAGCAGTGCTTTTTGAACGCATCAACTTCAAAGTGATAGATTTCACCGTCAGATCCGGTCACGGTTTGCGCAACTAGGTCAATTTCGATCCGCGCGTTCGCACCTTTTTCAGAATCCTTCATCAGCGCATCGCGTTGATCTTCGGGCAGCACGATCGGCAAGATGCCGTTCTTAAAACAGTTACTATAAAAAATATCAGCAAAGCTGGTAGAGATCACGCAGCGAATACCGAAATCGGCAATGGCCCAAGGCGCATGTTCACGTGATGATCCGCAGCCGAAGTTATCGCCAGCAACCAAGATTGACGCGTCGCGGTAGGCGGGCTGGTTCAGCACGAAATCCGAAATTTCGGACCCGTCAAGATTGTACCGCATTTCGTCAAACAGGTTCACGCCAAGGCCCGACCGTTTGATTGTTTTCAAAAACTGCTTTGGAATAATCATATCGGTATCGATATTGACCAAGTCCATCGGCGCGGCGATCCCGCTAAGTGTGTCAAATTTTTCCATGATTATCGTCCTTTGAATTTTGTGGCGCAGCGTGTGCAGGTTGCCATCACATCAGGTCCCGCACGTCTGTCAGACGGCCTGTGATTGCAGCCGCAGCCGCCATCGCAGGTGACACCAGATGGGTGCGTCCGCCGCGTCCTTGGCGACCCTCAAAGTTGCGGTTGGATGTCGCCGCGCACCGTTCACCGGGCGCCAGTTGATCGGGGTTCATCGCCAGACACATGGAACATCCGGCAAGGCGCCATTCAAATCCGGCATCAATAAAGATCTGCGCAATGCCTTCTTCTTCGGCTTGCGCACGCACAAGACCCGACCCCGGCACAACCATGGCCCGCAATCCGTCCTTGATTTTCTTGCCTTTCAGGATTGCCGCAGCAGCGCGGAAATCCTCGATCCGGCCATTGGTGCATGACCCGATAAACACTGTGTCAATTTCGATGTCTGTCAGTTTTTGACCAACCGTCAGACCCATATAATCGATGGACCGCTGTGCCGCGCCCACTTTACCGCCAGTGAATGACGCCGGATCAGGTACAACATCGGTAATCGCCAGCACGTCTTCGGGCGAAGTGCCCCAAGTAACAAGCGGCGCGATATCTTCGGCGCGCATGGTCAAAACCTTGTCGAAATGCGCGTCGTCATCGGAAAACAGTGTTTTCCAATAAGTTAACGCGGCTTCCCATGCAGCACCCTTGGGGGCGTGCGGACGGCCCATGCAGTAGTCAAACGTGGTTTGGTCAGGTGCGATCAGACCGGCGCGTGCGCCACCCTCGATTGCCATGTTGCATACTGTCATGCGTCCTTCCATGGACAGGCTGCGGATGGCTTCACCACAATATTCGATGACGTAGCCGGTGCCACCCGCCGTGCCGGTTTTGCCGATCACGGCCATGGTGATATCTTTGGCCGTAACCCCAGGCGCAAGCTTGCCGGTAATCTCGACCTTCATGTTCTTGGATTTCTTCTGGATCAGCGTTTGCGTCGCCAGAACATGTTCAACCTCTGACGTCCCGATACCGTGGGCCAACGACCCGAATGCACCGTGTGTCGCGGTATGGCTGTCGCCACAAACCACGGTCATGCCCGGCAATGTCCAGCCCTGTTCAGGGCCAACAATATGCACAACACCTTGGCGCACATCCGTCACAGGATAATAGTGCAGGCCAAATTCTTTGGCGTTGGTGTCAAGCGCATCAACCTGAATCCGGCTGTCTTCGGTCATGGTCGCCGCATTGGCACGGTCCAGTGTTGTCGGTACATTGTGGTCCGGCACAGCGATTGTTTTGTCCGGTGCGCGCACGGTGCGACCTGTCATGCGCAGGCCTTCGAATGCCTGCGGGCTTGTAACCTCGTGGACCAGATGGCGGTCGATATAAAGCAGGCATGTGCCGTCGTCAGCCGCGTGGGCGACATGGGCATCCCAGATTTTATCATAAAGCGTTTTAGGGGACATTATGAACCCTCCTGTAAGATGAATTTGATGCGTGTAGGAAACGTGAACAAGACGTGCAGACTTAACCTCTGGCGAGGATTGTGCAGGCAGCGCCATAGAATCGCCAAGGCAGGCGCGCGCGGTCGTCCATGTCAAAAACTGGTTTCATGGCATCAAGGTACAGATGAATCATCGCTCTCACAAGGGCGTTGCTTGAAAGCAGCCTTGTGGATGTGCAACAACTGGACAACAAAAGTCAGGACAACCATGGCCCAGCACGACGAGACAAGCGCATTATATCCCGACAGCATCCTGTCAGACGTGCCCATCGAACAACTGGTCGTGGCCGGCCAGTCATTATTACAACAAGCAGACATGTTTTTTATGATGATGTTTCGCGCATGGAACCTGTATCAGGTCGTCATCGCGATTGGTTTATTTGCGGTTGCACATATTTTGCGCGCAATCGTCGGGCCACGCATCCGCACCTGGATGGCAAGCCGCAAAAACTGGCCCAAATGGCGGCTGCGTATTCTGGCAGTGGTCCACCAACGTCTGCGGGCAATTATTTATGTTGTGTTGCTATGGGCCGCGGTGTTGATCATGCGCGAAATCACATGGCCAAGCCGAAGCTACTTGTTGACGATTATCGCCAATCTGGCGCTGGCATGGCTGCTGATCGTATTCGTGACACGGCTGATCAAAAGCAGATTTTTGCGTAAAATTGTGCGCTACGGCGCGTGGACATACGTGACGCTGCATATTTTTGGCATGGTCGACGAAGCAACCCAATGGCTGGATAGTGCGGGTTTCAGTATTGGCGAGTTCCGGCTGTCGGCGCTGCTGATTGTGCAGGCGGTCGTGATTATTGGGGTGCTGTTTGCGATTGCACGCTTTGTCACCACAACGACCACAACCCGTATTCGGGCCAACGAAGACATCAGCCCGTCAATGCAGGTGCTGATCGTCAAAGCCTTGCAGATCGGGTTTTACGGTGCGGCGTTTTTCATCGGGGTCAAGGCGATCGGGCTTGATCTGACCGGTCTTGCGGTTTTGTCAGGTGCCATCGGTATCGGGCTTGGGTTCGGTTTGCAAAAAGTTGTATCAAACCTTGTCTCGGGTGTAATCATCTTGCTGGATAAATCCATCAAGCCCGGCGATGTGATAAGCTTGGGCGATACCTTTGGCTGGATCCATTCGCTGGGTGCGCGGTATGTGTCGGTCGTGACCCGTGATGGCAAAGAATACCTTATTCCAAATGAAGATTTGATTACGGGTCAGGTGGTGAACTGGTCACATTCCAACGAATTTGTACGGCTGGATATTTATTTTGGCACCGCTTACGGCGACAACCCGCACGAGGTCCGCAAACTGGCGATAGCCGCGGCCCAGGGCGTGCCACGCGTGCTGAAAACCCGTCCGACGGTGTGCCACATTGTTGGCTTTGGCGACAGTTCTGTGGACTATATCTTGCGGTTCTGGATCAGCGACCCAACTGGCGGACTGACCAACATTCGCGGCAATGTATATTTGGCATTGTGGGATGCATTTGCCGAACACGGCATTTCAATTCCGTTCCCGCAACGCGAGGTCAAGGTGATCGAAGGGTCAAAGCTCGACCATCGCGCGATAGATTAAACCGCACGTTCCACATCCCCCCCACCGTACCTGCGGGCGGCAGCGCGTCTTTCGGGACATGTGCTTGCGTCAAAGATCCGCCAGCGGCCCATATCATTCACGATAAGCGAGGTTTTGCATAATTTCTTGGGGCCACTCGAGGCCAATTGCGTGACAATCATGTCTGCGTTGCCAACGGTTTTGGTGCAAAATTGTCCATTTTACATCACCTGTGGCGTGATCGGCGCAAGAACGCATCGACATCACGTAAAACCCGCCCCGATGAGTTGAATTCTTCTGGCATGGTTGCTAATTAGATCACGACATCGCGCCGGGCTTTTGCTTGGCGGTTTTTATTTTGGAAAAACAGGTTTTGTTTTTCTCCACACCGGCCGGTCACACGGCCCGCACAGCAGGCGATATAATGACACCCAAACCCGCAGACAGCGACGCAATTCTGGCGGCTGTTCTCAAATCTTTGCAAGACGATAAAGGCGAAGATATTGTCGAGATCAGCCTAAAAGGCAAATCCGAAATTGGTGACCACATGGTGATCGCATCGGGCCGGTCCACGCGTCAGGTGACGGCGATGGCCGAAAAAATGGTTGAACGCCTCAAGATCGATCTTAATGTGTTTTCCAAAATGGAAGGCCGCACCACTGGCGATTGGGTCTTGATCGATACAGGCGATGTTATCGTGCACATTTTCCGCCCCGAAGTGCGCGAATTCTATCAGCTTGAAAAAATGTGGCAGCCAGGCATGAGTCCGGCCACAACCGAATAATGCGTGTGCATATTTGCGCAGTGGGCCGTTTACGCAGCGGCCCCCAGCGCACACTTTACGACGACTACCTGACACGGTTTGACCGCACAGGCCGCGCCCTTGCGCTTGGTCCCGCCAAGTTGATCGAGGTTGAAGACAAAAAAGGCGGCGGTATGACCGCAGAAGCCGCCTTGCTTGACCGCGCAATTCCAACCGGATCATTGATCTGCATACTGGACGAACGCGGGCGCGTACAATCATCCCCACAATTTGCAGATCAACTTGCCGCTTGGCGCGATCAGGGACGTCAGGACGTGTCGTTTGTTATTGGCGGCGCGGATGGTATCGACCCTGCCCTGCGCAAACGCGCCGATGCCGCACTGTCGTTTGGCAAAATGGTCTGGCCACATATGCTGGTCCGCGTCATGCTTGCAGAACAGCTTTATCGGGCGGCATCGATTCTGTCCGGTGGACCCTATCATCGCGTGTGAAGGTATTTCACCCTGCACCCCGATAGGATAAGACGCAATCAACATCATCTTGAGGACAACCCCCATGCCCACACCCAAACCTGTTGTACTTTGTATTCTGGATGGCTGGGGCCTAAGCAATTCCGAGGTGGGCAATGCCCCGTTACTGGCAAAGACACCCAATTTTGATGCCATCATGCAAGGGCCACATGCCCAGCTTTTGACCCACGGCAATGATGCAGGGTTGCCAACCGGGCAAATGGGAAATTCCGAAGTCGGGCACACAAATATCGGCGCGGGCCGTGTGGTCGCCATGGATTTGGGCCAGATTGAACTGGCTATCGAAAACGGCAGTTTTGCGCATGAAGACGGTCTTGTAAATTTTATCGCCAAAATGAAAGCAAGCGGTGGCACAGCCCATTTGATGGGCGTTGTGTCAGATGGCGGTGTGCATGGCCATGTTGACCATATTATCGCCGCCGCAAATGCGATGCACAGCGCAGGTATTCCAACGGTCGTCCATGCCATCACCGATGGCCGCGATGTTGCCCCCAAAAGCGCAAACGATTTTATGGCGCATCTGACAGATGCTCTGCCCGAAACGATTAAAATTGCCACGGTCATCGGTCGCTATTACGCACTCGACCGCGATAACCGCTGGGGCCGGGTGAAAACCGCCTATGATGCAATGGTGTTGGGCCAAGGCGAGAGCGCCACCGATCCGCAAGCCGCAATTGATACCGCTTATGCTACTGGTAAAACCGACGAATTCATCCCCGCGACAGTGATCGGGGATTATGCAGGGTTTACAGCAGGCGACGGACTGTTTTGTCTGAATTTCCGATCGGACCGCGCCCGCGAAATTCTGGCCGCCATTGCCGACCCCACATTCGACGGGTTTGCGCGCACACAACCAGACTTGGCCGCACGGCTTGGCATGGTTGTCTATTCTGATGCTCATGCAGCATGGTACGAAACTGTGTTTCCCAAGCGCAAAATCGTCAATACGCTGGGCGCATGGGTGGCCAAACACGGCCTGCGCCAGTTCCGGTTGGCCGAAACCGAAAAATATCCGCATGTCACATTTTTCCTGAATGGTGGCGTCGAAGTCCCCGAAGCCGGGGAAGACAGATTCATGCCCAAATCACCCGATGTTGCGACCTATGACCTGCAACCAGAGATGTCGGCACCCCAAGTAACCGAGGCATTTGTTAACGCAATTCATGACGGCTATGACCTGATCGTCGCCAATTTTGCAAACCCCGATATGGTTGGTCACACCGGCGACCTCGCTGCCGCAATCGCTGCGTGCGAAGCGGTGGACCGGGGGTTGGGCGCAGTCCTGACCGCGCTTAAAGACACGGGTGGCGCAATGATTGTTACCGCAGATCACGGCAATTGCGAAATGATGATTGACCCGCACACCGGCGGACCGCACACGGCGCATACATTGAACCCCGTCCCTGTGGCACTGGTGGGTGGGGCCGCAGGCGCAACATTGCACAACGGGCGTCTGGCCGATTTGGCACCAACATTGCTGGCGCTTATGCAATTGGAAAAACCTGCCGAAATGACCGGCGAAAGCCTGATTGACTGATGCGAAGACTGGCACTCATTTTCGCACTTTGGGCGACGACACCCATGGCACAAACCCCGGGTGAAGCTGCGATTGTCGCAGCAGACCGGCTGGCCCAAGCAGGTGAAAGCCTGACAATGGCCCAAACCGCGCGCGACCGCGTCAGTGCGTTGACCCAAGCCGTTCATGCCTATGAAGATGGGCTGATTGCCATGCGCGACGGTCTGCGGCGCGCGGCAATCCGGCAGACCACGCTTGAATCTGTACTGGATGCCAAGTCGCAAGAGGTGGGGCGCCTGCTTGGCGTTTTACAAACCATGGGGCGTGCGCCGGCACCATTGCTACTGCTGCATCCGTCAGGACCGGTTGGCACCGCGCGCGGCGGCATGATGGTGGCCGATGTGACCCCCGCACTTCAGGTCGAGGTTGCGGATTTACGTGCCCAGCTTGAAGAAATCGCGCTGTTGCGCACCTTGCAAAAAAGCGCCGCCAGCATTTTACAAGACGGGCTTGACGGGGCACAAACCGCCCGCACGGACCTGTCGCTTGCAATATCGGAACGCGCCGATTTGCCACTGCGCTTTGTCGAAGATCCGGTTCAGACGGCATTATTGCTAGCCAGCACTGAAACGCTTGAGGGGTTTGCAACCGGACTATCGGATGCATTTGTGCGCGACGCAGCCCCCGTTGATGCAAGCCAGCAAAAAGGCACCTTACCATTGCCGGTGCAGGGTCAGGTTTTGCGCAGGTTCAACGCCCCCGATGCCGCAGGGATACGCAGGCCCGGCATTATATTGGCCGGCCGCCCACGCGCGCTTGTCACCGCCCCTACAGCCGCGACTGTTTTGTTTCGCGGCCCACTTTTGGAGTATGGCAATGTCATCATTCTGGAACCTGCGGCAAATGTTTTGTTCATTATTGCAGGGCTGGCAGACGTATTTGGCGAAGCAGGTCAAGTGATCCCGCAGGGGTCGCCCATCGGGCTTTTGGGCGGCGATGCGCCGAGCGCTCGCGCAATTTTGAACCAAAGCGAGGCCGAAACAGGCGGTGTGGCGTCACAGACCCTTTATCTTGAGGTCAGAGAAGGGCAAAGTCCCGTAAACCCAACCGACTGGTTCGCGTTGGCCGATAGATAGGACATGGATACACATGAAAAAGTTGATGATGGCCGCAGGCGGCGGCACACTGTTGGGATTGATTGCAACAACCCAGATCGCAGGCCCGCTGCTGGCACAAGAGGCCACAGATAATTCAAGCGTTTACGAACAGCTTGATCTATTCGGCGATATCTTTGAACGTATCCGCACCGGATATGTCGAAGATGTGAAAGACAAGGATCTGATCGAGGCGGCCATCAACGGCATGCTAACATCGCTTGATCCCCATTCCAGCTATTTATCGGCAGATGACGCCGCGGATATGCGCGTACAAACGCGCGGTGAATTTGGTGGATTGGGCATCGAAGTGACTCAGGAAGAAGGCTGGGTCAAAGTTGTGTCGCCCATGGATGGTACCCCCGCCGATGCGGCAGGTATTTTGTCGGGCGATTATATTTCTGCGGTAAACGGTGAAAACGTTCTTGGTCTGACGCTTGATGAAGCGGTTGAATTGATGCGCGGCCCTGTCGGGTCCGAAATTATCATCACCATCGTGCGCGAAGGCGAAGTTGAACCGTTTGACGTGTCGATCATTCGTGACACCATCAAGCTGACCGCCGTGCGCAGCCGGACAGAAGGCAATGCAGTTGTCCTGCGCATCGCAACATTCAGCGATCAAACCTATCCCGATCTTGTTTCCGGATTTGAAGAACAAATTACCGAAGCTGGCGGTTTGGACAATGTTGACGGGATTATTCTTGATCTGCGCAACAATCCGGGCGGCTTATTGAACCAGGCGATCTATGTGTCGGATGCGTTTTTGGAAGCCGGCGAAATCGTGTCGACCCGTGGCCGCGACCCGCAAGACAGCGACCGATATAATGCTGAGGCGGGTGATCTGGCCCAGGGCAAACCGATTGTTGTGCTAATCAATGGTGGTTCTGCTTCTGCGTCCGAAATTGTTGCAGGCGCATTACAAGACCACCGTCGCGCCATTGTGGTCGGCACCAAGTCGTTTGGCAAAGGGTCCGTGCAAACAGTTGTGCCGCTCCAAGGCGAGGGCGCGATGCGCCTGACAACCGCGCGCTATTACACGCCGTCGGGCCGGTCCATTCAGGCATTGGGCATTTCACCAGACATCATCGTCGATCAACCGCGCCCGCGCCCGACCGATGACGACACACAAGAGGAAGAAACACGCAGCACCCGCTCCGAAGCGGATTTGCGCGGATCATTGGATAACGACAGCCTGACGGAAGATGAAATCCGGCTGATCGAAGAAGACCGCGAGCGCACGCGCGCTGCTGCGGCATTGCGCGAAAGCGATTATCAGCTGGCCTATGCGATTGATATTCTCAAAGGTCTAAACGCGCTTGGCCCAAAAGAGTAAACACACCGGTGTGTCGTAAAATAAGCCCCGCCACAAAAAATGCGTGCGGGGCTTATCTGTGTCTCTTTGTCAGCGGTTATCGTGACTGCGCAAGGAACCCACCCGCAAACACCACATTATCCGTGCTGGCGTGGAAGATACCAAGGGCAACATCCCCACCCACAAGCCCCTTCAACGGGCCGGTGATATCGCGGAATGTCGCGGTACCGCCCAGATCATTCCCCGTCAGATTGCCCGCAATCGTCAGGTCACGGTCCGTGCCGGTAAACGCGCCACTGTTCAAGTTAGCGGTTAGGCTAATTGTACCAGTATACTTTTCCTTGATTCCCACGCGTTGGTCGGCGTTGTTGATAATCGCAACCTGATATGGGCCCTGATATTGCACCGCCGCTCCTGTGGGCAATGCCGACACACCGGTGCCCGTGGGGATAAGCAAACGCGCTTCTGCACCAAATGCGTATCGACCACGCACGCCTGCCGCGGCATTGTACCCGATGCCACTGGTACCAACACGGTCTGACACCGCTTGGGTATTTGACACATTGGGCCGCCACGGGCCTGTTGTGTTTCCTTGGGTGAAATTGGAACTGTTAATCCTACTTGGATTTACGGTCATAGGTTCGGCAACCGTGGTGCCTCCACATGCGGTCAGGCCGATGGCCGCCAACATCAAACCCGAAATTACCAGACTGCGCATAACATTTTCCTCGTTAACAAATTTACTCGTAACGCAACTTTAACATGCAACGCGCAATTGTGACCAGCGTGATAACTGGTCGCATGTCGCCCCGTCACGATACCCTTGTTTTCAGATCACGCCTTGGTCCGTGCGCCTGTCGGATCATAAAACGGTTTCAGGCTGGCCTCGGCCTTGACCCGGGTTCCCATGACGTCAATTTCATAGCTCGACGCCAGAATATCCGCCACGGTTTCGCCCTTGCATGGCACATAGCCCATGCCCATCGCCACACCGACATGATGCCCGTAAACGCCCGATGACAAATACCCCACGACCTCGCCGTTTCGCATGACAGGTTCGTTGTGATACAAAAGCGGCTCTGGGTCGGTCAGCTTGAATTGGACCAAACGTGTGATGAGCCCTGTGTCTTTTTTACGCAAAACAGCATCACGCCCGATAAAATCCGGCTTGTCCGTCTTTACAGCAAACCCAAGACCCGCCTCTAGCACATGATCCTCTGCTGTAATGTCATGGCCAAAATGCCGGAACCCTTTTTCGATCCGGCCCGCATCCATCATATGCATCCCGCACAGTTTCAGTCCCAAATCCTGTCCTGCGGCGTATAGTACCTCGAACGCATGAGCCGCCATATCGGAGGAGATGTAAATCTCCCAGCCAAGCTCGCCCACATAGGTCACGCGGTGGACCCTTGCCAACCCCATGCCCAGTTCGATGTCCTGCGCCGTGCCAAACGGGTTCACGTCATTGGAGAAATCATTTGGCGAAACGGCTTGCAACAACTTGCGCGCATTGGGGCCCATCACGGCCAGCACCGCCTCGCCCGCGGTAACGTCAGTGATTACAATGTTGTGGTCACCGACATGGCGCTGCATCCAGACCTGATCGGCCTGCCGCGTGGCTGCGGGGGTCACAACCAAAAACACGGTTTCAGACAGCCGCGTCACAGTGACATCGGCCTCGATCCCGGCCTTGTTGTTCAAAAACTGCGTATAGACAATTTTACCGACAGGCACATCGTATTGGCCACCGCCAATTTTGTTCATAAACGCGACAACATCGCGGCCTTCGACACGGATTTTACCAAATGAAGACATGTCGTACATGCCGACATTGGTGCGCACGGCGTGCAATTCAGCGGCGACATTGTCAAAAAAGTTCTGCCGCTTCCATGAATATTCATAGGCTGGTGTCTGGCCTGCATTGGCAAACCAGTTGGCCCGTTCCCATCCCGCCAATTCGCCCATAACCGCGCCCTGATCCAACAGGTGCTGATGGAACGGCGTGCGCCGGATCCCCCGTGCAGTCGCTTTTTGGCGAAACGGGAAATGATCTGCGTAAAGCAGGCCAAGCGTTTCTTTGGACCGTTCAAACAGGTAGGTTTTATTGCCTTGGAACGGCTGCATCCGGCCAATATCCACATCGCCAAGATCGAACGGTTTTTCGCCAGCATCCATCCACTGCGACAACGCCATACCAGCCCCGCCCGCAGACTGGATTCCGATTGAATTGAACCCTGCCGCGACCCAGACGTTGTCCATTTCCGGGGCCAGACCCAGATGATACGCGTCGTCCGGTGTAAACGATTCCGGTCCGTTAAAAAACGTGTGAATCCCCGCTTCAGCCAACATCGGCATCCGGTTCACGGCCTGTTCCAAAATCGGTTCGAAATGATCGAAATCTTCAGGAAGCTGGTCAAATTCAAAATCCGCAGGGATGCCATCCATCGCCCAGGGCTTTGCATTCGGCTCGAACGCGCCAAGCAACATTTTTCCCGCATCTTCTTTGTAATACGCACATTCATCAGGCACGCGTAAAACCGGCATCCGCGTTAGCCCTTTGATCGGCTCGGACACAATATAAAAATGTTCACAAGCATGTAGCGGCACATTTACACCCGCCATTTTGCCAACACTATGGCCCCACATGCCACCACAATTCACAATCATATCGCACGCGATCTGCCCTGTCTCGTCTCCGCTTGTCCAGTCCACGGATGTAACGCGGCGGCCTGTGCGGTTGATCCCGGTTACCGCGGTGCGTTCAATCACTTGCGCCCCGTTTTGACGCGCACCTTTCGCCAGCGCCAGCGTGATGTTGGCAGGATCACCCTGCCCGTCAAGCGGCAGGTAAACCCCCGCCGTCACGCCCTCAATGTTCAGATGCTCGTAGCGGTCTTTGACCTCGGCGGGGCTAATTTCTGCGACCTCGACACCAAATGCGCGCGCCATTGCCGCTTGACGAAAAATCTCTTCCTTGCGCTCTTGGGTCAATGCCGCCGTGATGGAACCCACGCGCTTGAACCCTGTGGCGACCCCTGTTTCCGCTTCAAGATTGCCATATAATTCTTGGGAATACTTCGCCAGTCTGGTCATATTGGCCGTTGCGCGCAGTTGCGCAATTAATCCCGCCGCGTGCCACGTTGTTCCCGATGTCAGCTGTTTGCGTTCCAGCAAAACAACGTCTTTCCAGCCTAGTTTTGCCAGATGATAAGCAACCGAACAGCCGATAACACCGCCGCCGATAATCACAACACGCGCCGATGAGGGAACATTCGCCATAACAGTTTTCCTTTAAGTGAAACGCGCAGCAAGTGCTGCAATATGAGCGGGGCCAACTTCACAACAGCCGCCGATAACGGTGGCCCCTGCGTCGACCCATGTTTGCGCAAAATCGGCATACCGGTCAGGCCCAAGATCGGTTCGCGCCGCAAGCATATCCACAGTGGCGCCGATATGATCAAAGGTATCTGCAATTCCTGTGAACCCGTTGGCGTATGCCCCCACAGTCATACCCGATCCGGCCAGCAGCGGAATGGCTTGGCTCACAGCCTCTGGCAGTGAACAGTTGAACGACACAACCTGTGGCTTGAACTTTGCCAACAGCGGTAAAATGTCGGACACTGGTTCGCCGGACCGTAATTTTGTGCCATCCGCATCATCCACCGACAGCGACAGCCAAACCGGTTTCCCCGTCACGCCAGCCCCCATTAACCCACCGCGGGCCTGATCAACAGACGCCATGGTTTCCAAGATGTGCGCATCCACAAACCGCGCATGGATACGGGCCAGATTTGCATAAACCTCGGCGGCCTGATCGGCAGGCGGGGCTTTGTCGGGCTGATAGGAAAACCCTTGCGGTCCCAGCGACCCAAGCACAAGACCGCTGCCATGCGCATCCCGCGACTGACA
>Ga0222645_100951_pt1 | contig 14011 bp, 25 predicted proteins | sample AntAcemetagen292_FD_179881 | JGI IMG/M metagenome (GOLD analysis project Ga0222645, IMG submission 179881) | Saline water microbial communities from Ace Lake, Antarctica - #292 | ecosystem: Environmental > Aquatic > Non-marine Saline and Alkaline > Saline | place: Antarctica: Ace Lake | collected...
TGTTTCACTGCTTGAGAAAAGTTGTTGGCTTGAAACTCACCAGCATCTAGGTGCTCGTATGTTTGACCTTCATTCTGAATTGCTTGAATACATTCCTCTACAATCAACTGGGCGAACTTTTCTAAATGCTGATCTGTTCCTGCAATCACACTCCACCCAAATGACTTATCCTCAAATAGTCTAATCTGAGCTTGTTCGGCAAGTAGTTTAATACGTTCGTTCATCGTAGTGCCTGTTATCATAAAAAATAAACTCAAAGTTGTATCCAAACAACCCAATGTCAAAATTAAAGCCGGCGTGGTCTTGTTTAAAGCTAGTAATCCCAAAACTAAATTCAAATATGCAGTTGTTCCTGTACAGTGCAACTTCAATAGTTTTGTTTTCAGTGACTGTAATTGCTTTATCAACAATTACCGCATGCCGTTGAAGCCATGGGTTTCTTAGAGCAAATCCAATGTAAATCATTCTTCAACTCCGAAATGTTCTTTGATCACATCACCGTCTTTAGCGTTACCGTTTTCATCACGCCCATCCATTACATCAGCACATTCCTCTACAATCAACTCGACGAACCTAGCCAAATCCTTACCAACAAGAATCGGAGTCAGTTCATTACCGTCCTCATCATATTCAAAGCCGCAACTCTGTTTAAGGAGTTCTCTAATCCGTTCGTTCATTATACTTCCAATACTATGTTAGGGTTCCATCCAGTGTCTTCACTGTACCCTTCGTTTTCGTAACCACGTGGATTACAAACAATTCTAGTCTCACCAATCACGTAATCAAACGGGTAATGGGTGTGACCATGTGTCCACAGTTTAACCTGCGGATGATCCAGGATAAATTCGCTCAGGTCACTATGGTAACCGCCATTCATCAAGTACTGGGACTTATAGTCCTCATGCACACTTTGAAAGCTGGGGCTATGATGCCCAACTACCACACACTTCTTGTCCTTGTGTTCAGACAGCATGAGTCTAAAGTAGCTTAGGGTTCTAGCATGTCGGGTTGCAACATCACGGGCACTCATGCGAGCAAACTCACGTTTGTCATTTCGAATGATACGAAAATCATTCATCATGCCTTCGATGGCATGCATGGTCATTGGGTCGCCCTTGTTCAGGTCAGTCCATAATGTGCCGCCTACAAATACGACATTGTCAATGATCTTTGTATCCTGCTCCAGCATGTAGATGTTGGGATACTTTGCAATTTCGTCCCGCATGTGATCAATACTAGCATAGAACTTTCCGTTATAAAACTCATGATTTCCCATAATGTAGATAACATGGGGAAATTGGAAACTACACCGCTTCAAAAAATCTCGAAAGCGAGCGACTTTTTGCATCTTGCGACTAAGGTCCGCCAAGGTGTTGTTGCTGTACGGATCGAAATCTGCGGCATGATGGTCGTGTAGATCTTGTGCAATCATGATGTCGCCACCCAAAATTAGAACATCACAATTATCGTTATTATTAATAACACAATCGCTAAATTCTAAATGTAAGTCTGATACAAGTTTAATTTTCATACTTGTATTATAACATAGATCAAGAAAGAAGTCAACCGGACGGATCTCACCTAATCGATAAGTGATATTTTCAAAATACTTGGTAATTTGGATGTGCTAGCGGCAACAGCACTAGCAAGTAGGAGTGTAATTAAAAACTTAGAGCAGCTAGCGGTAGCTGCTTAATTCAAATAAAGTCTTTAGTACTAGAAATAGTACCAGGCATCTTAAATTTAAACCCTGTACCTGTCTCTATTATACAGGCGACATCTTTGTCAAACAATATAACGGTCCACGTCTGAGTTTCTGAGTTTACCGTTACTCCAATGTATGCTGTCTTAGACTCTTTTAACGGTATATCGCCAATAAACATAGGATATTCATTGTATTTGGACTCTAAGTGCGGAAGTATATTTTTCGAAGAATCACATATTACTGTTTTTTTTTGTTCTGTTGGCTCTGCGAAGGAAACACAAGAGAACATTGCAACTGTCAATATTAAATATTTGAACATAATTTATTACCTTATTGTGTAAATATTTAGTTGTTTATTGCGTAGTTGTTTAATTTTCTAAACTCTACTTGTATTATTATATCTTACTCTTTTTTCTTGCTGCTGTATGCGTTGGCGCCAAAGAATGCCGCAACTAATGCAGAGATAGCAACAAAATAAGTTGGGGCAATATCGCCAATGATTCCGGCTGCTTTATCAAGTCCCAGCCACGATGTAATCATGATTGTGGTTGGGTACAGTAACATTCCGGACAGCGCGAACCAGGCCATTTTGCGCATAGCATCACGCTGTGCATCTTGATCTTCTAGTTCTTTACGCTTGAATTCCAAGTGCATAGCTAGTTCTACTTTTGTAATATGCCCATCACCGTTTAAGTCTGCTGCTTCTATCTCACATCCCGGTTCCAGGGTTATTTCTTTTTTATCACTCATTCTACATCTCTCTTAGTTATATTTTAGAATTGCTAGAGTTGTAAATATTGCACTAATCACAAATACCACAGCTACTATTGAAATTCCTACCCACATGCATATTTCGCCAAGACGTTTTTTACGAAGGTATCTGCGCTGTGCTTCTTCTGCGTCTTCTCTGTCCTTGCTGCGTTTTATTTCAGCTTGGAATTCTAACCATGAATCCCACATGCCGGCTCGCCCACCGTAGATCATTAGTTCCTTTAACTGTGTCTCGTTTGCTGCAAGTTCCTCTGCTGCCATGAATGCAGCAATGTCCGACTTGTATCCGTGCTTATGGGCTTGTTTTTGTATCTCACGTTTGAGTCCAAAGTAAGTTGCCAGTGCCTGGCTTGCTTCCCATAGTTCTTTACCATTGGCCACAGTCTGTTTAACGATATCAAATGCAGCATTTGCTGCGGCCAGTTCAACGAGCATACGATGTCTCCACCAGCTTATGCCATAACGACTGTGGTCCACTGTCGTTTCCGACCGGACTTTTGAATGTGTAGTTTGCTGATAGGGCGGCATTTAATACCGCGGGTGTATATAACGTGTTGGACATCGATTCGCTCCCGGTGTACCTTACTATTATTTAAGGTAAGGAGCGAAGATATAAACTTAGCGTTTAATCTTGTACTGGATTAAAACTTTAGAATTGAGGCTCGGGCTTTGGGCTAGACACCATAGAGGTGCCCTGCATTGCGGTGGTGTTTTTTGACGGAGGAACACTTACCGGTGCTGCTGGCACGGGCGGCTGAGATGATAGGCGTTTTTCTTTTCTATACACCTTTTTCTCTTTGTCAGTCATCGATGATAGTTTTGTTTTTTCCTCATCTTCAGATGAAAACATCTTAATAGCAGATTGCACATCAGCATCACTATCTAGCCATTTAACTTTACGACCTTCACTTGTTGTATTTGTTTCTGCTCGAACGTTTTTGAATCCTACATCATTTCTACCATTCATGAAGCGCATAACAAGGTAAGGCTGATCTGGTCCTGTTGGCGTTTGTCCGTTAGCATACATTCTAGTAGCAGACATTTTACCGTTAGTAATTGTAGCCTCGCCAATCAATACGGCATCAACATTTGAAAAACCACGCTTGCCGCCGAATTCTTTTCCAAACACAATCTTGTTAGCAACGTCGGAAGATATGTGCAGACCAAAGCTCATCCCCTCTTTAAATGTTCCGCCGTTAACTTGCTTAATTCTGTCCATCCATTGTTTAATTTCTGGCATATTCATTAGATGCTGCCAACCTCCCCAACGGAACGGCTCACCTTTTAAACTAACCCATGCCCGGGGAGTGCCGTCTGGATCTAGTACAGTCATATCACTCTTTGGTGCACGACCGTTTACACTACCTTTTTCTTTTTCTACAGATCCAACATTTACAACAGTATCGCCTACTTTAAGTTTAACTGACGGTTGACCAGCTTTAGCATCTTCAAGCTGAGATTGTATTTCACCAATTTGCCCCTGTTCGATCTTTTCACGTTGACCAGCTTCTTCTCCGCCAAATTCTTTGGTTTTAAGTATGGCGCCGAAGGGAATTATAGGATAGGTTGTATCTGTAGTTTTCAGTTTTAGATTAGAAGTAGGGTTTTCGATCCACTGTTTAACTCTTTCAAATTCAACAGGGTCTATAACAATATCAATAAATCCAGCTTTGGTCTTAACTTTAAAAGGAGTTCCCTGTTCGATCTTTCGCAAAAAGACAGGGACTCTATCCTTTTTTGTACCCTTGTACTTAAATAGGCCGGTAGTGCCCAATGGGGCTTCGTCTAACTTTATGTCAACAAATTCAAAAAATCTCATAGTATGTTATTTATACTATTTCAGGGAACAGGCATTCTTGTATAAAATGCTTAACATCTTCTTCACTAAGCCCTAAACTAACCATTACCCGTGGTGTATGAGGATTACATTTCTGATTTTGTGCATAGTAGTTCTGCGCTGCTGTAGTATCCTCAGCAGTGTTATTTGTTTCTGCTACTGTGCTTAGATAATGCGCTATTGTAGTTTGAGCTAAATTTGCAATTTGATCTAGTTCTGCTTCATCGCTTACATTACCTGCGGCTACCATACTACCGCTAAAAATGTTAGTAGCCCATTCAGGTAGCGCACGTTGCTTGCGCCATTCTAGTTTAGCAACTTCGTCATGAAACCAATCCATCATAGGATGTTCGGGATCACCTGCTTTTGAGTAATCGTGGAAGCAGCCTGTGATCTTATTTTTACCAGCAATAACATCAAATCCATAAATTGGAGCTGGGTTATGTGTATGAGGGAAGATACAACAGTGCATCATCCATAGCCCTTTAGTTAGTCTTGCATCCACAACATCAATATGGGCACGACGATAAGCGTCACTGACCCACACTCGGTTTACCCAACCTGGTTGGTTGAAGCGATCCATGCTAGGCTCGAACTTTTCTGCGCCTGTTCTTGCGAACTCGCTGATCAGCAGGTCTTGGATTTCAATTAGTCTATCCCAGACCTTACTCTCCACGATACAAATCCGTCATCATCTTAATGGCAAACTCAAACGCCATGCGGGCTTCGTCGCCTAGGTCGTCTGTTAGTGTTGCACGGATAGCACTCTTCATAGCATCACCATTTTCAAAGTCGTAAAATTTACCGCTTGAAATATGTGCTACTTGCTTCTTAATGATTTGACCACCAAATAGGTCGCCCATATGTCGGCAGTATAAATGCGCTTTAACAAGATGCTTACGTTCCGGATTATTGCCTAGTTTATGCAGGTATGCCTGATACTCTAGAGCAGCATCAGTTAGATAACAGTAGCTACCGTCATCTAGTTCTAGAAAGTCTGCATGAATAGCATGTAGACGAGGAAGGTCGGGCATCGTGTCGAGGAATCCTTGACGAGTACAATACCATTCAATTGGGTCGTACACTGCCATTAAGTTATAGAGATAGTTTCTATAATCTTCTCGTTCAATCTTACCACTAAGCAACATCTTGGCAAACTTTGTTTTTTCTGCTTCGTGATGCAGATCACTGGTAATATCTTTTAAGCTCATTCTTGCTCCACCTGGACTTTTAAAGGGCTGCCGTTTGCACGAGCGATGTCTGTAGCTTCAATTCCACGTTGTTCTGAAATTTCATATGAATACACACCGGCGACGCCACTGCCAGTATTATGAATTTCCATAGTGATTTCAGTAGCACGTTTTTCATCGTGCTTAAATACTTTTGTTAACAACAGAATGACCAACTCCATTGGTGTCTTATCATCATTTAGTAAAATTACTTTCCACATCTTAGGTGGCTGCAATATTACTACAACTTTCTCGTCTTGTTTAACTTCTGCGGTCATATGTTCTCCGGTACTGTTTTTATTTCTGCTATCAAATATTCTCTAGATTGGGAATACTTGACCACTTTTTAAGTTTTTCTATTTTAGCTCGTTTTGCTGAATGTAGATTGCCCCAACTAACAACATTATTAATCATTAGGATATCAATCATAGCTAACATATCACCTAGTTCTTCTTCTAGGTGTTGCACATTAGTTTGTCCTGTGCCGTTTTTAGCATTATCTGCACCAAACCGCCTAATCTTACTCACTGCTTGAATAACTTCTGCGGCTTCCTCCTGGAGGATATCCATTACTTCGCTGTTATCGCTTACTGTTACATTCATTTTGTTTCATCCGGGGTTTCTGGAAAGTGTCCAATAATCAAATCCAGTGCTGCAATAGTCTGCATGTTAAGTCCTACATCTTCTATATGCATCCAATAACCGTCTGGATTGCTATCACTTTTTGGATTCTTTTTCCATTGCTTGATTTCTTTTTTAAGATAAGCACGGTATTCTTTTAGATTGAGACACGTAATACGATCAGCAGTCTCGCCGTCGATCCACTGATATGGTTTATGTTTAGCTTTGCTCATCGTGTGCTCGCAAAAGGTGCAATATAAGTACCGTTGATCATTGTGCTAGTACGCAATGTTTGATATACTGTTTGTACACCCTTGGCTTGATCAACTGCATCAGCTAGAGCGTTGTGTGCAGTAACAGTGGCACGATTTGGATTGATACCAATATCAAACAATGTTCGAGTGTCACGAGCTTCCCAGAAGCTCCAGGGAATAGCTTTACCAATTTTTCGGAAGTACCACTCTAAGATAATCAAGTCAAATCCTACACCATGGCTCCATACTCTCTTCCCGCCCCAACAGAACTTGTAAAGTTTTGTCATTGCGTCTTCGATAGAGATACGATCAGTAGGATCAAAGGCTGCTTCTTGTGCGGCAGGACTTTGCTTGGACCACCAGTCTAGTGTACTTTGACTGACTGATGCACCAATCTTATCGCAACTGTCAACGTCAACTTTAATGTAGAACTTTTCCATTGTACTTTCACCACCAAATGGATCAAACTTAACCGCACCAATAGTTAATATAGTTGCTGTAGGGAGAACGTCTAGCGTTTCCAAATCAATCATTACGTCTGAATTCATACTATCACTTTCTATAGGTTAAGTTATATTATAACACCGAAGCAGGGAAAAGTCAATACATTTTTTTAGGCAATTGGGCATCACGCAAATTCTTACGCCAGCGAGCTTTAGCAGCACCTTTTTTGCGTTTGCGTTCTGTTGTAGGTTTTTCGTAGAATTCTCTAGCACGTAGGATATCTAGTGTTCCTGCTTCTTCCACTTTATTTTTAAACCGGCGTAGAGCCTGATTAATGTTTTCGTGTTCTTTTACCGTTACTCCGGTACCTTTCAATTTATTTCTTATCATAATAGTTTTTTGCTCTCTCCAGAAGCGATAAAATGTGATCTGCAGTATATATAGCCGAATCGTTGGACAGGACTAGAGATTTTAAATTGCCAAAGTAATAAGAATTTGGCTGGGCAGCGATATAGCCGATAATTAACTCAATTGCACCATTTGCTGCTGCATCTGCGTTAAAAATTATAATATCGCTTTTCGATTTCTTGTCGAGTAGCCATTCAATACTATCGCCCATTTTCCAAGCATAGGTAATTATTGAATATTTTGTATCAGCAGTAAGTAATGCATTAGAAACAACTAGCGATTGGTCATTAGATAATTCTACTAACAATACTCGAATACCGTCAATCAGTGAATCGTCAGGCGCAGTTACTACTAAAATTTTATCGGTCATTCTCCGCCTTTCTTAGACTGTACTCGATTCCACATACTACTTTCGGTTTGCTCAGCGTTTTGCTGATAACCTTCAATTGTTTTTTTAACCTGTTCACCGTCAACCCGTTCCATATACATTTCTGGTTTAATATGGTTCATTGATACTTGTTCAGCTGCCCACTTTGCTGCTTCGATTGCCGCTTCGTTGTCTGTGACAAACTCTAGTTCGGATACTGGCATGTATTTTTCCCAAGGTAGAACGGCGATTACTCCTTTGTCAAACAGTTTACGCTGATGTTTTAAAGAAGTAGCTGGATGCTCAGCTTTCCATTTTGCCATAGCTGATTTTTCAATTGCAGATACTTGGTTTAAAATTTCTTCGTCTTCATCTTCTTTTTCTAACTCAGCTATATCGCCAGACATTTCATTCCATTCGTCTAATGGTTTCTTTTCATCAAAGACAGACTCTTCTTTGCTAAACATCCATTCAGGTTCTGTACGTTCATTTACTTCAGGTTCAAGTTCTGCAAGTTTTGCGTTAGCTTCTTCTGCTAAGTCAACAGGTTCTATGACAGGTTCTGGTGTAGTTGACACTACGACTTTCTGGCGTTGTTCTTCCTCTTCACGAGCACGCCGGAACCATTGGAAACTGTATTGACTTGACAGTAATAAGATAACTGCTAGTGGATCAAATACTGCAACAATGATAATAATCACCCAGGTCACTGCTTTTTCCAGCACGTTGGCATCAGGGTTATCACCGTAGACAAACGCCGCAATGTATTTGATAGGACCAACTTCTGCTTCTACCTTGCGTACTTCTGCGGCTATAGGCGCACGTTGTTCTTGCAGTGATATAATCGCTGTTTGGGCTTGCTCTATTTGCTTAGTCAATTCTGCACGATCTTTTGATTGACTACGACGAGTTCTTAATGCAAGCTCTGCGGCACTCCGGGTATAAGTGCGGCCATCACGCAGTTTGATTTCTCTGTCACTGCCGTTTGCTTGAATACCAGTAACAGCATCGTCCATCTGTTTAACTAAGCTACGAGCATTTTCGATGTTCTCACGCTCGATCTTGATCTTCTCGTCATATAGGGCGATACGACTTTGCACGTCGCCGCCTACTAGGCTTTGATCGCTGTGCGCTTTTGACAAAAATCCAAAGATACCTAAACTTGTTATAACCATTAAGGTAGCAATAGCAACTGTTAAGTACGTTCTGATTAGGATAGGAGCGCGACTCCAATTGGTCTTTAGCCACACAGTAGCTACTAGTTTGCTAACCTCAAGCACTACTCCCATTATTATGATAGGAAGTACAGCAGCCGAAAAAATTGCCACCAGACCTGCTACACTATACCAAATGGCCACCGCAGATATTGTTAATCCGCAGAGTAGCGTAAGATACGCTATAATTTTATCGCTTAAATTTACTTTCATAGCTAGTATTTATTCCCTAAACCAGTTCCAGCGATCTTGAACTTCGCTATAACATGCAGTTGCACTCATGATTTTTTCTACATTGTACGCAATTGCCTGTATGTGCATTCTACGACAATACCCATCACTACGCGGCCAAGTCATTACAGGAGTAACTGCTCCGCTTGCTTCATTTTCGTACCACCGAACAGTTTGTCCGTTTTCAGCTCGCATTACTGCCTGGTTAACAGCAGTATCGTATACTTCTTTTTGAACACTATCGAGTTTACGAAACCAACTAAATGTCATGTCAGACAATTGGTTTGCAAACCCACCACTTCGATAGTTGATAAAACTAGGGTTGTCTAGCTCACTCGCTACTACCGAAGTACTAGCGACCAGAATTAACAATTTCCCAGCTACCATCAGGCTTTTGACAGCTGATACCTTTGCGTTGAACATCTCTGCTTCCAATCTTTGTCCAGTAAGTAAACTCTCCGCAGTTCTGAGCCATGCCCATGCGCACTGTGGTAAGTCGTTTAATTTGATCGTCCGTACACTCTAGTGTAGTCTCGCTGTTAACAGTTTCTTTGTTAACAGTTTTGATTGTTTGACTAGTATGACAGTACTGTGGTTTCTGAGCAACTACCTTTGGTGCTGCACTACACCCAACTAAGGATACTGCCACTAATAGAACAGCTATCTTAATCATTACTGTGCTCGCTTAGATTGGGCTTCACCAATCAACTGATCAAACGTTGATTTCTTCATTTCCAATCGGACATAGGTATAGTGTCGTCCGGCCATTGTAAAGTGACCTTTCTCACTTTTAACGTGTTTACGAATAGCAGTATCTGCAACCTTGTAAGAAATAAATGTACGAGTAGTTTTCTTATCGTTATTAATTTCGATTACAGTTTCACTGTTAACAGTACCGTTGACCCGTTTTGCAAAATTGTTCATTGCAATAGCATCCATCTGCTCTTCAGCGGCTTGTGCGTATGAGCTTTCGCCGGCACCGCAGGCATAGACATAATCTTCACTCCACCAAAACCAACCCTTGACGCCTTCTTGGGCGCAGTCTTGATACCAACTAGGTTGAGCATAAGTTTTACGGTCGGGGATATCTTTCATTGAAGAACAACCAGTAGAAAATACTGCGGTTGCCAACATGCCTACTAAAATTGCCTTTTTCATATACTGACCTTTCTGTGTGTGTTTCAGTATTAACAGTATAACACCAAGGTTGCTCAATGTCAACCTTGGTGTTAACCAAATTACTTAAAGAAGATCAAGGACATTAATCCAGCTTGTACCATAAATCCAAATCCAATAGTAACTATATTAAGCATATCTTTTTGAACAGCGGCTTTAACAAACAACAATGCTAGCCCTGTCCAAACTAACAATACTACATCAACGCCCGGTAATCTATCAGTTAACCCGGCCATTACAGCTAACAGACTTGGTATAGTTGCAGAATGCAATATAATTACCGCTAACCATCCAAATGTTTCTGCCGAAATTGCTGAAATCTTATTGCCGATAAAATCTTTAAATTTTAAAATATCAAAATCTTTAATCATACTTTTTTCTCTCTTTCTCGGTAAAAAATGTGTTGTCCAATTTGACCTATTTTATCTAGTCGCCATTTTGGATTAACATAAGTGGCATGATAATACAGGGCATCTTTAAGAAGATCTAGTCTAAAGTCTTCTAGTAGAACTTTTTTAGCAACAGCATAACTTTCAGTATATGCATCCTTGCCAACTGGTCTACTTCTGTGTACTGAATCACATGCCCATGAAAACTGACATACTACTCTTTCCATAAACACATTCTTTTGGTAAACAACCCCGCATACACCTTTACCAAATTTACCCGATGCTACTCTATTCATAGTAACTTGGGCAACCGCAACTTTACCTTCAAAGGGCTCATAACCCGCTTCTCGATAGATGTTGATCGCAAGGCAATCTAGTTGCTGTTCGCGAACTTTAGTCGACACAACATCTTTTGATGGGCCTACCTCAGCATTTTTAAGAACATCAAATTTCTGTTCGGTTACGGCGTGAACCAACCAAACTACTACTACAAATCCTATAAACAAGGATATCAATCTCAGTGACTTTTCCATAAGTCCTCCTTTCATTTGGTGTTGTATTGCTACAACATTACATTAAGGGAGTAACTTCACGAGGCTCTTAGGTGAACCCTGGGTTCGTGTAGTTGTCTCCATTGGACGCACAATCTCATAACTTGTGTGCCTTTGTCGAACTTGACCGCCCGAATCTCACGGGTTTCCAATTGGCCAAGACTCGCAGGTTCTTTTCAGCTTGTGACGTACTTCGAACCAACTATCTTAGTTTCTTTGCGAAACAGTTAATATATATATCTCATACTCCGAATAGATAGCGTAAAACAGTTGGTTATCGACGCATACGAGCAATTTCTATAATGTGGTCTGTATTAAATACTGGCACTGCATTTGATTTAGCCATTTGACTAATGCCTTTAATTTTAGTTCCAGTGTACTTGAGAATCTGCGGGCTACTTACTGCGCCTTTGTGTCCTGTATCTAAACTCTTATGATGTGCAGTGCTTCGTTCTGCAGGGATACGCACATCGTAGTCCAGCGGCGCAGCCTCCATTGCTCGAGTGCGTTTCTTATCTTCAGTCTCAACACCCCAACGCTTCTGTAGGTCTTTCCAAGATTCTTCTTGTTCGCGAGCTTTTCTGGCATGTTCGGCGGAAGCAAATTTTTTCTTGCCTTTACGTTTGCCGGTAGTACTAAGCCACGGGCCTTCTAGGTGCATTGTCAAAATATATCCTCTGTGCTGTTACTGTTTACACAGTATAACATCATTATTTGAAAAAGTCAAGGCAACTCTTACCAAATCTATTCTTCTCAGATTCTAGCTGCATTGCTATCTTGTTGAACATAATTTAAATTAATAATAATTCTTCTTTTCGTATCTGTTGCACTTCTCATTTTATGAGAAATGTTAGTATTAAAAATTAATATTCTGTTTTCAATAGAATCAATCTCAATTATTTCTTTTTCAACATTTATCATCGTTTTAGCATTGCATGTTGTTAAATACAATATGACTGTTTTAGAATTTTCATAAGGATTATCAACATGCCACGAAGATTCGTATTGATCGGGTTTACTTATAGTCATGTTTGCTCTAACTTCTATTAGTGAAGCGATTTCTAATTTATCTAGTAGCGGTGCTAGTAAATTAAAAAAACTACTATAAATAGTGTTTTTTAAAAAAAAGTTATGTGTAAAATAACACATACCATTCTCATCGTCTGATGTCATATTGTCTCTATAAAACCAATGCATATCAAATGATGTTAATGTATTTTTTATTGTATCAAAATGTTCTTTATCTAAAAAATTATCTATCACTTCGTACTCTAATTTTTCAGTCATAATAAAAACTCTCCTTTATTAACCGTAGGTTTCTGCCGCATTAATATCTTGTACCGACACATCTATATTCCACGAAATGATTGTTTTAGTTTCTACTGAGTTATTAACTGGTGCTCGGTGAATAATCCAGCTAGGAAATGTTACAATGTCGCCTTCGTGTACGTCAAACGTATGTATAGCTTTTGTTACAGGATCTATCCATTCTGTTTGTGCGCTGCCTTCTGGTAAATGCACATAATATACATTTGTAAAGTTATTACTATGCGTATGCCAAGCGTGTTTGCCTCCAGTGGCGTATTGCTGGAACCAGATCTCGGTGATACCAAACGTTTGGTATCCCATACTATTACACCAATCGTTGAGGTGAACAGCGAGAGGGTAATTTATAATTTTAAGCCATTCTCTGTTACCGTCATATCGAGAGGTGCTCCAATCACATTTGATAATGTCACTATTAAACGCAAGCATATGTTCAGCCTGGTCCTGTTTTGAAATAGCAGTTAACACTTGTTGCTTTAGTTGAGAATGTTCCTTAAAAGGTTTTATGCTTATAGGAAACTGCATAACAGTATTTGACATTTAAAACTCCGTAGGTATATGTATCATTATACTGTTATAAGATTATAAAGTCAAGAAAAAGCACCCCTAAAGGTGCTTTTATCTTAGTAACAGTTTCTTGTTTCCAAGAGTGTCGTTATGTCACTTATCGGTGCATAACGTACATGCAAATTTCAAATCCAAAACGCATGTCTGTTGCTGATGGGGTTGTCCACATAGTATTTCTCCTTGTTAGTAAATTTAAGTGCTAGTATTGCTCTAGTACTTAGTATCATTATACTGGAGAAACACTCTGTTTCATATAGTGAAAACCATTAAAGTGTCTTCAAGTAATTCATTACAGATTCTGGACTTGTTTCACCGTATGGATCAGGATTAGTTGCTGTACCTTCTGGCTCAACAAACATCTGCTCAACAGTGCCATTTGTAATAACAGCAGCGAATCTACGACTACGTTTACCAAAAGTCACTGCACTCATATCAACCAGCATGCCTACTGAGTCTGCTAGTTCACCGTTGCCGTCTGGAATAACTTTAACGTTCTTGATATCTAAAGATTGCGCCCATGCGTTCATAACGAATGCATCGTTTACGCTTGACACATAGATTTCATCAATGCCCATTGCTTTGATTGTTTCATAATTTTCTTCAAACCCTGGCAGCTGGTAAGTTGAGCAAGTTGGGGTAAATGCACCCGGTAGTGAGAACACTAATGTTCGTTTGCCAGCAAACAAGTCTGTAGTAGTCTTTGCTACAAACTCACCGCCTATTGCACAGCCACCGTCTTCAGTTGCTTCATCACCTTCGCGAAACATAAAAGTAATGTTTGGAAGATTGGTGTTAGTATTTGACATATTGTTTTTCCTTTGTGTGTGAAATAAATTCTAAGAACTACCTGTTCTTGATGTTATATTATACCTTGATTAATCCTAATAGTCAAGTAGTTCTAATAGATTTTGACTTAATATA
>Ga0222645_100958_pt1 | contig 13955 bp, 24 predicted proteins | sample AntAcemetagen292_FD_179881 | JGI IMG/M metagenome (GOLD analysis project Ga0222645, IMG submission 179881) | Saline water microbial communities from Ace Lake, Antarctica - #292 | ecosystem: Environmental > Aquatic > Non-marine Saline and Alkaline > Saline | place: Antarctica: Ace Lake | collected...
CGTTGTTGGCGGACTTGTTCGCGTTGTTGGCGGACTTGTTCGCGTTGTTGGCGGGCTTGTTCGCGTTGTTGGCGGACTTGTTGCCGTTGTTCGCGGGCTTGTTCACGTTGTTCGTGGGCTGAGAATTCGCCATGATCGTTTTATACTAATAATTAAGATTATTTTTTCAACTCACGTTTTTTTAGGGTCGCTTTTAATTCAGACATGAGTTTAGCGCGTGTAGAATTTACGATCGGTTTCCTGGGTAGTTGAACTGAAGATGGAGGTGGAGGTGGAGGTGGGGGACCACCCGGAGATGGTATCCGAAAATTGGGTACGACGATCGTCTTACAAATTCGAATCGTTTGCTGAGCATTTTTTACACTATTTTCAAAATTCATAGTAATCCTAGAACGAAGTTCCTTGGCTGTGAGTTTTACGCGTTTTCCACTAACATCTTTCGTAACCCGTAGACCCAACTGCTTAGCCTTCTCTTTCAGATCCTTGTACTGCATTTAATAGTAACACAGAAAATCGATACACTCCTTGTTCAAAACATTAGAAATTCTGTAAATGTCCTGATTTCCCCGGTATTGATAAGTCTGACAAACTCAATATCTTCTTCTGAAAATAAAAGTGGACTTGGTAAACTCATTGTATACACGCGACATATAGTCAATGTGATATGATCGAAATAAATCAAAATTTCATTGATATCAGCCGTATCCACAGCCACCCTAAATTTTCCCATGGATAATTCATAATGACCATCTTGGGTAAGAGTAAGTAGTCGTTTCTGTATAAACTCTTCACTGTAGTTACTTGGTGGTATACAAGCAATTTTATGGTCGTGTCCTGTATATCGCATGAGTTTTTGTAAACCTGGTGCAAGTTTTTTCAAAAAGGTACGTTTTTCAATACTTAGAAACATATGTTGTATATCAACATAAAATGAGTGAAGTCATAGAATTGAAATATATGATTCACCGAGTACTACTTCCCAGGATACGACAGCTTGAAGAAGAAATTATTACGCTCAGGAAACATACTTGGCCATACGTTCAGGCTCAGAAAGAACATCATCAATTGGATGACATAAATGCTAAAATGAATTTTTTAAAAAACCTCGATGACGACACGATCAAGGAATTGTTAAGTATCAAATCCATGTTTAGTGTAAACCCAAACATGGAACTAATGGAATATGATACGATTACATATCGAAATCTACAAAATAATTTCTGTTAGAATAATATAAAATGGCTCGCACAAAAAAAAGTAAAGCCACCCGAGGTAGTTCCGCGACAGCTGCTGCGTCTACAGCATCTTCTTCTCTTATAAATGCAGCTATCGTGTGGTATTTAATGCAGCCAGAGTTCCCAGGTGCTGAATTAGCAGATTTATCTTTACCGATGAAACTTGGTGTTGGATGTTGCGCGTGTTCTCTGTTTTCATCGATAATTCGAATAATACAGTACCTCATACATTTCCTGACGGGTATTAAAACATTCTAAAATATTTATCCCAGTATACAATAAACAATGGGTGCTGCACTTTCATCCATGTGGTTCTTCGTGAGCCCTATTCCCGATATATCATCAAAAGGCAAACCTAAACCGATTTCCGCGTCTCTGATGCTCTGTAGTTGTCTTTCATTGACACTCACACTTTACTTGGCGTATCGGGCGTTTATGATGTCCTTCCCAATTCCACCACCACCACCATTTTATACAGCGACTGCTGTAGCACTTTTCTTATGCTGTTGCTCAAGTAGCAAACTTGTGGGACAGGGGCGTAAATTCGCTAAAGTTTAAAAAAAATTATCAGTGCGATACATCTTTACATTAAATGAACCAGTCTTACCAGTAACTGAGACTGTTTCATTTCCATAAAGTTCCTGACATCCTATATCTTCCATGCAGTCACGAGCATTATGACTCACTGGAACTGGATAAATTTGTTGACCTGGTGTAGTTGTATAATAATGATACCTATCACGTCGTCCTGTAACTTCCTTCCCGTATAGTGGCATGGTCACATCACCAACCCCGGTGATAAGTCCCATTTGTTGCATGTGACCAGGTTTGTATTTCTTAATTGGGGGACCCCTATACTCGGGTTCGCGACGCATCACCGTTGGTCGGGGTGTTAACGGGAGTTTATGTTTAGTCTCAACTTTCACAACACGAGGGTTGTACCATATGTATACCAGTGCCAGTACTGTCATGATTAATACACTTGAAAGTGTATATATTTTTGTCTTGTTCTTCATTTACTATATTTAAGGAAAATCTTTTACATAAAGACATGAAGGTATTATCTATAGATATTGGGTATCATAATATGGGTTTAGTGTTAGCCGAGTCTTTAAGTGGACCTAAAATTACGGTAGAATACATCAATAAAGTTAGTTTAGGAGACTATAAGTATATAAAGTCAAATGATTTCGTAGACTTAATTCCTTTATTTGTAAACGATCATATAGAACTTTTCAATCAAGCTGATAAAATACTCATTGAGAGACAGCCACCAGGTGGGTTTCAGAATATAGAAATTTTATTGCATTACATGTTCAAAGATAAGGTTACACTTGTTTCACCTGTGAGCATGCATGTTCATTTTGGTATGAGACATCTTAATTACGAAGAACGTAAAGAGAGGACTGTATGTATATCAGAAAAGTATATTAATCGAGATATGATGAATCAGTACGAACGTAAACATGATATAGCCGATGCGTTATGTATGATTGTATATGACAATTTTAAGACCTGTGTTCACTCATTTGATAAATTTAAATTTGTTGGTTTACAATAAATGCCGACAACCAAGCAACTTCAGGATGCTCGCAAAAAGTTGAAAAAGATGCCTAAACCCAAGGGTAACGCCCCCAAGATACCGTCAAGTGCGCTTCTTCGTCTTATCGCGAACGACCCCAAGATTAAGCGTAACCGTGAATTCGTTAAGCGTGTACACGAACTTATCAAGAATGGTAAATAAATCACTTTATAATTTTACCGTTTGCGACTTTCCACATGTCTCCTATGAGATTATCAAAATGCCCAAGTCTGTACTGCGCTATACCCCAAAGTATGAAAAACACAGTTTTTGTAAGATGATTGATTTCGTTTTCTTCCATCTTATAGATTGGTCCAACTACCCGACCCATGAAGGTTTTCTCCTTTTTCTGTCCTGTGATCATCATCTCAGCCTGAGTAAGTGCACACGTGTCGTCGTTGACTGACCAGTGATAAAAAATGAAAGGTATGAGAATCGAATAGAATTCCAGATTTCTACGATCATTCATAAACGGGACAATCAAGATCCATAAAAGAAAAACAAGATGAATGATAAAAATTATATTCATTTATTATAAGATGAGCGTAGAAATTAAAATGGAAGATTCATGGAATGAATATCACGAAGATGTACTTCGCCAGTGGGGAGAGGCGTGTGCGTGTTACAGATATATGCACCATCGATCATTTCTAATGTATAAAAAATTGAGTCTGCGTTTTAATTTACCGGTCATCGTTTTATCGACCATCACGGGTACGGCGAATTTTGCACAGAGTACATTACCTCTAAGTATACAACCCGCAGCACCATCCATCATTGGCGGTTTAAATCTCATCGCAGGTCTCATCGCGACGATCATGCAGTTCCTTAAGGTGAATGAACTGATGGAAAATCACAGAACATCTGCATTGGGTCATGGAAGTCTTTCGAGAAATATTCGACTTCAATTAGCTCTCCCCCGTAACGAACGTAAAAAGGAAGGTTTGAAATTTGTTGAAGAGTGTAAAGCTGAATACGATCGTTTACTCGAACAATGCCCCGCTGTTCCTAAAAAGATTCTATTAAATTTCCATAAGGAATACCCATTGGATAGTGTGTTCACGAAACCTGAAATATTAAACGTGCGTCCAATACCAAAATTAAAGTTACCAAAGACGATTGAACCCATTCATGCCCTCACCAAGGATACCCCATTTGAACGGGTAGGGGAATTCTTAATTTCTAAGCAGGAAGAGGAAGAGGAAGAGGAAGAGGAAGAGGAAGAGGAAGAGGAAGAAGAGACAGACGTCGAGCAAGGTAAACCAGTAGAATAAACATCGCGAGATTGGTAAGGACTGCTGATGCTATGAATGGAAACATTTTCCTTTTTAAAGGTTCCATGACACGTTTATGTAGTGCGTCGTTTTGCAACACCAAATCTATCGCCTGATTAGTAAGATCATCGATGGACTCTTTCATTACGATAATTGAGCAAAAAAAAAACCCCATTGTTACAACAATACATGAAAAACAAATTAATCTCATTCGTAGGTTCATGAGTGAAGGTAAGAATGTGTTCATATGTGGAGCCATCGGAGTTGGAAAATCGTTTATTCTCCAACGGGTATTGGAGGGGACGAGTTATGTTGAACTAGAAGCGTCACATCTAAAGCGTGACTCGTATTTTATACCGTTTATTAAACCAACTCGAAAACATGTATTCATAGAGGAATATGACAGTGTATTCAAATCACTGGTTGAAGGGGTTTCGGATGGAAATAATCTCACCCGAGGTTCTCTTCTGATCACAACCACAAACATGTGTATGTTTCCAAATTTTGAAACTGTGATCGTTCCAAAACATAAACCCGAGATTTTGATGACTTTGGTAGAGAAGGGTGGGATCGAGATCTACAACGCCGCCGTGAGATCAGCTGGAAATATCAGGAACTTTTTTACGTATATCGATGGATATGATGAGATGGATGTTTTTCAAACACCGAAAGATTTCATAGCTGGTGTATTGACCGACCCAGCTCCGATTGGGATAATGGATGGTATACATGAACATGGTCACATTTGGGATATATTTCAAGAGAATTACATCGATTCTAAAGGTGTGGACATAGTTAAGTGTTGTGATTCCTTCTCATTCGCAGATGTTTTAGACAATCATATTTACAAAACCACCAACTGGCACATGATGCCATATTTTGTGTTACATGCGTTGACTATACCAAAGTCGTATTTAGGTGAACCTCTCGACCGAAATAAAATCAGACCTGGGAGTTGTTGGACAAAATTGGGAAATTATAGGATGCGGAAACAAAAGTATGAGGGTATTCGTAAAAAGTCTAGGATGGGTCTCGGTGTCGAAGAATTGTGTCTATTAAAGAATTATGCAGAAAAAGGAGACCTAAGTAAACTTATCGAGTATGGAATCACACCACAAGATTTCGACGTGATTAATCATCTCGCCGTCGGAAACAACTTAAAATCAAAAGACGTCACAAGAGTAAAGAAGGCACTCAAAAATGCCTACGATTGAGGATGAAAAAGAATTGGAGGTCAGTGAGTGTGTGAAGATTGTGGGTAACGAGATTCTATTCTATGGGGACATCGATGTCGAGAATGCTCTTGAGTTTGTAGAGAAATTTAAAAAACTTGAGATTGAAATGCTAAAGCGAAAAGCAGAACTCGTGGGTTACGAACCACAAATCCGAGTGCATATCATGAGTGGTGGTGGAGATATATTTTCCGGTCTAAACATGATGAATGTACTCGAGCGTGCTCGAGTGAAGGTTGTGACTATCGCTCAGGGTTCATGTTGTAGCGCCGCTACATTCGTGTTCTTGGGTGGTTCAGAGCGTCGCATGGGTAATAATGCATACCTTCTGATTCACCAGATTTCCACGGAATTTTGGGGGAATTTTCAGGACCTCCGTAACGAGATGAAGACTTCTGAGAAGTTTATGAAGATGCTCAAGAAGATGTACCTCTCAAAAACTTCCATCCCTGAGAAGAAGTTCAAGCGTCTGATGAAGAAGGATATATATCTGAGTTCTTCTAAATGTCTCAAATATGAGATCGCTCATTTCGTTGACTGATTGTGGTTGAACGTTTATAGAGAGCGAGTATACATATAACGATAAAAACAACACAAAACGTGTTTATAGTGAGGGGGAATGTTGTGCATTCCAGTGGCTTAAGTCGTTCCATTCTACTATAATTTACAACTGGAAGTGAAGACATCTATTTAAAGTTGAGAATTTAATTATTCGTACTATGGAACGCCTTATAAAGAAAGATAAAAATGGAACAGAGCGATTTACGGATATTCGAGTTGAGAATCTACAAGATGGAACGGCAGACATCATCAAAAATACTGGTGTTGTGGGAACAGACAAAGTTTCCACCTCACGAACAAATGTAATGACAGGATATGAAAAGGCTCTCGCTCGCGCTCAAACAATGTGGAACAATGAAAGAACTAGGTGTACTCAAATTCTCCCCATGTTGGCAAATAAATGGGAAGATCGTCACAAGTATATCACTGAACCATTCTATGTCCAACCCAAAATTGATGGAGTTCGCTTACTTGTGTCTAATAAAAAATGCCTTTCTCGAACTGGGAAGCCTGTGATAGGTGTAGAACACCTAGCCAGAGGTCTCAAGGATGGAGAATACCTTGATGGTGAATGTTATGCCCCCAACAAAACATTTGAAGAAATTACGAGTCTATTCAAAACAAACCCAAAAGATCTTGAGTTTCATGTGTTTGATTACTTTGATCTGAACCGACCGAATCTAACTTTCGAAGAACGAAAAGAGAGAATTTCAATCGACACGTTTCTCGTGAATTCGAAGGATGGTGTTCAGAGATATCATGATATGTTTGTGCAACAAGGTCATGAGGGTGTTATGATTCGAGATGCTTCGAGTGTGTATGAAATTGGAAAAAGAAGCAACTATCTCCTCAAGCACAAGGATTTCCAGACCGAAGAGTATGAGATTGTCGATGCCAAGGAGGGTACTGGTCGGGAGAAGGGTACCGTGATATGGGTTTGTAAAGTGGGAGAACAGCACTTTTCTGCGAGACCCGAAGGCACCCTCGAAGTACGTAGGAAATTCCTTGAAGAGAAGGATAAGTACATTGGGAAACAGTTGACGGTTCGTTTTCAGAATCTCACCGCTCTAGGTGTCCCCCGTTTTCCCGTTGGTGTAGTAGTTAGAGATTATGAATAATAATACGATAAAGTAATGAATAGAATCGCGATCGATATCGATGAAGTCCTTGTCCCATTTCTCAGTCCCATGGCGAGGTATCACAAACAGAAATCTGGTATACAGAAAACCGACAAACCAAAGTATAGTTACGTCTATCGGGACATTTTTAATGTCACAGAAGAAGAATCTCAAAAAATGGTTAAAGAATTTTATAAGTCTGGACACTTCCAAGTTCTTAAACCGATCAGGGGGTCGCAAAAAGCTATGCAGATAATCCGTCGCAATGCAGAAAAGATGTACATTGTCACGGGTCGTCAAGATATTGTGAGGGAAGATACAGAGTTGTGGATTGACTATTTCTTCCCAGGTATTTTCGATGATGTTATTCTCACGAATAGTTACACACCCAATGAAGTTAAGAAAGTTGATATTTGTCGAGCCCTAAACATCGGTATCATCATAGATGATAATAAATCCATATGTGATGAGTGTATAGAATCTGGTATGACTGCTGTAAATTTCATAGGTACCCATATTGAGGATATGTACCCATGGTGTGAAGAGAGTGAAATAAGTTTAAAAGGGTGGTACCTATAAAATAGGTCTCAATATACCATCCTTCGGTTTAATAAAAATAACCTCATCACATTCACCACCCTTCATCACCATCTCCACCTCCCCACACATAGTTCCGGGTAGCTTGTAACGATCACACGCAACCCGGGTTCTATCTGTTATATTCATATTTTGACTGTATCCGATAAACGTTCGGTCAATGACACCGTCTTTATCTAAAGCTTCAACTGTAGCTTTCCATGAATATGGACCAAAAAGCATCTCAGATTTTACACTGGTGGGGGGTGGTGGGGTATCTAAAGTAGATGACGCCATACGATGCCCAAATCTCCTCTTTAGAGATACGACTGGTGTAATCAATAAATTGGTGATGGTGGTCATTACCATTAATAAGGGTTGCGCTTTTAAGTTATTTTTTACTCTTCATCCTTTTCAGGATACCTGTTGCTAACTGCCTTGCAGTGAGCTCCGATGAATCCTTAACACTAATTATAGACTTCTTTCTTATGGTATATTCAAATCCCTCTGGTGGGGCGGGTAGAGTGACCTCTTCCATCTTACATATACTATAATTTTTTCTTTATCCTAAAAAAGTAACACTTTAGGGGACTACTACCTTTCAACTTATTATTATAATAATTTTTAAACTTGAACTCTATGAAGAAGTTTTTCCTATAGGAAAAATAAAAGTTGAGATGGGGTAGTCCCGAGAATAGTTACCTTTTATTTCTGTTTTTCGTGATAATCTTTTCTCTTTTTCTCATTTAATTTTTGTCTATTCTTTTCACGATACCTGAGGGTTGCCAGTTGTCTTGAAGTTAATTCCGATGGGTCTTTACCTCTTACAGTGTTTACATCATCCCTGATGAGTGCATATTTAAACCCTTCTGGTGGGGCGGGTAGAGTGACCTCTTCCATCTTACATATACTATGATTTTTTCTTTATCCTAAAAAGTAACACTTTAGGAGACTACTACCTTTCAACTTATAAATATTTTTAAAAAAAAGTAGATAGTATACTAAACTTTCCATCTATGAATAAATAAAAGTTGAAGAGGGGTAGTACCGAGATTGACAAACTTTTTATTGATTTTCTTCCTCTCTTTTTTTCTGTCTGTAATTCTTAGCATATTCTTTAATTTTTTCTGCATTTTTCTGTTGGTACTTCAGGGTTGCCTTCTGTCTTGGTGTCAATTCAGATGGATCTTTATATCTAATTGATGGCTTGGGTTTCTTTACGATGGACGCCAGTTTATATATATACCCCTCTGGTGGGGCGGGCAGAGTCACCTCTTCCATTTACATATACTGAGACTTTTTTCTTTATCCCAAAAAGTTTGTCACTTTCGGTACTATTAGGGTTCAACTTACTATTATAAAAAATATAAACAATATGTTCAAGAAGAAGAATATTCTATATAATAAATGAAAGTTGAGAAGGGGTCGTCACAGAAACAAAGAGTATCACCCGGGGGAGGTGGAATTTCGTATAAGTCTAAACGCAATAAATGGCAAGTTTCACCGTGGATCGACGGAAAAAATGTATATTTAGGACAATACAAAACGGAAGAGGAGGCTCGGGAAGTACTCACCAAGTTTAGAGAAAAAGATACGATTTTAGAATGAGGAAAACTCACACTAAAAACGTTCCTAAAGAGATTTGAACTCTTGACCTATGCATTTCTGACACTTATACGATTTTTATTTCGCAAAATTACAAGACTAAATAAGCTGTAACAGTGCATCGCTCTATACCGGGCTGAGCTATAGGAACTTAGTCTGTAAAAAATACAAACTACGATTGCGCTATTGATATACGGCGCTGGGGTCCTCTCTGCGTGAATCGAACACGCGACAAATCCGGTTTTATCATCAATTACGATGAAAGATAATTGCAATTACAACGGATCATTCTACCACTGAATTAAGAGAGGCGTGATATACGAGCTCCCACCAAGAATCGAACTTGGGCTGAAGGTATCAGAAACCTTAGTCATGACCACTAGACCATGGGAGCCCCTTCTTATATCAATAGTACCCATCTATTCTTTAAGCCCTTTTAGACTGAAGATTCATCGACACTTTTAGACCGATCGTTGATGAATTTCATTCCCATGAGAGTTAGGGAAAACAATCCGGCACTCATGTTCGCCACGATCATAGGAACAATATTAAAATAAATAGAATACACGAGACCTAGGGAACTTGCCACCATATTGAGTCCCAGGAAAGTGTAATTTATAGCTGCGGTGTCTTTTGTCTTATACACGTGAATGACTTGTGGAACAAACATGACTGCGATGAGTATAGAACTTGTCAGACCAATACTATTGATAACCCTTTCCATTACATGATACTATTTTCTAATGTTTAAGTAGATATGATTGTTTTCGTAATTTTGTTAATTGTCGCAATATTATTACTCATACGCACCGAACGTGAAAAATTTGCAAATTACGATTTTAAATGTTTTTTATTGGCTATGAAAAATCAACCATCGAGGAGTGAACAATTCATTCGGTCACTCGATAAAAAGATTCCACTTGAAGTTATTTATGGAAAGGATACGAGAAGTCCACAAACAGCCCTAGAATTTCAGGATTTGGTTGATCAAGATTATTACGAAAAGGCTGTGGAGATGCATGAAGACCCAACAGTAAGAAGACCCGACATAACATATTTTAATTTGGGGGCAATTGGGTGTTTCATGGGACACATGGAATTCTACAAGAGATGTTTCGATCAGGGATTAAAATACGCCGTCATTTTTGAAGACAACGTAGTCATTGATTCGAATAAAATATACGATGAAATACAATCCGTGATTGACGAAAAAGGTGATGACCTCGAGATGTGTTTTTTCCATTGTTTGTCGAGACTTCCAGAAAAAAAGGAAGGAACATTGGAAAAGGTGAAATGGATTTCAAGTACCAAGTGTTACCTCATAAATGTTCATAACATGAGGTGGTACAAGCGATTCTTTTTACCTATGGATAATCATGTAGATATGAAACATGAGGATCTCATCTCTAGGGGTGCTCGTATATATTACAAGGATTTTAGAAGGTACATGCACATCGATCGATCACATACGAGTATCATAGGACACAGTGATCATGGGCGAAGGAGTTTCTTCTCGAAGGTACACTCAGATGTGAGCATAAAGAAACTCAAACACGGTTACTAAACCCTGTGAATGAACACAGGTCTCTCAGGTCGAATGATAGTTAGCCCCGCGCGTAAAATAAACTGCGCCAACCTCGATCTCACTAGGACGACTGTATGGTCGATATATTTTTTAGATTGTGGTCTGTGCCGATCTAGGACACCCTTCATCGAAAGAATTCGATTCAACGACAATTGTTTACATTCAGTCGTATCCATCACGAGACGAACTCGTTCGTTAAATAACCAAGCTCTTCTAAAATGTAAATCTAAATCTTTTGGGTTTGTTAAATCGGATAGACTAATCTTTATAGATCGTGTCATTTTTATAAGTACACAAAAAAATACTTATAAAAATGATCCCAACGGGTCTCGAACCCGTGACCTTGGCGTGCCTCATATGGGTGTGACCCCACACATGTATAACATCGTATAAGCACCACGCTCTAACCAACTGAGCTATGGGATCAAAAGTCGTACATCGTTGTTGTGAATCTACCACTTATCTTAACATCGGGTTCGATGAAGAGTTCTCGTATGTTATCTTTCTCTTGTTCAGTACCTTTAAGTTGTTTCCCGTGTTTGTCGATACTGACTTCGGAATTAAACTGTATATGTTCTAATGTATGATATTCCACACCGTCTTCCATCACGATAGTTACATGATTCGGTGGGGATATGTGCGCACCTATGAATTTAGCATCTTTGTACAACTCTCTAAACATACCCCTATACTATATCGAGATAATCCTCGAGACATGTGATTGTGTAAATTCACTGGCGAAGAAAGATGTTTCTATAATGTATAGAATAATGTCTTTCGAGATCATAACATACGCAAATAAATCTCAGGGTATGTTTGAGGAACTTGTAAATAATAAGTTTGGGGTACCAGTCAAGGTCTTGGGGTGGGGTACAAAATGGAATGGCTTTTCTGATAAAACGAATGGTGTTTTAAAATACCTCGAAACCAAGAATGATACAGACATAGTTATCTTTCTCGATGGATTTGATACAAAGATTAACAAAAAACCAGAAAAACTCATAGAACTTTTCAAGCAGTTTAACTGTAAAATTCTACTTTCCAGTGACCCCAACATAAGTGGTAAGTTTATCACAAACCTCATTTTCGGTACGTGTAAAGGAAGTGGAACCGCCAACGCCGGGATGTACATGGGATACGCAAAAGAACTCCGAGACTTTTTGAAATCGGAAGAAAACATAAAATGTAAAGATGACCAAGCGAACTTTAACACATTATGTAGAAGTCATGACTATGTACGCGTTGATGAAAATAATGTAATTTTTCACAACTTAAAACCAATAGATGCACGGAAAGTTTCGGATGCACCTTTTGTATCATACCCGGGTTCACCGGGTCTATCCAGATATTCTCGAGCGCTCGTAGAATACACACAATTCGTATACATATACCTATTGTGTCTACTTGTGTTAGCGATGGTATTTTTACCTGGGTATAAAAATATATTGGTTGGTTCAACAATGGGTATAACTGCTTTTTATGCATTCACTGCTGATAAATCGTGTACAGTTTAGGTGGTCATCTGCGCCAAACGGTTCGAGAGGCTCGCGTTCGCCTCGAGACCCAAGAGGCTGATCACTTCACCGATGAGAATACTCTGTTGGACCATGACCAACATCTTAGCCATATCCGTCTTGGGACCATAGTCACCGTAGCCCACAGTACTCATCGTGGTGAACGAGAAGTAGAAGGGGTCGAGGGGAGATTTGAACCCAAAGCTCTTGTTGCTCATGCGATCAAGAATGGAGTAGAGAATCCCGAACACGAAAGTGATGAGGAAGACGATAGGTAAACGCTGCATTTATATTCATATGATATTTTTATATAGAATCTATTCGATCTAACTCATCACTTTTACGCCTGACGTTTTTGAAAGCCCCAAGCCATCTTGTCACCGCACGCGAGGAGCCTATAGATGCAGTATCATCATTAACAACGATTGACAAACCATTACACACATCCGGTTTGTTTTCTTTATCAGGAAATTGTATAAGGAATGCCTGTATGGAAATGGCGGGTATATCAGGTGCTTCAGTCAAGAGTTTGTCATATTCTTCACGAGATTTCATGATAAATTCGACAACATTTTCCCTATGTTTCACATCCAAAGATAGCTCCATGTCAACACTTCTGTAAAACTTTGACCACTTAACGCACATGAGTGAATGTGCTTCAGATAGTGGAAGACTTTGACTGAATTTACTGATAGACGAAAGAATACCACCGAGTACATTTAGAAATGCGAAAAAATACTGAATGATCATGATTTTGTTTTTCGTATCAATTGAAACATCTTCATTTCCACTCGGATTCAGAACAGCGAAACCACCGACACCTGTGATACTCGCGATCACTATACTTGGGTACGCGAGCCAATCGTTCTGGTTTTTGTAATACAGGCGCGAGTGGTTGTGTAGCCACCGGTATCCGGCAGCCTTTTCCGCCCACTTTACGAGTAGTTTTTCCTGTTTTTCACACCATTCGCAATCATGGTTAGTCATTACTTATACTGATAATTTATTTGCACACTCTCTAGCTAACTGGTCAACCTGTTCATTTTTGGGGTGTCCATTATGTGCCTTCACCCACTTCCATTCAATCATATTTATCTTCAGACGTAGAGTATCCATTTCAATCCATAGTTCCTTATTTTTAACATCTCCACCACTGGAAGTTTTCCAACCGTTTTTCTTCCAGTTGTGTATCCATGAAGTAATTCCATTCTTCACGTAATTACTATCCGTGATTATACGCACATGGGTTTTATCCGCGTGTAGACACTGTTCCAGTGCTTTCACGATCGCGGTCATTTCCATCACATTGTTTGTCGTATTAGGTTGCGCCCCACATATTTTGAAATCTTCGCTTATAGCAGCCCACCCACCTCGTCCGGGATTTCCTAGGCAGCTCCCATCCGTATAGATTTCATACATGGAGTGAAGACGTCCAATATGTTTAAGTACTTTTTTTTCTCAGTACATTATAGTATTAGGAAATCATGGCTGCTAACATGTTACCTATCATGATGATGTCTAGTATGGCGTCGAGTTGTTCGTCATCTGTGAGTAGTCCAGCTGTTATGGCATTTTTCTTTTGGACGAGAGTAGCTGCATTTTTTGGTGCGCTCATGAAAGGCTTGAACCCATTCAATGCTGTGGCGAATGTTGGCAAAACGATAGGAAGGGGG
>Ga0222645_100959_pt1 | contig 13946 bp, 11 predicted proteins | sample AntAcemetagen292_FD_179881 | JGI IMG/M metagenome (GOLD analysis project Ga0222645, IMG submission 179881) | Saline water microbial communities from Ace Lake, Antarctica - #292 | ecosystem: Environmental > Aquatic > Non-marine Saline and Alkaline > Saline | place: Antarctica: Ace Lake | collected...
ATACCGGCGCCGGCGGCAATTGCGGTGGCGGCGTAAGGCGCAGTTTTTCGATCAACACATCGCGTGTGCTGGCAGATGTCACATGCAATATATCGTCTGGTGGTGCGGTCAGAAAGTCACCGCCACCGTTGGCGCGGTAACTGTTTGTGGCAACCACGAACATATCGGTATCTGCGACCGCGATGCCGTTGTGCCACAATTGAGAGATCCGGTTGGTTGGCCGCGAAATGTCGATGGTGTATGTGAGCCCGAACATGACATCGAAATTATAGGGTGCAATATCGTGGCGCAGCAGGGTTTGCATGTTATCCGCACCCACAAGTGTGTTGAAAATACCGGCTGCCTTGTTCAGCCACTGTTTGACCTGCGCACCGCTGCGGCGCACAGCATACAGGCGGTTTGCGAATGGATAAATTGCGGCGGCATCGCGCAGGGTCAGTGGGCCGAGTTGAATGTCGATGTAGTGTGTTGGCCCGCCGTGCCCGCCCGTCTGAAACGGGGCTGCCGCAGACAACACAGGTAAATCTGCCCAATCCGTGCCGCGCGCATGATCGCGGACTGCATCAAGCTGGGCTTGCCCCAACAATGCCAACGATAAATCCGGCGCAACAGTTGCGAAATGGCTGTTGATGGGCAGGGCTGTGGTGGCAAAGGGCTGCCGGATATAGGCCAGCGTCGCGGTGTGAACCGGCATGACATCGGCTGTCATCTTGATCTGAAGCGGGGTCGGGGCCGTGTCGGCGTTTGCACAAATCAGCGTCACATCGGTGCGTTCTGTGGTCCAGGCCCCGTCAACCCAATTTAGATCCAGCGTGATCACCCCAAGGTGTGATCCGTAAAATCCGGCCATGACCGCAGGCGTGCCATTAAGCTGTCCTGTGACGTGATTGACCTGCGTGTCGGATATTGCGGTCCTGTCCGGGAATTTCTCATGTGTATGTCCGGTCAGAATAGGGTCAATTCCGTCAACGGCCGCAAGATGCAGGGCGGCGTTTTCGTGGCCCGGTTTCCACGGTGATCTGTCAATCCCTGCGTGGCACAGCGCGATGATAATATCTGCACCCTGTGCGCGCATGCGCGGAACCTGAACACGCGCAGTATCGACGATATCGGCGGATTGAATGGCCCCGTTCAAGACCGATTTATCCCAGTTTACAACCTGCGGCGTGACCAATCCGACCACGCCGATGCGAATGGCCCGCGTTTGCCCGTCCGAACAGGTGATCATCCGGTCAATCAATGTGAACGGATCATACAGATTTTCTCCGTCGGTTATTTTGATATTCGCGCAGACCGGTTTGAATGTCGCGGCTGCCAACGCGGTGTCCAGAAACGCCAACCCGTAATTGAATTCGTGATTGCCAAGACAAACTGCATCGTACTGCAAGGTGTTCATGGCCGTGATCATGGGGTGGACGTGTTTGGATGTTTGCTGTGTCGCGACGAAATCAGCCAGCGGATTGCCTTGCAGAAAATCCCCGTTGTCGAATAAAAATGCCGCCGATGGGTCCATGGCGCGAATTTGCGCAATTTGGGCCGCAAGCGGAATTAGACCGGTGGCAACTGTGGCGCAGTCGTTAAAATAATCAAACGGCAGAAGTTGCATGTGCAAATCTGTCGTTTCCATAATTCTGATGGTGGCTTGCGGTGCTGCTGTCTGGTCGCATTCAGGCTTGCTTAACGTCATCATTGTCCTTTGGAACGCGACCTTGGTGTCAAAAAAATGGCAATGTCTGCCTGATGCGAACATTCGTTTGAATAGCCGTCAAAAAGCTGGCAAATACGGGGTATGAAATATGCAGAAACTGTTACTTTTGGCGGCTCCGGCCTTGATCGCGCGGCACATTTGCGGGGGCAGGCGGCTGAACTTGCCACATCGGATGGTGCGTCTGCGATAGTATTGTGGCGGGGCAAAGTGTTGCTAACCGCGCACGACAGCGTTTATCGCTTGCCGATGGATGCGCCAATCTTGCGTGAAGCTGCGCCTGATATGGTTTTTCTGGGTTGCGAAAATGACACGCCGGTTTTTGCAGCAGATGTGTCAGGTTGGATGCCTGACGGATTTGACCCTGCTGTGCCGCCTGTTTTTCTTGATGATACGCGGCAGGTGCATCCTGCGGTGCCTGACGCGGGCTTTGCCGATTTACGAATGGTGATGACACAGTTAACCCCGCGTGATGCCGAACTGGCCGCATCAGCCAAGGCCGTAATGGAATGGCACCGCAGTCATGCGTTCTGCGCCCGCTGTGGGGCGCAAAGTATGTTCGCCATGGGGGGCTGGCAGCGAAATTGCGCCGCCTGTAACAGCCATCATTTTCCGCGCACCGATCCGGTGGTGATCATGTTGATTACCCATGCAAACAGCGTGCTGCTGGGCCGGTCACCGGGATGGCCTGCGGGCATGTATTCATTGTTGGCGGGGTTTGTTGAACCCGGCGAAACCATGGAAGCCGCTGTGCGCCGCGAGGTATTTGAAGAATCCGGTATCCGTGTTGGTGCGGTGCAATATCTGTCCAGCCAACCATGGCCGTTTCCCGCATCACTGATGTTTGGCTGCGCTGGCGAGGCGCTGGACGATGTGATCACCGTTGACCCCGCAGAGATTGAAGATGCGCTGTGGGTGACACGCGAAGATATGGCCCGTGTTTTTGCAGGGCAACACCCGCTGATAAACCCTGCACGCGAAGGTGCGATTGCGCATTTTTTATTGGAAAACTGGCTGGCAGACCGTCTGGATTGAATTAACTGTTTGCCATCAAACAGCACCGCACGCCGGCCCATAAGGAACGACAATGAAATTTAGCACACGCGAAGACATCGAAGCCCCGATCGACTATGTATTTACGCGGATTACCGATTTTCAGGGATTTGAGCGGCAGGCAATGCGGCGTGGCGCAAATTTGCAGCGGTTGGACAACACCCCTGTGCCTGCGTTGGGCTCTGCATGGGATATATCGTTCAAATTTCGTGGACGTGACCGCAAGATCAATGCCGTGATTGCCAAGCTCGAGGCACCGACCGATATGCGCATCGACACCACTGCCAAGGGGCTGGGTGGTGTCACACTGGTTGAGCTGGTGGCGTTGTCGCGCACCCGCACGCGGATTTCCATGACGTTGGAAATGACCCCGAAAACGCTGGCAGCGCGGCTGTTGATGCAATCACTCAAGCTGGCGAAGACCAACCTGATCCGCCGTTTCAAATTGCGCGTGTCCGAGTTTTCCGAAGGTGTCGAAGACTCGTACCGCAAGCAGGTCTAGCGTTTGTGCCGCTGCGCGGAGGCCGGATAAACGCCCATTAAATGCAAGCGGTTAGTGAAATATGACAATTCTTCCAAGGCGCGTTGCACGTTACTGTCGTCAGGGTGGCCTTCGATTTCGGCGTAAAATTGCGTGGCCTGAAAATTGCCGCCGACCATATAGCTTTCCAGTTTGGTCATGTTGACGCCATTGGTCGCAAACCCGCCCATGGCCTTGTAAAGGGCGGCGGGAATGTTGCGCACACGAAAGACAAAGCTGGTCATCATGCCGTGTTTGCCACGTTTTTTATAATCAGGGTCGCGGGCCATCACCAAAAACCGGGTAGTGTTGTTGTCGGCATCTTCGATGTGGCGCGCAATCACGTCCAGACCGTAAATATCTGCGGCCAGTTCTGACGCCAGCGCCCCCGCTGTCATGTCGTCGCCCTCTGATACTTCGCGTGCAGCGCGCGCGTTATCCGATATGGCCTGTCCCGAAATGCCATTGGTGCGCAAAAATGTTGCGCATTGTGGCAAAATAACCGGATGCCCGTATGCCGTTGTAATTGCACTTAATTGCGCACCGGGTTTGACCAGTAAATTTACATGCACGCGCACGAAAACCTCGTCAACGATATGTAAACCGCTTTCTGGCAGAAGCGAATGAACATCGGCCACGCGCCCGTAAGTGGAGTTTTCAACAGCAATCATCCCCAGATCGGCGTCGCCTTTGCGCACGGATTCGATGGCATCATCAAATGTTTCGCAAGGCAGCGGCGTGAAATCCGGTTTGGCTTCGGAACAGGCCTGATGCCCGTAGGCGCCTAATTCGCCTTGAAATGCGATATGTGTGGTCATTTGGGGGGCACTTCCTGTAATTTGGACACAAATGGCAATTGGTCGCGGTACTACACCTTGCATAAACAGGTGTGAAGCGGATAGATAAATGCAAAACTGCGAACGGAATGGAACGCGACATGTTCGACACAATGACGATGACAAAAGTAATGGGCGGCGCTTGTGGTGCTTTGCTGGTGTTTATGCTTGGTGGCTGGGCCGCCGAAACTATTTACCACGGTGGCGGTAGCCACGGTGAAGACTATGCGCAAGGCTACCTGATCGAGGTTGCAGACGCGGATGACGCGTTAGCCGAACCAGAAGAGCAGGTTGATTTTGCTGTTGTGATGGCATCCGCCAGTGCAGCAGACGGCGAGGGTTTGTGGCGCAACTGTCGGTCATGCCATGCGCTTGACCCGGGTGTAAACGGCGTTGGTCCTTCACTTTATGGTGTTGTGAACCGTGCTGTTGGTGCCGAAGCCGGCTTTGGGTATTCGGGTGCGCTGGTTGCCGTTGCCCAGACGTGGACTCCGGAAAACCTGCAGGCGTTTTTGGAAAACCCGAAAGGGTACGCACCGGGCACCGCGATGGGCTATAACGGGATGCGCAAGGTCGAAGACCGTGCCAACCTGATTGCTTATTTGACAACCGTTGGCGGCTAAAGCACCACCAAAGAAATAGAATATAAGCCGTCTCAAGTGATTGAGGCGGCTTTTTTGTTGCGGACAATATTTGTGTTCACGCCGCGATCACGCATTCTCAACTTGAATGTTCGCCCGTGTGTCCATTAGCTTTCATTATCAGTTTCAATCGCAACACCGTCACATCCGGAGAAAATAATGCCATTGCACCCGCCCAGCCAAACCGCCACGCAACCTGACATTGCTGTATGGAAGTGGCTGTTGACAGGATCAGCCGTTTTTCTGGGAACGCTTATCTGGACAGGGCAGGTCCGCGCAGATGCACATGACCCGGTCACAGTCAGCCACGGATATTCAAATTTTGACGGTTTGATGTACCCCGCCGATTTTCCGCACTGGAATTATGTAAACCCGGAGGCGCCCAAAGGTGGTGAAATATCGCAATGGGCCCAAGGCACGTTTGACAGCTTTAACCAGTCAACCCGCAAGGGCACGGTCGCGTCACTGGCAACAATCGGATACGAATCTATTTTGGTGGGCACGGCAGACGATGCATATGGCGCGTATTGTTATTTGTGCACCACGCTGGAATACCCTGCCAGCCGTGACTGGGTGATTTTTAATTTGCGCGATGATGTTACATTTTCAGACGGCACCCCGATGACTGCTGAAGATCTGGAATTCACGTTCAATCTGTATTTGGAACAAGGCATTACCGAGTATCGCGAAGTCTATTCCAAATTTGTCAAAGACGTTGAAGTGCTTGACCCGTATAAAATAAAATTCAGCTTTACTGACGATGCGCCGCGCCGTGATGTGGTGACGTGGGTTGGTGGCACGCGCGTGTTTTCCAAACTGTGGTGGGATGAAACTGGTGCCAAACTTAACGAATCCACCGATGCGCCCTTCATGGGAACCGGTCCATATTTGCTTGATAGTGTCGATATTGGGCGTCAGGTGATTTACCGCAAAGACCCAGACTGGTGGGGAATTGACCATCCGACAAGCATTGGACGCCATAATTTCGAAACGATCCGCGTTGAATATTTCGCAGATAGCGCCGCCGCATTCGAGGGATTCAAATCGGGCGCCTATACCTACCGCGCGGAAAACAGTTCCAAACAATGGGCAACGGGATATGATTTTCCGGCGGTCCAGAAAGGGTGGGTCAAGGTCGAGGAATTACCAGACGGATCCGTCGGGTCAGCGCAGGCATTTGTGTTCAATCTTGACCGCCCCGACTGGCAAGACATCCGTGTCCGCGAAGCTATCGCGCTTATGTTCAATTTCGAGTGGTCGAACGAATCTCTGTTTTACGGGCTTTATGCACGGGTAAATTCGTTCTGGCAGAATACCGATCTGGAGGCAAAAGGCACCCCGACCCAAGGCGAGCTGGAAATTTTGACGCCCCTGGTCGCGGAGGGGTTGTTGCCTGCATCCATTTTGACCGACGATGTGGTCATGGCCCCGCAATCCACCACATCGCAGCGTCCGCTGGACCGTGCCAATCTGCGTCGCGCGTCTGCATTGTTGAATGATGCCGGCTGGGTCGCGGGTGACGACGGAATGCGCCGCAAGGACGGGCGCACGCTGGATGCTGTGATCTTGCAACATTCGCCGCAATTCGACCGGATCGTGAACCCTTATGTCGAAAACCTGAAACGGCTTGGTGTGAATGCGGCGTTGGAACGTGTCGATACCTCTCAGTATGTAGAACGGTTGCGCAGCGGTAACTTTGATATGGTGAACGACACTCTGACCCAAGGCTTCGAGCCGGGCCAAGGACTAAGCCAGTTTTTCGGATCAGAGGCTGCGTCAGACAGTTCGCGCAATGTTATGCGCCTGCGATCACCGGCCGTTGACCGTGTGATTGACGCGGTGGTTGCCACCAGAACCCTGGAAGAAATCCAGACCTCTGCACGCGCAATGGACCGCGTGTTGCGGGCGGGAAAATATTGGGTGCCACAGTGGTTTAAGGACGTGCATACCGTGGCTTACTATGACCAATATCGCCATCCTGCTAATTTGCCACCATTCGCATTAGGCACGCTGGATTTCTGGTGGTATGACGCCGATGCGGCCGCCGCGTTACAAAACGCTGGCGCGTTCCAGTAAACCGATAGCAAGGACACCACCTTATGGGCGCTTATATCCTGCGCAGGCTGCTGCTTGTGATCCCGACGTTGCTTGGGATTATGATCCTGAATTTCGCGCTAACCCAATTTGTGCCCGGTGGTCCGATTGAACAGATTATCGCAAAAATGGAAGGCGGCGGCGACGTTTTTGAAGGAATTTCCGGCGGGGGCAGTGAAATTATCGAAGGTGCCAACGACGATTATATCGGTGCGCGGGGCCTACCTGCAGATTTCATTGCGGAACTGGAACGCGAGTTCGGCTTTGACAAACCGCCCTTGGAACGGTTTTTGGCGATGATGTGGAACTATATCCGGTTCGATTTTGGTGAAAGCTATTTCCGGTCCATTTCTGTGGTTGATTTGATCCTTGAAAAGATGCCGGTGTCGGTCACACTTGGGCTGTGGTCGACGTTGATTGCCTATATGATATCAATTCCGCTCGGCATCAAAAAAGCGCTGCGCGACGGGTCCAAATTTGACACATGGACATCAGGCGCAATTATCATCGGCTATGCCATTCCGGGATTTTTGTTCGCCATTTTACTGATTGTGCTGTTTGCAGGTGGATCGTTCTGGCGATTTTTCCCGTTGCGCGGCCTAACGTCGGATAACTGGGCCGATTTATCATTGATTGGCAAGGTATTAGACTACTTTTGGCACATCGCGCTGCCGGTTCTGGCATCTACCATTTCCGCATTTGCAACCTTGACGTTGTTGACCAAAAACAGCTTTCTTGATGAGATAAAAAAGCAATATGTCATAACCGCCAAAGCCAAAGGGCTGACCGAAAACCGGATTTTGTATGGCCATGTGTTTCGCAATGCGATGTTGATCGTGATTTCGGGGTTTCCCGCGCTTTTTATCGGTGTGTTCTTTGGTGGGTCGTTGATCATCGAGACATTGTTCAGCCTTGATGGTCTGGGCCGGCTGGGGTTCGAGGCAGCTGTGGCCCGTGATTATCCGGTGGTGTTTGGCACCTTGTTCGCGTTTTCACTGATGGGGCTGGTTATCGGAATTATCACTGATCTGACGTATGTGTTTATTGATCCGCGTATTGATTTCGAGGGCCGTGGCTGATGTTGAAAATTTCACCGCTGAACCGCCGCCGCCTGAGCAATTTCAAACGCAATCGCCGTGCCGTTTGGTCGCTGTGGATATTTGTTGTATTGTTTGGCCTGTCGTTATTTGCTGAATTCATTGCAAATGACAAACCGATCCTTGTGTCGTACCGCGGGGAATTGCGGATGCCCGTCATGTCGTTTTATTCCGAAGTTGATTTTGGCGGTGATTTTCTGACAGAGGCGGGATACTCCGATCCCGAAGTCGGATGTTTGATCCGGACTGGCGGCCTTGAGGCATGCCTTGACGACCCGGCAGGCACCGTGTCGGATGTCGATAAAGGTATTTATGTTGATGGCCAAGACGGGGTAAAACTCGGTTGGGCAATCTGGCCGGTGATCCCGTATTCGTACACCACAATTGTCGACGTGGCCGGTGTTGCCCCCGCGCCGCCGTCGTCCACCAACTGGCTTGGCACCGATGATACCAAACGCGATGTGACAGCGCGCATTATTTACGGGTTTCGCCTGTCGATTGTTTTTGCGTTGATCGTGACGGCTGGCGCATCCCTGATCGGGATTGTGGCAGGTGCGGTGCAGGGGTATTTCGGTGGCCTGACGGATCTGGTGTTTCAGCGGTTCATCGAAATCTGGTCAGGGATGCCGTCGCTATACGTGATCATTATTGTGTTTGCGATTGTCGGCCGAAGTTTCTGGTTACTGGTATTCTTGACGATATTGTTTGGCTGGCCTGCCTTGGTGGGTGTGGTGCGCGCGGAATTTTTGCGTGCGCGCAATCTGGAATATGTGCGCGCAGCCAAGGCACTGGGCGTATCGGACCGTGTGATTATGTTCCGCCACATGTTGCCCAACGCGATGGTTGCGACCGTCACCATGCTGCCATTTTTAATCACCGGGGCCATCGGCGGTTTGGCCGCGCTTGATTTTCTGGGCTTCGGGTTGCCGTCATCGGCCCCGTCGCTGGGCGAATTGACACTGCAAGCCAAACAAAACCTGCAAGCCCCATGGCTGGGGTTCACGGCCTTTTTCACATTTGCGATCATGCTGTCGCTCTTGGTATTCATCTTTGAAGGCGTGCGCGATGCCTTTGATCCGCGAAAGACATTTTCATGACTGTAGTTTTGCAGGTCAAAAACCTGGCCGTCGGGTTTCGTCAAGACGGGGCCATCAGCCACGCAGTACGCGGCATTTCATTTGATGTGTCCAAAGGCGAAACCGTTGCATTGGTAGGTGAATCCGGATCGGGAAAATCGGTAACGGCGCTATCCACTGTGCAGTTGTTGGACGACAATGCGCAGATATCCGGCTCGATTACCTTTAACGGACGCGAAATGGTTGGCGCGTCCGAGCCTGACTTGCGGGCTGCGCGTGGCAATGACATCAGCTTTATTTTCCAAGAGCCGATGACATCGTTAAACCCGCTGCACACGATTGAACGCCAGCTGTCCGAAAGCATTGAACTGCATCAGGGTTTGCGCGGTCCTGCGGTAAAAACAAGAATTATCGATCTGCTGGATCAGGTTGGTATTCGGGATGCCCAAAGCCGCCTTGGTGCTTATCCGCACCAGTTATCCGGTGGACAGCGCCAGCGTGTGATGATCGCGATGGCGTTGGCAAACGGGCCGGAATTATTGATTGCGGATGAGCCGACAACCGCACTTGATGTCACTATTCAGGCGCAAATTCTGGATTTGCTGGCTGATTTGAAAACATCGCGCGGGATGTCGATGTTGTTTATCACCCATGATCTGACGATTGTGCGCAAAATCGCAGACCGTGTTTGTGTGATGAAAGATGGTGAAATTGTCGAATCCGGCCCCACAGCCGAAATTTTCAACAATCCGCAGCACCCTTATACCCAAATGTTGTTATCAGCGGAATCAGCGGGCGTGCCTGCGCCGGTGCCCGCAGATGCACCTGTTGTGGTGCAAACCGATCAATTGAAAATCTGGTTTCCGATCCATGCGGGCCTGTTAAAGCGCACGGTCGGTTATGTAAAAGCGGTGAACGACGCCACGCTGACGGTCAGGGCAGGGGAAACCGTGGGGGTTGTGGGCGAATCCGGATCGGGCAAAACCACGCTGGCTATGGCGATTATGCGCCTGATCAGGTCCGAAGGCCGGATCACATTCCAAGGTGAGGACATTCACGCGTTGAGCGCCAGGCAGATGCGTCCGTTGCGCGGCGACATGCAGATCGTGTTCCAAGACCCCTACGGGTCACTGTCCCCGCGCATGACCGTGGCCGAAATTATTGCCGAAGGATTGTCAATTCACGGGCTTGCAGCGGGTAGGAACCGCCGTGACATGGTGGCCGAAATCATGGTCGAAGTCGGGTTAGAGCCCGCCATGATGGACCGCTACCCCCATGAATTTTCGGGCGGACAACGGCAGCGTATCGCGATTGCACGCGCCATGATTTTGCGCCCCAAATTGCTGGTTCTTGACGAACCTACGTCCGCGCTTGATATGACAGTGCAGGTCCAGATTGTAGAATTGCTTCGTGATTTACAGGTCAAATACGCGTTGGCATACCTATTTATCAGTCACGACCTGAAGGTGGTGCGCGCGCTGTCCCACAAGGTCATGGTGATGAAGCAGGGCGATGTCGTCGAAGCCGGTGATGCCGCGGATATTTTTAATGCGCCACGCACCCAATACACACGGGCCTTGATGGCTGCAGCGTTCGAGGGGCGGTCTGTCTAGGTGATAGAATTTGTCCCTGCAACCACCGGTGATATCGCGGGGCTTGCCGCGCTTTGGTATCGGGGGTGGCATGACGCGCATGGGTCAATTGTGCCTGCCGCTTTGACTGATTTACGTCATTTGGACAGCTTTGCAGACCGGATAACCCAGAATATTGCGCAGTGCCGGATCGGGCAGGTCGATGGCCAGCTTGCCGGATTTTACATCATCAGACCCACAGAGATTTATCAGTTTTATGTGGGTGAAACTGCACGTGGCACCGGATTTGCTGCGGCATTGATGAAAGATGCGCAACGTGTTTTGCGCGGGGCGGGGTGCGACACGGCTTGGCTTTCGTGTTCGATCGGCAATAACCGCGCGGCGGCGTTTTACCGCAAGGCAGGCTGGGTCAATGTGGGCACCGAGCAGATTGACGTGGACACAGCCGCAGGCGCGTTTGCATTACAGGTGTGGCGTTTTGAAAAACAGCTTTAACCTTCGCTTCCGATCATAAAGCACGGCGTGCCACGCGCTGTCAGGCGGCGACAGGCAAGATCAGCTGTTTCGCGGCTTAGCCCCATGAAGTTGGCGTCAAAACCACCAGACCGGCCCACGATGCGGCGCACAGATCCTTCAAGCGTGCTCATTTCGTTCAACGCAACCTTGAGCAACACGCGCTCTGCCTCGTAGCGGGAACCATAGCGGCCGATGTTCACCCCCCAGAGCCGTCCACCGGATGTGGAAATGCGGGTTACAATTTCCGGGCCTGTCGTTTGTGGCGTTTCAGCAGCGGCCACAATAAGATCCGTCGGGCGTGCTTTCGGGGACAATTCGTCATCTGCGTTTGCGTCGGCGTCCGCAGTGGCAAGCGCAAGCGCGACGGCTTGTTGTGCCTCGGCGGCGCCGGCTTCCAATGCTTCGGCGAGTACGGAATCAATGCCCGCTGTGTTGACTGCCAGCAGCACCTCCGGGAATACGCGGGCCTTGGGGCGCAAACTGCGTGTGACAGACCCTGACACCCGCACAGTCTTGCCTGCGCCGCCGTTGGTTGCGGCCTGACTATTGCCTTGCACGGTTTCGGGTGTCGCGACAGCAACCAAGTCGGGCCGGCGGATTGTGGCGCGTGACGGGGCGCGGTTGAACCCGAGGTTCATCAATTCAGTGACCTTTGCGTTGCGCGCCGCCGTTGATGACCCGCCAAATACGGTGGCGATAATGCGTTCCTGACCACGCTGCGCAGAGGCAACAAGGTTAAAGCCAGCGGCACGTGTATATCCGGTTTTGACCCCGTCGCCGCCTTTGTAGCTGTTCAGCCACCGGCGGTTTGTATGGCGCACTGTGGCGATACCTGCATCAGCGGTTAGACGCGAAAACAGGTTATAATACTGTGGGTAATCATAAATAACATGGCGTCCCAACACGGACATGTCGCGTGCGGTCGACATATGACCGCTTTGCGTAAGGCCATGTGCATTCTTGAATGTGGTGTTGGACATGCCCATTGCCGCGGCGGTGCGGTCCATCCGGGTTGCAAAGGCGGATTCCGACCCGGAAATCGCTTCGCCGATCGCGGTGGCGGCATCGTTGGCAGATTTTACCGCCGCCGCCCGCAGTAAAAAGCGCAGTTTGATTGTCTGGCCTTTGCGCAGGCCCAGTTTTGATGGTGGTTCCGATGCGGCGTTCGCGCTGATGCGCACTTCGGTATCAAGCGAGATTTCGCCGCGCTGGATCGCCTGAAACGCAATGTATAACGTCATCATTTTTGTCAGCGATGCAGGGTGCAATCGCGTGTCCGCGTTGCGTGCATGTAAAACTTCACCTGTGCGCGCATCCATGACCATCGCCGCATAGGGGGCGGCGTGGCTTCGGGATCCCGCAAAGGATACGCCAACCATTAGAATACACAGAAATGCCCACCGCAGGGCCAATTGTCCCGGACGACTTGTCACGTCGCTTGCCTCACTTTTTGATCTGCCTCTGACCCCGGATTAATTCCAAGTGCCTTTTATCGTTACCTTGAAAGCTAGCATAGAGTTCGATTTCAGAAAATCCCCTAATTTCAAAGACTTTCGGTGTGACATTCGTGTCGATAAGGGCAGGTATTGGGGTTTGCACTGTGCCCCACCGCTAAATCGGCCATTGTGGCGACAATGTGGCACAAAGGTTAACGACACCTTGTGTTGTCATGCCAATGCGGAAGCGGATCAATCAGGGGGTTCCATGTGGGCCCCGCTGTCCTATATATCCGGTACAGTCCAAAGAAGGTGTGCGGGATGTTTCGGGAATTTTACATGATGGCGGATAAAAACGACGACGACGATGATGATGGCGATGTCGGTGTTGTTTTAGCGACCAAACCAAAGTCCAAGCGGCCACCGCTATATAAGGTGTTGATCTTGAATGATGATTTCACGCCGATGGAATTTGTCATCATGATATTAGAACGGGTTTTCGGCATGACACATGCACAGGCCTATGACCTGATGTTGACTGTGCACAAAAAAGGTGTGGCAGTTGTTGGCGTTTACAGCCATGAGATTGCGGAAACCAAGGTGGCCCAAGTCATGGACTTTGCCCAACGCCACCAGCACCCGCTGCAATGCACCATGGAGAAAGAATAGCGCGCGTCGCTGCTCTTGAGTGAATATATGTCCGTATCCCGACTTTCTACCGCGATCGCTGATGGCGCGCTGGTTTTGCCTGCCGGCAAAATCACTGTTATGCGGCCCGCTGCCGATTATGACATAAGCGCAGTATCGCGCGACGATGTGATGATTTCCCAGGGGTATTACCCCGATTTTGCGCGTTGGAACGACGCCGGATATACGGTCACAGCCAAGGCTGAGCCTGCCGAGATTGCAATTGTGGTTGTGCCCCGGTCCAAGGCCCTTGCGCGGTCTATGGTTGCTGCGGCCGCATCATGGGCCAAACTAGTGATTGTGGATGGCTACCGCACTGACGGGGTGGACAGTATTTTCAAAGATTGCCGCAAGCGGTTGGGCGATTTGCCATCGGTGCCAAAAGGCCATGGGCGTATTTTCTGGTTTGCGGGTGGGGATCAATTTGCCGATTGGGCTGCGCCGCCGCCCGCACAGGGACCGCACGGGTTTTACACCACTGCCGGTGTCTTTTCTGACGGGGCCGTTGATAAAGGGTCTGCGCTTCTGGCAACCAGCCTTCCGGATAAATTGCCATCGCGTATGGCCGATCTGGGTGCGGGTTGGGGGTATCTGGCTGCCCCTGTTCTGTCGCGCAAGGGTGTGACGTCGCTTGATCTGATTGAGGCGGAAACCCTGTCGCTGGATTGTGCGCGGCTGAACGTGGATGACAAG
>Ga0222645_100965_pt1 | contig 13888 bp, 12 predicted proteins | sample AntAcemetagen292_FD_179881 | JGI IMG/M metagenome (GOLD analysis project Ga0222645, IMG submission 179881) | Saline water microbial communities from Ace Lake, Antarctica - #292 | ecosystem: Environmental > Aquatic > Non-marine Saline and Alkaline > Saline | place: Antarctica: Ace Lake | collected...
ATTTAAACCCAATTGAAAAGAAATGGGCACAGGTAAAATCAATAAGAAGAAAAAAACGATGCAGCCTTGATGAGCTGTTTTCTGAGTACACCGATTATGCCAATTTATATTGATTCAGCTATATACAAACCCAACTTATCATCCAACTGTCTGTAATGAGGCAAACCAGACATATGCGACGCCAGATGTTTCACTTTTATTTGCTGCCATTGCACATTAGGTAATGCATGATGAAACTCTGAAATAGGTGCATCTAAATCGATAAGCTGTTTGTCTAATAACCTTGCTAATCCTGTTATTGTGATAGCTTTTGAAGTACTGCCCACTCTAAATTGAGTATCTGTTGATACAGGAATAGCTTGTTCAATATCGGCCCAGCCGACTGTACCTGCCCATACTAGTTTTCCATCAGTACCGATCGCAGCTGACATACCCGGTGCGTTGATAGTTTTGTGGTGTAGGTCGAGCTTATCTATTGCTACTTTTGCCACTTGACTAAAATTAGCGTTGTAAATCTGCTGGCTTCGCGGCGTTTCAACTGGGATAGTGAGCTCACCCCATGGTAGAAACACAGCTTCACCTTTGTGTGCATAAAATTGATAAACCGGCCATAACACCCAGATAAGCAAAAACATCAAGCAAACAATTAAAACTAAATACTTTTTTAACATAGTGATCATTCCATCTTGGTAAAGACGCTTACACTATAAAAGCAATGACATGAATACTCGCCGATTTTGAAAAATTATTATCACTTTTGAAAAATCATTATCACTTTTGAAACTTTTTACGAAATTCACTTGGGGTTAGCCCTGTGGTTTGTTTAAAGGCTCGATTGAACGGCCCTACCGAGCCATAACCTAATTCCAGAGCAATAGTCAAAACTGGCAACCTTGCTCGATCCAAATCTTTCAGTATTATTTTTGCGGCAGGGATACGCTGATGATTTAAAAATGCTGAAAAATTTTGGTACCCTAAATGTTTATTAATCAACAGACGTAAACGATGCTGCGGCATGCCTAGTGCTTCTGCTAACACATCAATAGTCAAATCAGACCGAGTATAAAATTGTTGTGTCATCAACCTTTTCATTTTTTCTAAATCAGATGTGAAAATAGCTGGGATAGAAGTATTGACCGCTTCCTGTGAGGTAGAGCTTGGCAAACCGTCGTTTGGCTGTTCTACATTAGATTGAGTCTTTACTGAATGAATTAAAGCTAAAAAAATCAGCCAAAAAATTGTGCTGGCGTTAATCACACTAAACAAAGAACTAGTGCGTAACGAATTATCAAAAAGTTCAAGTAATGTTAAAAACAAGCTGTAAACACTGATAAAAGTAGCGACTGCTATTCTCAATTTGCGGCGCTGTTGCACCAAGTCATCTTGAAAATCATGAACAGCCATAAATGCAATATGACAATAAAAAATAATACCTAAGATATGGTTAGCTTGATGAAAATCGCCTCTACCTTGAAGTACACCAAAAAAATATAAGAACCATAGTAACGAAAAAAATATAGCCGCTTTGATTAGCCAAGAAATATCTTTAAGACGGACTTTGGGTTTTATTAGAGCAAAAACATATAGCCATAAACAATAAGGTAATAATTCTGTCAGTAGTAAAAACAGCCCCCGAAAGTCACCATATATAGCGTTATCTAGCGGCGCTGTCAGTAACAAATAACCTGCCAAGCACCCTAGCAAACATCGGGATATCCATAGATGCAGCAAGACACTTTTTTCGAGCCAAACTAGGCTAACAAAAAGTAAGGCACCAACTGCAGCAAAACGGAAAAATAAATCAATGAGTTCAATCTGAGTCAAAGTAAAACTCATTATTTAAAGCCGCGTTTTTCCTTGATCATTTCATAAGCTGACTGAATATCTTGAGTTTTATTTTTTGCCAATTCCAGCGCTTGTTTAGGCAAACCTTTTGACACTAGTTTGTCTGGATGGTGTTCACTCATTAACTTGCGATAAGCTTTTTTGATACTTTTATCATCATCAGACGTCTTAGCACCGAGAATTTTATAAGCATCATCCAAGGACTGCTGAGGTGAATACTTTTGTCCATTGGTGTTTTGTTTGCCTCCACCTTGTCTGAAGCGCATTTCTGCTTCAAACACTGACAATAAATAAAGCAGATCTTGCTGACTGAATCCTAGATATCGAGACACTGTTTCTAAAATAGTTTGTTCAGATCTATCCAGTTTGCCATCAACATAAGCCGCTTGAATTAGAATTTCTAAATACACCTGCAAAATGTCACGGCGACCGTGGCAAGACTCTTTAAATTCTTGGACTGTCTGTTTTAAAGCGAAGTCTTCAGCTTTGCCATCCCTAAAAGCTTGTTGGGCTTCTTTACGCGTCTCACCTTCAAGATTCATTTGGTCCATTAGGGTGCTGGCCATGCGTATTTCAACATCACTCACTTTGCCATCAGCTTTGGCAATATGTCCCATCACTGAAAACAGACAATGAAAAAAAACTGCTTGGGTTTTAAATTCATCTTTACTGGCAAAGAAGCGGTTGAAGCCACCCGTTTGATTAAATTTTTTGCTGTAGCCTTTATCGAACATATGCCCGACCATAAAACCTAAAACTGCGCCTGGGATACGCCCAAACATAAAACCTAAAATAGTACCTAAAATTTTACCTATCATCTGCTTCCATTAACTTTCTATTGTATTTAATTCGTTTAGTCGTTGCGGTGTACCTACGTCTGTCCACTGCCCAGTAAAATGTTGTGCACTGATTAACTGTCGATTGATCGCTGTTCGCAGCATAGGAGCCAATGGTTTCACACCAGACTGCATTTCTGCAAAAAAGTTTTTGTGATAAATAGCTACGCCGCTAAATGTTAGTTTACATCCTTCCTCGGGGTGCAATCTATGCGCTTCAAAATGGAAATCTCCGGCTGGATTATGACTGGGATTATTGACCATAACCAAGTGTGCTTCTATCCTTTCAGGTAAATAAGTGGGCAGCGTGTCAAAATTAAAATTAGTGAAAATATCGCCATTAACCACAGTAAACCATTCGTCTGCTGAACTAGGGCAAAGTAATGACAGAGCATTGTTGATCCCTCCAGCGGTTTCTAACGCCTGCGATTCGGCGGAATAAAGAATATCCAACCCAAAACGCTTACCTGTTCCTAAAACACTTTCAAGCTGTTGCCCTAACCATGCATGGTTAATAATAATTCGCTGATACCCTGAACGTTTTAGAGACTCAAGATGGTATTCAATCAAAGGTTTACCCTGAACTTGCAACAGTGGTTTAGGTACAGAGTCAGTTAAAGGCCGCATTCGCTCCCCCCTGCCCGCGGCTAAAATCATCGCAGTATTAAGCTTCATTATCATTGTCTACTACCTATGGTCTTAGCTTTTAATTTTTTCAACACATTGGGTAGTACTCGCTCACTAACAAAACTAGCGAACTCAGAATATTCAGGGAATTGATTAGCTTCAGCAACCAGGTAACGCAAAGTGTGTGGAATATCTAGCAAATAGTCAGGTTTATTATCGCGTATGCACAATCGCGCAAAAATTCCTGCAATCTTGATATGCCTTTGCATTCCTACAGAGTCGAACCACATTTTGAATTCAGCCCATGGATATTGAGTATAAAATTCAGTGTGCCAATTTTGTAACCACTGCAGCACTTTCGCTTCTGGCCAGTCTTGATAGCTATCCCTAAGTAGTGAAACCGCATCATAAGTGATAGGCCCCACTACCGCATCTTGAAAGTCAATCACTCCTATTTCATCACCTTCAAGCAGCATTAAATTACGTGAATGATAGTCGCGGTGCATACCCACCATAGGTTGTATCAAACATGAATTTTTTACTGCAACAAACACCTTGTTTAACATCGTTTTTTCTGACGCACTAAGGCTTAGTTGTAGGTATCTATCCAACAACCATTCTGTAAAAATATGTAACTCTTTGTCGATAAACACAGCATCATAAGTGGGCAGCGGTGTGTTGTTGGTGGATAGACAGCTTTGAATAAGAGGAATATTGGCTAATGCTGCAGAGTAAAGTTGCTCACAAGAGTCCGTCGTTAAAGAGTCACTAAACATGCGATGACCAAAGTCTTGCTGAAGATAAAACCCGTACTCAAGATCATAAGCATAAATCTCAGGAACTTTTATACCTTTATTCCGATAGGCGTGAGCCACAGCAATAAATTGACTAACATTTTCACTTTCTGGTGGTGCATCTACCGCAATAATCGACCGTTCACAGTGCACAAATCGATAATATCGACGAAAGCTGGCGTCTCCTGAAACTAATTCCAAAGAATCACACTCGAAGTCTGTGTTGTGACTAATCCAAGTGTGTAGTTGCTGTTTTCGAAGTTGCTTGAAAGATAACGATATTTTCAAAAGTTTCTCTTATTCGTTGAATAAATGGATTACGTTATAGAAGTAAAGAATGGCGAAATATGGCTTTTTTTGCAAGTTTACTGGTAAATCCCATTGAAACCTTTAAAATTGTATATCTTCTCGCTGTTTTAAATGCAACTTTAGGCCACTTTGTACTTGTCTAGTATACAAAATAAACAATTCATATTTATTAGCCTTATGCTGATATCAATTGGGCTGGCAGAAGCTCAAGAACTATGTTTTGTTCCCATAGCTGCGCCTAATTTTGAAAATTCGTTGTCTAGAGGACAAATTCAAGTCAAGTCTGAAAATAGCGAAATTAACCAAGATACTTTCGCGCGGTTTAAAGGCAAAGTAGAAATTGATAGCTTTAACGCCAAGATCAAAGCTGATGAAGCATTACTTAATCGCCAAACACAGACTTTAGATGCCACTGGCAATGTCAATTTTCAAGATGCAAACATCACTGTGTCTAGTCAAAAAGTGCAGCTAAATAGGGTTTCAAATGAATTGCTTATTGAAAAATCTATTTATCAACTGAACAAAGTACAAGGTCACGGTAAAGCCGAAAAAATTGGTTTAGGTGAAAAGATAGGGATTAACCTTATAGAATCTAGTTTTACTTCTTGTCCAGTCGATGCTGAAGTGTGGCGTATTCAAGCAAGTAATATAGAAATCGCACCTGGCCAATCCAGAGGTGTAATTAAACACGCACGATTTTATATCAAAGACTTACCAGTGCTGTATTTACCATATTTTTCCTTTCCTATTAATGACCAAAAGCAATCTGGTATTCTCTACCCAGATATTTCTAACAATAGTTCCACAGGTATAAGTGTCGAACAGCCTATTTACTGGAATATCGCTCCCAATTACGACTTAACTTTTAGTCCTAGATTTATGGCAGAGCGTGGATTACAACTCAAAACTGAATTTAGGTATTTAACTGAGAAACAATCTGGGCAGGCAGATATTGAATATTTACCCAATGATCAGGACTTAGGCGACAATACTGACCGCTATTTTTATCGACTAGTGCACAGTGGCCAGATTGGGGAAAATTGGCGAATTAATCTCGATATTAATGGATTAAGTGACGATAACTATATTATTGATTTAGGTTCTGATTATTTCAATCGAGCAGATACTCACTTATATAAAACGTTAGGGTTGAGTTATTTCTCACAAAATTTAGATATTAGTGCACAATTCAGAGATTTTGAAGTGCTGGGCGACCGTCCAGATAGTTATCGTGCATTACCCGAAATCAGACTCAATTATTTAACCCCAATGGGCTTGGGTGCTGAATTTGCTGTTAATTCAGAATTAGCATATTTTGAAAGCGGTGAGCTGGATAATCCGACAGCCACACGTTTTCATATAGCTCCTACGGTGCGTTATCCTTTTAAAAATCAGTGGAGTGAGTTTCTAGCAGAAGCGACTATTTTACATACTCAATACATTCAAGATAATATTCAAAGTGATATTCAGAATGACATTCAAAATAACTTCCCAAATAATATTCAAGATAGCGTGCAAGGACTAGCACTTGAAAAAGATGTAACCCGTACTCTAGGTCAGGTCAAAGTCTATGGCTCTTTGGCATTTGAGAGGCCTGTTAATTGGTTTGGCACACAGGCGACTCAAACGTTTGAACCTAAAGTGCAATATTTATATACCAGCTTCCAAGACCAAAATAACATCGGCCTGTATGATACCACTCGACTATTTAATGACTTTTCAGGGTTATTCAGGGGTCAAGAATTTACCGGCCTTGACCGTATTAACGACAATAACCAAATTACAGTGGGTGTGACATCAAGATTAATTGATAAAAATAATCTTGAACGTTTTAAACTCAGTCTAGGACAAATATTTTATTTAAAAGACAACCAAGTAATGGATGCCACTAAAGATGACGACCGCTCAGCTTTAGTGGCAGAACTTGATTGGAAAATAGGCAGCAAATGGTACGTGCACACTCAAGCACAGGTTTCTACTATCACCGATAAGATTGAACGTGGTAGTTTTTCAGTGGAATACCAAATGGCTAAGAATAAAATTTTACAGATAAACCACCGTTACGTAAGGGACCTGTCTTCAGAAGAAATCAATCAAGTAGGTATCACTACTAGCTGGCCCATTGCTAAAAATTGGCAGTGGGTTGGCCGTTGGTACCATGACTTAGAGCTCAACAGAACAGTAGAAAGTTATGCTGGTGTACAATATGAATCCTGTTGTTGGAATGTTAGCTTTGTGGCGCAGCGTAACTTAAGTAATCGCTTTGATGATAACGGGGCACAAAGTACCAATGAATTTGAATCAGGTTTTCATATCTATTTCACAACACGTAACTTATTAAGAGATGGGTTGTTTGGATATAGACGTCCTTACTTGTTGAATTAAAGAGATAAGTTGCGTGGAGCTAAACTGTCTTGCGTTCTGATGCATAAAACTAAATAGAAAAGCGTTTGAGTCTAGCCAAGCTTACGTGTTGAACTAAAAGAAAGGCGCTTAGGTTTAGGTGAGCTTACGTATTGAACTAATTTGGGGTTGAGCTAACTAATTGTTACTAACCTCCGTATACACCCCGGTGTGAAATCGAACAACACCCTCAACTAAAAAGTAAAGATAACCATGAAAGTAATAATAGTAGCCTTTTTAATTAGCTCTTTCTTATCACTTAAGACAGAGGCAGCACCTGAACTATTAGACAGCGTATCAGTGATCGTTGACCAAGATGTGGTGTTAGAAAGTCAAATAACTGAGTTGATCACAGTTGTAAAACGTAACGCTGTGCTTAATAGCCAAACTCTACCTTCTGATCGAGTTTTACGCACTCAAGCTATTGAGAAATTGATCTTGGATAATCTGCAGATGCAGATGGCAGATCGCATGGGTATCCAGATCAGCGACCCTCAGCTAGAGCAGACCATCACCAATATTGCCCAAGGTGAAAATATGGATGTGACTCAGTTTCGTGAAAAAGTAACCCAAGAGGGTGTGACATATGACACGTACCGAGAAGATGTGCGCAAAGAACTAATACTAGGCGAAGTGCGTCGTGCTAACGTTCGCCGCCGTGTGTATATCACCGAGCAAGAGGTCAACAATCTAGTCAAGCTCATTGATGAACAAGGCGATCAACAAGCTGAATATAACTTGGGACATATTTTAATCGAATTTCCACCTGAACCAACCGATTTAGAAATTGAAAAAGCTAAAACTCGAGCAAGTAAGGTTATTGAATTGCTTAACAATGGTTCTGACTTTGCGAAGATAGCCACTGCTTCATCAGGTGGTTCTCGCGCTCTAGAAGGTGGAGATATGGGCTGGATGAATATTAACTCTATGCCCACTTTGTTTGCTGAAGCTGTACAAAAGAAGTCTGAAAATGATTTAATAGGTCCTATTAGAAGTGGTGCTGGTTTTCATATTTTGAAAGTCAAAGGACTTCGTGGCATCGAGACAGTAGAAATAGCTGAAGTCAGTTCACGCCATATTTTGATCAAGCCTTCTGTTATTTTAAGTGATGACAAAGCTGAAAAAATGCTTAGAGAATTCCGGGAACAGATTTTAGCAGGCGAAGTAGATTTTGCGGTGTTAGCTAAAGAACATTCAGCCGATCCGGGCTCTGCATTAAAAGGTGGAGATTTAGGCTGGGCGGATCCAAACGTATACGTGCCTGAATTCCGAGATACCTTAAGAAAGTTAGAAATTGATGAAATCAGTGCACCAGTGCGTTCACAACACGGTTGGCATCTTATGCAGTTAATCGACAAACGTGTCGGTGATGCCACTGAAAAACGTAAAGAAGACAAAGCTTATCAGTTGTTATTTCAACGTAAATTTGCTGAAGAATCCGACGTTTGGTTGAGAGAAATACGCGCCAGTGCTTACATTGAAGTACTAGTTCAACAAGGCATATAATTGAAACCACTAAAATTAGCTATTACCCCGGGCGAGCCGGCAGGAATTGGCCCAGACTTGTTATTGAGCATTGCACAAAAACAATGGTCTGCGCAATTAGTAGCCTTTGCTGACGGCGATATGTTGATGCAACGTGCTAAACAGTTAAACTTAGCTATCACCTTAGTGCCATATGATGAAAATGTTACGCACACGTTGCCTGCAGGGCAATTATTTTTAGTCGACATCAAGACAAAGGTAGCGGTTAAAAGTGGTGAGCTAGATAGTGAAAACGGTCACTATGTTGTAGAAACATTGCGTCAAGCATGTAAAAAGAATTTAGACGGTGAATTTGATGCTGTGGTGACAGGACCTGTGCACAAAGGCATTATCAATGAAGCAGGTATTTCCTTTAGTGGTCATACCGAATTTTTTGCCCATGAGTCCAATACCAACGACGTAGTGATGATGTTAGCAACTGAAGGACTTAGAGTCGTCCTTGCCACTACTCATATTCCTTTGGCGTATGTTGCTAAAGCTATCACCTACGAACGTCTGCATAAAGTCATTCACATAGTAAATACCGATTTAATGTTGAAGTTTGGGATTAAAAAACCACATATTTTTGTTTGTGGCTTAAATCCTCATGCAGGTGAAAATGGGCATCTAGGTAAAGAAGAAATTTTGGTAATTATACCTGCACTGGATGCTTTGCGCGCAGAAGGCCTAAACATCACAGGACCTTTACCCGCTGATACTATTTTTAATCCAAAGTATCTAGAACAAGCTGACGCAGTGTTGGCTATGTATCATGATCAAGGACTGCCCGTTTTAAAATATAAAGGATTTGGGGCCTCAGTTAATATTACCTTAGGCCTTCCATTTATCCGTACATCGGTGGATCACGGCACCGCGCTAGATCTTGCAGGCTCAGGTCTTGCAGACGCAGGCAGCTTCAACCTTGCCATCGAGAAAGCCCTATCAATAGCAGCGCAAAACAATGAGTAAACAACATTTAGGTCATACAGCCAGAAAACGTTTTGGCCAGAATTTTTTACATGATAACTACATTATTGACCAAATAGTCACCGTCATCGGACCGCAAAAAGACCAGCATATGGTTGAAATTGGCCCTGGACTAGGTGCATTAACCGAACCGGTGTGTGAATTGGTTGATTCACTTACTGTGATTGAACTTGATAGAGACTTAGCTGCAAGATTAAGAACCCACCCATTTATTGCCAACAAGCTAAATATTATTGAGGCCGACGCACTAAAGTACGATTTCTCTGCGCTTCTATCACGAGACACTTCACAAGGCACTTCATCAAATGACAAGCCTTTACGTATTTTTGGTAACCTACCTTACAATATTTCAACACCTTTGATGTTTCACTTGTTTTCTTTTGCTAATAAAGTGCAAGACATGCATTTTATGTTGCAAAAAGAAGTGGTGAACCGTTTGGCAGCCAGTCCAGGTAATAAAAGTTATGGACGTCTGTCCGTTATGGCTCAATACCATTGTCAGATAATACCTGTCTTACAAGTACCACCTAGTGCATTTAGTCCACCGCCTAAAGTAGACTCAGCCGTAGTTCGGTTAGTACCCCATCAGCAAAAACCTGTATCTTTGATTAGTGAAGATACATTACATAAAGTCTGTGCCCAAGCGTTTAACCAAAGGCGTAAAACTATTCGCAATAGCTTAAAAGAGAGCCTTAGCGAACAACAGCTTATCGATATAGATATTAACCCCGAGCTACGTGCTGAAAATTTATCGTTACAGCAGTATGCAAACATTGCTAATGCGGTAGACTCTTTAGTATGGAAATCAAAGTGAATGGCAGCGGTAAATAACACATGAATCAAGTTGATATTATAGTTGAGACTCAGTATCTAAAAAACCAGATACCTGATAAGAGTAAATATGCTTTTGCATATAAAATTTCGATTCATAATAACTTTCCGCACACGGTACAACTTATTAATCGATATTGGCTTATAACAGATGGCAATGGCAAAAAAACAGAAGTACAAGGCCCTGGTGTGATAGGTGAGCAACCTCATATCAAATCTGGTGACTGTTTCTACTACACTAGCGGTGCAGTATTAGATACACCGGTAGGTACTATGCAAGGTCATTACGAGATGCAACGAGAAGATGGTGAGCGGTTTGAAGCAGCAATCAGTGTTTTTAGTTTAGCCGTTCCTAACGCACTCAATTAACACGATGTCTACGTATATCGTTGGTGATATTCAAGGCTGCTTTGATGGGCTGCAAAAACTACTAAAAAAAGTCGACTTTTCACCTGCAAACGACCGCTTAATTGCGGTCGGTGATTTAGTTGGCCGTGGCACCCAAGCCCTTGAAACACTCAACTACCTGCACACCTTAGAAGACAGTTTTGATACCGTTTTAGGTAATCATGATTTACACCTAATGGCTATTTATGCAGGTATTCGTAAAGCTAAACCTAGTGATAATCTAGATACCCTACTTGCTAGCTCAAGCATAAAAAAGCATGTTAATTGGCTCAGAGGTAAACCACTAGCACTGATGGCTGATCCAGATACTTTAGTCACTCATGCGGGCTTGTTTCCTGAATGGTCAGTTAAAAAAGCGCTTAAATTCAGTCTTGAAGTCAGTGCACAGCTTCAAGGTAAAGATTGGAAAAAATTCCTAGCTAATATGTACGGGAATCAACCTGTAGCTTGGCACAAAACGCTACTGGGGCCACAAAGATTACGTTTTATTGTTAATGCCATGACGCGGATGCGCTTTATCGAAAATAAGGTAAATCTGGATTTTAACTGTAAGGTTTCACCAGACTTAGCACCTCAAGAGCTAACGCCTTGGTTTAAAGTTCGGAATGAAAAACTTAAATCAAACGAAAAGATTGTTTTTGGTCATTGGGCTGCGTTGAATGGAAACACTGCCCTACAGCAATTTTGTGGTTTAGATACGGGTTATGTTTGGGGTCAAACTATGACGATGCTGAACTTATCAACTAATGAGATTTATGCAGTAAATTATCAAGATTAATCAATCTCAGTCGATAATTAAAATAAGAAAAAATTCAAGCACTATAAATCACTACTAAGTCATCACCGAGCCACCACTGAGTCAGTTATTACTAGGTCACCACTGAGTCAGCTAAAAACTTAAAAAATGACTTAAAAAATGACACTCAATGGCTAGATGAGCGAGTGGGTGAAAGAGTTACTTAGTTGTAGTCACAAAGCATGATTGGCTGGTTGGATTAGTCGGTCTATAAAAAGCGTATAAAGTCAGTATTGAAACTGCCAACTTGATTTAGGGCCATTCTATGAAAATTACAGTAGCTACGCGTGTCGTAGGTGGGTTTACGATTATTACAATACTACTCATTGTACTAGGGGTAGTAGCAGTATACTTTTTATCCAGTATAGATAGTGCAACTGAGGAAGTTAATACGTTGGCCCTTCCTACCGTAAGTGGTAGTAGCCAATTGAAAGTATCGTTTTTAAATATGGGGCGTCTTACTACTGAGGCTTATTACGAATCCACTTTGAACGGATTAAGAGACAAAAAAACCGCGTTTCAAAATAGCCAAAATAATTTTGATAGTGAATTGCGCATTCTTACTGGAGTGATCAGTAAAGAACGAGACTTACGCGCGTCTTTAATCGAAACAGAAAACATTTATCGACAATATATAGAAAATATAAATACCTTACTTGATAGTAAAAAAGCTGACTTAGAATTTGGCAATAGAGTGTCAGATGTATTAGATGATATCGAGGATAACGCAGACGATAGCTCAACTTTGATTGTGGATTTCGCTGATTTAGAGAAAGTGCAAGATAACAGCCAGCTTTCTGAAGTAGTAAAAATTGCTAATGCCTTAGAATCTAATCTTACCTCGTTGCTCACAGTGGGTGCAGAATATGTTAAGACTCAGACCTTAGTTAGAGCCGATACTATAGGTAATGAAGTCAGGTTAGTTGTTAATCAAATCAAAGAAAAAACGCAGCAAATTAAGAGCATTGCCGAAGATAGAGACGACAGTGGCACGTTACGCGAACTGTACCAGTTGATTGCAGATGTGACTGACTCTATTTCTTCACCCAACGGCTTGATCCAATCACAAATAAAGCGTTTAAACAGTCGTAAGCAGGCTGATTTAGCATATATAGCCTCAGAAAAGAATATTGTCAGCGCGGTTCAGCAGCTTGATGAGTTATTGATGCTAGCTGACTCCAAGGCAAAATATGCCAAGAAAGATGTCACAGACTCGGTAGCAACCAGTAAAACGGTGATGATGGCTATCGGCTTAGTATCAGTGCTCATCGCTGCAATTATTGCCTACGGAACTGTGTTAGCCATAATCAGACCACTAAAAAAAGTGAATGAAATGCTGTATGTGGTTTCAACTGGAGATCTCACTCGTAGGTTAGATGACTCTGCGCAGGACGAATTTGGTGACTTAGCTAAGAACTGCAATAATTTAATTGATAGTTTAAAAGCACTGATCACTGGAATTAGTTCGCGAGCAGCACAATTAGCAGCTGCAGCTGAACAAACATCTGCAGTTACGGCGCAAACTACACAGTCTATTCAAAATCAGAAATCGCAAGTGGCGCAAGTGGCCGCAGCAACCACTGAAATGCACAGCACGTCGCAGTTGGTGACTAAGAGCGCTGAAGATACTTTGAATCAAATCAAGCATGCTGACTCTGAAGCTGAAAAAGTGAAGGTTATCTCTGAAGAGAATAAACGCACTATATTAGTACTCGCCAGAGACGTAGAAGAAGCGGCACAAGTGATTAATAAATTACATCAAGACAGTGCTAGCATTGGCGGTATCTTAGATGTCATCAGAGGTGTTGCAGATCAAACCAATCTTCTCGCATTAAACGCAGCCATCGAAGCTGCTAGAGCAGGTGAACAAGGTCGCGGCTTCGCAGTTGTCGCTGACGAAGTCAGAACACTGGCCAGTCGTACGCAAAAATCAACACAAGAAATCAACTCGATGATTGAAGTGTTACAAGCCGGTGCAGAAAAAGCTGTTAATGTAATGAATCAGGGCAAAGAACAGACAACACTATGTGTAGAGCAAACTGAGAAAGCGACAGTAGCCTTAGAATCTATTACTGATGCCGTGCATAAAGCTTATGATGTTAGCAGCCAGATAGCACAATCTGCTCGTGAGCAAAATATCGTGTCACTAGAAATTAGTGAAAAGCTTGAAAACATTGTCAATATCGCTGAGGAAACGACAATCGGCGCGGATCAGACATCTCAATCTAGCCATGAAGTTGCTAGACTTGCAGAGGAATTACAAAGCTCGGTACAACAGTTTAGGGTAAGTTAAACGTAAGCTTGGGTTTAGGGCTTAGAGCTTAGAGCTTTTGAAAAAACACTTGATAAACCGGCGAAAGCCGGTTTTTTATTGGTATTTCTGAAGGTTAGATTGCAGTCAAAAACATGCACTGTACTGGCTGACATCCCTTGTGGTTGTTAACTACCACTTTCTAGCGAAGTGCGGAGGGTAGTGAAAGTACGCGGAAAGCGCGGAAGGTATGGAAAGCGTGGAAAGTATGGAAAGC
>Ga0222645_100971_pt1 | contig 13857 bp, 13 predicted proteins | sample AntAcemetagen292_FD_179881 | JGI IMG/M metagenome (GOLD analysis project Ga0222645, IMG submission 179881) | Saline water microbial communities from Ace Lake, Antarctica - #292 | ecosystem: Environmental > Aquatic > Non-marine Saline and Alkaline > Saline | place: Antarctica: Ace Lake | collected...
AACAACGCCTAGGAGCCCGCCAAGGTCTTGAGCGCCTTGGTGCGTTTTTGCCGCTCGCGTTCCGCTTTGAGTGCGTCAGTGGCTCTTTTCTTGGTGGCGCTCAGCACGCTGATTTTGGCTTGATCAGGTGTTGGTGGCTTGATGATTTCGGTGATTCGCATCAAGTATTTAGCTTGGTGTGTCATCACCCCTAAGCAGCGACTGGCCATGGCTGCGTAACTGTTCTACTTCTGAAGACGGTGGGAAATGGGGGGATTACCGTTCCAACTAGAGTAAGCGCTCAAAGCTCTTTCAACGCTTTTTGAATAGCGGGCGTTATGCGAGCACTGGTACCGTTATACGTCGCGTTAAAGGTATATCTTTTGAAGTAGATTTAACAGGGTCTTGCGCTCGGAAGGCCTGAGTTTGGCGGTTTTTTCCAACTCCAGCTCAGAAGCGGTTTGCTCGGCCTGTCGCATCAGAGCCCTGCCTTTTGGCGTGGCGTGCAGCCCCACCGCTCGGCCATCATGAGGGTGGGGTTGGCGCTTAATTAGATCGCGAGATTCTAGCGACTGTATCAGCCCCACCAAGTTTGGTGGCAGCAAGTTCAGCGTGGCGCACAGCTGACGTGAGGTCACGCCTGGGTTGTGCGCAATGATGGACATCACCGAAAAGTCCACAGGCTTGAGGCCGTAAGGGGCCAGGCGTTCCAAAAAAAGTTCGATGATGCTCAGCGCCGCGCGTCTGGCGTTGTAGCCCATAAGTGATTGCAAGTACTCAGTATTGACTTGCTCAACCGCCTGCGCAGTGCCGGGGTTTGCGTCGTTTGACGTAGCTTTAGATGCAGCCCGTCGCGAGCCTTTGACGTTAGAGGGCGGGGCGTCTTGCGGCATGGTCCATAGGATTATGCCGCATCCATACACTGCTGCTCCATGATGGACACGCGCATCTGAAACTCGGGCAATACCCAGTTGCGCAGGGCTTGGACCGGAGCTGTCCAGCGCGCTTGCGCTTGGTCGGTGGTGTCGTCTACGCCGGCTTGTATACGCAACCAAGCCCAGTCCAGCAAAACCAGTGCGACCGCGCGCAAATAGTCGTCGGCGACGCGATAGGCCAAGGCCGGGTCTTGGGCTGCGGCCTTGACGATTTGCGCCGTTACATTGCGCAGCGTTTGTATGCGTTGCTGAGCCGCTTGCTTGGTTTTAGCCGTCTGTGGCAGGTCGGCGCAAATTGTGTCCAACAAGGTGTTCAAACTTTGAGCGCCATCGGCCATCACTTTGCGCACCAACAAGTCTATCGCTTGGATCTCGTTAGTGCCCTCATAAATCATGGCGACTCGAGCATCTCGCACGATTTGCTCTATGCCCCACTCGCGCACATAGCCGTGGCCACCCAGCACCTGCAGACAGTCGCTACCGCCGTGAAAGGCTTGGCTGGTGAACTCAGACTTCATAACGGGTGTGACCAAGGCGCACCAATGTTTGGCCTTGGCTTGAGTGTCGGCACTCGGGCTGTGTTTAATTAGGTCGAGCTCTAGTGCGGTGCGGTAAGCCAGCACGCGACCGCCATCTACCCACGCCCGCTGGGTGTCCAAAATGCGGCGCATGGCGGGGTGCTTAGCAATCAAATCTGCTTCACCAGTCTTCTTGGCTGTACCCGGCGCGCGCATTTGGCGGCGCTACTGCGCGTAGGCGTGTGCTTTTTGCCAAGCGGCATCCAGCAGACCAATGCCTGCAAGGCCACATGCAAGCGTGCCGCGTTCATCATCACAAACATCGCACCCAAGCCTTTGCCGGGCTCACCCACAATATCGCTGACCGCTTGGTCAAAACGTATCACGCAAGTCGGGCTCCCGTGCAGTCCCATTTTTTCTTCGATTCGGTCGCAGTGCACGCGGCTGCGTGAGCCGTCCGGGTAGAACTTGGGCACGAGGAATAGTGACAGGCCTTTAGGCCCTGGTGGTGCATCTGGCAATCGTGCCAACACGAGGTGAACGATGTTCTCGCTCAGATCGTGGTCGCCGCCAGAGATGAAAATTTTGGTGCCGCTGAGGGCATATTGCCCATTGGGAAGGGAAGTGGCCTTGGTGCTGGCCAAGCCAAGATCAGAGCCGGCATGCTGCTCGGTTAGGCACATGGTGGCCAGCCATTCGCCGGTGGCCACTTTTTTTAGGTATTGCGCTTTGAGCGCGTCGCTGGCGTGGTGTTTCATGCAATCGTAAGCGCCGTGCAGTAAACCGGGTGCCATGGTCCACCCGTGATTGGCTGCAGAAAGCATTTCATACAACATGGCTTCCAGCACTGTGGGCAGGCCTTGGCCGCCGTCTTCGGTACTGGCGGACAAAGCGGGCCAGCCCGACTGCCAGAACGACTGGTAGGCCTCTTTAAAGCCCGGAGGCATGGTGACGGTCCCAGCCTGCAACTGCGCACCGATTTCGTCGCCGGCGCGGCTCAGTGGTGCAATCACCTCGCCAACAAACTTGCCCGCTTCACCTATCACCTGCTGCATCAATTCAGCGTCCACGTCGGCAAAGGCGGGTAGGGTTTTCAATTGGGCCGGGGCATTCAGAACACGAGACAACAGAAACTGCATGTCTTCTGTGTTGGGTTGGTAAGCGATCATGAGTTGTCTTTGATGGGATTACTTCTTGGCTGTGCCTAGGTAGGTGTCTATCACCCGAGGGTCTTCGGCTAGGTCAGAGGCCTTGCCGTGTAGACCTATTTCGCCCATCTCCAGCACATAGGCTTCGTCAGCAACGGCCAAAGCGGCGCGGGCATTTTGCTCCACCAACACAATGGTTACGCCGGTTTTACGCAGAGTTTCAATGATGCCAAAAATTTCTTTAACAATTAGCGGTGCCAAGCCTAGGCTTGGCTCGTCCAACATCAATAGCGACGGTCGCGACATGAGTGAGCGGCCCACGGCTAGCATCTGGCGTTCACCGCCGGACAGAGTGCCGGCCTCTTGCAGCCGTCGTTCCTGCAGGCGCGGGAATAAGTCAAATACGTCATCAATGCGACTGCGCCACTGCGCATTGCCCAGACGCATTTGACGGTAACCACCTAGCACCAAGTTGTCTTCGACGGTCATAGTGCCAAAGAGCTCACGTTTTTCGGGCACCAGCGAGATGCCCTGCATGACGCGCTCTTCGAGGGTCAACTCTGCTATCGATTGGCCGTTGAATTCAATCTGGCCTTTGGCCGGCAAGATGCCCATGAGGCTGTTCAACAAGGTGGACTTTCCCGCCCCGTTCGGACCGATTACGGTGATCACGCTGCCCTTGGCCGCCGCTAGTTCTAAGCCGTGTAGTACTTCGGCGTTGCCGTAGCTGGCCCTCAGGTCGGTGATGTTGAGGAAAGGTGATGTCATGTCAGTGTTCCGTACCCAGATAAGCTGCGCGCACAGCCGGATTGGCTTGCACTTCGGCAGGGGTGCCTTGAGTCAGTAAGGTTCCAAACTCCATCACAACCAGCTTGTCGCAAACGTCCATGACCAATGCCATGTCGTGTTCGACAAGCAAAATGCTCATGCCTTCACCTTGCAGTTGACGCAAAACTTGTGCTAAGCCTTGCTTCTCTTGATGTCGCAAACCTGCAGCTGGCTCGTCCAACAACAGTAGGGCCGGGTCGCAGCAAAGCGCGCGAGCAATCTCCATCAGCCGCTGTGGCCCCATAGCCAAGTTGCCAGCGAGCTCGTGTAGGTAGGCCCCCATGCCAATGCGTTCTAGCTGCCGCTGGGCCTCTTTCATTGTGCGTTGCTCTTCTGCGCGATTGGTACGCATCATGGAGGAGGCAACGCCGCTACTGCCTCGGATGTAAGCACCAAGCGCCACGTTTTCGAGCACGGTCATGTCCGGAATCATCTTGACGTGCTGGAATGTGCGTGCCATGCCCTGGCGTGATATGTCGCGAGCAGGCAGGGCGCTGATATCTTGGCCACAGAACAAGACCTGACCATTGGTTTTAGACAACACGCCCGTAATCAAGTTGAACGTGGTGGACTTGCCCGCCCCGTTGGGCCCGATCAAGCCGACAATTTGGCCTGCGTGGATGTTGAAGCTGATGTCGTTGACGGCGGTCAGGCCACCAAATTGTTTCCGAATTCCGTCTACTTGCAGCACGCACTCACCCTCAGCCGGTTTGTCGCGTGTGGGTAGGTCCACTGCGTCTTTCCAGTCCATCTTGCGGGGTGACGGGGGTAGTTGACGCGAAACCATAGACCACAAACCATCCGGCATGTATTTGAGGACCATGACCATGACCACGCCGAACACAATTACCTCGTAGCTGCCACTGGTGCCAATTAGGGCTGGTAGGGCGACTTGCAAGTAGTCGCCCAGTAGCTTGATCAGTCCCGCACCAACAATGGCCCCCCAGACATGACCGGCGCCGCCCACCACGACCATGAACAGGTATTCGATGCCCATTTTTAGCCCAAAGGCAGACGGATTAACGGTGCGTTGAAAGTGCGCCAACAGCCAGCCTGCAACTGAGGCGAATAAGGCCGCAATCACGAAAATGATGACCTTGTAGCGAAACGTACTGATACCCATAGCCTCAGCCATTTGAGAGCCGCCTTTGAGCGAGCGGATGGCACGCCCGGGGCGCGAGTCAAGTAAATTAAGTAGCACGATGGCGCCGGTGAGCAGCATCGCCCAAGTGAGCACAAAAAACAGTCTGCCTTGCCCGATGTTAACGCTCCCCACAGAGAGACTTTGTAGGCCTAGTAGGCCATCGTATTTGCCTAAAGCGTCGAGGTTGCCCATCAGGTAATACAGTGCAAGGCCCCAGGCAATGGTGGCCAGTGGCAAATAATGACCAGACATGCGCAGCGTGATCAGACCCACTACTAAGGCACAGCTTGCCGTGAGTCCCATGCCCACAAACAAGGTCAGCCAGGGCGACATGCCAGTATTGAGCGTGAGCCACGCTGTGGTGTAGGCGCCTATACCGACGAAGGCGGCTTGGCCAAATGAAGTGAGTCCCCCCACGCCTGTCAATAAAACCAGACCCAGACAAACCATGGCATAAAGACCAATGTAGTTGAGCTGGGTGATCCAGAAGTCAGGCAACGGCAACACTGCCACTAGTGGAACCGCTGCCGCTAATAACAGCAAAGCCATGTTTTGTCTTTTCAGCATAATCAGTGCTCCTCGTCACTGTGTCCGCCACGAAGTGAGCGCATCAGCAACACCGGCAAGACAAGGGTAAACACAATCACTTCTTTGAAGGCGCTGGCCCAGAAGGCACCAAAGGCCTCAACAATGCCCACAAATAGTGCGCCTATGAGAGCCCCCGGGTAACTGGCCAGACCGGCGATTACTGCGGCTACAAAACCCTTTAGACCGATTAGAAAGCCAGAGTCGTAAAACACGGTGGTGGTCGGCCCGATCAGAAGACCAGATAGAGCGCCAATCAGCGCGGCCATTAGGAAAGTCAACTGACCAGCGGTGTGGCTTGAAATACCCATTAGGCGAGCACCAGTGCGGTTGACTGCCGTGGCACGCAACGCTTTTCCGTTCAGAGATTTTTCAAAAAACAACCACAAAAGTGTGATCAGCGCCAACGAAACGCCTAAGATGATGACGGTCTGGCCCGTTAATGCAACGGGGCCAATGATGAAACGTTCATCCCAAAAGGAGGGGTTGCGAAAGCCCTCTGCACCAAAGAAGAGCAAGCCCAAGCCGGTCAAGGCAAAGTGCACGCCAACTGAAACGATGAGCAGCACCAAGGGACTGGCGGCTTCGAGTGACTGGTAGGCCACGCGGTAAACCAAAGGGCCAAACGCAGTGACTATGGCGACACTTAGCAAAGCCTGCACCCACAGCGGCAACATTTGTGGCGCAGCCCAAATAGATACAGCTGAAACCAGTCCAGGCAATACCAGCGTTTGAAGCGCTGAACGCACGGCGCTGAGGAATTTGCCATGGTGACGCCAGCGCTCGACCAACTCCATCGCAGAGGCCACGCCGGCCAAGATCAGCAGCAACCACACAGTGCCGGGAACCTTGCCCATTTGAAGCATGGCCATGGTGAGCGCACCGTAGGCCACAAACTCACCCTGCGGTATAAAGATCACGCGAGTGACGGCGAAAACCATAACAGTTGCAAGCCCTAGCAGGGCATAAATGGCACCGTTGGTCACGCCGTCTAGCAGCAAAATGCTGGCAATGGAAAAGTCCATAACAAACCTTGGGTAAAACGAATGGTGCCCGCTGTGACTAGGAATACATCCTTGTGTGGTCGGTACGTTCGCAGGGGCGGACACCCATAAAAGAAAGCCCCTGCGAACGTGGCAAGGTCTTATTCGACCTTGAACTTGCCGCCTACCACTTTCGTCATTACGCCTGTTTCCAAGGTGTAACCCCAGTGGTCAGTAGGCGTCCAGTTCATCACGCCATGAGAAAACACGGTCCGGCCCATGTTTTCGAGGCTATCGCGTATTGCTGCACGGAATTCGGCAGTGCCAGGGGCTGCTTTTTTCAGCGCCATTGGAATGGCCTTTTCAGTGGCGATCTCAAAGTCGTACGCGTGGCCCGCAAACTGGTTGCGCGAGTTAGCACCAAAGGCCTGTTCAAATTTTTGAACAAAGTCCATTGCCAGCTTTTTCGATGGGTGGCTATCAGGCAGTTGGTCGCCAAGCAGTGCGGGGCCCGAAACCACAAATGTGCCTTCGGCCGCTTTGCCGCCCAAGCGCATCAAGTCGGGCGTGGCAGCCGCGTGGGTTTGGTAAATCTTGCCCTTGAAGCCACGATCAACCAGCGCCAGTTGAGGCATGGCAGCGCCAGAGCCAGAGGCTACGACCAAAATGGCATCGGGGTTTGCGCTGGTCAGTTTCAGGGCCTGCGGTGTCACACTCGTGTCGGCACGAGCAAAGCGTTCAGTACCCACCAGTTTGATGCCCGCTTTGTCTAGCAACGGCCCCATAGCTTCCAGCCACTGCTGGCCGTAGGCATCGGTGTAGCCCAGAAACCCAAGCGTTTTGACGCCTTGCGCCTTCATGTGCTCGACTACTGCGTGACCCATTACCGTGTTGGATTGGGGTAGGCGAAACAGCCACTTGTCTTTGCCCGGTGGCACACCCACAGGCGAGCCGGCAATCTGCACGGTTCCGGCTTCAGATGCAATGTCGGTCATGGCAGCTGCAACAGAAGTAATGCAAGAGCCAAAAATCAAATCGACTTTATCTTCGGTGACAAAGCGACGGGCATTGGCTGCGCCTTTGCCTGGGTCGGTGGCGTCGTCCAGGATAATGAGTTCGACTTTTTCACCGCCCAAAGTTTTTGGAAATAGCTGTAGCTGCTTTTGCATGGGAATGCCCAAGCCGGAGCCAGGGCCCGTCAGCGACAGGCTCACGCCAATCTTGATGTCTGCCAACGCAGAGGCGCTGGACACAGCTGTGATGGCTAAAGCTACTAAAGTTTTTTTGAGTTTCATGGTTTGTCTCCTAGGAGGGTGGTTGGAAAACGGGTTGAAGAAATCAATTAAATTTATGGTGTTGCTTGAAGTTATCTGGTGGCAGAGGATTCAGCCGCTTTGTCTGCCGAGCCTTCAAGTCCGGCTAGCAGAGCTTTGCTGTTGCCCGGTATCACCATTTGGAACTGGTTGTCTACAAACGTGTAGTCGTAGTAGCCCATACGTGCCAGCGGTTTAATCTTGAGTACATCGATCAGGCCTTTGGCGTCGATGACTTGGTCGTCGATGTGGACGGCCACAACGCGACCAAACACCACGTCGGCTGTGCCCATGGGTGGCTTGCCCGGAAACCGCAGGCTATTTAGGTAGACGCACTCGAACTGGATGGGCGAACCCTTGACGCGCATGGGCTTGACCAAACGACTAGGGAGCTTTTTAATGCCTGCATGCTCAAATTCGTCTACGCCATGAGGCAGCTCTTCAGCAGAAATATTGACCGCATCGCGTAGTTCGTACGTCGCCATGTTCCAGACGAATTCTCCGGTTTGTTCGGCGTTGCGCACCGAGTCCTTGCGCTCTCCCGCTGTTGTTTGGTTGGCACTGAACATGACGATAGGTGGATCGAATGTCACGTTCTGGAACTGGCTGTAGGGCGCAAGGTTGTGGCGGCCCTGTGCGTCGACTGTTGATATCCAGCCAATGGGTCTTGGAATCACGCATGACTTAAACGGGTCATGTGAAAGACCATGCGGAGTGGTACCTGGTTCGTAATACATTGAAAATCCTTTTTTTAGCTACACAAGGCCTTGATGTCTTCAGGCACTGGGATGGCTTTGATGCGGTCTGGGTCTTCTGGGTGTTTGATGCAAAAGGCACGCACTTCGGTGCCTTCGCATAAAACGGTGTCGCCATGCATCACAACATGCTTGTGTACAAAGACTTTGTCGCGCCACTCCTGCACGCTGGTGTGCACTTCCAGTGTTTCACCGTAGGTGGCGGGGCGAGTGAACTTGGTGTTGATCTCCAGCAGCGGAGTGCCTATGATGCCGCGCGTTTTGACCAGTTCTCGCCAAGGTGGAACACCACACTTCATGAAGAAGTTGAGCGACGAGGCGTCCATCCACTTCGAGAAGTTGGGGAAGAACACTATGCCTGCAGGGTCGCAGTCACCAAACATCACTTGTACTTCGAAAACAACGGTTTTGCTCATAAGTGCTCTTTCAGCGAGGCGCCATACGTAAGGCACCATCGAGGCGAATGACTTCGCCGTTCAAGTGGTCGTTGTGCACGATATGACAGGCGAGCTCGGCAAACTCGCTGGGTTTGCCCAGTCGAGCGGGGAAGGGGATGCTGGCCGCCAAAGACTGTTGCACTGGCTCTGGTAGTGTTTGCATCAGTGGCGTGTTGAACAGGCCGGGGGCGATGGTGCACACGCGGATGCCGTGCTGCGCCAAGTCGCGTGCCATGGGCAACGTCATACCAACCACACCAGCTTTAGAGGCGCTGTAGGCCTGTTGGCCCACCTGGCCGTCGAAGGCTGCGACCGAAGCGGTGAACACCATCACGCCACGAGCACCGTCCTCTAAAGGGGCTAGCTGGGCGCAGGCTTCGGCAAACAAACGAGCGGCGTTGTAGGTGCCAAGCAGGTTGACATTGATGACCTTGGCAAACTCCTCCAGGGGTGCCGCCTTGCCGTCTTTGCCAACCACACGTTTGGCGGTGCCTATGCCGGCGATCTGCATCAGGATACGGGCAGGGCCGTGTGCTGCAGCGGCCGCCTCTATGGCCTGAGCCATACCGTGCGCATCACTCACATTACATTGCACGGCCACGCCGCCAATGTCTTTGGCCACGCGCTGCGCGTTGTCAAGGTTTAGGTCTAGCACCGCGACCTTGGCGCCCAGACGGGCTAGTTCACGCGCTGTGGCCTCGCCCAGCCCAGAGCCGCCACCCGTGACCAGAGCTGCTTGTCCTTGGATATTCATATCATTACCTTCTTAGTTGGCGTTGGGGTTTTCGATTAGCAGCGCAATTCCTTGTCCACCGCCCACACATGCGCTTGAAATGCCATAACGCAGACCAGAGCGCTGCAGTTCGCGCGCCAGAGTAATGGTCAGGCGAACCCCTGTAGCGGCCAGCGGGTGGCCTAGGGCAATAGCCCCGCCGTTGACGTTGAGCTTGGACAAATCTAGCCCTAGCTCGCGGCCCACAGCCAAGGTTTGCGCTCCTTGGGCTTCGTTGATTTCAAAGCGAGCGATGTCTGAAAGCTTGAGGCCTGTGCGCTCAAGCAGTAGGCGAATGGCGGGTGCTGGGCCTATGCCCATGATCTCTGGCGGCACGCCAACGGCGGCTGCAGCCACCACACGGGCCATAGGTTGTTTACCTTGTGTTTTGGCGTAGGCCCCCGAAGTCACCACACACGCCGCTGCCGCATCGACCAAGGCCGAGCTGTTGCCCCCGGTTTGCACGCCGCCCTCGTACACGGGCCTTAGCTTGCCCAGCACCTCGACGGGCGAGATGCGAGGGTGCGTGTCTGCGTTGACTTCTGCCACCTTGCCTTGCAGTTTGATGCCTCGCGGGACGTAGCCTTCGAGCTCGAACTTTTCGGTGATCACGGGGACGATTTCGCCCGCGTGAAAACCTGATGCCTGAGCGGCCACGGCTTTGGAAAAGGAGTCGGCGGCGAACTGATCCACCTCTTCGCGGGTGATGTTGTACTGTTTGGCTAGGTTCTCGGCAGTCTGGATCATGTTGATGCCCGCGGCGGGGTCTTTTAGGGCTTCCCACATAAAGTCCTTGAAGCCGACGGGCGCGCCGAGTTTGAAGCCGGTACGGTGGTCAAACGCGGCTATTGGGTTGCGTGTCATGCTTTCGGTGCCGACCACCAACGCGGCCTCACACACGCCCGCCTCGATCTGCTCGCCAGCCTGGCGAAACAGCTCAAAGCCAGTGCCACAAATGCGCTGCACCATGATGGCAGGTACCTCTTGCGGCACCCCTGCGTACAGGCCAATGTGGCGAGGCAGCACAAACTGATCGAAGTCGCCAGGCGCCATGTTGCCTGTGATCACTGAGCCGATTTCGGTGGCGGCGATACCAGCCCGCTTCAGCGCCTCGCGGGCGGCCTTTATGCCTAGGTCGGTGGGAGAGATGTGGCCCAAGGTGCCGCAGTAATCGACCATTGGTGTTCGCACGCCTTCGTGCATCCAAACATCAGTAAACGCGTTAAAGAATCCCTTAAATTTCATTTTTTCCCTCACTTCTGTTAACAATTTATTTCTGACCGCAATTGCGTTGGTGTTGACGTACAAATGCCAGGGGCGCCTGTGACCGAGTTTGTGTCGTGTTCTGATTTCATTTTGGTTTGATGATGTGGCTCAAGCTATCTGCATGCAGCGCCGCAACGGTATCCGCGCGATGTGCGAGCACCGAACGCTGGTTGATCGATCCTTTGTCGGTGATCTCACCTTTGTCTATGGTGGGCGGCTCACTCAGCAGGCACAAACGGGCGATGCGGCTGGCGCTGCCGGTTGCGGTTGCTGCTAAGGCGTCTACGATTGCCTGGAACTTGGCCTGTACCGGAGCCGAGGCCAGCACATCGGCGAGGGGCGCATCAAAAGGTAGGCCGCTCAAAGGGCGAACGGCAGCACTTGCAAAGACCATCGCGCCCACCTCCTTGAGGTTGATGCCAGTGAGTACAACTTCCTGGATGTAGGGCGCACCCGTGTTGATGATGTGGGCGCGCAGCGGCCCCACGCTCACGAAGGTGCCAGTGGCGAGCTTAAAGTCTTCAGCAATGCGTCCATCAAATTTCAGGCCTAGGTGAACATTGGTTTCGTCTATCCATTTGACTGCATCGCCAGTCTTAAAAAAGCCCTCATCGTCAAAAGCTTCGTCGGTTTCCCGAGGCGCACGCCAATAACCCGGCGTGATGTTCGCACCCCGGTAGCGAACCTCGGTTTTGCCTTCAGTGTCCACTAGCTTGAGCTCCAAGCCGGGAGTGGGTACGCCAAGGTCTCCTGCTTGCACAAACGGATTGGTTACGAATATGCCGAACGGGCCAGATTCTGTCATGCCTAAGCCAGTACCCATGACGATACGTTCGCCAACTTCGCGCTCCTGTGACTCATACAAACTGTCCCAAATGGGCTGGGCCAAGGCGGCGCCGGCGTAAAAGAACATCTGCACACGTGAGAGCAGCGTTTTACGCAATTGGTCATCGGTTTTCATGGCGTGGGCGATGGCCTCAAAACCGGTGGGCACGTTGAAGTAAACCGTGGGTGCGATCTCGCGCAAGTTGCGCAAGGTCTCGCTCATCAGCGCGGGAATGGGTTTGCCGTCGTCTATGTACAGCGTGCCGCCGTGGAATACCGTCATACCAAAGTTGTGGTTGCCACCAAAGGTGTGGTTCCAAGGCAGCCAGTCAATTAAGACCAACTCGCTTTCGGTCAATACCGGCATGGACTGCGCCATCTGCTGCTGGTTGGCGCACCACAACCGGTTGGTGTTGATAACTGCTTTGGGCAACTTGGTAGAGCCGCTGGTGAACAAAAATTTGGCGATGGTGTCGGGACCGGTGGCAGTCATGGCGGCGTCCACACCTTGGGTAGCAGGCGTTGCACACAGGCTGTCGAAAGTCGTGACGGTGCGCCCAGATACGCCGCCCTCGACCATGACCACCTCTAGGTCTTGGGCCACAGTTGCCGTAATGGCTTTTGCATAGCGTGCGTCTGATGCGAACACCAAGCCAGGGGTAACCGTGCGCAGCACATGCTTGAGCTTGTCGTAGTCAGTGCTGACCAGAGAGTAGGGCGGCGAGACTGGCACAAAGGGAACGCCTGAAATCAGACAACCTAGGCTAAGTAACGCATGCTCCAAGCTGTTTTCGCTGAGGATCACTACAGGGCGATCAGCGCTCAGACCTCGGTCTAGCAAACCTTGTGCAATGCTGCGCGCTGTTTGCCAAGCCTGCCCGTAGGTGATGTGTCGCCAGTCGCCGAAGGTGCCATCGCCTTTTTTGACACGCCGTGCGATGAAAGTTTGATCTGGCTTGACCTGGGCCCAATGTTGAAGGCGATCGGTCATACGGTCCGGGTAGGCTTGGAGCGCCTGGTCGGCTTGTAGGTAGCGCGTGCCCGGCGAGCCGTCTCGTAAGGTGACGCGGGTGACGCCGAACTTGAGTGAGCGAAATTTTTGCTTGGTCATGTTTAGTCTTCGTTCAGGCCTTCTTCACCTTGGCCGCCTTACCCTCGAGAAAGGCACGCACACGGGTTTTAGCTTCAGGCGCGGCTTGGGCAATCGAGGCCATCAGGGCTTCGGTGAAAAAGCCGTGATCTGCGGGCTGCTCGGCGATTCGCGGCATGGCGTGCGTGAGCGCAAAGTTGGTAAGGGGTGCATTGGTCGCAATGCGGGTGGCCAACTCTATGGCCTTATCTAGGGCACCACCCTTGTGCACCAAGTATTGGGCCAAGCCCACGTGCTCGCCGTCTTGTGCGCTGTACACGCGCCCTGTGAGCATCATGTCGATCATGCGAGCTGTGCCTATTAGTTTGGGCACACGTACTGAGCCACCACCGCCAACAAAAATGCCTCGTGTGCCTTCGGGCAGTGCATAAAAAGTGGTGTCGTCGGCCACCCTAATGTGGGTGGCACAGGCCAGCTCCAGTCCGCCTCCGACTACCGCACCGTGTAGTGCCGTGACTACGGGCGCGGGTCCTTGTTCGATCGCGTTCAGCGCAGTGTGCCAGCCACGCGAATGGTGTATGCCCTCGCCGGCATCTCTCTCCTTTAGCTCTGACAGGTCTAGCCCTGCGCAAAAGTGATCTCCCTCTCCGTAGATGACAGCAGCACGTGCTTCTGGGGGTAGGTTTTGGAACACGTCTCTAAGCGCCTCTATCATGGCGTCGTTGAGCGCATTTCGTTTGGTTGGGCGACAAAGACGCACCACGGCTACAGCGCCCTGCATGTCCATGGAAACGCCGTTAGCGGCGGCACGCTCCATGATGGGGTGAGGTGCTTGAGTCATCGAAAGGGGTCCTTGGCTGATCTCGGTAAAGTGGTCAATAAAGTTATTATCCATAACTATATTGTCCAAGACCTACTGTGTTGTGGTGCCCGGTGTTTACCCTATGTGAGGGTCAATTAGTACAGAAAATTCCTTGTGCTGAATTTGAATTTCCCCCTTTAGGCTGGACACATTATTGTTCTGTCAAAGAGTGGACCTAGACAAATTAATAGACAGTCGGGTCCTCTAAAGACTGGTAGTGCAAACGCTCAAACGCTGTTGCTCAACGCTTAGCTCACCACTAGTTGCCATGCCTAAGGCACGCTTGTGCCGCCTGACCCACTCATCCAGCGTGGAGTAGCCCACACCCAATGATTGAGCCAACGCCTTCATAGGCTCTTGTGGATGATCAAGCACATGCGCTATAGCTTGCTCTTTGAACTGTTGACTGAAATTGCG
>Ga0222645_100972_pt1 | contig 13833 bp, 11 predicted proteins | sample AntAcemetagen292_FD_179881 | JGI IMG/M metagenome (GOLD analysis project Ga0222645, IMG submission 179881) | Saline water microbial communities from Ace Lake, Antarctica - #292 | ecosystem: Environmental > Aquatic > Non-marine Saline and Alkaline > Saline | place: Antarctica: Ace Lake | collected...
TACTTACTTACTTACTTACTTACTTACTTACTTACTTACTTACTTACTTACTTACTTACTTACTTACTTACTTACTTACTTACTTACTTACTATGTTAAAGAGGGGTGATTGATAAAGCTTCGAGCTGCGGCTCAATTAGGTATAACTTTGGGTAGTGATGAATTTAAAGATGAGCGAGTATCACCGATGAATAGGCGCCCATATTCTTCACCGCTAAGTAGAAAATATAGGTAGTGCATGGGTAGTACATGAATAGTGCAAAAATTAATTTAACTTTGATCTGACCCCGATATTTTTATGCCATTAAAAGTACATTCAAATTTTACTCGATGTCGACTAGGCTATCTGTTGATGCTGATGGCTGGAGTGGTGTCCTTAGCTGGTTGTTTGTCAGAGAGATCAGAAGCTCTGAGTCTACAAGCTAGGCCAACTGCTCCAATACTTTCGATAGAGCCTGGCGAGCACGACTTGGGTCTTGGGGAACACCGTTTGATTAATCGAGTCGGTGCTTGGCGAGACGGTTTCATATATATTCCCAAGTCTGTAGCGACAGGTAAGCCGATGCCGTTGTTGGTGTGGTTACATGGCGGCGGTGGAAGCGCAGTAGACATAAAGCACGTTACTTCTTTAGCTGAAGATTCGGGCGTGGTGATCCTTGCGTTAGACTCACGGCATAATACATGGGATGCCATTGATGGTCCCTATGGTCCTGATGTTTTATTTATGGATAAAGCGCTGCGTTACCTATTTCAAAGAGTCAATATCGATATGCAGCGAATAGGTCTGGGTGGTCTATCTGATGGCGCGTCATACACACTGGCAGTGGGTCGAGCAAACGGTGGTCTGTTCACCCATTTAGTTGCAGTGGCACCAGCCCCTTGGTTGATTGATTTACCTTCTGAGTTGATTGGGCAACCGCGTATTTTGATTGCGCATGGGTTAAAAGATAACGTTTATAACTATAGAGGCTCCAGGTGGTTCATTGTGCCTGCCTTAAAGAGTGATGGATATAATGTTACTTACTTAGAATTTGATGGTCCGCATAGTGTGCCAGTCAATGTTGCTAGCCAAGTTTTATCTTGGCTTACTCAGTAGCTGGGCGCTCGTGTTGATATATAAACTTGAACAACATTATTTTTAAAAGTAGTTAACTGATTGTTTGTGGCCGTTAATTTTATTAGTTTTCACTTTGTAGATACACATCATAATACTCTGTGACTAAAAAATGATGGGGATAGCCTTTTATCAAAACATCAAAACATCAAAACATCAAAACATCAAAACATCAAAATAATCACTCAGCAACATCTTGTTTGGGCCAGACTTGAACCGGCACTTTCTGCGTGAAAAAATTTTTAATCTATGACTGAGTGAAGGACTAAAACTCTTCTAGATAATAAATTTAGTGCTATGTAGCATAGATATGCACGCCTGATGTTTATCATTGTAAACGGCTTGATAAAACGGCCTAGCGAAACTGAGCCAAAAAAACATAGCTAGCAACAAGTAAAGTAGGGTGTACCTTTTAATTAATTGCTTTCGCGACAGGGTTATTCTTAAAGCGTTGGAAAATAGGTATAGAAAACGCAGTCAAGAACATAAGTGGGCTATAACAAGCCGCCGCTACTGTTAGTTCTCGGTTATCTAATAGATTGATAGCAATAAAAAAAGCTAGAGAGCTATTTTGTAGTCCAACCTCTAGGCACATCGTTTTAGTTTGCTGCTGGTTTAATCCAAATAACAGTCCTAAACCTGCTCCTGCTAGCATCGATGTGATGTTGAGGGTAAGCGCGGCAGGGCCCATCTTAGCAAATGAGTTAGAGATCAAATCAAATTGATCGTACCAGATAAGGCACACCAGTATAATTAAGGTAACAGTGCCGGTACGAATAAACCATCGTTCGAGAATTTCGCGGTAACTTCCAGCGTAATGTGCAATTAGCATACCTGCGCTAACCGGCAGTAACGTTAATATGAATATTTTTTTTATGGTGTCTAATAAGGGCAATACAAATGCTGCTGATCCGACGCCAAAGTTAGTGACTAAAAGATTGAATAGTAGTGGCACGCTAAATACACCGATTAAGCTGCTGATCACAGTTAAACTTACCGACAACGCTTCGTCAGCTTTAGCTAGTTTGGCCATAAGGTTTGAAGTAATACCGCCAGGGCACAACGATAATAACAATAATCCAGCAGACATGGTTGCGCTCAGATCATATATGTACGCACAAGTCATCGCAATTAACGGTAACAGAAGAAGCTGGCCTGCTAGTCCTACCATGATGGCTTTAGGCATCACTATCACGCGCTTAAAGTCTTTAGCTCCTATGCCTAATCCCATGGCAAACATAATGATCATCAGGCAAAAGGGGAGTAGCGTCGATGCAGTCATAGTAAAGTTCCTATCTGTTATTATAGTGGCGCCAATGATGATGCGAATGCAATGATGGTAAATAAGAATTTAGAAGTATTGTAATGGAGATAAACTAAAGCATAAGCCTAACCTATGCAACAACCCTTGATTTGGTTAAGGCTATACCGATTATTGTGTCAGGCTAGTTGTTAAGAAAAAATATTTACAAATAGCTTAAGTACTTCAAGTTGATGTTGGTCTGCAACATTTTTTATAGCGTGTAAGTTGGTTCTACTCTTCAGCATAATAAGACAACGAAAGTAAAGTTTTATTGACTGTGACACGCGCCCAATTAAAAAATGGTTGGGGTGAGCTACTTGGGTGCTTCGGGCATTAATGTGAGTAAATTTTTAGAGACTCTTTTTATTATCTACTCTAACTTCACCCACTTGAAATAAATATTTATATTCATATCCGCATAGTGATTTTTATGAAAATTTCTATGAAAATCTTTGGAGCGCAATCTAGTGTGAGCGCAGTCATAGTCGTTTTATGTTGCTTACTAAAAGAGTCAAGGTAGTACCAATAACATTTCAACGCCTACACCGTTCTCAAGAGCGTCAAAATGTCAGTTTTTGCGGCAAATTTTCTTTGATTCTAAAAGCTAAATACAAATACAATTTTAGTGATAGAAGCTGATGTTAACGCGTTTATCATCAAGCAACTTAGCATTTGAACTTAACATTTGAACTTAGCATTTGAAGGTAACGGTCAAAGTATAAAAATTGTTTTAGTTATAAAGTGAAAGAGCGAGAAAAACGAGAAAAACGAATACCGCGCTTTCTTGCTATTTTGTTCAGTGCGTTGATGACGTCATTAACCGCGAAGCTCGTATTTAGCTATTGTTACTAATATCACTGCATGGACCTGTGCTATCGATGTAGAAGCCAAAAGGTACTGCTGTATATTGTCAAATGTACGGTTTATGGGCCGCTTTAAATCTGCGGAAATAATTTTTCTGATAAGACGAAAAGGTGTAGGTGATGTTTGATCTAGTCGTTGCTCAAATTCTTCCATATATTCTTTGGAAAAGATAAAAGATAAAAGATAAAAGATAAAAGATAAAAGGGTAAAAGAAGAGCTGGCAATAAGTTGACCAAACTTGGTATATGCTGCATCAAGCGCTGCAAATAATTCTCCCACTTCATTTGCAGCAGGAAGTGTATGTTTCAATCCCCAGCGGACAGCATAGGGGGCTAATTTAGCCATCGTTTGGGTAAGTCGTAGGCTGCTTCACACAGCTATTTCTGCGAAGCTAATATTGCGTTTAACAATAGAATGAATATTAGGAAGAAACCCCATGTCTATAGTACCCAATAGCAAAATTAAAAATTCGCCCTGTTACAAACAGTGTTCCAGGAAATTGAATTACCATTTAAATTAAGTGTAAATATATGATTATTAAAAATAAAAAAATAGGGTGCCCAACCTAATTTTTTCTCTAAAGGCACGCCCCAAATTGCTAAAAAGACAAAACCCTAGACAGATAGGCAGATGTTTAGATAAATATATCGATGTATAGTGCAAGTTTTACTCTGGGGGAAAGCCATATTAGTAAAACGGTATACTACACATTTTGCCACACCCTACACCTGACACCTGACACCTCACACCCCTCCAAGCTCTAGGCTTTGCAGTGTAAGTTGTGAGGGATGCGCTAAAAAGAGTCGCTCACCAATAGTCTGAGGCGCAACAATGTTAAATCAACTAAGCATTTTCCAGCCTCAATTAATTTATAATATTTATACTGATTGAAGTGCGATAGCTGCCATTTTCATAGTGCTTTCAAATGATTCTGCACCCGCAATAAATAACCCATTATGACAAAACATAGCGTCATCGATGCCAGTCACTTCTTGCAATGCTTTGTCGGATAAGCCAGCCCACGGCTTAGGTAACGGCTTTCTGTCTTCAAATGAACCAGGTTCAACGGGTACTGTTTGAATTCTCCACTGTCCGGTTTGAGACGGATAAATCATATACAAAGCTTGTTTAGATAAGGCGTGAACTGTTTTTTTCCAAGGGGTATACTTTTCTAATACAATCACTCTTGGATCTTGTGCGTTTTCAATCGCACTAGCCACAATTGTTTTTGCACTAATACCCCCGTTAGCAGCTGCAATAAATCGTGTTAGCACACGGGATGCAAACTCAACTGCTTCATCAAAGCAGGTATCAAAATGGCTATCTTCTTGCCAAGTTGGGTTGAACATTGAAATAGTTTGGCTAAGGCTAATACCTTCAGGTACACCTTTAACATGGCCGCAATCAATAGCATCGATAGTTGATACCAAACCGGCATCTAAAGCATTCGCTACATCTTGGTTACCTTTACATATCTCTAGCCCATATTTTTGCCACATTAAGCCAAAGGAAGAGTAGGGTATACCGTTTTCTCGAGCACCTGCACCGCCACGTTGATGGTGATCAAAGCGACCTGTTGCTGGGTCATATTCACCCCCTACATCAATCACAATATCAGCTTTGGCGATGATCTCTAAATCACGCGTGCGTATCAGCGTAAAAGAAGAAAAAATGCTCTTAAGGGCAGCAACACTGAATACATCATCAGCATGAAAATTACCATTGTGCGTTACTATCGTTTTATCATTCATTATTTTTGTGTCATTTTAGAAAGGAATTGAAAAGTGTTGTGAGATAAACGTTAAATACAAAAAATATTTAATCAGTAAAAATTACGCTGCAGATTCTATATGAAAATAGCTAACGAGGTGGAAGTAATGGAGTTAATGAAAGTATTTAAGTGTTCTTTAGTCGCGGTTGCATTTTTTAATTTAGTTTCATGCTCAAGTTTGGACGTTAACCTGCCAAGCTTTGATAATTTGTTAAAAGCGCAAACTAAACAAGATGGTAAAGCTTGTGTGCGTCAGCGTAATATCCGTGGTTACGGTATGCTCGATAACGATGTTGTTGGTATCAGTGCTAGTGGAAAAAACCGTTATTACCTAGTTACCACTTTATTCCAGTGCCAGTCGTTACAAACCGGTTTTTCTGCGGGTTTTAAGGGGGATGTCTTTGAATTATGCGGTGGTGGGTTTGATAAAACTCTAACTTCTGAAGAATCTTGCCCTATAAGAAGTATTTTTGAATTTGAGTCACGAGAGAAGGCTTTTGCTAACTTTGAAAAAGTGGAAAAAATTCGTCAAGACTTAAGAGAAAAGGGGCAACAAAAAGCTAAAGAGCAAGCCGCTCCAAAGAATGATGAAATTGTAAAGAATGATGAAACGGTCGGATAGCATGTTGTATATATGACGTCCTTCGTTAAAAGGCATCTTGTTAAGAGTCACCGCTAGGTAATTATTATGAACATTCATTACCTAACAAAGCCTAATGGCACCAGAGTTTTGAGCAGCTCAAGCACTCAGCCTGAGTGCATACTTTTTTAGTGTGTTTTTAGTGTGTTTTTAATGTATGTGTTACTTACGCTTATTTTTAGTCACTCACGCAACTCTTAGTGGTATATAAAAGGGGGTTATACTCGTCACAAATGAAATTGCCTCTCCGGTCGCCCCTGCTCGACCTGTTCTGCCAATTCGATGAATATAATCTTCAACTTGATCAGGGACATCATAATTAACTACACGTGATAAATTTTGAATATCAAGGCCACGGGCTGCGACGCCTGTTGCGACTAAAAACTTAATCTGACCGGATTTAAAGTCAGCCAAAATCCTCTCACGAACGGCTTGAGTTCGATCACCATGGATACTTTCGACTGGGATCCCGCGTTTTTCTAACTGGCTGACTAATTTAGCCGCACCTTGCTTTGTCTCAATAAAAATCAGCGCTTGATCCCACTCTTGTTCTTTAATCAGATGGCTCAGTAATGCTGATTTATTACCTTTATCGACCGTGACTAACCACTGTTCAATTTTAGGCGATGATGATTTATCTTGTTTAATGGATATTTCAACAGGTCTGTAAATAGACCGTTTGGCCAGTGAACGTACTTCATTGGAAATAGTTGCAGAAAATAACAAGTTTTGACGTTGTTCAGGTAACCGTTCGATGATTTTATTAATGTCGCCAATAAAGCCCATATCTAGCATTCTATCGGCTTCATCTAATACTAAAACTTCGAGTTCATCAAAGTGTAAAACACGTTGTTGTGCCATGTCTAGAAGGCGGCCAGGCGTAGCAACAAGTATATCGATGCCTCCAATTAAACGCTGTATTTGCGCAGTCGAATCGGCGCCTCCGTACATTGCCATTGAACTAAGATCTAAATACTGACTGTACGCGGCGACACTTTTTTCCAGCTGCACCGCTAATTCTCTTGTAGGTACCAGAATAAGCGCACGAATTCTTTTACCACGTAACTTATGCCCAGTATTAAGCTTTTGTAGAATGGGCAACACAAAACTTGCTGTTTTACCCGTGCCAGTTTGCGCAGCCGCAATCAGGTTTTTACCTGACAAAATAACGGGGATCGCTTTTTCTTGAATAGGTGTTGGTTGGGTATAATCTAAATCTGCTAATGCTTTTAAAATCGGATCTGATAACTGCAATGATGAAAATGACATGTTGTGCCTTATGAAGATAACGTATTTCTAAAGTTTCTTAGCTAGAAAAATGGTGTGTTTACTGCCTTTCCCAGGACGAGCCTGAACCTCTCGCGTATCCACTCTAAACCCTATCTTCTTTAATCGAACGGTAAATAAGTAGTCAGGACTTGCAGACCATATGGCAAGCATGCCGTTAGCACGCAATGTGTCATATATATCTTTTAATCCGTCTTCAGAATAAATCTGATTATTATCGGTGTGAGTCAGCCCTTTAGGACCATTATCTACATCGAGTAAAATGGCATCATATGCAGGGGTTCGTGTAGCAAACAACTCTTTAACATCGCCAATGTGTAACTTCGTACGCGGGTCTTGTAGTGGGTTACCAGCACAATCACCTAGAGAGCCTTTGTTCCATTCCACTACTTGGGGTATCAATTCAGCAACAGTCACCACAGAATCAGCATTGACTGCTTTTAGAGCTGCAGCCAAGGTATAACCCATACCTAAACCGCCTACTAAAATATGTGCGTCAAGATGCGGCTTAATATGAGCACAACCTAACTGAGCCAGTGCTTTTTCTGAATTAAATACGCGGCTATTCATCAGCTCGCCACGTTTGCCTGTTATTTTTATAGAGAATTCATCGCCGCGTTGTGAAAATTTTAATTCACCGCCATCGTTGGGGATTTGTGCGGTATCTAGGTGGTTCCATGGGATCATAATATGAGCTTAATAATTCTGAGAGTTTAAGGATTAGTATTAGTGTACTTTACCACAATTGTTGCTTCAGGCTTCAGGTCCTAGTCTATTTAATAGTTCACACAAACATTAATTAGTTAACCTTATTTTATGCACTTTCAAAACTCTAATCCGTCAATATTTCTTGACTACAGATACCTACAACTTTTACTTTTTAAGACAAAATAGGTTACGAGGTGGTAAACGATTTTGGCTTAATATTGAGAATAATTTGTTTGATGTTGAATGCGCTGTTGGAAGTTTGTTGAGCAAGCTCAAAAGAGGCTTGTTCTTCGTTAATGATAGCCGCAACTTCATAAATGCATCGAAATCACTTAATGGTAAATGTATGAAGATCCCAGCATCAAAAAAATAGTGAGGGCATAAACACTGATTTAATTGGTTCTGGCTCTAATTTAGCCCATTATTCAATTTACTTGGCGCTGGAATATCGAACTAAAAGTTGTATAAATGCGCCAAAAGTTTTGGGAAATACACGTGCTTGCCAATATGAGAACTTAGCCATTAAACCTGGCACGATAATAAATTGGTTTTTAGCTACTCCTTTAAGTGTGGCTTTAGTTACCGCTTCGGGTTGCAAAGTGCCCCCTATATCTTTTATAAACCGAGTTTGTGGCAATATGTGTTCAGATTCTTTAGTAACCATAGGTGTATTGACTTCTGGCGGACAAACTACACTGACACCAACGTTATACTCTGCCAATTCTTGGCGCATACAACCGGCCATGCCGATGACCGCAAATTTTGAAGCACTGTAAGCACTGTATCCATAAGTCGAAATGATGCCACCTAATGAGCTGATAAAACAAATTTGACCAGACTGACGTTTAATCATATCAGGTAAAAAAGCTTTGGCTACTGCACGACTACCCATCACATTTGTTTGGATAATAGCATCGAAATCATCATCTTTTTGTTCAATAAAGCGTTTACTGACAACAATGCCTGCACTTAATATCAGCAAATCTGGATCTCCGACCTGCTGTTTAATTACAGCGACTGCATCAGCTAATTGTGATTTGTTCGTTACATCAACACAAAGCGATAAAACCTGTTGTGTGTCAAATTTTACCAAAGCTTTGCATTCACTTGCGGCTTTATTTAAACGCGCCTGATTTCTGGCCAGCAAAATAACATTGGCACCTTTTTTGGTATAGGCTTTGGCAATGTCTAAACCTATACCACTTGAACCACCTGTAACAACTACTGTTTTCATATCTTTAATCCTGTTATTACTTATCTGTGATGCCCTATTAGCATTAGTTCTAGTACTTTTTTGCAACGCTAACATAATCCTGTATACGTTGGATAAAATTCAAGTGGTTACTTTATTAGTTTGAATATTCGGTACTAAAAATTGTAGGGTAGGGGCGTGACTTAGTATTTGTATATGGTTTTTGGTAGACGTTGTGATTGTGTATTTAGTTAAATGTAAGGTGCTTACTTTTGAACATAAAATGATGAGTTCACAATAATAGTAAACAAATAAAGTAAACAAAAATACAACGAATAAGAGCTCATTTCGTTAAATGTACAACAGAATAAAAGATTTAAAATTTACCCTACTCCAAATATCTTTAAGTCTGCACTACACTTTGTATACCAAATCTCGCGGCTACAAATAACAGTATCTTAATCAATCTGGCCAGAGTTATGTTCACCATATAGAGGAAAGCATATGTTAAGACGTCAATTTTTAAATGCATTAGGACTGACTGTTGGGACTGGTTTATTAGCCCCCTCAACAATATTGGAGGCTACATCAGAGTTTGATATCGCGAATCAGCAGATCCAACCTGGTGACTGGAATACGTTGCGTGCTATGTTTCCACTTACTCGCAAGTACATTCAGTTGTCGACTTTTTTATTGGCATCACACCCTAAACCTGTATCAGCCGCTATCGAAAAACACCGTCGAGCATTTGATGAAAATCCCTCCGACTATTGGCATCATCATGTACAAACTATTGATGCTGAAATTAGCCAGTCTGCCGCCGAATATATGGGTGGTAAGGCCGAAAACATAGCCCTGACAGATAGCACAACCATGGGGTTGGGGTTAATTTACAACGGGCTCAAACTCCAAGGTGGAGACGAGGTATTACAAACAGTGCATGACCACTACTCCACAGATATGTCGTTGGCTCACAGGGCTAATCGAACAGGTGCCAAGGTGAGGCGTATCGCGCTTTATGAAAATCCTGCACAAGTCAGTGTGGCTGGTGTTCAAAAGCGTTTACGTGCTGCTATTAAACCGGAAACTAGAGTGGTAGCGGCTACCTGGGTTCATTCCTCCACAGGCGTAAAACTGCCGATAAGAGCGATGGCTGATAGTATTACTCAAATCAATAAGCAGCGAAAAGCGAATCAACAAATATTGTTTTGTGTCGATGGGGTACATGGCTTTGGAATTGAAGACCAAGATATCAGTCAATTGGGATGTGACTTTTTTGTCGCGGGCACGCATAAATGGATCTTTGGGCCAAGAGGCACTGGTGTCGTTTGGGGTAATGACCGTGCTTGGGCGCAAAGTGAGCCAGTAATCCCAAGTTTTAGTGCGTCTTACGAGGTGTGGTTAGGTGGTATGACTCAGGATCAAGTGCCTGTGGGTGAGCATATGTCTCCGGGAGGATTCCATTCATTTGAGCATCGGTGGGCATTGCCTGAGGCGTTCAAACTACATTTACAGCTAGGTAAAAAAAATGTACAACAGCGAATTCATGGATTAAACGAGCAGACCAAACTAGGACTAGCAAAGATGCCTCACGTCACTTTATATACTCCAGTTACTAATGAACTTTCATCGGGGCTGGTGTGTTTTGATGTTAATGGGATCAAGGCTGCCGACGTAGTCAAACAAATGCACAAAAAGGGCATTATTATGAGTAGCACACCTTATCGAGACAGTTATGCTAGGTTTGCGCCTTCATTACTTAATAATGAGCAGGAAATTGAACTAGCCCTGGCAGAAATAAAGGCTATGGCGTGACAAAGATAAAAGGGCAAGGTCATTGTAGAGCTGACAGTAAAATAGAAGATACATGTCACTGATGTTTAAATTTACTCTGACCCTACTTTTATACTGTGATTGAATGAGTCTGACTTTTCAAAAAAGTCACTTTTGCATATTACTTTTAGTAATTTCATCGTTGCTGTAAACATCTATATTTGTATCAAAATTACAAAAGCGGTACTCTATATGTTGAATTTAAATCAATGAAGCTGATGTTGATAGTTTTACTACTCTAAGCAACCCCATCATTAGATACGCGTTTTATCATTTTTTAAATAAAAAACATAACTCCTCCTCTGTCTTACACAGAATCTCTATTATTAGGTTATTTACATGCTCGAACACATGAAAAGAGACTGGCTCTCTAATATTCGTGGTGATGTGCTTGCTGGTATCGTGGTGGCATTAGCCCTGATACCTGAAGCTATTGCTTTCTCAATTATCGCAGGCGTTGATCCTAAAGTGGGTTTGTACTCTTCATTTTGTATTGCAGTTATTATTGCTTTTGTTGGTGGTAGACCAGGGATGATCTCTGCAGCAACCGGTGCAATGGCTCTACTAATGGTCACACTGGTTAAAGATCACGGATTAGAATACCTGTTAGCTGCGACTTTACTAACGGGTGTACTACAAATTTGCGCGGGGTATCTTAAACTGGGTAGCCTGATGCGGTTTGTCTCGCGCTCTGTTGTAACAGGGTTTGTTAATGCTCTAGCTATCTTGATTTTTATGGCGCAGTTGCCTGAATTGACTGATGTTACTTGGCATGTTTATGCGATGACTGCTGCAGGTTTGGGGATTATTTATCTTTTTCCTTATATTCCTGCTATTGGAAAAATGATCCCTTCGCCACTTTTGTGTATCGTAGCGTTAACAATCGTTGCAATGTTTCTAGACTTAAACATCAGAACAGTAGGCGATATGGGAGAGTTACCCGATACGCTACCAATATTCTTGTGGCCAGATGTACCCCTTAACTTAGAAACTTTGCTGATTATTTTGCCTTATTCTGCAGGTCTTGCGGTGGTCGGTTTACTTGAGTCTATGATGACAGCGACCATAGTTGACGAGCTAACGGATACGACTAGTGATGGTAATAAAGAATGTAAAGGTCAAGGTATTGCTAACATTGGTGCTGGATTATTCGGTGGTATGGCAGGTTGTGCGATGATTGGACAATCGATTATTAACGTAAAGTCAGGGGGCAGAGGCAGGTTGTCTACTTTTGTTGCTGGTCTAGTACTGATTATCATGGTGGTATTTCTTGATGATTGGGTCAGTCAGATACCGATGGCTGCATTAGTTGCCGTGATGATAATGGTTTCAATTGGTACGTTTTCTTGGTCTTCTATTACCGACTTACGCACTCATCCCGTGTCATCAAGCATTGTTATGGTGAGCACTGTTATAGTAGTTGTGGCCACTCACAACTTAGCATTTGGCGTATTAATTGGAGTATTACTAGCGACCTTGTTCTTCTCCAACAAAATTGGCCGATTGATGATGGTGAAACCTCATTTTAATAAAACTGACAATGTCAGAACCTATGAAGTCATCGGACAAGTATTTTTTGCTTCAGCGGAGCAATTTACTAAAGCATTTGATTTCAAAGAAGCAGTAGAAACAGTTATTATCGATTTGACGCACGCTCATTTTTGGGACATCACCGCCGTATCTTCACTCGACAAGGTGGTGATTAAATTCCGACGCGAAGGGGCAACTGTCACAATTGTTGGTATGAACGAAGCAACAGCAACAGTGGTCGATAAGTTTGGGGTGCACAATGACCCTGAAGAGGTTGAAAAACTGCTTGGCGGACATTAAGGAGATAACAATGACAAAAATAATTACTTGCGTAGACGGTTCTGCAATCAGTTCAGCGGTAACAGAAGCGGCAGTCTGGATATCAAAAAAGCTCGATAAGCCTCTTCTTTTTTTGCATACATTAGAAAAAGAACAACAGCATGGTGCAGATGACTATAGCGGAGCTATTGGTCTAGGCGCGCGCACCGCTTTGCTTGAGGAAATGACAAAACTAGACGAGCAGCGTAGTAAAGTGGCATTACAGCTAGGCATAAAGTTACTTGAATACGTAGTTAATCAGGCAAAAACATCGGGTGTAAAAGACGTTGAATCATTACAAAGACACGGTGATTTGATAGATTCGATAGACGATATAGAAGGCCAAACTCGACTGATTGTCATTGGCCGCAGCGGCAAAGGACATGATGGTAACTTTAGCGTGCTGGGATCGCATATCGAAACTTTGCTACGTAAGGCTTCTCACCCAGTTATGGTTATTCCAAGTACATTTAAGACACCTGTGTCGTTTATGATTGCTTATGATGGTAGAGAAACCGCAGACAAAGCGCTGCAACGGGTTATCGACGGTGGGCTGTTGCATGGTCTTCATTGTCATCTGGTTTCTGTCAAAAATAATGAGTCATATCAAAAAGATAAATTTGCAGCAGCTCAGCAAAAACTGGAAGACAAAGGGTTTAACGTCACTGCATCATTTATTGAAGGCAACATCCATGAGTCGCTAATAGAATATAAAGAGGCTCACGATATTGGACTTATTGTTATGGGTGCTTTTGGACACTCAAAATTAAGACAATTCTTCTTGGGCAGTAATACTTTAAAAATGCTTGAGAGCAGCAAAGTACCTATGGTCGTGTTGAAATAAGTGTTTTTGCATACAAGCAGTCATCGTCAATGATTGCTTGTATGTTATGCCCGTAGTCAAGCACTTAAGTAAGCATCTAAGTAAGCATTTAAACAAGACCTTCCTTGAGTACATATATAATATCAAGAGGATGAAGTTCAGTACTCAGTTGGAAGAAAAAGTGTATAAAGCTGAAATAAGAATAGTCTGTATCACCTAAAATATTGCGCAAGACTACGCTTATAATATCCTCCAAAATACCCCTGAAATATCAATTAAAACTTCACCTAATATTTTATCTGAGCTTAAAGTACTTGTTTAATTTGATAAGTAATTTCTGATAAATAATGTCTGGAAAGTGAGTACAAATATCTACAATATATTTATATTTTTTGTAACTGCTAACTGCTAACTGCTAACTGCTCTGGTCAGTATAAAGACAACCTTTGA
>Ga0222645_100975_pt1 | contig 13817 bp, 12 predicted proteins | sample AntAcemetagen292_FD_179881 | JGI IMG/M metagenome (GOLD analysis project Ga0222645, IMG submission 179881) | Saline water microbial communities from Ace Lake, Antarctica - #292 | ecosystem: Environmental > Aquatic > Non-marine Saline and Alkaline > Saline | place: Antarctica: Ace Lake | collected...
AGCGGCAACACCGTCATCAGCTGTGATCTTCACAGTATCGATTTGACCATTGGTAGCAGCGCCTTTGACGGCGATATCAAGCACTTTGCCAGCACCAATAGTCTGTTGAACAGTGATTGCACCAGCTTGTGTGGATGAGACATCGTTCAGATCAACACCGCCTGCGTTGTCAACAACGATGCTTGTGATCCCTGCGATGAAGTCGAGATCGACAGTGGTGTCAGTCTGAACTTCCAGAGCTTCAAAGCCCGTAAACTTCGCACCGGAAGCCGCTGTGCTAAGTGCATTTGCGTTGCCGACCACGAGAGTGTCTGCACCGTCGCCTGCATTGATCGAAGCAGTGTTCGCAGCAATATAAGCAACATTGCCTGCTGTAACAACATCGCTACCTTTACCACCAACAAACTTTGTATCCGCTTCGTTGTCGAGCGTAACGGTCACACCACCTGCGGTAAGTCCAGAAGCATCAATGCTGTCCACAAAGGCAGCTCCGTTACCCAGACCAAGAACAACTTTCGCTGCAGCGCCTGAGATCACAACTGATGAATCAACGGCAAAACCAGTAAGCTGACCAGTGGTCAGGTTGGTAGCTGCATTAACATTCAGGGTCTTGATGGTGTGAGTACCGGCGTTAGCGGAAGTATTACCAGACAGGTTGACCGCAGCTACAGTGTTGGCTGCGCCGGTCGAGTTAACGGTAGCTATCGTCCAGTCGGCATTAATATCATTAACGGAGATCACACCACCTTTGACGCCATCCTTGATGTTCAGGATGAAGGCGTCGGTCACAGCGGTGGTACCAACTTCAATATTAGTGGCACCGTTAGTGACTGAACCGTTGCCCTTAATGGTAACGTCTGCTTTGCCGATGCTGTTGAAGAGAACTTCTTCAGTCGAGCGGTCATTTACAAACTCAGTAGCACCAACGAAGTTACCGCCTTGAACTGTAATTTTGTCATCATCATCAGCGTTGCGGACCGAAATCGTCTCAATGTTCTTGGTGGTCATACCCGCCAAGACTGAGTCAGCGGCAAGATCAGAAACGGTGATTTCGAGGGTGTCTTTGCCATTGCCGCCGTCCAGCGCGTCAGCCGCACCAACAGTGTTGCTTGCGGGAGTGGCAGCACTAACCAAACCAGTGAAGGTGTCGTTGGCAGAAGTACCAGTGAAGGCAGCGCCTTGATCGACACCAGTAGTGAGCGTAGTCAATTGGGAAATCATTAACCGTATGAAAGCATTTGAGAAATCACTGCTTTAAGCATGCTTGGATGCAGGTGACACAGCATATGTTTCGTCTTTGGGCTGCCAAAACCCACACCCAAGTTTGTTGTGGGAGAGCAATTTTCTCAACACTTTCAACAGCATATGTGTGCTGGACGAGCAACATCTGACACAGCTTATGCCACCACCACGCCTGCATTTTCTTGTCCATTTAGCCCAATCAACCGCACACAAAAGCAGCAATATGGGAGCTGCTTATGAAACATAAATTCACCAAACAATTTGTCGACAAGCTGATTTGTTCAAAAGCTGCAGGGCGGCTTTTCGTGCATGACACGCTGTGCAGGGGATTGTGCGTGGAAGCACGCAGCACTGGCGGCAGGACATATTACCTCAGTTATCGCAACGAGCAGGGCAAGCAGCGCCTGCGCAAGTTGGCCAATGCAGATGATGTATCACCTACCCAAGCACGGCGGTTGTGCGAACAAGCACGCGCCCAAATTATTATGGGAGAAACCAACACCAAGCCTGTGCCAAAAACCACCACAGATGAATTCTTCTACGACAGCTACCTGCCTTATGTTAAAACCTACAAGCGCAGTTGGGATACGGATTTAAGCATTTATCGCACGCATATTGGTCCTGCTGTTGGCAAGAAGGCTTTGGCTGAAGTTGGTTATGAAGATGTGGTTCGGTTTATGGCGCTGGCATCTACAAAGAACAAACCCAGCAGCTTGTACCGCATTTATGTGTTGGCGCGGTACATGTTCAATCTCGCACTGCGTTGGGAAACTGTTGGCGTTGAGCAAAACCCCACAGATCGTTATACCATCAAGCAAGACAAGCAGCATCGTGAACGCTACCTCAATCGACAAGAAACGCAGACCTTGCTTGCGGCAGTTGACGGCTCTCTTAACCCAATGTTGAAATACATCGTGCCCATGCTGTTGCTGACAGGCGCGCGCAAACGCGAAGCTATGGATGCACGTTGGCAAGACATGGACATTGCGCGACGATTTTGGCGCATTCCTTTTACAAAAAGCGGGCGCGAGAGACATGTGCCATTAAGTGATGCTGTGCTGGCGTTGTTGGATCGCATCCCACGCTTTGATGGTTGTGTGTATGTGTTTCCCAATCCCAAAACGCTCAAGCCCTATCGGGCGATCTATCATTCTTGGCACACAGCAAGAACACAGGCAGGGCTGAGTGATGTGCGCATGCATGACTTGCGGCACAGCTTTGCCAGCTTTTTGGTAAATGGCGGCTGCAGCATCTATGACGTTCAAAAGCTGTTGGGACATTCCAGCGTGAGCATGACACAGCGCTACAGCCACTTGAGCCAAGAGCGTTTGCTGACTGCTGCAAATGTGGCTGGGGAGTATGTGATTTTGAGCGATAATGGGTAATCTTGGAGGCGTTTGAGTTGAGCACCAGTTGTTTAGCTGTATCCTGTTCAATGCTGTGACATTGGCTAAAACGGCTTTTGCGATGCTGGAAGCAGGAACGTTGACAAGTGCTGAACTGTTTGCTGCACTTGGCACAACTAGGGTGGATTATGCTGTTACGGAAACAACTGCGATGATGGCTCTTAATGCTAAAAACGACGGAAAAATTGACACTGCAACGCTGCTTAAAATTTTGAATGGCAAATAGAAAAACGCACTGCATTTTTAGGTGCAGTGCGTTAGTAAATTGTGTTGCTGGATTACTTCTTTTTTGCAGCAGCTTCAACAACAGCCTTGTCCAGCTCGCCACTGTCAGCAGCACTTTTGAACGCTTTTAACACGCCAGCCACGTTATCAAGTGTGTCCACAAACACCGCGTTGCTCTTGCCGTTAATGTTCAAAATTCGACTGCCGTACCTGCATTGCACATAATAGCCACCGTCTTGTTCAAAAAACCAAGCTCGTACGCGCTTTTCATGCTCAACACGCGCTCGTTCGCCTGCTTCGTTTGTCTGCCAGCGCTTGGCTTTAACTGTATATTCAGTGCCAGCCAGTGCAGCAGCGTGCACCCTGCCCTGCTCATCAATCCCAGCCATCAGTTTGTCACGCCGCGCATGTACTGGGTCTTTTTGCACAGTGCGTTGCACCGTCTTCAAGTTCAATTTGACAATATAGCTCATCTAAGTAGCTCCTTTGTAACCATCTATAATAAAACACTAATTTCAGATTGAACGCAGAACGACCTGAAATATTCGGTCTTTGTGCACAAAGGATAAATAACTGCGAAAGGTACGCAGTTATGTCACAGACGAAAATCAACACAGCTTGGGAGCATTGGTTGGGAAAGGACGATTGGAACGTTTTTGCGACGTTGAACTTTGGTCGTTTGTATCTGTTAGAAGGAGATCAAGCAGATGCAGCAGGAAAACTTTGGCGAAGCTGCCTGTCTACAGTCGACCGTGCAATTTATGGCAACACAAGGAAGAACAAGCACCGCTTCAACCGCGTCGCATTCAAGCACAGTGGCGCAAACGGCACGAACCCGCACGTCCACATTTTAGTAAACTCACCCATTCCAGCGCAGGAATTTTGTGTGGCGTTTAACGCAATATGGGCGACAAAGTTCGCTCCTGCTGCAAATCCTACCAGCAACTCCATCGCTCCACTCATCACTACAACAGGCGCAATAGGCTACGGACAACACGAAGAATTTAAAAACGACATAGGCGCATACGATGAAAGGCTCAGCTACGAAAATTTAGGGCCCGCACATCATATTCGTACCGATGCACTGTGCAGGCTCCATGCTCAAGCAACTAAGACAAACTTGGTTAAGGCACGATTGGCTTTGCCTAATCATATCAAAACAACTCAGGCAAATTTTGATCGACGCGAACGTACGAGGGCTGCAACACTGTTGCGTGCTTAGACCTAGCGTCTAGCATTACTGGAACTTTAGCATGTGACTTGGTTTTCCAAGTCACATCCTTGTTGTGCGTGATAACAATTAACCCAAAACACATAAGTTCAAACCGGCAGCGGTAAATACACAAAGGCTTTAGACGATGACATTACTTGAAAACACATACAGGCAACTGAACGAAGTTGGGCTTGCGCGTTATGCTGCTGCCTTCAGCACAGACTACTTGGGCAAAAACAGCAACTGGTACGCATATCAAAAACACAGCAGACGCGATTTCAGCATTGATGCAGCTGTGCAGTGCTTGCGCAGCATACGCGCTCAACAGCTAAAACCGAAACTGACCCAAGCGCAGCAAAACGCACTTGCAGCTGTCGAGTTTGAACTTCTTGCGCATTTGAACATCCAGCATTGCGTGGCAGATGTGTGTTGAAGCCAAATGTTATAGATTATGTAATCCTTAACATTTCAGCATGATCTCCAGTAAAAACAACAACTTGCTGAAAATACTGATTTAGGTCGTTTTGCGAAATGTTAGAATTTATAGTCATTTACAACAATACCACACGTTGTAGGGGACAAGACGATGAAACAAGCAAAGCTACTTACCGATGCGGAGCGCAAACGACTTACAGCTGTGATTGACAGCACGCGCTACGCAACACGCAATCACACAGCTGTAGCGCTCAGCTTTTACGCAGGTCTGCGTGCTTGCGAGATTGCTGGGCTGAAAATTGGCGATGTATTTGAAGCTGGTGGCGCTGTACGTGACACGATTTACTTGAGCGCAGCGCAAACTAAAGGCAACACGGGCAACACTGTGCTGGTGAACAAAAAGCTTGCTGCTGCACTCAAGCGCTATGCTGCTCAATATCCCAAGCGCCATCAGCAACCAAGTGCACCCATCATGTTCTCCGCAAAAGGCGCGAGTTTTACTGCGCAAACTATAGTGAACCTGTTCCAAACGCTGTACAAAGCTGCTGCTATAACTGGTGCCAGCTCCCACAGCGGTAGACGGCAATTTGTAACTGAGCTTGCTGACAAGGGCGTGAATGCGCGTGTTGTGCAAGCTTTGGCGCGGCACAAGCACTTGAACACAACCATGCGCTACATTGATTTGAACGAAAACAAGATGCGTGCTGCGGTTGAGTTGGTCAGTTACTGAAAGTTATGTTGCTGAGCAACAACCTGCAAGCGTTTCAACCGTTTTGGGTTTAGTTTGTTTTGTCCCCACTTCCAGACGCAATATTCAGCTGTGCAATCAGCTAATTTATCTTTCCGTAGCGACGGAAAGTTTCCAGCACCTATTTTTTCTATAGGGTTAAGTTGCTCAATCATTGCTCCAAGAAAACCGTGTCGCGCAATCAGTAGCTTCGTCTTTTTATCAATTTTTTTATCAATAGAAACTGTTGTGTGCCAAAGACGTTCCGCAACGCTATCCTCGTTGTGCTGGTCGGAAGCATCGACTTCCAGACTGGGAACTCGAGCTTGTATCGAACGTATTCTAGCATAGCGTGCCACCTCATTAAGCGCATAACTGCTGGGACTCTGCCTTGCATTAAGAATGAACGCTTCATATGCATTGACGCTTGTGCACTCATCCAACTGTTCTACCTCGGTTGGGTATAAAGTGCGCAATTTATCAAGTGTCTGAAGAGTAGGTAAATTAAGCATGACCGTGTCCTAGAAATTGTTCTTCACCTTAAATTTGCCTATTGTGACATAACATTCAACAACTTTGTGCGGATGATTATTACTATGCCTCTTTGCCCCAACCACAACTATTTTTAATAACAACACTGACCACACAAAACCTTGCGTTTTTGACGTAAAACCATGTGTTATGAGATATGACGTACTGGTTTGATTGGCTTTTTAGCATTGAGTTTGCGATCCTTGCTTTTCAAGCGCGTCGTGTTCTTATCAAAATCACCAGCTTGTGCACGCTTGGTGCGTTTCGGCTTGGTTTGTTGCTTTGCAGCAGCGCCTAATATCTCCCATATGTACAAAATCACCACCTCAAATCTGTAAGTACTTGCCTAGCAAAAACTGCTGCACAAAAAATGCACGCTGCGAGACCCATTTCGGCACACACGTATTTATACGACTTGAACAACAGCGTTATTTGATCTCTGTTACTTCAAACTTTGAAGTAAGGAACCCTTCGAAATGACAGTACAGCTTGATGCAAGATTGACCCAACTACAAAGCGCAGCTGAGCTACAATCCCAAAGCCACGCGGCCAGTCGTCAGCAGCTTTATGAGAACTTCGTTGATGCATATTTGTGGTGGCGCGAAGCTGACGTGCAAAAGGACTACTTGAAAGCTGCATTCAAAGCCGCTGCCATTGTGACCCGCAAGCGCAAAGGTAACGCTCCAAATTTTTACGCAATAATTTGGCTTATTTGGGACATCGACACCAGCACACGTGCAGGCGCTGTCAGCAACTGGGCAAGGTCTATGGAGGGTTTGCACACCGAATATGTGGAAAACACCAAGCTTTACGAACACAACGCACGTGCTGAACTGCTGAATTTTATACACGACAGCAATGGACTTGGAAAACTGCGCGGCGACACTGAACTTACAGAAGGTGAACTTGAAGGCGAAGAAGTTACCGGCATAAGCAACAGCATTGGAAGGCCAAAAGCTGTCGCTCCAAACGCAAAGAACGTCTACGAACAGAAAAAACAAAATGCCAAAACTGTTTCTGCACTGGCAGCTGTTCCCACCTTCCCCACCGCAGTTACAAATAATGATGGTTTGTTGGTGATGGTTGGGCGCAGGAACAGTGCTGGCGACATTGAGATTGTCGGTTCTGACTACAGCGATGATGCAATTTCCAACGCATTGCGTGTCTGCACCAGCATCGATCGTGCTGCTGTTACTCACAGTTTGCGATTGATTGCCGAAGCACTTGAGCCACATGCGCTGCCAGCAAAACTTGAGAAACGCCGTAAAAAGTACTTTGAAAAAAGCGGCCGAAAGCGCAAAGGCAAGGATGGCAAGTCAAGCGATGTTAAACGCAATACAACATTGCGCATACGCCCACAGCACAACGATATCCTCGTTGCAAAAAGCCCAGCAGACGTTGGCATTGTCTCTTACGTGCAACCCAAGCAGGCCCTCTCCACAACAGCTGAAGTCACTTTAAATGGGAGTGACAGGCAATGGATTGAAAAGGAGCTGCTTGGGCAAGAGAAGCTGGTGCTTTACACTGCTGAACCTGAACACACGCTTGATGTGGACACGTCGGCGCGAGTTGCTGATTACTTGTTACGATTAACGGATGCAGAGAAGGCGCATAACCGTAATATTTACTTTTACGACGTATCAAAGCTCAAAACACCAAATTCTGTGGTCCAGCCATCTATTGCAGACCCATCAGTGTTGGTGTTTGATTGGCAAATTCAAGTAACACCGCAATGGCTTGCGGAGCTAGATGCTTCCTGCATGACTCCTTGGATCAACAGCATTGGTGGTCAATTTGACAAGACTGAAAACGCTTGGATTGGCTTTGAGATAGATAAAGACAAACTTGTTCTGCAAGCATGGTGGGACGCAAAGGCTAAAAAGTTCCAGCAAAGTTACGCTATCCCCTTTACCAATAATGGCACAGTAAAACTTGGCAGCGGCAAAAGCAGCTTTGCTTGTTCCCCAAAAGACGCAGCTCCTTTCTTTGCAACACTGCCAACGCTGCCAATTACCAGCGCTAACGTGCTCATTCGTGCCAACACGCATGTAATGGAAATCAGCTATGAGACACAGCTGGCTGATTACGTGCATTATATTCCTGCAACAAATGAAGCAGGCAAGCCCGACAGCACTCTGTTTACGGCTTATGGTGGGACGCTGGAAGACGAGGAAGATCAAGCATGATTGGTGAAAGCTTCAATGCAGCGTACGAAGATTACGCCATTTACCTGCCTAGCCTTCAACAGCAGTATGCGCGCCTGCCATTAGCTAATCCTGCAACGATCCGTAATGGACAGCTGCCGGGCGGGCTAGAGTTGAGCGATCTCAACTATTTGAATCCATCTAGCAAGCTGTGGCACTGTAAATACGCCCTATACAGCGCGGGGCAGTTCAGCAGTTCACGCATTACGCAGCCAGATATTGTCAGCACGCGCGACAGAAACGCTACTGTGGTTTTGGGTGACAGTGGTGGATATCAAATTGGCAAAGGCACTCTCAATGCTACAGCAGATTGGAACAAAGATGCCAACAAGCCCGATGTAATATTTAATCGCTGGCTAAAGCAGCCTAATATCAGAGCACGAATGCTGCGTTGGCTGGATATGTACAGCGACTATGCAATGACGCTGGACATGCCACTGTGGGCGCTAAACGATAAGTCGTCGCCTTTTCGCAAATTGTCTGCTCAACAGCTTATCGACCTTAGCGTGGAAAACTTGCGCTTTTTTGACAAAAACGGCGGCAAACAGACAGGCAGTAAAGCCAAGTATCTTAATGTATTACAGGACGTTGGCGATGGAACTGGTGACGCTTGGTACGACGCAGTTACACAGTTTGATTTCACCAGTGGCTGGGCTTTAGGCAGCGCAACTGGCGGCAGTATTGATGGTATTATGCACTGGGTAAAACGTTTGCTGGACGACAAGCTACTAGACAACTGCGAATGGATACACGTACTTGGCGTTAGCTCGCCGCCAATGTCAGTCTATCTCACTGCACTACAACGCACTTTGCGCACTGCGACAGGCAACGAAAAACTACGTGTTAGTTATGACAGCAGCAGTCCGTTTCAATACGCGGGCAAACACAAGCAGGTCGCACAAGTACCCACTTATACAAGTGATATGAAAACGTGGGCGATACCAACTTTCAGCTTCGACCAAAACCCAAAGCACCTCAGCAGCACGCACAAAACCTATCTGACCCAAGCGCTTTCCCCTGCAACTCAAAAGGTCAGCGTGGAAGAATTTTTAACAGTAAAAGGAAATATGAGCCACAACTTGTTTGATAAATTCAGCGAGCAGCTGCTTATAAATCACAATATGTACGTGTATCACCGTGCAGCAGTTGATGCGTGCGACTTGGTCTTTGACGATGCCAAACGCGATGACAGCAAAGTGCCTGAAAAAGTGCAGAAAGACTTGGAAAAAATTGAACAAACGCTTCTAGCGTAGATATTTACGCTGTTCGGTCATCGCTTTTGCAAAATATAACATGAAATTACTCGTTTTTCACATAGGGCTTATAAAAGTCTTTGCTATCCAAGCCGGTTAACTTGTGAAAATTTTTGTAGCTACGTGAAATTTGGCTCATCAACAATTGATTTTGAAATCGCTTACTTTGTGCTGTTACACTGCTGAGTATTTCATCAAGTTCAGCTGCAGTTTTAGCCGTAAGATTTACTGAAGCCGATTTGACTTGGAAGACCGCAAGTATCTGGTCTTCACCATTATCAAGCTTGAGCCAATCATATGTAACAGGTATTTCAACAGTCAAAGAGCAACTACCCAACGCTTTATACAAGTACCTTGCCCCAACTCCGCCTGTTAAAGTTGCAGAAAAATGCAAAACTCCCATTTTAGCTTCTGCTAAGTCGAAAATAAGGGGTTTGTCAAAACTTAATCCAGTTAAGCAAACTGCATGCGAGTGCCAATCTTTGACTTCTGCTCTAAAGCCGCTGTCAAGTTTTTGTCCAATAATGTAAGGCCTAGTCTCATCTAGCTGCTCATTCCAATCATCTAGCTCATCTTCAGTTGCACCACCAAATACGTCGCCTTCGTAACCTATGTGTGTGTTCAAGCCATCAAAATTATTGAGTAAGTTTTTTACGGCAGTATTAATATCCAATATTGTCATTGCTACTTCAATCAACCTCACGCATTGGCAAGGCTGCTGATCGATACGATTTGAGAGCTCGGTTGAGTGCTGACATCGAAAATACGCCTTGCTGCAAAGTGCTTTAACGCCGCCTAGCTTGGCATGTATCTGTTTGAAAGCGTGAAAGTGCGCAGTTTATTTGCGCCTACACAGCACAAACTACTGCACAAAAAATGCACGCACTAAGACCCGTTTCGGCTCTCATGTATTTATACAACTTGATCAACAGCATTATTTGACCTCTGTTACTTCAAACTTTGAAGTAAGGACCGTTTGAAATAACTGTAAAGCTTTGTACAAGATTAACCCAACTACAAAGTGCAGCTGAGCTACAATCCCAAAGCCACGCTGCCAGCTTGCATTGGTTTCCCATGTAACAGCACTGGTCTCAAGTGTTTGCAGTGCAGTGCTTTGAAAGCAATTTCAACTAATAGTGTTTTGAAACCAGTGCTTGTGGCACGATGTTAACACACGCTGCTGCTGCAAAACCCAAGTCGCAGAAACCCAAGTTGTTCAACAAGCTAAAGCCTAAGCTGTTCAAGCTGATAACTGCTAATGGTGGCGCACACACGCTGTGTGCACGCTACAATGCTCAACTAAAAGTTGTGTACACTCGCGTGGCTGAAAACGTGAGTTGACGTGCTATGCAGTGTTTTAGCGTGGCATCAACAAATTCACAGCCAACAGCAGCGTTTGATTTTTGGATTGGGATTGCTGCACACAGGCATAGTGCAAATGCTCACAGTGGTTCATGCATCCCCCAAACAACAAACCCCGCCACACCACAATTGGCACAACGGGGCTTGGGTCAAAGCCGTTGGGCTAAGACTTCAGCTTAATTCTTGTTTGGCAAGGCAGCAGTCAGTGCGTTGGCATAAGCGTTGCGCGCCGTCTGCATGATCGCAACTTCCTGCTGCAATGTGGCAATTTTTTGATCAACAACTTGCATACTGCCCAGCTGGGCTTTTGCATCGTCTGACAAATCTTCAATCAGATAGTCTTTTTCGTCGATGGTGACTTTGGGTTCGTCTGCCATGGTTGAACTCTTTAGTTAGTCCCAATCAAAAGTTAGCTTGTCATCATCACCCAAACCACCCAGCTGGCTCTCGAGGGTTTCCGGTGCTTGTTGGCTCGCATCGTGCTGGGCATGAAACGTTGATCTGTCCGCCAGCTGGTTTAGCTGAGCGATGGAGAACATTTGAGCATAGGCCAGTGCCATTGGTGCACCCTTTAGCGTGGCATACACGTCGTCTTCCAGACTGTTGAGCGCTTGTTCGTTGATGCGGTAGAGGCCATTCACCTTGAGAGGCTCTTGTCCTTCGTTCCGTTCAATGGACAAAGGCCATGGCTCAACCACCCCGGCTTGGTCCAATGCGTCAGCAGTCTGCTGGGTAGCGTGGCGGTTGTGTTCATATTGGTTCAGGAATTCAAACGTTTTGGCAGCCATTCCAGTGAGCTTTTCGTCGTCATCAAACAGTGCATCACCTTCGCGTTCACTCAGATGCTCTACATCGATGGCAAAGACTTTTCCACCCTGCTCGTCATTGGCCAGTATGAACGGGTAACTGCGCACGCTAGCAGGTACATAGTTACCCAGCCATTTTCCATTGGGTGCGACGTAGAGATTTTTCTCACCAACCCCCAGCAACACCATTGGCTGGTAATGCTCACCCTCTTTTAAGAACACTATGACGTAGTGTGGCAGTAGCTTATGCAGTTCCGCCAGCACAATGCTCGCAACGCTGAGTGGTGCGGCGAAGTTATACCCGTCACGGGTTAAGTAACGTTGATCAGCGTGCTGGCTGGGCGAAAGTGCGATCCATTCAGGCATTAGAAACCGCTGCTCCGTTGCTGTGGTTAGAACTCAGTGTAACAAAAAGCTCGCCAATGCACCACCGCCTTAGAAGGCTAGCCGGACTGGTTTTGGTTCAAGCCGTTGGGCTAAGATTTGAGCTTAGTTCTTGTTTGGCAAGGCAGCAGTCAGTGCGTTGGCATAGGCATTGCGCGCCGTCTGCATGATCGCAACTTCCTGCTGCAGCGTGGCAATTTTCTGATCAACAACTTGCATACTGCCCAGCTGGGCTTTTGCATCGTCTGACAGGTCTTCGATCAGGTAGTCTTTTTCGTCGATTGTAACTTTGGGTTCGTCTGCCATGGTAAGTTCCTTGTTTTTATTAATGAAAAACCCCCGAATTTCTTCGGAGGCTTTGTTGTTTTGTTCAAGCCCAACTTAGTGGCAGGGCTTGTCTCCTTGAAGGGAGATTAAACGATGGTGAATGCTGTCGCAAGATCAAAAGTGGTCATCGCTGAGTCAACGACACCAACCAGTGTCAACTCAGAAGCCTGAACACCGTTAGTTCCAGCAACGTCAGTCCACTCATAGACCCCTGTCGAGTTGTCATCCGATACTGCAATCCAAGCAGTTGCGGCGGCTGACGTCCACGTTGCTGCAGCATTCGCAGCAGCAGCAGCAGCAGTTGTCGAGTCGGCGCTACCAGCAACTTGAGCACCAAGCTGATAGAGATCGTCCGCGTTAGTAGTTAGATTACCAGTAATAGTAATTTCAGCATCACCTTGAACCCAATTAAGAATATCAACTGCTTTATTAAAGCCGGTAATGGTGTCCGAACCGTTCAATGCAGCAGTATTTTCAAACACTACCGTATTGATACCGGTACTACTTAGGATGATTTTATCTGATCCTGCACCACCCGTGATTGTGAATACCGCGGCGCCATTAGTGGTGATGCTATCGTCACCAGCAAAAGTGCGAACTACGCCCGGAGCACCAGCAGCAGTTACAGAGATAACATCAGCCCCTGAACCGGTCCCAACATTGATTGCACCTTCAGTACCACCAGTGCCCGCAGTTGTAGCAGTAACTTTTGCTACACCAGAGAACGAAGTCATATCAATCGTGATATTACCTGTGGTCGCAGTCGTGGTCAGATCCACACCAGCCGTCTTAAACTGGGTATCAAAGAACCCACCAGTAGTGATTGACTGATCATTAGTAGTAGTTGTCGCCACTACAATATTTTCAATATTGCTGACGTTTTTCAGGTTATTGTCAACCAAAGCTAGAGCAGCGCCACCGTCGATATTGAGTGTATCGGTACCGATACCACCATCAATGATGTTGTAGTTAACACCTGCGTTGATTTCTGCCGCAGTGGCGTTAATCACGTCATTGCCAGCTCCAAGGTTGTAAGTCGCACCAGCTGCCGTACCAAGATTAGCGGTGTCTAAAAAAGCAGAACCTGTGACGACAGTACCGGAAATCGCATTTCCGGCTACTGTTAGACCAGCCGGAGTCGCTGCGCCATCACCTGTCAAATTCGATCCATCAATCGCAACAGCCTTAGTTGAGGCAATGCTCGCAATATTGAAAGCTGTTCCCGTAAGGTTAAGGTTTGTAAGGGACGTGTTAGTAATAGCCGCAATTGTCGAAAGTTTGTTCGCGCCTACTGTAGCAGTCGGACCCGCATTCGTCGACAAGTTGATGGTTTCAAAGCCAGTAGCAGTGAGGGTAGTCATATTATCAGCTGCAGCGTTTGTTAGGCCCGTTCCAAGCTTAACATTCAAAACATCAGTGAGACCTGTAGCATCAGCAAGCGCAAAAGTTTGATTTGCTGCAGCACCACTTACCGTGACTGCTGCTGCTTGGGTGGCGGACATTTTAGTAATCACCGACGCACCCGTTGCTTCGATTGCGGTAATACCAGCAATCAGCGACGCATCAAGCGTGCCTGCTAGGGACAGCGTTTCGAAATTAGTGTATTTACCCGCCAGCGACACTGTATTTGCGTGTGCAACATTGGTACCTAAGATCAGCTTATCTGCTGTGCCAGCACCCGCATCAACAGAACCCGTTATAA
>Ga0222645_100979_pt1 | contig 13799 bp, 10 predicted proteins | sample AntAcemetagen292_FD_179881 | JGI IMG/M metagenome (GOLD analysis project Ga0222645, IMG submission 179881) | Saline water microbial communities from Ace Lake, Antarctica - #292 | ecosystem: Environmental > Aquatic > Non-marine Saline and Alkaline > Saline | place: Antarctica: Ace Lake | collected...
TGTCTGCAGGCAGGCCAATACCCAAGAATGATAATGTCGCCTCGAGTAAAATCGCAGACGCCAGATCGACCGTCATAATCACCAGCAAGGGGCCAAGGATATTTGGCAGGATATGCACAAACATAATCCGCAGCGGATGCTGGCCCTGCATCACGGCCGCCTGCACGTATTCCTTGTTCATCTGCACAAACGTCGACGCCCGTGCGGTGCGTGCAAAATTGACCCAAAGCGACAGCGCAATCGCGATAGTCAGGACAACAACACGTAGGTTTTGCTGCATCTCTGGGGGAAGAATGCCGCGGGCAATTCCGTCGATTAAAAGCGCTGTCAGGATTGCAGGCAGCGCCAGTTGGATATCCGCGATACGCATCACCACAGCATCAAAACGCCCGCCAAAATACCCCGCAGCCAGCCCCAGACCAACGCCCAAAGTCGTGGCAATGATCATCGCAGAGACACCGATGGTCAGCGATAAGCGCGCGCCATAAAGAATAGACGAGATCATATCGCGCCCCTGATCGTCGGTGCCAAGCAGGAATTTTTCAGTTCCGAATTCTTCCCAGACGGGGGGCAACAACCCGTCCATCAACGAAAAAGATGCCAGATCATAGGGGTTCACTGATGCGATCCACGGTGCAAAAACGGCCCCGACCAAAATGGTAACTGCAACAATCGCAGCGACCATAACCGCAGGTGAGCGTGTGAAAAGCCAAAGACCTTCGTGACGTTTGATAAATGCCAACATCAAGACACGTCACTTATGCGCAGGCGGGGGTCGATCAGTACATAAAGCAGATCAACAATCAGGTTCACGAGAACGAAGAAAAATGCGATTACAACCAGATAGACGCCCATCACCGGAATATCGACAAACCGGATCGATTCAAGAAACAACAAGCCCATGCCCGGCCATTGAAAGACGCTTTCGGTCACGATGGAAAATGCAATCACACCACCAAATTGTAGACCGATAATCGTGATGACAGGCACCATGGTGTTGGCGAGCGCGTGTCTGAAATACAGCCGCCCCATCGGGACGCCGCGCGCAGTGGCAAATCTGATATAATCGGATTGCATGACGTCCATCATCTCTGCTCGCACCAGCCGCATGGTCAGCGTGAGTTGATACACCCCGAGTGTGACCGCTGGCAAGATCAAGGCACGCCAGCCGTCAACCGTTAGAAACGACGTTTCCCAACCGCCCAAATTCACCGTTCCGCCGCGCCCGAAGGTCGGCAACCAGCCAAGCTGGACGCCGAAAAAGAATATCAACATGATGCCGATAACAAACGTCGGAATGGACACACCGACCAGTGTGATCATCAAAATGGCCTGTGTGGCGACCCCCCGCGGGTGCAGAGCGGTAAAAACCCCTGCAGGAATCCCGACCAATAGCGATATGAGCAGTGCGACAATCCCAAGCTCCAACGTGGCGGGCATACGCGACGCGATCATTTCGGCCACGGGCTGTCGCGTGCGATAGGAAAACCCGAAGTCACCCTTTAGCATGTCACCGGTAAAACGCGCAAATTGGTATGCAAACGGATCGTTCAAGCCAAGATCTTCACGCAGGCGTTCCTGATCCTGTACAGAGGTTTCGACGCCGGTCATCTGGGACACGGGGTCGCCCACAAACCGGAACAGCGAGAATGCCAGAAAGGCAACGGCAAGCATGACGAACACCGACTGGATCAGTCGCTTTGCTAGAAAATATACCATTGCCTTTCTACTTTTCTAATCCGGTCAGTTCACCGTGACCCACCGCAGCATGAAGAAGTTATCAGCGCGCTGTGTGACGTCGATGTTGTCTTTGACGGCCCAGATAAGGGGTTGTGTATAAAGCGGGATATACGCCACCTCTTTTTGGGTGATTGCCACCAGTTCGTCGATCATCCCTTGGCGCACAGCAGGGTCAAGTTCCTGTTGAAACAAGGGCAGCAATTCATCAACACGCGCATTGGAATAGTTGCCGAAATTCCAGGACCCCAACTTGGCTGCATCGTCTTGTGTGTGAAGCAAGAACCGCACTGGATGCTCCATATCAAAGGTACCGGGCGACCAGCCAAGAAGGTACATGTCGAAATCATCCGCGCGCAGCTGTTCCCAATAATCACGCACTGGACCCGTGGACAATTGCGCGTCCAGACCGACCGCTGCGAACATAGACGCCGCCGCACGGCACAGGGCTTCATCGTTGATGTAGCGGTCATTGGTGCATTTCAGGCCAAAGCTGAACCCGTCAGGATACCCCGCCTCTGCAAGCAATTCTTTTGCCCTTGCAGGATCATATGCCGGGCGGTCTTGATGTGCTTTGGAATAACCGGAAATGTTGGCTGGGACCAACTGGCTGGCCGCTTCGATTTTGCCACGGAACAACACACGGTCAATGGATGCGATGTCAATGGCGTGGGCGGCTGCCAGACGCACACGTGGGTCCGTGAACGGGTTCACGTCGGTCACATCGGTTGAATACAACAGCGTGTCATGCTCGTGGCCAAAACCAAACATGATGACGCGGGTTTCTTCACCTTCTATGACGCGAAATCCATCACGGCCTTCGACCTGTGCCACGTCTTGCAACGGGATCGGTTCGATAAAATCAATGTCGCCTGACAAAAGTGCGGCCAATCCTGTGGCGGCGTTGCCAATCGGGGTGAACGTCGCTTGGGTCACATTGTGGGTCGGGGTGTCCCACCAGTCGGCGTGCGGTGTCAGCACGGTTTTGACGCCGGGGTCACGGCTTTTGACGGTAAACGGACCCGTTCCATTTACATTCAACGTGGCGAAATTTTCTGAATCCGTGGCGGGCAATGCGGCATCATTGGCCACTGCCCAATCGGAATCAAGGATCATAAAGTTCGCGATGGAGGACGGAAACAACGGGTTCGGCGCGTCCGTTACAAAATCGATCGTAAAGTCATCAACAATACGCACGTCCGTTACAGGCGAAAACCATGACCGCGTATCCGCGGTTTCGTCCGACGCACGCTGGTACGAAAACATGACGTCTTCCGCGGTAAATGCCGCCCCGTCCTGAAATGTTACCCCGTTACGCAGGTTGAACCGCCAACCGTTTTCGCCCGCAAGCGGTTCCCATGATGTCGCAAGCGATGGCTCGATCGCCATGTCTTGTCCGCGCCGCACAAGGCCTTCGTAGATATTGTTCAAGAACGACAAGACGGGCGTAGAGTTTACGGCATGTGGATCCATCGTCTGGGGATCTGTCGTCGACGCCCAATGGAAATTTTCAGCTTGAGCGCCGAGCGCAGCCAATGACAGCGCCCCACCGAGCATAAACGATTTTCGGATATAGTGGCTCATGGTCGGTTCTCCTGAAATTTGGTGCATGCCGAGACTGCGCATTATCTTGAAAGGGTCAAGGCATTTTTGGGCTGCAAAGTTTATAATACGATCAATTCAAACGAATTTACCACCCATTCATCGTTTCAGACGCGTCCTTTTTGCAATCAGGAAAGCGGGCTGGCACATCCATGTGATGGCAATGTAACCTACGAAACACCTGATCGATGTTCAAGGTTGCGGTTGTTTCGGCAATGGTATCTTCGACCCGTGATCGGGGAAGCAAAATGCGCCCTGCGCCGTTTTTAAGTGCGCCAGCGATCAAACGATCACGGCAAAACCAGTCTTGGACTTTGCCCATGCCCAATTTGGATAAACGCTACAGCCATCTCATATATTTGGTTGCCCAACACCCACGCGAGATGAACGTGCATGTTCATCTCGCGTTTAATTGATTGCAGGGCAAGCAATAGTCAGTTCAGAGGATGTTCGTTTACCAGCTGGCAGAGATGTATTGAGTTTCCATAAACTCTAACATTCCTTCATGACCACCCTCGCGGCCCAGCCCCGATTGTTTGGTGCCGCCAAATGGTGCTGCAGGATCGGACACCAAACCACGGTTCAGGCCAACCATGCCGTAATCCAGCTGTTCGCAAACTTGCAATGCCCGCTTCATATCTTCGGAAAACACATAAGCGACCAATCCGTATTCTGTGTCATTGGCGCGCCTGATCACATCGTCCTGATCAGTGAATGTCTGGATCGCTGCCACCGGGCCAAAGATTTCGTCGGCGACGCAATCCGCCGTTTCTGGCACATGCGTCAGCACGGTTGGTGGATAGAAATAGCCCGTGCCGTCGGGTATCGTGCCGCCCAATGCGATTTTGGCCCCTTTGGCGACGGCGTCGGTGACAAATGCTGCGACCTTGTCGCGCGTGTCCGCATTCACCAACGGGCCCACATCCACGGACGGATCTACCCCGTCGCCCATTTTCAACGCGGCCATTGCTGCACAGAATTTGGTGGTAAACGCATCTGCCACATCGGCATGGACGTAAAACCGGTTTGCCGCTGTGCAAGCCTCGCCCAAGTTGCGCATTTTCGCGAGCATGGCGCCTGCGACTGCGACATCCAGATCGGCATCTTCAAACACGATCAACGGTGCGTTGCCGCCCAATTCCATTGCCGGTTTCAAGACCTGATCGGCGGCGGATTTCAACAGTTTACGGCCCACGCCGGTGGAGCCGGTAAAGCTGACGACGCGCACACGCGGATCGTGCAGCATGTGATCGACCAACGCGCCGGTGCGCCGCGATGGTAGCACATTCACCAGCCCCTTTGGCACGCCGGCCTCTTCGAGAAGCGGCATGAGGGCCAGCATTGTAAGTGGCGTTTCGGAGGCGGGTTTGATGATTACGGCACAGCCCGCGGCCAAGGCAGGTGCGATTTTGCGCGTACCCATTGCGGCGGGATAATTCCACGGCGTAATCAGAACGCCGATGCCGGCTGGTTTATGCTGCACAATGATCCGCGCACCGGATGCGGGCGCATGTGTGATCATACCGTTTGCACGCACTGCTTCTTCTGCGAACCAGCGAAAAAACTCTGCGGCATATGTAGCCTCGCCCATGGCGTCGGCGTGGGCTTTCCCGTTCTCTAACGTGATCAGATGCGCAAATTCCGGCAGGCGGGCGGTCATCAATTCCCACGCTTTGCGCAAGACTTCTGACCGGTGACGCGGGGTTTGTGCCGCCCACAATGCCATCGCTGCTTCGGCGGCATCAAGGGCCGCATCCGCGTCTGCAAGTTCGGCAGAGGCCACAGATGTCAGAACCTGTTCTGTGGCGGGATTAACCACGTCAAAACGGACTTTGTCTGCGCCTTCGACCCATGCGCCATTGATATAGAGGTTTGTGTATTCCATGTCGATTTTCCTAGACTAAATGGTGCAATGGATCGGCCAGACGCCGGGCAAGACCTGATACAAATGCAACGCCCTGTGAATCGTCCATATGCTCGCTGCTAAATTCAAAAGTGATAAGATAGCTGTCGCCATCCACCCCGATACTCAGCGTCGGAAGTGCGGTATCGCCCAAGCGTAATGACGTGAGGAAGCTATCACTAAGATCATGCAGTACGAATGTTGCATCTTCCTCAGTTTCGGGGGCAGGCATAGACAAGCGGACAAAATCGGGATTGCGCAAATGGGTGCCCGCGCCGTCGGGATCTGACATCTGCACGATGATCGTGGGCGTTTCGGTGGCAGCGCGATATGCGCCCGATGCAAAGCTGGCGAACATCACCGCTGGTGTCACCATGATTGCGCCATCGGCCTGCATCCAGTCCATAAAGTCGCGTGATCCCGACCGCGCACAGCGTGCCGTGATCTGCTTGGTTGCTGCCATAACAACCGTCTGACCAGACGTCGCAGGCATGTCGCGCAGCGCGGCAAGGTCGGACACATGATAGGGCATTGGCACCCCCGATGCGGCAAGTTTGCCAAGATCAAGCCCCTCTTGCGCGGCCAAACGGCGGGCTTTGGGCGAGGCCAAAATACGGTCACTTGATGGTGGGGTCGCACTGGATGTCGGTGCCTTGGGTTCGGGCGTTGGGGCGGCCGGCTCTGGCGCGGTCTCGACCGGTTTAACAGGTGCGGCAGCGGGGGCCGCAGTCGGATTTTCGGCACTGGCACTAATGGTTGCGATAACTTGCCCGACAGGGACATCATCACCGTCTGACGCACTGACCTGGGTTAAAAACCCGTCTGTCTGTGCCTCCACCTCCATTACGGATTTGTCTGTTTCAACCTCGAACAGCACGTCGCCGGTGACAACCGCATCGCCTGGGGCTTTCATCCATTGCACAAGCTTGCCGGTATCCTGGGCCATGCCAAGTGCGGGCATAATGACATCAGCCATGGAACATCTCCCCCGCCATTAGTTTACGCGCAGTCGCTGCAACACTTTCGGGCGTTGGCACGGTCATATGTTCGAGTGCGGGCGAAAACGGAATTGGCACATCCATCGCGCCCATGCGGATAACGGGACCATCAAGGTGATAAAATGATTGTTCCATCAGGCGCGACGCAATTTCCGACGTCACACCAAACGACTGGTGGCCCTCGTCGATCACAATGCAGCGGCTGGTTTTGCGCACCGATGCGTTGATTGTATCCATGTCCAGCGGAACAATTGTGCGCGGATCAATCACCTCTGCGTTGATCCCCTCGGCGGCCAAAATCTCGGCGGCTTTTTCGGCCACCTGCACCATCGACGAAGTGCCAACAAGCGTGATGTCGGACCCTTCGCGTTTGATATTGGCGACACCAAAGGGGATCAGATACTCTTCTTCTGGCACCTCCGCCTTGTCTTGATACATCAGCTTGTCTTCAAAAATGACGACAGGGTTGTTGTCACGGATCGCAGTTTTAAGCAGGCCTTTCGCTTCATAGGCCGATGACGGCATTGCAACTTTCAAACCCGGAATATGGGCAACAATCGCATGTAACGACTGGCTGTGCTGCGCCGCAGAGCTGCGGGTGGCCCCCATGTTTGTGCGCAATACCAATGGCACGTTCAACTTGCCGCCGGACATATAATGGATCTTGGCCGCTTGGTTGCACAGCTGATCCATGATCAGGAATATGAAATCGCCGAACATCAGATCAACAATCGGGCGTGACCCTGTCATGGCCGCACCAACCGCAATGCCCATAAAGCCGGGTTCCGCGATGGGGGTGTCAATCACGCGGTCTGTGCCAAATTCTTCGACCAATCCGGTTGTGACCTTGAACGGTGTGCCCGCTTCGGCCACGTCTTCACCGATCAGGAAAACGGTTTCGTCGCGCCGCATTTCCTCGGCGATGGCTTGGTTGACGGCGGTGGATAACGTTATCTGTGGCATTACGGTGTCTCCGCAAAGACGTGCATGTCGACTTCGCTTATATCTGGATATTTCGCGTCAAGCGCGTAGGCTACGGCGGCCTCGGCATCTGCTTTGATTTCGGTTTGAATGGTGTCTAACTCCGGCTGATCGACAATGCCCTCGGTTGTTAGCCATTTGGCGAAATTGGCGATCGGATCGCGGTTTGTGCGCCAATCTTTTTCTTCGTCTTTTGGACGGTAATATTCGCGGTTGATATCGCCCACGTGGTGGCCGTGATAGCGATAAGTCTCAAGCTCGATAAAGAATGGACCTTCACCTTTGCGGCAGCGTGCAACAAGGGTTTGGGCCAATTCGTTGACAGCAAGGACATCCTGACCGTTCACCTGAAACGCCTCGATGCCGAACGCCTCGGCGCGGGCCGTGATGCTGCCTGCCGCAATCTCGTCGGTGCGGGTATATTCAGAGTAGCCATTGTTTTCGCACGCATAAATAACCGGCAGCGACCACAGGGCAGCCATGTTCATCACTTCGTACAACAGACCCTGGGCCGTGGCCCCGTCGCCAAAGAAACACACCGTCACATCATCCAACCCAAACCGTTTCGCAGATAATGCAGCCCCTGTTGCGATCCCCATAGATCCGCCAACGATGGCGTTCGCACCAAGGTTTCCGTTTGACTGATCGGCAATATGCATCGAGCCGCCTTTGCCGCGGCAATACCCTTCTTCTTTGCCCAAAAGTTCACAAAACATCTGTTTGAAATCGGCACCTTTGGCGACACAATGGCCGTGGCCGCGGTGGGTCGATGTAATTTTATCCGTCACCTCCAAGGCCTCGCAGATCCCGACAGCAACGGCTTCTTGACCGGAATACATATGGGTCAGGCCCGGCATTTTAGCGGACAGGTAAAGTTGATTTGCCTGATCCTCGAAACTGCGGATACGCACCATTTGGCGGTACATTTGCAAGTAGTCTTCGGTGTTTGTTTTCGCATCTGTCATGGGGAATATCCAAAAAAGGTGCACGTTTCAGCAAGTTGCCGAAACGTGCAGTTCAGGGCGTTAATAGCGGTTTGCGATGGGCAGTTCTTCGGCGGGGAACAGGCTGATAACTTCACACCCTGTGTCCGTCACAACGACCTCTTCTTCGATCCTTGCCGCAGAATATCCATCGGACGCTGGGCAATATGTCTCAAGCGCAAAGACCATGCCTGTCTTGATTTCCATTGGATTTTCAAAGCTGACCGCGCGGCTGATGATGGGTCGTTCGTGCAGCGCAAGGCCAAGGCCGTGACCGAATTGCAGGCCGAATGCCGACAGCTCGTCCGGGAAGCCCAGACTTTGCGCCGTGGGCCAGACCGCCGCAACCTTATCTGTGGTGACGCCCGGTTTGATCATCGCGATTGATGCATCAAGCCAGTGCCGTGCTTTTTCATAGGCGTCGCGCTGCGACGGCGTGGATTTCCCAATGTTGAACGTGCGATAATAACAGGTTCTGTACCCTTGATAGCTTTGCAGGATGTCGAAAAATGCCTGATCGCCGGGGCGGAAATAGCGGTCTGTAAAGTTGTGCGGATGTGGGTTGCATCGCTCACCTGACACCGCATTAATTGCCTCCACGTCGTCAGAGCCCATCTCGTAAAGCATCTTGTTGGACATCGCGACAATATCGTTTTCACGGATGCCCGGCTTCAATTCTTCATAGATCATGTGGTAGACGCCATCGACCATGGCGGCGGCTTGGGTCAAAAGCTGGATTTCGTCCCAGTTTTTAATCTCGCGGGCGGCCAGCATGGTTTGCTGACCATCCACAACATTCAGGCCTGCCTCTTGCAACGCATGGAACATCGCGGTTTCGGCGTAATCGACGCCAACAGGCATTCCCTTCATGCCCGCATCTTCAATCAGGCCCGCGATTTCTTCAGCGTATTTTTTCATCAGGCCAAAGCTAGGCGGGATCGTACCGCGCATCCCGACAACACCCGCACGGCAATGGTCAGGGACCAGCCAGTCGGAATGTTTCTTGTGGTGCATCGCCGCAGAGCCAAAGTCCCAGACATAAGGCGCGTCATCACCTGTCAACAGACAGAACCGGCACATCTTGTCGCGTTCCCATTCGCCGATTTTGGTCGCAGACACGTAGCGAATGTTGTTCACGTCAAACAACAACAGCGTGCCACAATCAGACGCTTTTAGCGCTTCACGTGTGCGTCCCAAACGGTAGCGGCGCAAACGGTCGTGATCGACGCGCTTTTCAAAATCAACAGAACTGTGACCCCAAGCAGGGATTTTTCCCTCCCATTGCCAGTTTGGCTCGATGTCCTGTGGTGTCAGTAGGTTTGGCATAAGTGCATTGGCTGGACGATCAGACATAAGTGTCTCCTTCAGATGGCGCGAGCCACCCAGTTAAGTTCAATAAATATAGGGCAGCTTGGTTACTGGATGCACCAGCCGCCGTCGATGTGGATCATTTGGCCGGTCATGTAATCGCTGTCGTCTGACGCGAGGAATGATGCGGTGCCAATAATGTCTTTTGGATAAGACACGCGCTTGATCTGTAATGCATCGCGCACGATATCGTCGTAGGCTTGGCCTTCTTTCTCTTTGAAGCCGATCTCGACGAGGTCTTTGTCAAGCTGTTCCCAAAGTGGCGTTACCACGACCCCGGGGGCATAGCCGTTGACGGTAATATTATGCTCGGACAGCCCGATCGCACCGCAATGTGTCAGCGCAAGGCAGCCGTATTTCGAGGTGCAATAAACCGTCACATCAATCAGCGGCTTGCGTGACGCGATAGAGCCTACGTTGATCAACTTGTAGGGATGATCCTCCATCGGGCCCTGAGCGATCATCTGGCGGGCGGTTTCTTGCATACCAAGCCACATTGCCTTGGTATTGACGTTCATAATCATATCCCAATTGTCTTCATCGATATCCATGAAGAAACGGGGTTTGTTCAGTCCTGCGTTAAACACGCCAATGTTTATGGAGCCGAAAGCGGCGACAGTGGCGGCAACGGCGGCTGCATTATCTTCGCGCTTGGTCACATCCATGTGGACCGCAATTGCCGCCCCGTTGCCTGCCGCATTGATACGGTCGGCCACGACTTGCGCTTGGTCTAAATCCAGATCACCGACGCAGACATTTGCCCCTTGAGATGCAAAGCTTTCTGCGTTTGCCTCTCCCATGCCGCGTGCGGCACCTGTGATTAGAATATTTTTACCTTTCAGGCGATTGGGGTCCATGGTGTCCTCCCTTAGGATCCGTGTTTGAAAATAATTTCGGCGCGACTTTGCGCTTTTTGTAAGGCTTCGCGCGGCGCGGTAATCCCGCGCAGCATGTCGTGCATTTCTTCGCCACATACCTTGATAATGTCCGAAATTTGCGGAATTGGCGGGCGCGGCCAAAACTGTAATTCATCGCGCCACGACATGGCGTCCACGGCCTCAAAGATCGTGGATAGGGCGCGGACTTCGGGGTCTGCACCGACGGAATATCGCGGGCTTGTCCGGCTTCCGCTTTGCACATAAAGTTTTTGTGCCTCAGGCGACGTAAACGCGATCAGCGCTTCGGCGGCAGATGCACGGCGGTCATCAGGAAGGTTTGCGGGAATGCCCAGAACGTAGCCTCCAACAGGTGCTATCTGGGCGCCAGTGCTGCCTGCGGGATGCGGCAGATACCCGGTTTGGCCGCACGCAGGCGATGTCGCGTCCAGTTCAAAATACGGGGCCAGTAGCGTGTATCCGTATGCCATTGCGACCTTGCCGGCAGCATAAGGCCGGACGCGTTCGTACCACGACATTGATAAAATATCGGGCGGCGAAAATGCGAGAAGCGCTTTCAGGTATTCAGCCGCCTCCAGTGCCGCGGGGGTATCAATGGTTGGCCGCAAATCATCGCGGTTTGCGACATCGGCGTCAAAGCCACCTGCAATCGCCTTCAGATTTAAAATTGGCTGGCCGCACGCGGCGCAGGCCATCATGAATTCGTGCCCAAGCGCCGTACCGCGTGCCGCATTCCATGCAATACCGTAACGACCACGCTGCGGATCGTGAAGTTTTTGCGCTGCCAGAAGAACCTCGTCGGTTGTGCTGGGGGGCTCTACTCCTGCCTGTGCAAACCAGTCTTTGCGGTAAAACAATACCTCGGGTGTGGTCTGGCTGGGCACGCCATAAGGACGTCCGCCCCAATGGGCTGCTTGCCACCCGGCGGTATGAAAATCACTTGGATCCAGACGCGCTGTGTCAAGAACATCGTCGAGCGGTAGCAGAATTTCTTTGTCCACAAATTCACCGATCCACGGCAGATCAACAGCGATAATATCGTAGCGGCTTGTTTTTAATTCCGCATTGCGCAGCACTTCTTCGCGCAACCGGTCTATTGAAAAAGCCCGTTGGTTTATTTTGACCCCGATAACCTGTTCGAACTGACGTTTAAGGTTTTCCATCACCATGAATGTAGGGTCGCCGTGCACCAGAATGCGAAGGCCGCCTGCAAGCGCTAAGGGCTCTGCAAGGACTTGTGGCGGCTTGATGGCGTGCGCGGACAAGTACGAACCACCAAAATAATAATCAGCACCCGATGTGCCGCCCAGATGTTGCCCTGCCAAACGAACGACCCGGTCAGCAAACTGACCCCATTTATCAAGAAGTTCGCGGCTGGGTGACAGTGAAAATGTTTTTCCTGACTTGGTGCGCGGACGCTGCTCTATCAGACCTGCGGCGATCATTTCTTCCAGTTTCCGCCGGCCCGTTGCATAGGGAACATCCGATGCCGAAATCAATGTCGACGCTGTCACAAGGCGCCCGTCGGCATGGCTTCGGATAAGAAACAATGTCATATTCAAAAACGGGTTGGTCGTGGCGATGGCCAAGGCAGTGTCAAGCTCGCTATTGAATTCTTGCACGAAATCCAGCACGTTCACGATACCTGATTGCGCAGTAGACGGTTCAACCCTCTCATGCGCGGTCGCGGTTGCTTTTTGAATCTCTTGCATCAACACAGACTGGTTACCGCCTTTTCTTGGCTTGGTTGCGTGGGGGTCATTGGAATCGCTCATCTTGGATGACTTTCTTCAGAATGTTCAAATTACTGCGACAAGGGTACGAGTAAAAAGTTCATAATGAATAGTTAAAAGTTCATAATGAATATTTTTGGGGGAGGGCGTATCCTGACTTTCGTCGACGATCATCGGGCCAACTGACAGGAAAGACTCGTCAAAGAGGTCGTTGATTTCTTGTCAAATAAATTCAGTTCTATGGGAGGAACCCGAAATGAATACGACGCTTAAAACCTTGATTGCAGGTACAACCGCAGTGGCGGCCCTGACAATTGGTGGTGCTGCAATGGCCGATGCGCATGGCCCGATGAAAATCGGCATCACGCAAAACAATGTGGGTGTGGACAGCTATCAGACCACATACGAAAAATCGTTTATCGCTGCCGCAGAAGCAAACGACAACGTCGAAGCTGTCGTGCTTGATGCTGGCGGTGATGTTGCCCGCCAGATCGCGCAGGTTCAGGATCTGATCCAGCAAGAGGTCGATGCGATTATCATCTGGCCGACAAATGGTGACGCCGTGATCCCCGCTGTCCGCGAGGCATTCAATGCAGGCATCCCTGTCATTGCGACAAACTCGAACATCGCAGAAGCCGGCTTTGAATTTATTGCGTCGTTTTCTGGCCCTGATAACATCACCCAAGGATCCCGCTCTGCCGAGATTATGTGTGAAAAATTCACATCAATGGGTATCGAGAACGAGGCCCGCGTTGTGCAGATTTCCGGTCAGCCCGGTTACACAACCGCCATTGAGCGTCAAAAAGGGTTTGATGACCGCCTGCCAGAAGTCTGCCCGAATGTGACACTTGTTGAAACGCAACCCGGCGATTGGAACCGTGAAAAGTCCCAGACCGTTATGGAAGCGTTCTTGGTGAAATATGACGATATCGACGGTGTTTATGCCGGCGACGACAATATGGGTGTTGGCGCATTGAACGCCGCAAAAGCCGCAGGTCGTGAAGGCATTATCTTTGTCGGTGCAACAAACTTCGCTGTGGGCTACGAAGCCATGGAGCGCGGTGAATACTGGGGTTCGATTTATCAGTCCCCGGTTGATGATGCTGAAGCTGCGTTGAAAACAGCGCTGGATATTCTAGCGGGCGAAGATGTGCCATTTTTGAACTATTTTGACACACCAAAAATCACGCAAGACAACCAAGGCGATTACACCAAGCCGGTGTTCTAGAACGCTTACCTTTGGGGGCGGGCCAGACGGGCCCGCCCTTTGCTTTTTCAAACCAATTGAGAAAGAGCATCATAGGACGGCGACCTGCCAAGGAAACTTGTAATGATTGATGGAGGCATCACACGTGTTTGAGCATATAATTCCTGCGGACCGCGCGGATCGGCGCAAAGCGATTGTAAATCTGCTTGCACGCAATGGTATTTTGATCGCATTTGCGGTGTTTATGATCGGGTTTACGCTCGCGAATGACCGCTTTCTTAGCTTTGACAATGTGCTTGGCGTGGTGCGGTCTTCGGCAATTCTGGGCGTTATGGCGCTGGGCGTAACGTTCGTCGTGATCAGTGGACACCTTGATCTTTCGGTCGGATCG
>Ga0222645_100980_pt1 | contig 13783 bp, 17 predicted proteins | sample AntAcemetagen292_FD_179881 | JGI IMG/M metagenome (GOLD analysis project Ga0222645, IMG submission 179881) | Saline water microbial communities from Ace Lake, Antarctica - #292 | ecosystem: Environmental > Aquatic > Non-marine Saline and Alkaline > Saline | place: Antarctica: Ace Lake | collected...
TGCTGTACCACTTGGCACGGCTGCGCATTACGGGTTCCTCAAGCAGATGGACCACTTTGGTGTTGACGTCGCATCACTGGAAGTCGTTGACATGGCACCTGCGGATGGTGCTGCCGCACTTGCGCAGTCCCAAGTTGACATGGCTTGTGGGTGGGGTGGTGCGCTTCGCCGTATGAAAGAGCATGGCAATGTGTTGTTGACCGGCGCTGAAAAAGAAGCATTGGGCATTCTGGTGTTTGACGCCACAACCGCACCTGCCGGTTTTGTCGCTGAAAACCCCGATCTTGTTGCGAAGTTTTTGGCTGTGACCGCCAAAGCAAACGCTGCGTGGAATGACGGGTCCATGACCGCCGAAATGCTGCCAGTCATCGCAAACGATGCGGGCATGGACGAAGATGCGACTGCTGAAACAATGGCAGGCTTTGTTTTCCCATCCGTTGACGACCAACTGTCTGCCGCATGGTTGGGCGCAAATGCTGCAACCTTTATGAAGGGTGTTGCAGAAGTCTTCGTTGAAGCGGGCTCTATTGCGTCTGCCAACGAAAGCTACGAAAGCAACGTGAACACTGCACCGCTGATGGATGTCAGCAAAATGTAAACACGGATCCGTTTCGGATCAGCAGCGCGGGGGAATATCCCTGCGCTGCACCATCATTTTTCTAAAGGATTTTGTCCCTCGACTGTGGCAAATTGTTTTAGAAAAATATTGGGGCGGGAACCATGGCAGCACTAGAAATTGACAAACTATCGATGCGTTTTGATTTGCCGAACGGATCGTCCGTTCAGGCACTGAAAGACGTATCAATCGACTTGAAGGCGGGCGAGTTGCTGTCTGTTCTGGGGCCGTCGGGCTGTGGCAAAACCACGCTTTTGAACATCGTTGCAGGGTTTTTGGCCCCGACTGCAGGGGTTATAACCCTGAATGACAAACGTGTGCATGGCCCCGGTGCGGAACGCGGCATGGTGTTCCAGCAAGGCGCGCTGTTCGAGTGGATGTCGGTGCGTGAAAACGTGGGTTTTGGTCCGCGCATGAAAGGCATGGCCGAAAAACAAAAGCGCGAGATTGTCGATCATTTGCTCAACGTGGTTGGCCTGCAAGAGTTCAAGGAAAAAGCTGTTTATGAATTGTCGGGCGGAATGCAACAGCGTGTGGCCTTGGCCCGCTGTCTTGCCAACGAGCCCGATGTTATTTTGATGGATGAACCACTTGGCGCGCTTGACGCGCTGACTCGCGAAAAAATGCAGGGTCTGGTTCTGAAGCTGTGGAAAGAAACCGGCAAAACGATCATTTTGATTACCCATTCGGTGGAAGAGGCACTGTTGCTGGGTGAACGTCTGATCGTTATGGCGCCGCGTCCCGGCCGTATCCATAAAGAATACAATCTGCCGTTTGCCGAAATGGGCGTCGGACAAGACCTGCGTGAAGTGAAAAAACATCCCGAGTTCCACAAGGTCCGCGAAGAAATCCTGTCGATGATTTGGGACATGGAAGAAGAGATTATGGGAGGAGCAACCAAATGAGCTTGATAATTGAACTTTGGGGCGTGCTTTACACCGTTCTTTTGACCCTTGCGGGTGCGGCACCTTATGTCATCGGATATATCGTTTTGATACTGGTGACCGGTTATATCTGGACATTCATCAAACGGATGGTGACACCAAAATCCGACTATAGTTCGCTAAAAACAGTGACATTTGGTGATGAAAGCTCGGTATCTTCAAACACCGTTGCATCAGTTGTGTCGATCGTACTGATATTTGTTTTGTGGGGTGCGTTCACCGGGTCCAAATTCCTGCCCGGTTTCATGCATATGCCCGGTGCATTCGAGGGATCAAGCAGTTTCACCTATACCATCGATGTGAACGGGCGCACCGATGATGCGACCGTAGATGTGGTTGTGTTTCCGACAGGGCAAAACGTCGAAACACCTGTTGTGGCTGCTGGTGACGGGTTTGCCAAAAACGATGCGCTTGCTTTGCCAGTCTACCGGTCCAAGCTGTTGCGTGTTGACCGCAATGACACGTTGGGCCGCGATGATGGCGCCGTGATTACCGCGGTTGATGGAAAACCCATTGCCAATGGTGGTCAGGTGAAAGTCGCGTTTGGTATTGTTTCCATGACACCAAAAGGCACGCTGAACATCAAACCGTCAACCGGTTGGCAGATGGAACCAATCTGGCTGCCCTCTCCAGAGGCCGTGCTGGCCCGTCTGGTTGAAATATCCAGCCAAGGGTATCGCAATTCAACCTTGGCTGAACACCTTGGGTTTTCGTTGTTTCGCGTGATTGTCGGGTTCTTGTTGGGCGCAATTGTGGGAATCCCGCTTGGCTATGCCATGGGCTTGTCCAATTGGTTCCGTGGTTGGTTTGATCCGATTGTGGAATTCATGCGCCCCGTACCGCCGCTTGCGCTGATCCCGCTTGTGATTATCTGGGCGGGCATTGGCGAGGTTGGCAAGATCATCCTGCTGTTCCTTGCCGCGCTTTGGATTATGGCCATTGCGGCCCGTTCGGGCGTATCCGGGGTGCGCATTTCCAAAGTCCATGCCGCCTATTCGCTGGGCGCCAGCAAATGGCAGATCATGCGCCACGTAATTATTCCAAATTCGCTTCCCGAGATTTTCACCGGTGCGCGGGTCGCGATGGGTGTGTGCTGGGGGACAGTTGTTGCCGCTGAATTGGTCGCTGCCGAAAAAGGCGCGGGTATGATGATCATGGTCGCGTCCAAGTTCCAATCCACGGACATCGTGTTGATGGGGATTATCCTGATTGGTGTGATCGGGTTCAGTATTGATATGCTGATGCGCTGGGCCGAACGGTGGCTGGTGCCTTGGAAAGGCAAAGGTTGATCCGGCACGTTTGCCAATATTCAAAGAAGGGCGCGCTGATAGGGATCGGCGCGCCTTTTTTATGTGTTTCGTGGACGTTTTTTCTGACGTGCCAGATGCGCATCCCATAAATCAGGACGGCGTGTTCTGGTGATATTTTCGCTTTGATCACGTCGCCATTGCGCGATGTTTTTATGATTACCCGACAGCAACACATCGGGAATATCACGGTCATTCCACTGGGCAGGCTTGGTGTACTGTGGATGCTCTAGCATGCCATTGGAAAATGATTCCTCGATCGCGGATTCGGCATTGCCCAGCACACCGGGAAGCAAGCGAACCGTGGCATCAATCATGGCCTGCGCCGCAAGTTCACCACCCGTCATGACAAAATCGCCCAGCGATATTTCTTGAATGTTAAAATGGTCAAGAACGCGTTCATCAACGCCTTCAAACCGCCCGCAAAGCAATGTCACACCATCGGCTTTAGCCAGATCGCGCATCATGGCCTGATCCATCGGTTTGCCCCGTGGGGACAAATATATGATCGGCATGTTACCGCGCGCACCGGCCCGTGCATCATTGATCGCAGCTTCCAGCACATCAGCACGCAGAACCATACCCGCACCGCCGCCTGCTGGTGTGTCATCGACGTTTTTATGCTTTCCAATGCCATATGTGCGCAAATCAAAGGTCTGCAGTTGCCATAATCCGTCCTTGAGCGCCTTTCCCATCAGGCTTTCACCCAGAACACCGGGAAACGCCCCCGGAAAAAGGGTAATAATTTGCGCCGTCCATGCGCCTGCAAGGTCTGGCTTTTCGGTCATCAGTTCACGGGGCATGAATGTGGGCCGTATAGATTTGCGCCCCAAGGCTTTGGTTTTTGGTATATCCGTCATGCGCAGCGATTATCCTGAATTGGTGGCACTGTGTAGGTCCAGCAGTGTCTTTTTGCGTTGTGCCAATGTGTTGGTGTTCAATCCGCTGCGATTAAGGTCGCGAATTTGATCAACCAAATCCTGAGGTGGTTGCGTGTTATGATAGGCCACAGGCACCAGCGCTGCACGGGTTTCTTTTGGCAACGTGATCAGGTCAAACAGTGGTGATGCGGGTCCAAAGCGCAGATCTTGCGTCCCTTCCAACGGGAAGGCCATGACATGCGTGTCGCCAACAGCGTGCCTGATTTCTGTAAGGACGGTATCAAAATCGGCGGCATTGTCATATGCATCGCAATACGCGTCAAAGCCAAGTTGCAGGTTGGATGCACGCAGATTTTGCCAATAGCTGCTGCGCAACCACGCATCTGTTTCACGTGTGCAAAAATAGAATGTCAAATCGCACTGTGTGTCAAAAACCTGTGTAACCGCAGATTTGATCGCGGCCATTAACGCCGGGCTAGACCCGTAACTCAACTGACGGTTTCGTCCCGGAATTAAACCCGCAAGGTCTTCGGCACTGATCAAAAGGTGCCGTTTGCGGCCAATATCGAGCGTGCGTAAAAATGCAGTCAACCGGTGGTGAAACTCGTCCAATGACACGGGGTCCCGCAGGACCGAATATAAGGTTGCACATCTGGTGATATCCGCAATGCGCGCAGGCAGAACCAGCGCCATATATGGCCAAAGGTGCTTCCCGTTTTTGCCCAAAAATGATTGCACCGCGGATGTTCCCGTTTTGTGAAACCCTGCATGCACAATGATCTGCTGGCGTTTCACCTGATTTTCCAGCCGCCCAGATCGACCGACTGTGCAAGTGCGGTTTTCTGGTCGATAACTGCGTGGTCCGTCAGGTTTGACCGATTCAGGGTCAAAAACTGCTGCCACAGCATATCTGCCGGGCCTTCATTTGCTTTGTCCACGGGCAACAGGTTTGCACGCACCGCGGCTGGGACGGCCATCTGGTCCACAATCGCGGCCCCTGGCCCAAGCGGATGTGCCAAGGCATCGGCCATCGGTAAAACCATGACCGGCAAGGGCGCCAGCACATTTGCCACCTCTTGTACGACCGCATCCAAATTTGCAGCAGATTTGAAAATCGCATCGAATGATCTGAAATCAAGCGTCAGACGCTGCCCGCGCAAATGATGCCGGTACGCGCTATACAGCCAGTCATCGCTGTTACGGGTCGTGAATATCAGTTTGACCTGCGCATCGGGGTTTGTTTCGGCCAGATACCCCGCAACATAGGTCATCAACGTGGGCATCGCACTATAGTCTTTTACATTGGGCCAGCCGGGCAAGTGGCCGGCAAGACCTTCGCAGCTAATCAGTAAATCGCGGTCTTGGCGCACGGGAAATTCGTCAAACACATCATCAAGCACGCTGACCATATCAACCAGATCAAGCGGATTGCGCGTGCGCGAAAACAGAGCCGCCAACCGCACAACAGGTTTCATATGGCGAAACATTCGCAGATCGAAATACGGCTCTAATGTCTCGCGGTTGGTCCACAAAAAATGCTGGACCGAACTGGTGCCAGTTTTATGAAACCCGGGATGAAGAAGAATTTGTCGCAAAAGCCAAGCCATCCAGTTCATAAATCCGCTGCAACTTGATACCGCTGACCTATCTATAGGGCCAGTGATTTGTGCAACTTATGGTATAAGATCGCAGGTTTGGCGGTTAAAACGTCTCTGGTGGGTCAACAATGATCCGGCCTGCACCAATATCAACAGTGGGCACAATCGCGTGCGTAAACGGCAGCAGCATGGTGTTACTTTGCCCGGTCAGGTTAATTTCGATAATGTCACCAGCACCGTGGTTTTCGACCGCTTTGACTGTGCCAAGAATTTCGTTACCCGTGTCGACAACCGTCAGCCCGACAAGGTCGGCATAATAATATTCGTCATCCGGCAAGCTGGGTAATTTGGACCGCGCCGCATACAGCGACACATTGCGAAGCGCGTCGGCGTCTTCTTTGGTTTCGATGCCTTGCACGCGCCCAGTGAACCCGCCTTTGATCTGACCCGTCAAGACCAGCATCGGGAACGTGGCGCCATCTTCGGTTGATAGGGGCGCATAGTCACCTATGGCCGCGGGGTCGGCGCAAAACGATTTCAGGCGCACCTCGCCTGATATGCCAAATGCACCACCAAGGGTGCCAACAATAATACGGTCAGACATAAGTATGCTCCTTGGCAAAGCGCCGCAGGAAAGGGGCGATTTGCGAAAAAAAGGGTTTGCGTGGGCTCGCATATTCAAGCCCACGCAAATGATGCTTATTCGGCAGCAGCGTCTTGTGCTGGTGCTTCGGCAGGTGCATTCGCGGCTTCTGCAGCGGCAACTTTTTTCGCTGCTTTTTCTTCAGCGCGTGCAGTCGCTGCTTTGCCCGGTGTCCCTTTTTTCAGGTTTGCGCGGTCTTTCTTTGGCATAACGCCGGCAGCTTCCAACATGCGTGCAACACGGTCTGTTGGCTGCGCACCTTTTGACAACCAGTATGCAACGCGTTCCATATCCATTTTCACGCGGTCTTCGCTGTCTTTTGGCAACATTGGCGCGTATGTGCCAAGCTTTTCAATAAAACGGCCATCGCGTGGCATCCGGCTGTCTGCTGCGATGATTGCGTAGTGAGGGCGCTTTTTGGAACCGCCGCGTGCGAGACGAATTTTCATAGCCATGATAGATAGTCCTTTGTTTTTATCAGGTAGGATGGGTTTCAACCCATCATCAGGATTGATGTTGTTTATGGTGTTGGATCACTTCCTGAATTATAAAATTCAGAAATTTCTTGGCAAATACAGGGTCAAGTTCCGCCTGATTTGCAAGTTCGGTCAACCGTGCAATCTGCGCCGCTTCGCGGGTCGGATCGGACGGTGGAAGATCGTGTTCGGCTTTCAGCACGCCTACGGATTGGGTGTGCTTGAACCGCTCGCCCAAAGTATAGACAAGGATTGCATCAAGCCGGTCGATGCTTTTGCGATGCTCGGCCAAAAGGGCCGCCGCGCGTGTGGTGTCGTTTTGCGTGGTCATAGGTCTGGCACTGCGGGGCGTGGGTGGCGGTAACAATGTGTACCTGCGTGGTCGCCAGACGGGTCGCGCACCGCGCCTAAACGCAACGCCAGATTAATCGCACGTGTGTTTTCCGGATCTACATAGCTGACCAGTGTTTCGAAACTCAGCGCGTTCCATGCGTTGTTGCGCGCTTTTTCTGCGGCTTCAAACGCAAGCCCTTTGCCTTCGGCGTCTTCGGTGAACAAGAACCCCAATTCGGGTTCCGGGTCGCCGGTTTCGTGCCCCAACAGCACAAAGCCAAGAACAGATTTATCGTCCTGATCTTCGACTGTCCAAAGCCCGCAACCGCGCAAAATCCAGCTTGCCGTTAGCTGAATAAAGTCGTCCCACGCGCCGTCGCGTGTCAATGGCCCTGACACATACCGCCCGCGATCTGAAACGACCAAATCTGCGAAAACGTCAAAATCTTCCATGTAAGGCCCGCGCATCGATGTACGGTCTGTGAAAATTCGCGGCAATGCTTGGCCGATACGTTCAACCGCAACAGCGGCTTGCTGTTGTGGCAGGCGTTCCCAAGGCAGGCGGTCTTTGTTCGGGTCAATCATAGCGCAATTCCTTTTGGAACAGGGTGACGGTAAACAAGCGTTGACGGGGTCGGGCCCGTTGCCGCAACATCCAAATGCGCGCCCAGTTTTAGGGCAAGGCGGATTGACCGCGTATTGTCAGGCGCAATATAGCTTACAGCCGTTTTCCAGCCCAGCACGTCATAAGCATGTTTCACAGCAGCATCGGCGGCCTCTGTTGCGATGCCCGTCCCTTGGGTTGCAACGTCGAATATCATCCAGCCGATTTCGGTTTCCGGCCAATCGGGGGGGGTCCAAGGCCCGACAAGCCCGATGCAATCGTTATCGCCGCGCACCGTGACAGCCCACATGCCGTAGCCGAATATCTGCCAATGCCCTAGCTCTGCCGCAAAGCTTCGCCAGATTTTGCCAAGATCGCCGTTGCTGCCGAACGCATCTGCACGGTCCGACATCATAAAGTCATGGAATGCCATCCAGTCACCGGGTTGCGGCGCGCGCATCACAAGGCGCTGTGTTTGCAAGGTCATATTCATGACCTATTTCTTTTTCCCAAAACCGGACAGGCCGGGCGGCAGGCCCATGCCGCCCCCAAGTCCCGGCATACCCGCTGGCATTTTGCCTTGCAGGGCTTTGGCCGCTTCTTGCATCGCGGCGGGGTCGTTCATGTCGGGCATGGTTTCGCCTTTGCCCATCATCTGCTTCATGGCTTGCTTTAACATGCCACCTTTGCCCATTTTACCCATCTTTTTCATCATGTCGCCCATTTGGCGCTGCTGCTTGACCAGCTTGTTAAGGTCGGACACGTCCAGCCCAGCACCTTTGGCGATACGTTTCTTGCGGGACGCAGCAAGTAGATCGGGGTTGGCGCGTTCTTTTTTGGTCATCGAATTGATCAATGCAATCTGGCGGGTCAGAATTTTATCGTCGAGGCCTGCCGCGTCCATTTGAGACTTCATTTTGCCCATGCCGGGCATCATGCCCATCATGCCTTCCATGCCGCCCATCTTGATCATTTGTTCCAACTGCAGTTTCAGGTCGTTCATGTTGAACCGACCTTTTTGGAACCGCTTCATCATACGCTCGGCTTGTTCGGCCTCGATGGTGTCCTGAGCTTTTTCCACAAGCGCAACAATGTCGCCCATGCCAAGAATACGGCCCGCGATACGCGATGGTTCGAACGTTTCAATCGCGTCCATTTTTTCGCCCACACCGACAAAGCGGATCGGCTTGCCCGTGATCGCGCGCATCGACAGAGCCGCACCACCGCGCCCGTCACCATCCATCCGCGTCAGGACAACGCCGGTCACGCCGATTTTGTCGTCGAATTCTTGTGCCACATTCACGGCATCCTGACCCGTTAGGCCATCAACCACCAACAAGATTTCCCGTGGATTTGCGATGTCGCGCACTTCGGCGGCTTGTGCGATCAGCTCTGCGTCAATGTGCAATCGGCCCGCAGTATCAAGCATATAGACGTCATATCCGCCAAGCGACGCTGCGGTTTTTGCACGCTTCGTGATCTGGACAGGGGTTTCACCTTTGACAATTGGCAGCGTATCTACACCAATCTGCAGGCCCAAGATCGCCAATTGTTCCATCGCCGCAGGGCGATTGGTGTCAAGCGATGCCATTAGCACACGCTTGCCTTCGCGGTCTTTCAAACGCTTGGCCAGTTTGGCAGTGGTCGTGGTTTTACCGGACCCCTGTAAACCCACCATCAGGATCGGGGCAGGCGCGTTGTCAATTTTCAATGCGCCGGGATCTTCGGATCCGGTCAGAATGTGCTGCAATTCATCATGCACAATCTTGACGACCTGCTGGCCGGGCTGAATGGATCTGGTAACCGCGGTGCCGGTTGCTTTCTTCTGCACGGCGGCGATGAAATCGCGGGCAACGGGCAGAGATACATCTGCTTCAAGCAGGGCTGTGCGGACTTCGCGCAGGGCGGTTTTGACGTCATCTTCTGACAGCGCACCTTGTTTGGTGAGTTTGTCAAAGACGCCGCCAAGGCGTTCGGATAGATTCTCAAACATCGGCCAGTAGCCCCTAATCGTTTTGGTTATCCCGTAAGTATAGGGACGAACCGTATAAAGCAGTAGCGCCCCCATGGGCGCAACGCGCTGACGGGGGGCGATCCTCTATCAAAGAGGACCGGAAAGCTGATGCTATCCGGGTGTCCCTTGCGTTTAGGACTGTCGCTGCGCGAAGTCAACAGCGGGCCTGTGTGCTTGCCATAGGGTATGAAGCTGCTATTTTGCACCGCAGCAGCCCGATTTTGTATCCGCTGTTTGAAAATGCACAGGAAGACAATGGATAACTGGGACGAGATTCGCACAGCTTTTCAGGTGGCGCGCAAGGGCACTGTTAGCGGGGCGGCCGATGCATTGGGTGTGCACCATGCCACTGTCATCCGCCATATTGATGCCCTTGAGGACAGGTTGGGCGTTAAATTGTTCCAACGCCATGCCCGCGGGTACACCCCGACCGAAGCGGGGCTTGATTTGTTGCAAGTTGCCCAAACCACCGATGACCAGTTCACGCAACTTGCCGGTCGGATAAAGGGCCAGGGCGAAGGCGTATCGGGTGACCTTGTGGTAACATCGCTCAGTGCGCAATCGCGGCTTTTGATGCCTGCGCTGGTCCGGTTTCAAGATGTGCATCCCGATATCCGCGTGCGTTACCTTACCGGTGACCGGTTGTTCCGGCTTGAATACGGCGAGGCCCATGTTGCCATACGGGCCGGTGTAAAACCCGACCAGCCGGACAACGTTGTGCAACCGTTTTTATCGATGGGCGTACAGCTGGTGGCGTCAAGCGCATATATCGCAAAACACGGGCTGCCCAAGGACGAGGCTGATCTGGTCAATCACCGGTTTGTCGCAAGCGCTGATGCCGACAGTCGGGCGCCTTTTGAACAGTGGCTGCGCACTGTGGTCCCCGCGCGTTGCCTGACATTCCAGACCACGGATTACCGCAATACCACGCAAGCCGTGATCGCGGGCGCGGGAATCGGGTTTGTGTCCGATTATAACGTGCAAGCGTTGGCCGGATTGCAGGCCGTGATGCCAAGCCGCGATGACTGGAGCGCGCCTTTGTGGCTTGTGACGCATGTAGATTTGCACCGCACGGCAAAAGTTCAGGCATTTCTGGCTCACCTTAAATTATTCGCAAAAGACCCGTATTCGTGACATCATCCACGCGTGCGGCTCATCTGGCGATGCTGTTGTTTCCGCTGCTTGTCGCGGGGGCATTTTCACTGGGTGTGTTGGCGGCCAATGACATTGCACCCATTGCGTTGAACGCGGTGCGGTTCTGGATTGCAGCGGCCATTATTGGCGTGATTGTGATGCTGCGTGGGGGGATGCCGCGTGCCGCGCTGCGGGCTCCTTGGCGATATTTCGTGATGGCGAGCGTGTTTACAACGTATTTTGTGCTTATGTTTGAGGGGTTGAAAACCGCACCCTCTGTCAGCGCCGCGGCTGTGTTCACTTTGACGCCAATCCTGTCCGCCGGTTTTGGCTGGCTGTTGTTGCGGCAAGGCCTGACGCGGCGCATGACGGTTGCGTTGACCATCGGTGGATTGGGCGCACTTTGGGTGATTTTTCGGGCGGATTTACAGGCGGTGTTGCGGTTCGATGCAGGACGCGGCGAACTGATTTATTTCATCGGCTGCATCAGTCATGCGCTTTACACGCCGATTGTACGTAAGTTGAACCGCGGCGAAACCGCGCTTGTATTCACATTTGGTATGCTGGTGGCGGGGGCGGTTATTTTAACGGTGGTCGGGTGGTCTGGCTTGGTCGCTACGCCTTGGGCGACATTGCCTGTGATGGTTTGGATCACAATTGTGTACACAGCAGTGTTTGCCAGCGCGGCAACATTCACATTGCTGCAATACGCAACGCTACATTTACCGTCATCCAAGGTGATGGCCTATACCTACTTAACGCCCGCTTGGGTGATTGTGTGGGACGTTGCGCTTGGCGGAACGATGCCGCCGTTGGCCGTGTGGGGCGGAGTTGGCTTAACTGTTGTGGCGCTGGTGTTGTTACTGCGCGACTAAAAGATACTGTGCGTAACCCAGTCAGGGGGCCAGTTCTTGCGCCAAAAACGCTTCGAATATATCAAGGTCAATCGCGTCCATCTGGCCGAAACCTTGCATCCACGCGGATGCATTGCGCAACGCGTCCGGTTCCAGCTTGCACCACTTTACACGCCCGCGTTTTTCTTGGGACACAAGGCCTGCCGCCGCCAAAACGCCCAAATGTTTGGACACCGCCGCCAATGATATAGTGAACGGATCGGCCACATCCGTGACGGCCATATCGTCCTCTAACAACATCGCAAGAATGGCGCGGCGTGTTGGGTCGGCTAAAGCCGCAAAAATGCTGTCAAGTTGATCTGCCATAGGATGATTAAGCGCGCGGCACGCGAAACGTCAACCATCTGGTTGAATGTCGTCAGTCGTGTCAGCGGCTGTTCATGCGGTGCCAGTCACGTGTATTTTTAGAAAATAGTTAAGTAAAACAACAGGGTATCTGTACGCGCGCGCTGCTTGACTCTGATTGGTGCGCATTCTAAACCATCGCAACACTTTGAAGGATTGATGATCTATGTCTGATCCGCATTTGGCCGATGACCGCAAACAGCGCCTTCAGGCGTTAGAAGCGAAATTGGCGGCCAAGCAGGTTGCGGCAAAAGTCAAAGACCATTCAGAGGAACATTACAGTCAGGCACAGCTTGCTTGGCGGATGGTGATAGAGCTGGTGGCTGGTCTTGGGATCGGTTTTGGCATCGGATACGGATTGGATGCCCTGTTTGGGACCTTACCGATTTTTCTGGTGCTGTTTATTTTCTTGGGCCTCGCGGCTGGTGTGAAAACAATGATGCGATCCGCCGCAGAAGTGCAGAAAAAACAGTTGGCGAAAGTCAGCGGAGATGGGGACGAACAACGTGGCAACTGAAGCACAATCAGACGGTGGTCTAGTTTTTCACCCGCTCGACCAATTTATTACAAAGCCACTGTTTGGTGATGGTATCGTTCATTGGTACACACCAACAAACGTGACGCTCTGGATGGCGATTGTGGTGTTGTCTATCGTTCTTGTTTTTGTCGTTGGTTCGCGCGGTCGCGCCATTGTGCCATCACGGATGCAATCGGTTGGCGAATTGATGTACGGTTTTGTTTACAAAATGGTCGAGGACGTAACTGGCAAAGACGGGATTAAGTATTTCCCGTATATTATGACGCTGTTCGTTTTTGTCCTGTTTGCCAACTATCTTGCGCTTTTGCCGATGTCGTATTCGTCGACCTCGATGATTGCAGTAACGGCGGTTCTTGGTTTCGGGGTGTTTATTGCCATTACCATACTTGGATTTGTTCTGCATGGTGCGTCATTTCTGGGGCTGTTCTGGTTGAAGGATGCGCCACTGGCATTGCGTCCAGTCATCGCAGTTCTCGAGGTTATTTCTTATTTTGTTCGCCCCGTTAGCTTATCTATACGTCTAGCGGGCAACATTACTGCTGGTCACGTTGTGATCAAGGTGTTCGCAGGTTTCGCAGCCCTGACCATCGCCAGCCCGGCTGCTGTGCTTGGTATTGTTGCAATCTACGGTCTTGAGGTGCTGGTTTGCGGCATTCAGGCATATGTTTTCACGATTTTGACGTGCGTCTATTTGAAAGATGCGCTTCATCCCGCTCACTAAAATGATGGTCGTTCTGACCGTCAGTTTCTACTCAGTCCATTCGTAAGGAGAAAAACAATGGCAATTGAAGGCGATCTTGCAAGCATTGGTGCCGGTCTGGCAGCTATCGGTTCTGGTTTTGCTGCTATCGGTGTTGGTACCGTCGCAGGTAATTATCTCTCGGGCGCATTGCGCAACCCGTCAGCTGCTGCATCCCAGACAGCGACATTGTTCATCGGTCTGGCATTCGCCGAAGCGCTGGGGATCTTTTCGTTCCTCGTCGCACTTCTGTTGATGTTCACCTAAGAACGCGACCATATCCTTACGTCTGGCTGGGTATTTTAGATGCCCGGCCAGTAACTTCACAAGGTGATCGGGGGCCATCATGGCAACTCAAACTACTGAAACAGCCGTTGGTGCCTGTGTCGATGCTGGGGGCTCTGCCCTTGGGATGCCGCAGCTTTGCGCGGACTGGATGGGCAATCAGGTCGCATGGCTTGTTGTCTCGCTTGTCGTAATTTATCTTATCCTCAGCCGCGTTGCGCTGCCCCGTATTGGTGCGGTTCTGGCGGAACGGTCTGGTACGATCACGAATGATATTGCTGCCGCCGAAGAGCTGAAGCAAAAAGCTGTGAAAGCCGAGGCTGCATACGATCAGGCCCTTGCCGACGCGCGCACCCAAGCCGCTGTTATTGTGGCAGATGCCAAAGCCGAAATTCAGGCGGATCTTGATGTC
>Ga0222645_100990_pt1 | contig 13717 bp, 10 predicted proteins | sample AntAcemetagen292_FD_179881 | JGI IMG/M metagenome (GOLD analysis project Ga0222645, IMG submission 179881) | Saline water microbial communities from Ace Lake, Antarctica - #292 | ecosystem: Environmental > Aquatic > Non-marine Saline and Alkaline > Saline | place: Antarctica: Ace Lake | collected...
CCCCAGCGCGCTTTCCACCTCCGGCGTACACAGCATCTCCCACCCCGCTTTGGCTTCTGTTTCAATGAACGCCTCCCACTCCATCGCAAACCCGTCCCTCAAGTTAGCCTTGGTCGCCGCCCGCGCGTTGTCCGGCGATTTCAAAAGCGTCGCCATGGCGCGCTCCGTCGCCAACAACACCGCCGCCGCCGGAACGACTTCGTGCACCAGCCCCATCGTGTGTGCTTCATGTGGAGTGAGTAGCGTCCCCCGTAGCAACACCAGCTCTGCGGTGGCGGCGTGTTTACTTGCGTTCAAAAAAAGCCTGGCCCAGAATTTCGGAACCGGAATACCCAGCGCGACTTCGTTCAACCCGAACGTTCCCTGCAGCGATTGCACGCGGTAATCGCAGCACAGCGAAACGGCGCACCCGCCCGCGGGGCACGCCCCGTTTATGGCACACGCCGTGGCTAAGGGCGACTTGAGTAAGCGACACAGAAACGTGGTTTGCACGCTCCAGAACTTGGCGTACCTCGTTTGTGATGTGGATGGCGCGTGCAGTTCTTTGATGTCGTTCCCGGCGGTGAAGATTGGTTTTTTCAATTCGCTCGCGAATATCAAACCGCTGCAGTTTGGATCTAGCTCCAGCCAATCCAGAGTGTCCGCCATGGCTTGCCACAGCTCTAACGTCATGGAGTTTACCGGTTCGCTGCCGAGCCACACCACCGCGTAGCGCTTGTGGAGCGTGGGGAGCGACCGCCACTCCACGCGCACGCCGGGGTGGAACCCCGGAAGCTTCGCGGGCATCGGCATTTCGGGGAAACAACCAAACACGCACGTGGCTTCCGCTAACAACGAAATGGGTTTCCCGCTGGACGGCCGGGTCTACGGGTCCACTACGGCTCTACACGACGCACAAGTAAGTCACCACGCGCGGCGAGATGAAACGCGCGGGTCGCTCAACGCGCGCGTCACGTGTGGCACCTCGTGATGACGCGGCGCGACGAAAGAAGAGCTCGTCAATCAGCTTCGACGAGATTATCGCCCCAAGCGGAAACTCGTCGACGTGTAAAATAGCACGTTGGGCGGCAATTCGTATGCTTTCCACTTCATCTGCTCCACACGTCCGCTCCCTTACCCACTGCACTTCGAACGCCCCCCCGCTGTTCCAAAACGTCCTCGGGACGTCCGCCTTTATATCTCGATACAAGGCGCGCAGCTGAGATTTCCACCCCAACGCGCGACGACACTCCGGCCGGTTAATCGATACTACAAAGGTGACGTATACTATTACAACGCAAGATACCTTCCGTGATACTTACTTCTTCAGCCTCGGCATTTTGAACGGCCCCCCATTGGGTTTCAAACAAGCGCACCCCGCGGCGCACATCGCGCGTCTCGTCGCGGCGCGCTGCGCCCACTGCGACGATATTTTATGACTCTTCTCGCCATCTTCGCCGCCTTCGTCGTTCGCGTTTTCTTTCGGGTTACTCGCCGCCGCCGCTTGTTTCGCCGCCTCCGCTTTCCGCAGCGCAGCGCCCAGGTCCGTGTTCGAGATCTTGGCCATCGCTTCAGGGGGCATCTCCAGCTCGGGGACGCAAGTAGGATCGCCTTGGACGGGGTGGTACCCCCACGTCTGCTTCAATCCCGGAACGTCCGTGGGGCGCAAGGTTGTTTGTGTTGTAGACTCCGCACCTTCCCCCCCCGGCACGGGTAGCGGGTGGTTCTTGCCGTGCACGTGGATGGTGACCCTTCGCGTCGTCGCCGGCGCGGCGCGGATTGGCGCCAGGTTCAGGGTAAGCCACTCCACTATTTCGTGCTTCGAAACCAAATCAATCAGCCCCGCGATTATCTGCCCGCGGTAAAACTGGTACCGCTGGTTCGAAACGTGCGTCCAGTGCCTGTCCGCTTCCGCGCTTAGCGAGACGTCCATTGTGAGGACGGAGTCCACTAGGGATCGCCGCGTTTTGCAAAACTCGTCGTCACTCATCTCCCCTATTTGCGTGGAAAACCCAAGCAGAAAAGCGTCGATGCGTTGCTCCACAAACGACGGCGCGTGAAACGCGCTTTCCACCGTCACCCTAAACCCGCTCACGTCGTCCAGGGTTTCAATTGAACCGCTCGCGACGTACCCGAGCTGTTCCTTGGTTCGGAGCTGGTCGAAAAGCTTCTCGCCAATAAGCTGGTGCACTAACAAAGTAACCGCCCTTTGTTTTGGCGTGGAAGGGCCGTGCTGGTAGTACACGTACACCACGTTGGTTTTCTCCTCCGGGTTTTGCGCGGCAATCGCGAACCTAAAATCGCCAACCGGGACGTTTGTTATTTCTCGCGTCGGGAAGGTATCCACGGGCGCTGCATGGAAAAAAGAAAGTGTCAGTCTTGAGTCGGCGAGTGTGGGTGTACTTCGTAATGTGTATGAGTAAACAGTCGCAGTAATCGGGCTGGACAGTCACCTGGACTTTGAGTTGGGAAAGGCCCTTACCCGAGTTCTTAAGCGAGTTCCGTATCGACGCGCCCATCGCCAGCGCCTCGTCTTGCGTCACGTTGCCAACGACGAGGCCCTCCACGTGCGCGCCGCCGTTCCACACGGAGTGGACGAACTCTTGTAACGTATCCGGGGTCATTGACTCGAGCGCGGCGAATTTCTCGTCCTCAAAAAATTCTCGTCGTTTCAAAAGCTGGTGTAACAAAACCCGCGCCTGCCTGCCCGGCTTCAAACAGAAGTTCTTCAAGTCCTTCAACCTCTTTTCCTTGACCTTTTGGAAGCGGTCGGTGCACAGCTTGAACTCGGAAACCGCAGCGAAGTACGCCGTGACCAGTTTCGGGAGCTTGTCGTCGAACCCGTCGAAGGTGAAGGACAAACAAGTGTGCTGGCCCACGACGTCCAGGCCGGCGTTTAAACTCGCCAGCTCGGCGGGGTACCGCGTGGAGTTTTGGAGCTGGTCGTGGACCATCAAAGTCAGCATGTCCGCATGGACGAACGCCAGCGGGGTGTTTTCCACCGACGAGAGGTTGACGTGGAAGTACGCGTTCATCCGAGGCTGGTCGAACTTGTCATCCGCGCGGTGCCACAAACGCATCAAGCCGCACTCGTGGATTATTTCAGGCGGCGACACGAGTGGCGCGGGCGGCGGAACCGTCGCGTCGCTTGGTACCGACCCACTCGCAATCGCCTCTGCAAGCCGCAAAGAAGACCCAGCCTTGATGTCGAACTTTTCCGCGATGTACACGTTCTTGGGAGGGTACTGTAGTGCGACGTCTGGCTCGGAGGTTTCCCAAGCAGCGAGCTTTTGTTCGTCCACGGATGATTTCGTGAAAGGCGCGTTGAACCATTTTTCGCGCTCCACGGTCGGGGCGTCGGCGTCGAAATCGTGGTCGCTGACGACGTACACGCATTTCCTTGGAGAGATACACGCCAATATCTCCGTGATATCGGCAACACTGAACTCCTCGTAAAGGTACTCACCCCTAAGCACGTTTTCGTGGTCATACTTGCGCATGGTCATCGCCAGCGCTTCGGTGTACTCGGCGGCGCCTTCTTCTTCCTTGAACTTGAATTCGATTTTCCGTAAATCGCGAACCTCTTTCCACGACCACTCCTGCGGCGCGGTGCGTTTCATCATCTGCACGTACTGGAAGAACATGCCAATGACAGAATCTTGCTGTGTAAACCCCTCGTCCGTGAGCTTGATGGTCACGGTGAACAGGGCGCAGCAGGAGGTATCCGATAAGCCGCCCGCCCCGATACCGGCGGAGATGCGATCCGCCCACCCGTTTTGTTTCAACGCCGCGAATAAAGAGCCCTCGCCTTCGTGCCCGAGCAACTCCTCGACGTACTCCGTCGATTTCCGTTTGTAGTTTCTGCGTAACGCACTAGGCACGGTGAACACCAAGTCGATTTGTTTCCCTTCACGCACGGAAGTGGTGTTGACGAACAGGGGTAACTGTGCTTGATAAGGATCGCCGGCGCTTGCGTAATTCACGACTGGCTCGCCGTCGGCGCGCATGTCCCCGAATTGGGACGTCACCATCTCCTGAAGCTCGTCCAAACTCTGCTCACCAAGCAAAGTGATGCTCATGCGTCCCGCGTGGTAGTGCCGCCGCCAGTGCTCCATGAGCTTGTCACGAATCAAGCCCTGTTTCCACAGCGGGTTCTCGGTGAGCGATTGCCGGTTGCCCCACCCGAAGACTCCGTACGGGTGCTCCGCGTTCGCGACGTGGCCCTGTGGGAACAGTCACGTTAAAATTGTTGTAGAGTGGTTAGTCGGACTTCGAGGGTCACGTAGGTCGTCGGTTCGAAGTCGCGGTAGGAAGGTACGGTGGGTGCTGTTTACTGCTGTCTACTACACCGTGCGTTGGGTCTGACTGTTTACTCCGTGAACAGTCGTCCGACGACTTCAAAAAAACGGAAAAAAAACGTACCATAATCGCCTCCACGCGCGTCGAGTCGTTGTTCACCACTCGCTCGAACTCGGACTCCACCGCGGTGACTTCGCGTTCCACGGCGTCCATTTTTAGTAACGGTGACAGGAAGTACCCGGAAAAGATATCCAGGCCCTCTTTTAAGTGCTTGGGGTGACACTCGAAGTAAAACGTGGTTTGCTCCGAATCGGTACACGCGTTTTCGGAACCCCAGTGCTGCGAAAGCCAGTCGCTGAAGTGGTTTTCGCCCGGGAACTTCTCGCTTCCCATGAACACCATGTGCTCCAGGAAATGCGAAATCCCCTCGAAACCAGTCGCGCGGTCCGCGAAGAACCCGACGTTAAAATCCACCGCGCACGCGGCGAGTTTCATACCCGCGCCAGCAGGGCTGTCGTCGGCGGCGCCGTCCTCAGCCTCTTCGTCTTCCTCGTCATCATCATCATCATCACTGCCATCTTCGGGATCTTCGTCGGGGGTCTGCATGCCAGCCTGCGGAACGGGTGTGGAGAGGTGTACTCGTTAGAAAGCAGCGGATTCGGATGGTGCGTGTTGTGAACGAGGGACACAAGCGAGGGGTTGGTGCGCTTCGGTGCGTCCCGCGCCACCGCCGCCGCCGCTCGCGAACGTACCAAGCTCGGATCGCTGATGAGCAACGCTTCGAGACCGTTGGGGAAGGTAACACGCCGGTAAAGGCGGTCATCCCGTTCGGGCTTGTGTATCTCGTCGGTGACACGCATGTGGCTCGGCATTCGCGTGCGGAGGCGCGCGGGCTCGAGTGACGAGGGTGGCCTCAGATCGCGAGGAGACCAACGCAAATCTCGGGAAACGAACGAAAAATTATTCCAGCGCGAACGAAAACAGGTTTCGTTGTTTCGCGACCGCCGCCGCCGCATTGCATGTCACGCACACCCGCACACCCTCCTGCCAGGATGGGTTTCGAAGGCCGACAGACCAAGCGTGATTTCAAGCGCCAGAAATACGGCGTGGGCGGTGGCGGTTTAGGCGGAGGCGCTGGGGGCGGCCGAGGCGGTCGCGGCGGCGGATTTTCATCCGGAGGCGGCCGCGGTGCTGGTTCTTTTCCCGGAGGCTCGCGCGATGGCGGCATCTGGAAGAGCAAGCTCGTGTGCTTCGGGTGCCGCGCTACCGGGCACTCGTTGAGAGACTGCAGAGTCGTGAAGGGCGGCGCCACGGGCGGTGAGCGAGGCAAGAAAAAATGCTTCAACTGCGGAGGCGACGACCACGCCGCCCGAGACTGCAAAGCGCCAAACTCAAACTTCAAGTACGCCGTGTGCTTCACGTGCGGCGAAACCGGGCACCTGGTAAGGGACTGCCCCAACAACAAGCAAGGCATCTACATTAACGGCGGGGCGTGTAAGATATGCAAGGGCACGGATCACCTCGCCACGGACTGCCCGAGCAAGGACAAGTGTTTACGGTGCGGGGAGAAAGGACACGTCTCCTCTCAGTGCCCGGCGGAAAACAGCGGGAAGTTCGTGCCTGCGCGAAAAGTGCGGAAAGGACGGGGCGCCGCGCCGGGGGGCGTGTACGGAGGGGACGACCTGGAGGATGACTTCGAAGATGAGCTCGGTGATGTGCCGGTGGGGAAGGGGAGTGGCGGCGATGATGAAAATGAAAATGGGGACGACGGGGATGCGGACGACGACGCGCCAGACGCCGCTGATTTGGAATGGGAAAGAACCCAAGACGGGACGGTTTTGAAGGACCACGGAAGCGGAAAAAAGAAACGCGCGTCCGAGGTTGGCAAGAGCGATAAAAAGGAAAAGAAAGCAAAGAAACCAAAGGTTGTGGAGTTTTAAGAACACATGTTTCGTCTTTATTTCATCATATCGAGCTCCAAGCTCGGACATCAAGTTATTGGAGATACTCCGGCCTTCCAATTTTAGTTCCTTCCAAACGCGGGCATCTTGGGCAAGGACATCTTCACGCCGTTGCCCCCTTTCGGGCCCATTTCCGACGGCTTCAGCCCCACAACCTCCGCGGAGATGTCGAACATCTTCTTCGCTTTCAACATGTCCCCCCCCTCCTTGGAGGGTTTGTTGTCAAACGCGGACTCGCGGTTCGAGTTGTCCCAGTAGTTGTCCCAGAGCTGGTCGCCGCCTCCTTTCCACGCCCAGTACGCGCCCGACGTGGTGTACTGCGGGTCGCACACCACCGAGGCCAAGCGGCCACCAGCTTCGGACATGGTGACGTACCCCTTGGTGATGTACTTCTGAATCAGCGGGAACAGGAAGCGGAAGGTTGGGGTGTGGTTGCGGAACAGGGGGGTGTCCGCGATGCACCCAGGGTACATGCTGGAGAACGTCACCCCCGTTTCCTCGTGCCACCGGTCGCTCATCTCCTTGATGGTCATGATGTTGCACAGCTTCGCGTCCTTGTACGCCTTGGGGCCGATGAACCGGTCACCGTCGATCATGGCGTTTTCGTTGCGGTCGCCGTCGAGGCCGGCGAGAAGACCAGACATGTCCCCAAGGTTGGCGCGGGGGGGGACCTGCCCGGCGAGGGTGTTGGTGTTCGCCGTGACTGAGCCGACGACGCACAAGCGCTTGTCGATGCCCATGTCATCCGCCTTTACGAGGTCCTGCAGCAGAAGGTTCGCAAGAAGGAAGTGCCCGAGGTGCGTCACCCCGACGGACTCCTCGAATCCATCAACGGTGTACGTGGGCTCAACCGCGTTGGGGAAGTACACGGCGGCGTTGCAGATGAGGGCTTGGAAGGTTTTAGCGCGCTTGGTCGTGCCTCGGAACTTCTTGACGAAGTTCCGGACGGACTTCAAGTCACCAAGCTCGAGTTCCATCACGGAGTACGACCCGGTCGGGAAGCCCAGCTCTTTCGCAGCCTTTTCCGCCTTCGCAACGTTGCGCACCGCCATCACGACGTGGTAGTCCCCGCGGTCGATTAATGACTTGGTGGTGTACAAACCGAGACCGGAAGACGCGCCAGTCACGATCGCGGTCTTCTCGGAAGACGCGGTGACCGCGAAGGCGGGTTTGGGGGCGGCCTGGTGGGGTGTGAGGTGGAGTGGGGAGGTTAGGGAAAGGAGAAAGGGATGGCGAGCGGAACCACCGGGTCCGCTCGGGTGTCGGAAGGTGTCGGAAACGTGTCACGCCGAAAGATATCTTTCTAGTGGGTTCGAGTGAACCGTCGTGTCGGGGGAGAGAAGAGGGCTTTCTTGTCGGGTATCAGCCGCGCGGCATGGAAAATGCGTGAGGGTCGTTGAAATCGAAACGGCATCACACGCCTTTCACGCGATCAAAGGGAGGGGCGTCGCGCGGCAAGGACCCGACCTGGCGTCGCCGTTTATCCGAACCGCGCGGGCGAAATGCAATCGGGGGGAAACCGGTTGTGATTAGTGTTTCGTACCTGCACGCGGGCGGCGCGGACGGGGACGGAGGAGATGGCTTTGCGCGCGGACACGCCGGAGGCCTTCTTGCCGAAGCGGGGGGCGACGGCCGAGGCCGCCACAGAAGACGCGAGCATTTGAGCAGACATGGAAGCGAAGCACGAGGTGCGATGCGAAGTGGCGTAAGTTGGATTGTGAGTGACAAACACAAAAAATCTTCGAGATCGAAGATGAGATTTTCAGTTTCATGCGTAAGTTAGTCGCCAATTTAACGTAAATAGAGGCCGCTTTCGGCGCCCTACAAGATGCAATCTGGAACTGGATCTTTTGTGTCCACGTAGACTCGAATTTTCCGAAACGAAGAAATTTCGATCAAAACTAACGCTAAGTCTACTTCGTCCATCGCGTACTCCGCCTAATACACCCACTGGCCAGCTCCCCCCTTCCCTTCCCTAGTTTCCCCTACAAAATCGCCAAAAACGTCGCCACCGCCCCCGTCAGCAGAACCGGCGCCGCGGCGTATTGCCAGAACAGCAGCGCCGCGACACCTTCCGCCGCGTCTTTCGAGCCGAACATCTGTACCTGCAGCATCATGTTGTTCGCCGTGGGCGTAGCGCCTTCTACTAAAAAAGTGAGCCAGAACGCGGGCGAGGTGGGGAACCACGACTTTGGTAAGACGTTCTTTAGCACCAGGAACAACAAAATATTGAACAAAGGTAACAGCACAAGACGAATGGACGTCACGCCGAGCGCGGTTTGGTAATCGCACAGCTTGTGTTTCGGCCCGCTCGCGAGGCTCGCGCCCAGAATGATAATAACCTGCGGAATCGCCCCAGCCGCGATGAGTGACGCGCAGTCCTGCACCACGAAAAGCGACCCGTCTTCGTCGAACAACGCGTGCCGCAACGCAGGCACGACGCCGACGAAAATCCCGAGAAGCGACGCGAAGACGTTCGCGTTGCAAGCGGGGGCGGCCGTTTTCAGGATCGCGGCAAACTTGGAATCGTGTGTGTTGTTTGCACGACGCGCGCCGCCGAAGCTAGGGCCCGTGGAGTACGCGGCGTGCTCCCTCTCCCGTTTCGCTTCCTCCGAATCCAGCTTCAACGTTATATCAACCGCGCTGTCATTTCGCCCGAGCGCGACGGATGCGACGGAATCGTTCCCACCGGAGATTTCGGCGGAGGGCGAGTCGCGCGTCTCGTTGAGCGCCTGCAGTTCCACGTCCCGTCCGCATTCTTTTCCAAACGACTCGCGACCCGTTAAAGTCCCCCGCATCCACACCGGCCCTACCGTCCACATCAGCAACGTTAGGGTGGTCATGTAGGATCCCATGTACAACATCGACTCTGCTTGTGCGTCCTCGTCGAACACCACGGATCCCACGCGTCCGGCGTTGATCACAGCGCTTATCAACACCACGGGCAACGCGAGTGAGTTCCCGAAGCTCGCGCTCGCGACCGCGGCGCCTTTGAACTCGTTTGGTGTGCACAACACGCGCGTCATGGCTTTCCCCAGCACCGCCCCTAAACCGATGTTCACGCACGCGCTTAAGGGGAGCAGCCACACATTCCGTAAGTGCTGAATGGTCACCGACCTGCCCAGCGCCACGAACAGCAGGCACGGCAGGAACACGCTGCCGTTCAGCTTGGCCATCTTGGACGTCAACTCCTCGTCCAGCAAACCAACTCGCCGCGCCACGCATCCCACGCCCGCGATCAGGAACACCTTCAAAACAGCCGTGCACGACACCGCGAAGATCTCCAGCGCGACCGACATCGCGGCGGAGACAAGGCCACAGCGGACCGCGCGTGGACTTGTGGCTCGGGTGCCTTTTCCGATGTGGAGAAGTCGGTCCTGCGGTCGCTGATTTCGTTCGACGTTTTCGGAAGACCAGCGGTTTCGGCTCGAAAACGCTCGTTTCCTCGGGGCTATCGAAACCTCGACCCGTCCGGGAAACCCCGAGCCGCGCGCACACACGCCCGCGCGTCCCGCCGTGGCGACCCCCTCTCGCACACCTCCTCCGTCGTGCGCACGCTCTCCCGAACTCCCGTTCGCCCCCCGTGCCGACCCAACGCCTTCTCACACACGAGAAGCGCACCCCCACCACACAAAAGCAAGCAACTCAGTTTGTTGAGACGACACGATGGTGTACAAGGGCGGACCCGAGGCGGCTTCGGTGCGTCGTCTCATCCCTTTCTTTTATTTCACGGCTTGACCATGAACTAACGCCGGGCGTGTTGTGTCACACTTCACAATGACCCAAGTCACGCATCGCGTCAGGCGCGTCCCGCCGGAGGACACGTCTCCACCCGCCTCGAGATGCCTCGATCGCACGAAAACCGTCTTTTCTGACTGTTCGCCTTCTCTCATTCTTTCCTTTCCTTTCCTCCATCCGCGCAGCGCGACGCCGACACCCTGAAGCGCTTCGAGGGCATGGACTCCGGTGGTAACGTCGAGGTGGCTAAACTTCTTGAGGAGATGAGGGAGCACACCGAGGCGCTTGCGAAGCAACGCAAACACGAAGACCCGCGTTTGTCGTTCAGCACGCCCGAATTCAAAGAGTTCTCCCGGCGGTTCACCGATAACTTCAAAAAGAATTTCGGCAAACCAATCGAGTGGGGTTTAATCAAGCGCTTTCCGTGGTCGCAGCCGCAGCTGGAGAAACTTGAGGTACCGGTGGACCACGAAGGCAACCCGTGGCCCATGGACAAGGAAGGCAAGCCGATTCTGAAGGAGGACCAGTAGAGGGGGAGATATGAATAATCACGGTTCGACTCTCCGCGCGCGACGACGACGAAACAGACGAGGTCTCGCGACTCTCGCTTGCTAAATGAATTCTTCTCAATACAAACAACCTCACACGTGTGTTCATCGCCCGCTAAACCCTAAACCGTAAACCCTAAACCCGACGCGACCGGCAAACGCGTCGCGAGCCACGGTTCGATCACCCGTCAGAATCAAATTGATCGCAAAGAACTTCACCCACAATCTCAACTTTTGACCCATGCGTTCGGGAGTGCTCCGAAGGCGCTTGCCTGCGTTTCTGCTACTGAAACTCGTCTGACATGTTGTATGGAACGTCTTCTTGACATGCACAAACTTTCACGGCAAACGACGCCGGTTTAAGCGGTTTGCTCAAAGCCAAGAACTTTGGAGGGTCTAATCAGGGTCTAAAAAAGTCGTACGCGAAACAGACGCTATTACACTAATCGTCCTCACGGCACCACTTCCTCAGTTTCTTCAAGCTGTCTACCCGGTCGTTGTGCGTGCCCAGCATGGTGGGCAACGACGACCCGAGATCGCTGTTTTCGTACCCGTCGCAATTCGGCGACACTTCGCACCCATTTTCGCAAATCAAGTCGAACCCGCCGACGCGTTTCGGGATGTTTTTCTTCCGTGAAAAGTGTCCTTCGAGAGATAAAAAAGAAAGTGTCAGTCTCGTATGGGCAATCAGGGAGGCGGAATGTGGTGATTGGGAAATACTCACCTTCCAAGTCAATCACGGTGAGCATGTCATCCAACAGGCCGAACTTCAGGTCGTGGTCGGACTGGGTGTCACTTGACATGGACGGCGACGCGTTGACTTCGATGAGCCACGGTTTCAAATCCGCGTCGATCATCACGTCGTACCCGTACATCTCGAAACACCGCTTGTCGTTTATGATCACGTTCTGTACGCTTTTCAGGGAGTTTATTATTATTCCCTGAATGCCGTGGAAACAAGCATTGACCGCGTCGCCCCCGTGCTTCGTGGTCATGAACCGCTTCAGCTCACCCAAGGACCACTTACGATAGGTAAAACAAAGTGTCAGTCTTCCGTAATGTGTATTACGTAATTACTCTGGACAATCGGCAAACAGTGTGCCGGATTTGGGAAATAAAACACGCACCTTCAAATCACTAACCTCGGCGTCGTACTTTTCGTCTTTTTTTTGAATCGCGTGGTTGGTGAGGTGCACGTACGGGTTGTCGATGTCGGACTTGGCGGTTGAGTATCTCGTCGCGGTGAAGCGCGCGAAGCCTTCTCGGTATAGGTAAATAGTCAGCGGGTTGAAGGATAGACACACGCAATAAATGCGCATGTCGAACTTCTTACCCCCGACCAGGTACGGGTCGTCCAAATACCGCTGCGCGACGTAGTTTTCGTAACAAACGTTTTCGGCACGTTGGTTTCCCCGATCTTTCATCCAGGATTCGATTTGGGCGGGTTTGCTGGCCAGAAAAATACCCTTGCCCTGTGCCCGGCCAATGGGCTTCATGATCCACATCCCGCCGTTCTCCCGGAAGTGACGCAACATCATCGCCCCCTCGTTTGGAAGAATGAACGTGACCGGTATGAAATCGTACGCACCGGTTTTCGCATCCTTCGCCTTTTCGTTTTTCATCGCGCGCTTCACGTTTTTCGCCATCAAATCCTTCCGAGTCAACTCCACGTGGTTAGGGAAGTGGTTTACTTTCTGGTGCTCACCAAGCCTGGGCCCGCCTTGTTCCTTACGGGACGACGCGTACGGCACGTTCTCGTGGATCCAACCGACGTCCGCGTAGAAAAAGTCCCACGAATCGTCATCCACCTCACGCCATCCCCTGGCGCACAACACTTTGTACGGGATGCTGTGCCGAACCGTTGTGCCGAAGCGGACCGGACGCCCCAACGGACCGGCCGGCACGGGTAAACGCGAACTGCTGTCGCGCTTCTGCATGCGGCCACGGAGTCGCGGGTAGGGTCACGGCAACCGTCGACCCTACGCCCGAGACGTTCCCGCGGTCACGCCACCGCGCCCGCACCAGTGTCTCGTCCGTTTTTTGGGGAAAGTGAGTGGAGGATCGTTGTCAGGTTGTGGAAAAGCTGGAAGATTTTTCTCGAGCCAAATCTGTGATTGGGTCGCGCCGCGTCGCTCATTCCCGCGCGCACCGCACCGGAACCACTTTGGTGAAATGCTTCGCCACGTCGCCTCTCGGGCGTTGCCCAAGGTACGTGTTCACCCCAAACCTGGCTCAAACCCGCGCCCGCGCGCGCGCGCGTTAGGGTTTCTTTGCCCGATGGCAATCGTTCGTATGAGTTTCAGTCAGAACCGCGCCCTGACCCCATTCCTCGCCTCCACCCCCCCTCCCAGATGCGCGCCTTGCAAGGTTCCGCTCGCCTTTTCGCGGCTGACGCGCCCGCGGTGTCCATCGACGACACCGCGGAGGCGTGGGCCACGGTGAAGTCCGCGGTGGTGACTGAAGATGGGTTACGCGCCATCGCGCAGTTGCAAAAGGCGATGGGGGATGTGCGTGATGAGGTTTCGCGCGACGCAAAGCCGGTCGCGCCCATTGACTGGCCATCCCTGAAAGCAAAGTCCGGGTTCCCCACCATCGTGGAGCAGTTCAAACAAGGCCTCGAATCTGTGAAGTACCCCGTGTACGACGGCGACGAAGTCGCGACCACCAAAGCGACGTTCGCGAAGCTAGTGGCGGAGGCGGAAAAGGCAGTCGCGCTCGCGACGACGCGCGAAGCCGAACTCGACGCCGAGCTCGCCAGCATCGCGGAGGATAAGAAGAAACTCTCCACGATCACAATGGACGAGGTGTTTGAAAAAGAACCCGGGCTGAAAAAGGAGGTGGAGGAGCGCATCAGAAACGATCAGTGGTTCTGATCGCAGAGGCGGATGATCTTTCGTACTAACGATCGAGGGAAAACGTTGTATTTCACAGCAGTTGTATGTCACCAAACACTGCAGTCACCAAAAAAAAAAAAAACGTGAAGTGGCGGCTCTTTCCTGGGAGCCCCCCAAGAAGAAGCACCCACGTGTTCGTCCCTTGTTGCTTTCTTCCTTTCGTCTCGCGCACCGCACACTCCACGACGTACGTGGTTCGTATCCTTCGCTGTACCTCTACGCCCCCTACGCCTCGCCATGCTCCCCACCAAGCGCGTTTCCGGAAAGGTGGTCGCGCTCGCGCTCGCGGTTTTCGCCG
>Ga0222645_100992_pt1 | contig 13711 bp, 10 predicted proteins | sample AntAcemetagen292_FD_179881 | JGI IMG/M metagenome (GOLD analysis project Ga0222645, IMG submission 179881) | Saline water microbial communities from Ace Lake, Antarctica - #292 | ecosystem: Environmental > Aquatic > Non-marine Saline and Alkaline > Saline | place: Antarctica: Ace Lake | collected...
TGGCTCGGCGACCAATTTTAACAATCAACGGATTGTTGTGCGCGAAACGGATGCGTCGCGACATGCCTACACCAGCGACGAAATTGCAGGGATTGATGGTGGGGGAGGTATTGAAGGTATTTTTGGAACATTTGAGCCGAGGTTGACGGGCGGTACCAACCCGACGGCTGGTGACATTGGTCTTGGGGGCGCAGTCACGCAGATGGCATGGGTCGACGAACTGGACCCGCCAATCACGGTGAGTTACGACGCTGCAACACAGAGCATCGTGTTCAAAGTTGATCATACTGCGCTTGGGCCTGGTGGATCGATCAGCGATTTGTCTGGGATCAAGGTTTCATCTGGGGGTTCAGACAACATCAATGGCATTGGCTTGCCAGGGTTAAACGCTTCAACGAAGGTCGAGATCACCAGCGCGACGACCGTCCAAGGGAATCCGTTTATTTTTGACGGTGCAATTTCAGGAATTGGTCCTGAGCGTTTTGGTGCCAATGTGGGATATGATCGCGACACAAGGGCTTTCACATTTGAAAGTGGTACAACGGGTAAAGAAATCCGGGCTGATAAGGCACTGGGTGTGACGACCAACCAGGCCCCTTCCAATATTCAGGTGGGGCGGTATGAAATCGACTCTATGACTGGCGCAGCCCGTATTGGAGATGGCACTATCGATCTGGCCTCTCGCGTGCTGGCTGGCGGCGGAAATAATGTAATGGGCGTTGGTTTTGGCATGAACGTCGGCTTTACTGCGGGCACAGGTTTGAAATCACAGGCGGCCCAAGCGGTAGGGGCACCGGCGAATGACCCGCTCAATTCTGAACCTATTTTTCTCAACGCAGCTAATAACGAGACGACATTTAATGTATCGGTAAACGGTGTGAACGCGGTAATCGAGGTACCTGGAGGCAATTATATTGGCTCCACATTGGCTGAATTGTTGCAGAATCGTGTCAACCAAATGCGGGATCCTGACACGGGCCAGACCATTGGGGGTGTCACTGTTCGCTACCGGCCAGACGAAAACAACTTTGTCTTCACTACGGGCACAACTGGAGCCGAATCGACCATCCGTGTCAAAGGGCCTGCTAAATTGGGTCTTGACGATGTTCCTCTGGGCATAGGTACCGTCCCGACAATCGCTAATCTTGTTCAGGCAACCAATGCAAACGGTGTTCCGCTCTTTGTGGATGAAAATGGCCAAATCGTGGAGTCAGAGCCAAATAACCTGGTGACTGATTACTTCCCGCTTTATCTTGACGAAGGCGAGCTGACGTTTGACAAAACTGGCAAACTGATCAGTCCGCAGGGGCTTACACGTTATGACTCTCAGAGTGAGACGTTCTCTATCTCGCTGGATATTGATTACAGTGCGGCCTCGCAGCTCGCGACACCTTTCGTAGTCAATAACCTGGAGCAGAATGGTTTCACTTCTGGCCGTCTGGATGGTCTGAGTATTGACGCGACGGGACTGTTGCGTGCCAATTATACCAATGGTCAGAATAAACCTCTGGGCAAACTCGTCTTGGCGAACTTCAACAACCAGAATGGCTTGAAGCAGGTTGGTAATGCAACATTCGTTGAAACATCCCAATCTGGGGGCCCAATTGTTGGAGAGGCTGGTACTGAAGGATTTGGTTCAATCCAATCAGGTGCACTGGAGCGATCGAACGTAGACATTACTGAGGAATTAGTGAATTTGATTACAGCGCAGCGGAATTTTCAAGCCGCGGCTAAAGCCATTGAAACTTCGACCCAGTTGACACAGACGATCATCCAAATTCGGAGCTAATAGACAGTAAGGCTGGCGCTTCTCTGCGGCGCTAGCCATCTCAATTAAAGGTACTTACATGGACCGTAACATTCACATTGCTTTGAATAGTATGCGTAATATTAGCAGTGAGCTGCGGGTGAACGCACAAAATATGGCTAATGTAAATGTGCCTGGTTTTCGTGGTGACCTGGCGGTAACCCGGCAAGCTAGTTTTTTGAATTCCTTTGATCAGTTTAAATCGCGGGTTTACAGTCAACAAGCTGACCAGACTTTGTTTTCTAATGAGGCCGGAAATCTGCAAAATACTGGTGAAAATATGGACATTGCAATCCGTGGAGGTGGATATTTTTTCATCAAACCCGCTACTGGTGGAGACACAGCGCTGTCACGGCGCGGCGATATGACGTTTGATGCTGAGCGCTTTTTGACGGATGGTGCAGGTAACTATTTCCTTGATACTGGATTGGAGCCGATCCAGTTGCCGCCTACACGTCGTATTGTGGTGGCAGAAACAGGCCAAATACAGATGGAATTATTAGGCACGCCAGAGGGAACCTTGGCGCCTGGCCCAATCATAGGTATGGCTATGGCCGAAAATATTATACTAAGTAAATCGTTGGACGGGCATATCCGGCCCCAAAATCTGGATGACTTTCCTGGCCCAGATCAAAGAGCTCGCATTTCTCAAGGTTTCCTCGAAAGCAGCAATGTGAATACTGTAAGCGCATTGGTGCAGAACATCGAAAGTCAGCGAAATTTCGAAATGAATGTTAAATTCATAGCTCTGGGGAAAGAGATAGATGAAGCAGGCTCTCGGCTCATGCGTGTGCCAGGGTAACGTGGTCTGCTGTCTCGGTTGGCACATTTATTGCAAAAAATATTATAACGACAAATTAGGAGCCTATAATGTCCGACGCCATGCACGTTGCAAAAACTGGTCTGAATGCACAGCAAACCCGTATGCAGGTCATTGCTAACAACTTGTCTAACTTGAACACGGTTGGATTTAAGAGTGATCGGATCAATTTTGAAAGCTTACTCTATCAAGTCAAACGGTCTGGTGGAGATCAGACATCGGAAGGTACTAATCTGAACTCGTCTCTTGCGCTTGGAACGGGTGTTCGCGTGGTGAACACGCAAAAGCTCTATTCGCAAGGGGGTATGATTAACACGGATAATTCGTTTGACCTTGCGATTGATGGACAGGGGTTTTTCCAAGTTCTGATGCCCGATGGGCGTGTTGGTTATACTCGTAATGGTGCGTTTTCTCGCAGCGCCGACGGCACGTTGACCACGGCCAGTGGCTACGTTGTGCAGCCTGAAATGCAAATTCCTACCGAAGCCCTTGAGGTCAATATTTCGCAGGACGGTATCGTGTCTGTTCTCAGCGCGGGGCAAGACGAACCTCAGGAAGTTGGACAGCTAACGCTTGCTGCTTTTGCCAACCCTCGCGGATTGCAACCCATCGGTGAGAGTTTTTTGGTGGAAACTACAGCCAGTGGTGCCCCGACGGTTGCAGCGCCCCTAGAACAGGGTGTGGGTAAATTAACCCAAGGGGCATTGGAGGCATCTAACGTCAACGTCGTGCAGCAGCTTGTAGAAATGATCGAAACTCAGCGAGCCTATGAAGTCAGCTCTAAGGCAATAACTGCTTCCGATGAGATGATGCGCTACATCTCGAATAATTTGTAGCGAAAAGGCAAGCCGTATGATCCGTGTGGTCGCAATATTTTTTATGGCAACTTTAGTTGGCTGCTCGACATATGTTGAGAATGAGGCGAGTGCAGAATTTCAACCTGTCCTTCCCCAAGAAAATAGTGACGTGCGACCAACAGGTGGCAGTATTTATATTCCTGGGATGGCGGGGTTATTTGCGGTTGAGAAGAGAGCCTCTAAGGTTGGTGATGTGTTGACGGTTGCATTGAACGAGTCCTTCCAAGCAACAAAGTCGCAAAGCGCTTCCGCATCGAAAACGGAAAATACAGCGGCAGAGCTCCCTGGTTTTCTTGATTTTATGGTGGATCCTTCCTTTGGGTCGAACCAAGCTTTCACAGGCTCTGGCGCTGCGAAGCAATCCAATTCCTTCACAGGACTTGTCACTGTTAGTGTTGTGCGGGTGTTCCAGAATGGAAACCTTCAGCTGCTTGGGCAAAAGAAGCTGACGCTTAACAATGGCGACGAGTATGTCCGGGTTAGTGGGATTGTGCGTCAAGATGATATTAGCCCTCGTAATGTGGTGAATTCTAACCGGCTTGCCAATGCGGAAATTACTTACATTGGAGCAGGAGATGTTGCGGACACGGCTAAGCGCGGTCTATTTCCGCGTCTGCTTTCTGCCATCAATCCGGTTTAAGGGTGGTCATGGGTAACTTTAGGGCCGCCGTCTTCACAGTGCTTCTTGCTATGGCTGTCGTTACAGCCAACACGGCTACGGCTGATCGTATAAAGGATTTGGCCTCTCTTGCTGGTGTGCGCAGCAACCAGTTGTTGGGTTACGGGTTAGTCGTTGGTTTGTCTGGAACTGGTGATGGGGACCTTGGTATTACGTTGCAATCTCTCCAATCTATGGTTTCTCGCTTCGGCATGGTGGCTGAGCAGGACGGGCTCGATGGTAGCAACGCCGCTGTTGTGATCGTGACATCGGAATTGCCTGCTTTCATAAAACCGGGGCAGACATTGGACGTAACCGTGTCGACGCTGGGTGCTGCTGAATCCCTGCGAGGTGGCACTTTGTTGATGACGCCACTTTTGGGTGTGGACGGGGAAACCTATGCTCTAGCCCAGGGCAATCTTGTCGTTGGCGGCCTTGGTGTGAGTGCTGAAGATGGTTCCTCCCTGACTGTAAACGTGCCAACGGTTGGCCGCGTTCCGCAGGGGGCCACTGTCGAAAAAATGGTTGATAACCCCTTTATCACAGGTGAATATCTTGTCTTGAACTTGCATAGGGCAGATTTTTCTACGGCAGCAAATGTCGCTGAGGCGATCAATGTAGTGTTTGGTGGGGATACTGCGGTGCCGATCGATGCGTCTTCAATTCGCGTGCGTGCCCCAGCCGATCCAGCGCAAAAGGTATCTTTCACCAGCCTGATTGAGCAGGTTGAGGTTCAGCCTGGGGAGCCCCCTGCACAGGTGATTGTGAATTCTCGAACAGGAACAATCGTAATAGGTGGCAACGTGCAGGTAACGCCCGCTGTTATCACACATGGTAGCCTGACCGTACGGATACGCGAAGACACACAGGTCACACCTCAGGCAGAGACGATCATCACGGATAATGCGCTGATTAATACTCCAGCGACCCCACTTGAAACGCCTAACAGCGAGATTGCCATAAACGAACCAGAGGCGCGTGCGTTTTTGTTTGATCCGGGTGTCAGCCTCAGTGATGTAGTTGATGCTATTAACGCCATTGGTGCCACGCCCTCCGATCTGGTTGCAATCCTTGAGGCGCTGAAGGTAGCGGGAGCCTTGCGTGCTCAACTCATTATTATCTAATTTTTTAGCTAAGGGCTTAACTATGAGCACAATCAGTTCTACGGCTCTCCAGTTTTCGGTTGGGGCCGCTGCTACCGGGGAAAAGGCTTTGCCAACTGAGCGGTTAAAAACAACAGAAACCCGAGTGCAGTTGGAAGAGGTGGCGGAGAAGTTCGAAGCCTTATTTGTCAAAACGATCCTGTCGAGCGCGCGTTCTGCAAAATTGTTTGACCCACTCCTAAATAGCGAGGGTCAAAAGACGTTTAATTCTATGTTAGACACTGAATACGCAGATGCGCTTGCGCAGCATGAATCTCTTGGCATAGCCGAAGCGCTTGTACGCCAGTTTCAGGACAGGGTATTTGACGGGGATAAAGAATAGATGGCTAGTTTGCTTGAAATAGGACGTAGTGCGATAAATGCGCAGCGCGAAGCGCTGAACGTAACTGGGCAGAATATTGTCAATGCAAACACCGAAGGGTACCGCCGCCGCGATGCCAACTTGTCCGAAGTTTCAGGTCTCCAAAGCGAGTTGACTTCACTCACTTCGCAAACTGGTTTGGGTGTCCGGCTTGGTGAAGTGCGTCGATCTTATGACGCCTTTCTGACGGAGAGTAAACGTATCGCCACTGGACGGTTCGAAGCTTCAGACGCCTTCGTGACCAAATTGGAGAGGTTGGAAAACATAATTCTTCCCAATGATGGTGATCTTAGTGTTGTAATGACCACGTTTTTCGATGCCCTTAGCCAGGTGGCGGCACAGCCAGGGGATTTAGCGCCTCGGGTTGCTGCAGTTGAAATGGGGCACACTGTTGGCTCTTCGTTTAACATTACAGCTAGCTTGCTGAGTAGCCAGATTGATGGCACAGCTGATGAAATTGAGACGCAAATTGTTGCTGTGAACAGCACTCTCGACGCGCTGGCGGCAGTGAATGGCCAGCTGCGCTCTTCCAATCTTGGGGCCAATTCACCCAACAGTCTGCTGGACGAACGTGACCGTCTTCTCGATTCTCTGTCCGGAAAACTCCCGCTCAGCGTGACTATCGGGAACAGGTACGATGCTGAAATTAGGTTGGGAACATCTGGGTCTGGGCCGCTCATTCTGTCTGGGGAGAATGCCAAGACTATTGACGCTGTGACCAACGAGAATGGCAGTATTGAATTTCGCATCGGTTCTGGCCAAATCGTATCTCGGTTGGAGACAGGAATGCTGCGTGGGCTTGTCGATGCTCATGGAACCATCCGGCGTGCCGTTACGGAACTGGATGCGCTTGCCCGTGATTTAACCGAGGTAATGAATGCACAGCACGCACTAGGGATTGATCTGGACGGGCAGTTGGGCCGTGAGTTGTTCTCAGTAGTGGATTTCACCGCACAGCCCCAAGCCTCTAACCAAGGAAATGCCGAAGCAAGCATTAGTCTAGTGCCAGGGCGCGCTGATCAGCTGAGTGACATGCAAATGATTTTTCATGCGGGCAAGGGCCAGTGGCTGTTGTCAGATGATAATGGTGCATTAGTAGATGTAGGACGTGCCCAGATCGAGATTGACGGCGCTATCATCAACATCACTGGAATACCGAAGGACGGCGACGTCATTTCATTAAACCGGACCTCGGGTGAAGCCTTGCGCATGTCTTTCTTGCTAACGCGCGCCGAGGAGTTTGCCGCAGCTTCCACAACCACGATCTATCCAGACACCCAGAACTTGGGATCTGCGACTATTACATTTGCGCGCAATGTGGCCCCGGGGTCAGGCACGCCATCGTTGGCTGAGGCCTTGTCTAATAATCTGTCGCCTGTGGCGGCCCAAGAATTCTTGCGCGGAGGGGTGGTCGGTAGCATTCCGCGTGGGACTAAAGAAATTACCCTTGCTAGTTTAGCGACGCAGACCACAGCCTCGGTGTCGGCGCAAGTTAACGCTGATATCATATCGATTTCTGTCACGGTGGATGGTGAGACTAATCAGTTTTCGCTTGAACCGTCCAAGGCTGGAAGGACAGCGTGGAAAACTGGTGAAGAGATCGCTGATTACCTGTCCATGGGTGTTCTGCATTCTGATAACAATAAGACCTTGAAAGAACTTGGTATTACTGTTTCTGGTTCTGAAAGTGGGCTGGCCTTTGCCTCGGTTGGGGTGCAAGATTTCACATCATTAAGCGCGACGTCCTCTTCCGGCATAGATTTAGGAACGGAAATTACGCGCGGGCAGGCGGCATCCGATATTCGGGTTTTCACCCGAGAGGGACGGCAGATCGCAGGCCCCCCTTTGCAGGCTTCTGAAGTCGCAGGGCTGTTGACCTTGGAAAACGGGTTTGCAGAAGGGGCTGAATATCGGTCGGACTACAACACGCTGAACGGGTCTTTAAATTACAGAGGCATGTCGATCACGCAGCGGATGTCTGGTGCTACTGCGTTGACAAGCGGGTTGTATTCCAGCGAAGTATCTTTGGCCGGTTTGCGCGGCACTAATGTGGACACTGTGTCTGAAGCGACTTCTGTGAACGGGACTAAGGGTCAAACCATTAAGCTGCAGATGGCCACAGGTGCGACGGGATCTGTGTCGATCCCCCCTGGTGTGGACGCAGCCTATGTCGCGGAAAAGGCCAACAAAGCCTTCGCTGCAGTCGGCGTCAGTGTTAAGGCGCAGACCGCGGTGAGCCTGAGCCTGCCGGCGAGTTCGACACTAAATAGTGGTGAAGTTCAATTCACCATGATTGGCAAGAACCAGACGCCCCTGACGGTTTCAGCACAGATCAACAATGGGGATATGTCCAATTTGGTGGAAGCGGTAAATCGCCGATCCAGCGACACAGGCGTCACGGCACAGTTGTCACTGTCCGGTAGTGTTGTCACGTTGGTTCAGGTTGATGGTTTTGATCTGTCCTTAGACGCTATCTCTAGTGGCGATCTGGATTTCGTAGCCAGCGTGCTGGATCAGTCATTTAAACCGCTGTCTCTAGATAATGACGACAATACTTTCATTCCTTTTGAAAATTCGCTTCGGTTCAGCGGTACTGTGTCATTCAACAGTGGCTCAGGGTTTACGGTTGAGACCAGTGCAACTGATGGTTCAACAATAGCCATAACTAATATCACTGAAACTTCCGGTGGAGGCTCCGTAGTCGTTGATGACGTTACAATCACTGGTGCTACTACGGTTACACAGGCTTCCAGCACAAACGCTAATGAAGTGGATATAACTATCGGTGGTACCTGGACTACCGGCGAAACTTTGACCATGGATATTGACGGAACCAGCGTTTCCATTGCCACGGACGCCGCAGGCGATTACGCTGGTGATGTAGACGGCGTAGCAGCTAAGTTTGCGCAAGCAGTCAATGATCTAGGCCTGGCTGGGATAACTGCGGCGGCTGCTAACGATGGTTCTGGCAGTTTCACCATCACAAAAGTTCCAACAACATCGCTTAGTTCAGCAATCGCAAATACACTTACGGTTGCTACCTTTGACGCGTCTGAGGTACTCTCAGTTAAGCTTGACGGGACGACTATTTCTGTGACCAACAGCGCAGAATCGAGCAGCAGCGCAGGAGTCCCTTACACTCAAGACGTAAACGGAACTGCGCGCATGCTGCGCGACGCTATCAATGATGCAGGTCTGAGCGGGATCAGTGCGTCTGTTAGTGATAGTGTTATTACTCTGTCAAAGGCTGATACTACATTCTTTTCCTTTGACGCAGCAGTTGACCCGATGATTGGCGGATTGGTGGAGCGCGTGTTCGACAACGGTGGCACGCAAGCCACCCTATCCTATAACTTGGACAATCGGGTCGATGGCATGTCGCGCAATGTTGATGGGACGCTTGTCCATGCACCATCATCTGGGTTTGCAACACAACTGACTATGTCTGATGCCGATACCACAATATTTAGGGCAGATGTAGCGGCGAGTGAACTTGAAAATGGGCCTGCTGACGGTGCAGCAGTGGCGCGGATTACCGCGAAATATCTGCGCGCAGATGCTCCTGTTCCTTCACTGGAGGGTGCAGAGTTCAGCTATGCCAACATCCCACCGGTTGGAGCATCCGCTCGTTTTGAATTAGCTGGTGCGGAATACACACTGACACGGGTTGATGATGGTAATCCTTCACGACTGACCCCACTCGATTTCAAAATCACAGGCCCAGAAGATGGGCGAATTGTGCCACACCTGACTGAGACTAATACGGGCTACTCACTTTCCTTGACGGTTGCGGCTGGGCATTTATCGGGTATGGGACCAAAGCCCGTATCCGGTGCCGAGGCTGCGGTCTTTGGCTTGGCGGACACAACTTCCACGGCCAGCGTGCAGGGGCGTAGTGTCAATGTCGCGAATCTAGGTGCTAGTCTTGTTGGTGATGCTAGTGAGTATACCATTAGCGTTGACGTCAGTGGAGTTTCTAAGACTATAACGTTTGAAAAGAGTGATACTGGGCTAGTTATGAAAGCTAATGATGCTAGCTCTATGATAAATGTTTCAATCGAGGGGGGGTCATCTCCTTCAGTGACTTTGACAGCCATAGGAACTGGATCGGCATCCATTCATATCACACCTTCCGCCGATGCCGCCCTTCTGGGCTTCAAAGTGGCTGCCGCTGAGTTGCGTGTAGAAGGTGGCAAGCTTCTTGCCCGCAGCACAAATAACCTTGCGCTTAATATAAAGGCGGGTGGTACAAGCGCGGCTGGCTCCTATGTTCACCTGACTGATATTCCTGATGAAGAGTTGATTGTAGTGTTGGGGGATGAGGGTGCTAAGCGGCTGAGCGCCGCGTATGAAATAGGGGCTCCACTTGCTGACGCAGATCGTGAGTCCGAAAGCTTCCGCGTAGAAATGATGAACGATGCCACCGGTCGGGTCGAATTGTTCGACATGGCGACCGGTGCATCTATTGCCACACGGTTTTCCAATGGTTTTTCACGTTTCAATGTGTCAGGGCAAAGCGTTGAACTGTCTGGCTTTGCAGAAACTGGTGACAACTTTGAACTCGTAACAGGTCAACGGTCACCAGGTGATTCCCGCAACATGGACGAACTTCTCAGTTTTGGTCAGCAAAAATCAGGCCGCCGTAGTTTACAAGATAGTTTTAGGTCCATAGCTGCAGGGGTTGGAGCTACGCTGGAAGCTGCCCGTTTGACGCTCAATTCTACTGAAGCCGTGCGTGACGCAGCCGTTGCTTCCGAGAGTGAGTTGAGCGGTGTGAACCTTGATGAAGAAGCCGCCAAGCTAATTTCTCAACAACAAGCTTATCAGGCTGCTGCGCGTATTCTTCAAACTGCGCTAGAAATGTTTGAAACCCTGATCCGCATCGCATGAGGTAAACTATGTCTGTATCCACCAAGCTTTTTTCTGATCAAATAATGACGCGGTTTTCTCAGATCAATGAAGAAGTCCAACTACGGCAAACCAAAATATCAACTGGTCGTGATATTACTGAAGCGTCTGAACAGCCTATCAAAGCCGTCAAGCTGTCTGCGCTAGAGGAACGTTTGACCCAGTTGGGGGGGTTCCAGCGTAATGTTGGCACTGCACAACAGCGCTTGTCGCTTAGCGATAGGGTCTTGGCCAGCGCTGACGAGATACTCACACGATTGGAGGAACGTATCATATTAGCCAGGTCGGACGGATCTAAGGATATATCTGCAATCCGGGTCGAAGTGTCTCATATGCGTGAAGAACTTTTGGGGCTTGCGAACACACGTACGTCAGACGGGTCAGCCCTGTTTGGAGGATATTCGACCGATATCTCTCCTTTTGTCCAGGATGCAGCAGGTCGTGTGCAATATCACGGCGATGGTGGCGCACATACTCTTGCTGCATCCGAGACGATGCGGCTTCCCACCTCAGTAAATGGTGCCGAAGTGTTCATGCAGGTTGAGACCGATGATGGAATCTTTAGTATTTTCGACATTGTGGATAGCTTTGATGCGGCTTTAGCGACGGAAGCTTCGACACAAGACAACCTGTCATCTGAGACAAATACTTTGTCCTTGAGCTTTTCAGGGGATAGAGTTCCACGTGATGTGTCCTTCACGCTGAAGAGTAAATCGGTTGAGGTAAAAATACTTGCCTCTGAAGTTGTGGGTGGGTCGCATGAGCTTCTTAAACAAAAAATCAATGAACAGTCGCCTCTTACTGGGGTAACCGCAACCATCGACAGTGTTACTGGACGTCTAGAGTTGAGCGCGGAAGTGGGTCAGAAAATTGAATTGTCTGGCTTACAGGTTGAAGGTGTAAGCTTTGCGTCACTTAATCCCCAGTTTGCTATGACTGCACTTGATGGAGACGCGTCCAGGGTCTTGGCGCCTGATGCGCAAAATCTTAGCAATCAGCACGCGATGATTAAAGAGGCCAATGCTGGCATGGCGTTGTCACGCACAACGGTAGGCGCTCGATTGATGCGCGCTGAGTCTCAGGAAAATATGTTGGCATCGCGAAAAGTGGCGATTGAGACTGACGTAAACAACCTTGGAGCCGCAGATCTTGAGCGAATTATCACTGAACTCCAAACGCTGCTAGTGACCCGGGATGCTACGCGGCAGGCTTATTCCCGCATTGTACAAGGAAGCCTGTTTGATTTTCTCAAATAGGGTTTAGTTGGCATTCTTCTTGCTTGTTTATACTGAGCGAGTGCAGAGGATTTTTGTCATGTTTGGCATCGATACGTCAACTATATCAAGCCTATTTTTTGAGATCTTTGTCATCTTGAGCAATGTGGCGAATTCTTGTGCACTGGTATTTGACACAAACTCTTTCGCTAGAATGAAATCTTGGAGTTTAACGCACCGACTCTCTTACCAAGCGTCCTGGAAGCAATCTACCAATGCCAGAAACTTCGTGGCCTGGTGGATGAGACGGCAAACCATGCATGTCTTTATATGCTGAAACTTTCACATGAGTAGTGTGGCGCCAATGTCCCGACGCGCCTTTGTTGCTGGTCTGGTTTCTATACCGGCTGGTGCAGGAGCTGAGCCACTGATCGACCTAACCAGCGGAAAGGGGCTGTACTCTCAGACTTATGCGGCTCCTGAACTTTCGTCTGGCGCGGGTGTTCTGAACCTTTATGGACGAGAATCTGATGTTCCCGTGGCTAGACTCTCGCCTAAGGTTTCAGAGGACCTTGGGTCATATTTGGCGCAACCACTGCGCTTAACCTTACTGAATGCAAATACGGACGAACGCATGCAGCTCGACGTATCTACTTCGTTAGAATTTGGGTGGGTCCAGCAACGGCAATTAAACCAGTTCCTACGGGATTGGCGTCATGACAAAGTAAAAAAAATAGACAAGGTAGTGTTACATGATCTGATTAAAATTTGCGCTGCCTTTATGGGCTCTAGCCAAAACGTAGACGTGCGTATTACATCGGGATATCGGACGCAAGAAACTAATGACATGCTTCGCCGCCAAAGCCGTCAGGTCGGGAAAAATTCTCTCCACATACAGGGAATGGCTATTGATTTTTCGCTGCCTGGAGTTAACAGTAGGTCCCTGGCCGCTAAATCTCGAGAGATTTGCGGTGGTGGTGTCGGATCATATAACACCTTTGTTCATATCGATAGTGGGGCTACTCGTCGATGGAACGCATAGATTTGAACCTGTCGCGGCTTAGTGAAATTTATCATGTGGCATTTGTTGCAACAAGGAAAGTAATTTCTAAGCACCCCAGCGGATATTGGATTTTGGGCGGCACTCGCAGTATTAGAGTTCAGTGATGATCCCTCGATGTGATAGCGATTTGTTTAATCTCAATGCACGATACCATTTTAAAGAATTTTTAGCTATACCCCGGTTCCTGCGGAAGCCGAATTTGATGTCTTGGCGGCTGGTTTGAAACGATTCAGATACGCCTACGATCCGTCCCGATTTTTTCCTCGACAGAGCGCCTTGAGCTTGAGGCTGCGTTCGCTTTCAGCGCGAGGATAATGGCATTGCGCGGCGTGTGAATGTGACCCTGTTGTTGGATGATGGCAAGTTCTGCCAGGTGATTGCCGAATTTCTCTACCTTGACGACGACACCATTCGTGGCGGGTACAATTGCTACCGCGAAATCGACTGGGAAGCGCTTGCCTTGGATGGCTCGAAGGGTGGCCAGTCCCGCATGACGTTAGCACAGGAAGCTGCATTATGCGCTTGGCTAGAAGGACGCTTCTGCGAGTTATTGTCGAGTCTGGTGTTTGAGGGTTTTGGGTCATGCGGCGATCTGGCTGGGGTTGATGGTTTCAATTCCGTCTTTGAATGTGGTGCCTGTGATGACTTTGGCGAGGTAGTCAAAGCCGCGTAGCTTCCTCCAGTTTCCCTCGGCGCATTGCCCCAGCTTGAGCATCATGTGCAGCATGCCGTCGCGTGTCAGGCAGCCTTTTGAGTGAACCGCCCCCTGTTTATCGGAGGCTGATTACTTCATGTCATGCGACCATATCTAATGTGTTGATCTGTGCATAGTACCTCTCTTCTGCTTCTGCTGGTGGGAT
>Ga0222645_100993_pt1 | contig 13709 bp, 9 predicted proteins | sample AntAcemetagen292_FD_179881 | JGI IMG/M metagenome (GOLD analysis project Ga0222645, IMG submission 179881) | Saline water microbial communities from Ace Lake, Antarctica - #292 | ecosystem: Environmental > Aquatic > Non-marine Saline and Alkaline > Saline | place: Antarctica: Ace Lake | collected...
TCTTCAGAGCAGAACCCCCTTGCAGGCCATGAAAGACTGGCACAAACTTAAACCAGAGCTGTTTAAGAAAAACCCTTACTACCTCACGGGATGTGACACCTAAGATGCTTTAACGCCCTATACTTGGAGTGAAAGTTACGGCGGTCTCCCACCCATCCAAACCCGGCACGACTCCGAAGAGCCGCTCAAGTGCGTGAAGAGATGTTCCGTCCGTGGCGAGAGGTTCGGTAGGGTAAGTGTCCCATGTTAAACCAAGATCGACAAATGGCTGCAATGCGGCAGCACGCATCCAAAACATCGAGCCAACGGGGAAGTTGATTGCGTCAGGTATCGGTCCTTTGCCCATAGTGGCGAGGAAGCGGCGCGCGGGAAGTGTATTGGCTGTCCAGCCAAAAACATGCGGATCATCAGGATATACGATCCCTAGCTTGTCGTTCATGGTGAAAGACCTCAGAACACAGTCCATCATCGGACCTGTCCTTTGACCGCCCAGCACTCCGGATAGGGTCAAATCAACCCAGCGGCGCACGATTTCTGCATCAAGAATGTGATCTGACTGTTTGGTGTGAACATGGCCTACAACGTCGTAACCTCTCACTAACTGGTCTCCAAACGCAGTCAAAAAGGGCCCAATATTGCGTCCTACATTAGGCACCACTTCTATCGCGCGCACTGCACCACAATAGTTTTTTAAGGCGCGCTTGGCAGCTAAATGGCCCTCTGCATTAGTAACACTAATGTATAGATCAGGCTGTGCGACGTTGCATGCTAACCGTGTCATGATATCGATCAATTGGTTCGGAAAATATGCATGAATCTGCAACGCAGCGCGCAATGGAGTTTGTGAAATGGCGGCAATGGACGTGTCAGCTTTGCTTGTAATCACCGGAACGCACCAAGGTCCTAAGGGTCGGCCAAGACGCAAAAACTCTGCGTATGGGTCTCGGTTAGATACGCAAGATTTGGCTTGTGCAAACATCAGTGGGTGGAACCCCGGTTCAGGCTTGCGCACGGCGATGCCCGTACGCATCCCCTTCAGATATTTCAGCGCAGCCGTCCGACGGTCACCGACATCTGACCCGAGGTAGAATTCAGGATTAAAGGTTGGACTGTCGCAGATCGTAGCCATATCTGCTTCAGTCTCGCGGCGCCCTTCCGCCGCTAATGTTGCGATGGTGCTCGCTTGTGTCAGTGGATTGAAATAATGTGCTGCCATAAATGCGCTGCGCGCACCTAAAAATGCGCAACGATCGGGCACAACGGCGAGTGCAGTGATCTGATCTGCCAATTCTGCTATATTAAGGTATTTTGCCACGCATGTCGGTGCCAAACCTGCATCTGTCAGATATTCGGCTAGACTTGAAGCTCCCGCAAAACACAATGTCGGAAGTCCTGCCCGTAATGCTGCGATGCCATTGCTTGACATTGGATCGGTACGGGCGGGAATAACAAAAAGATCAGCTGACTGGTACAACGCGCCCATATCCGGGGTTTCGGGAAGGAATAATACGTGGCTTTCTAGTTCAGTGCCGCGCAACTGCGCGAATAGATGTGCGCCATAGCCGCCATCACGCGGATCGAACCCCGGGCCAGTCCAGACAAAAAGAGCATTCTGCCCCTCGCGCCGCTCAAGAACATTCCGCGCAATTTCTAGAAACACGTCAACGCCATTGGCAAAAGTAACCGGCCCCGCGCCTAGAATAATGAATCGCCGCGGACCGATCCCTTCAGGGCGAAGGAACGCCCGCAAACGGGTAGCCTCAGCCTCGATAATGGGACGCTCCAAACTAAAGTCGCAGTCACCGGGCGGGACCACATGGATATTTAGACCGGGGCTTAGCAGATAATCCGTAGCCATCGCATCATCTAAAATTACCTGAGCTGGCATGACCACCTGATCGGCGCCGGCAATAGTCTCGCTCATAGCATTGATCGGCGAACACATGGACGCCATCTCTGAAACAAACGCCAGACTTGGTACGTTTAATCGCTCGAGAGAGGCAAGTGCGGTGCGGGCTGCTACAGATATTATCACAGCAAAAATTAGGGCGTTATCCGCCAGGATTGCTTTAATTGTAACATAGGAAAATTTTTCAGAATCAGTACTTTGATCAGGAATCCATACAGCAACAGCGTGAGAACGGAATGCGTTCAACAACGGTCCCTCTGGCGACAATAACATAACATGGACACGGTATTCACTAGACCATATCCGTACGAGCGCGAGCGCCTGCCCAACCGCCTCGGTTTGATGCGCATCAGGACAAATCAGCAGTACGTTCCGACTGTTACTAGATTTTTTTCCATCCAGCCGCATGAACTACGCCAGCACTGGCACAGTAAGAGCTAAAGTCCAGGCGCACGTCAGACGCATAGTATTATCGAGGCGTGTCTGTTCATGGTGTATGACGTCACGATCAAAACGCGCGTGTAATTTTAGAGCAGAACCCTGCGTCATTTTACTTCTTCCTCGGGGCTTTCATCGGCGAAGGCGCTCCAGTCGATATCTATTTCATCCACTTGGGATGGTCGAAATATGTCGTGCAAGACTGCTTCAGCGTCTTGTCGTTGAGCTGCGTGAGCTTCGGCCAACCGGCCGAGAGTAAGTAGGTTTTGTATTGATAAGGTTTGGTAATAGGCCAACGGTACTGCTCCAGCCTGACGTAGACCCTCAAAGGTGGCTGCTGGCAAGGAAGCCAGTTTGACTTCATCGATTTTATGCAGCCCCTCTATCTTCTGCTCACCATTGTCTGTTTTTAGCGTAATATCCCACGGCACGATCAGCTCGGCTTCACTCAGTGCGGCGCAGGCCCGTGCAGTGGCAGTGCCATGTGCTTCGATAGCGGTAAGAAACTCCATAACTTTGCGGATGGGTTCGGTTATTTCGCCGGCGTCATCGAAGAAGGACTCCCCAGACGTATCTTCCAACAAAAGGCCACTGGTTTCATCAATACACAGTACCTTATCTCCCTTTTGATCGTCTAGCAGCGCGAAAGGGTGTCCACGCAGAGCCGCAGGTATATAGCTAGCTAGCCAGCGGCCGTCAGAAGCGACAAAAAGATTACGCTCGTTGTCTAGCGACATCAACGCAACAAGCATAAAGCCTTCCCCTTCAGCCAGAAAAGCTGTGGGAAAGGCCAGTGCGGCTTTGTCCATCTCTGTAGAAAACAGGGGCACCACTGCTCGCGCCCGCGCGAATTCGTACCCATTGTAACGCTGCCAGCTACGACCGGTGTGGCTTCCTTTAGAAACCGCATCAAACTGAGCCATTATATCTTCCAATCTGAATTATAGGTCGTCGCTGAAGCCTTATTGCTTATATTAAGCAAAGCGAAAGCGAAGGCCTACTTTCGAGAAGTCTAGGGTAAGCCAAATTTTCTGGCCAGTTTTGAGCTGCTCTGAGCTACTTCCATTTACTAGATATGATCTGACATAGTCTAAGCTATTTTGTAAGCGGTATCAGGCCTGTTTGTCAAAGCTCCAAGGCATGAGTTCGTCGATGCGGGCGGCTGGATGTCCTGCTGCGATGGCTTCGAGCGTTGCCTTGAGATAAGCGTATGGTTCGACGTTGTTGAGCTTGCAGGTCTCGATAATAGACGCGATGCGGGCCCAGGTTCTGCCACCTTCGTCATGCCCCGCGTTTGGCTGTTTGTCCCGTTGAGTATTCGCGTGGCACCAAACCCAGATAGGCCATCAGTTTGTGTGGGTTCTCAAACTGGCGCACATCACCAATCTCGAACATGAATGTCACAGCACTGATCAAGGCGACACCGCGCAACGCCTGCAACGCCTCAACAACAGGTCCCAGTTTCCAACTTAGTACCAATTCCTCGATACAAGCCGTTAACCGCCCAACCCGTTCCACAGCATGGCGTTCGGCCAGAACCATCTCTTGCAAAGCGATCTACTGCGCAGGGTGATCAAAGGACTGTCGCTGCAACCAACGTCGGTAGCGCATTGTCCAGGGTTTGGTGCGATAATAAATCCGCCCATGTCGCAGAAGAAATGCAGAGATCAGCTGTCGCTTGTGGCGTTGATCCTCCGCCGCGCTGTCGCGTGCCCGCACCAAATCCCGCATTGCTTCATGTGTCTCGTCAGGCACCCAAATTGGTGTCAACTCGCCCGCCCTAAGCAGACGCGCGAAGCGTTCCGCATCCCGTCTATCCGTTTTGATCCGTTCCCCTGGACGTACAGGGATCAGTGAGGGAGCTACAACATAACAGGTGAACCCAAATGCTGTAATCTGGCGATACAGCCCATAACCGGTTGGCCCAGCCTCATAGCAAATTTCAACTCGGTCGAACCGCGCTGCCAGCTTTTTGAGGAACTTCTCTACAGAAGTAGGGGCCGTAGAAATCGTCCCCCAGTCCCGCACCTCACCGTCCCTGCCATCATCTGCAACCGAAACCGCCAATGTGGCCTTGGACGCGTCAAGCCCAACGAAAACTACTTTTTCTTTGTTCATAACAAGCCTCCAAAAATGAAGGGCAACACAATGTTTAACCCATCTGGAGGTAAGCATGAAACCTCACAATGCTAAACTGCCCTGCAAAAGACATGCGGTCTTACGCTATTTTTTGCACCTACTGGTTGAGGTCATCAAAAAGACGTTCCAATCAGATAGGTAGACAAATATTTTCTGACTTTTGTAAAAAACGCAGCGCATAAAAGCGATATTTGAAGAAGTGTTTTAACGTCGCGCATAGATATCTTCATAGCGAACTATATCGTCTTCGCCCAGATAGATGCCCGTTTGGACTTCTATTAGCACCATGGGCACCTTTCCAGGATTTTCCATGCGGTGCACTGCACCGAGAGGAATGTAAACAGACTGGTTTTCGGTCACGAGGCTGATCTTTTCATCGACTGTAACACGCGCAGTTCCGGCCACTACGATCCAGTGCTCGGAGCGATGCATATGGCTTTGCAATGAGAGAGATGCACCTGGATGCACTACGATGCGTTTGACTTGAAACCTGTTGTCGGTGACAAGACTTTCAAACCAACCCCAAGGCCGATGATCGCGCGTGGAAGCCGTGGCTTGCTTAGCCCGCTTAGCTTTTAGAGCGATGACGGCTTCTTTTACCCGCTGACTGTCAGACCGATTGGTAACAAGCACCGCATCAGGCATCGCAATAACAATGATATTTTCAAGCCCAATCCCTACCAGTTCCAAACCATCCGCTTCGGATCGTAGCAAACTCCCAGTGCAATCAATTGCTGTGGTCTGATCGGAACAGACATTTCCAGCTGCATCTGGCCCACTCTCTTGCCATAGGGCCTCCCAGCTTCCGAGATCAGACCAACCTGCACTGAATGGCATGACAACGAGTGTTTCTGCCTTTTCCATGATGGCATAATCGATCGATATGTCTTGCACACCAGTCCAAGAATAGGGGTCCAGACGCGTAAAGCCAAGATCAGGCTTGGCATCGCTTACAGCTTTCGCAACATTTTTGAGCAGGGCCGCTTGGTGGACATGGAAAACCTCAAGCAGGGCTTCAACACTGAACAAAAATATCCCCGCATTCCATAGATATGTACCTGCCATCAACATTTCGGCGGCGGCTGTCGCAGCTGGCTTCTCTACAAAACCAGCAAGCGATTGTGGTGTCTGCGCTATGGGATCGGCGTCTGGCCCTAATTGTAAATATCCATAGCCTGTTTCGGGGTGAGTGGGTGTGATGCCGAAGGTCACAAGTTTACCATCGCGAGCGGCGGGGACTGCCGCCAGAACCGCTGCGCGAAAGGCTTTGGGATCGGGAATGATATGATCGGAGGGACAAACTAGCATGAGAGCTTGCGGATCCTGCTGCGCCAACGACAGTGCTGCAGCAAGAATTGCGGGTGCAGTATTGCGCCCTTCAGGTTCGATCAAAATAGCAGAGGCGCTTGCCTCTATAGCAGCCAACTGTTCGGTCACGATGAAGCGGAAGGCATCTCCCGTGACCACCAACGGTGGAGCAAAATCTGCCCCTATAATGCGCCGTGCCGACGCCTGAAACAAGCTTTCCTCACCTATCAGGCGCGAGAACTGTTTCGGGTAGTTTTGACGCGAGAGTGGCCATAGACGTGTGCCTGAACCGCCACATAAAAGGACAGGGTGGATCAAAGGAAACTGGGACATGATGTATCCATTTTCAAATCAAGAATAACCAATAAATTGGTTTTTGAGTACGACGTAACGGCATACCGCACGATTTCTTTGACACTACCATAACTTTTTCTGCTTCCCAATACGCTGTGATTTGCGGATATGCCGGCTTGAATTTTCGTTAAACTATTGGTGCTTAGAGCTTTATAGCAGATGAAAATGAAAAAAATACATAGGGGGATAAACATCAGGCCCTGCCAATAGAAAAGCTCCACAAAGCTCTACTCTGACACCGCCGTGAGAGTGATATGTTTCTTGAGGATATATCTACAAAATCATTGCTCGACGGATCTCATTGTATCAATTTGAGTAATCACCTGCATCAGGTCTGAGCGGAAACCTTCCGGGTTACATTCTTGTACGATTTTCTCCAGTGCTCCAGCACGAATAGCCTCCCACAGGGTAGCATCATGAAACAGCCGAGCCACTGCCGCGGCGAAGTCCTCGGCGCTATCAGCGACCAGTAGATGGCGTTCGTTCTCCCAACCTAGTTGGCGCGCCAATAGCGAAGTTGCCACCACTGGTACCCCTAGTGACGCTGCCTGATGAACTTTGTGCGGGATGCCTGCCGAGTAGCGTGTGGGCGCGACAAACACTCGGCATTGGTTGAATAACGCCGCGAGATCCGGAACAGGTCCAAGTAAATCGATCCGCCCAGAATGTCGGGCACGCACAGCGTCGGCGTCGTTGCGTCCCGCTACTAAGAAGCGGGTTGAACCCTCGAACACCGTATCCAACTTAGGCATAATGTCGTCTACAAACCATATGAATGAATCGGTATTAGGTGTGTCATCATGCGCTAGGTTACCAAGAAATATCACATGCTTGCGGCTGTCGAACTCGGCTGGGGTAGGTGCTGCGGGCAGAGCATGGCCCAAAACTGACACCGCGGGCCCCTTGATACTTTTAAACCGCTCAGCTTCAGCTGCGTTGACGGCAGTGACGTGATGAGCAATGGTGGCAAGTGCTAGTTCTTCATGCTCGTTTTTTAATGCGCGTTTGCGCAGAGCATCGTTGCCTAGAAGTTCTGCTTTACACAGATCGCGGCTAGCGAAGATTGCCTCGGCATCATAAATTATTTTCACATGTTTCAGCAGGTCTGGGCGGCGTTTATGAATTTTGACCAAGCTCGCCATGTTGTGAGGGCGGCTGATGAATATCTGTTGATAATAGCCCTCTCTCGCGGCAAGAAACTCTTCAAGTTTGTCTAGGCCGATGTCCATTGCCACCTCGACGCCTTCTGGCACGGTGGCCCATGTTACCAACCAATCATCGTTCGGGCTCGTCGATGGTAAGAAGGTTACAAAAAATCCTGCGTCGACCATCAGCCGTAAAATCTCATTGGCACGCGGAAAGCCAGCACCAGCATTGAGCAGTGGCACGCGATCCTCGATGTAGAGAATGCGGGGACGCTTATCACGCATCCGCGCGGTCAGTACGTTAGCATCCGAAGCCGGCAGATGGTCTTCAGCTAACGCTTTGGCATGTTTCTCGCAAAAAGTTTTTTGATTTTTACGCTGCAATTCTAATGCGGTCGAGATTTTTGTACTTGATCCAAACTCGAAATGATCGATGACCGCTCGGGGCTCATAGATGATGCGATATCCGTTGGCGCGGATACGCATACAAAGATCTGTTTCCTCGTAATAGGCGGGAGCGTAGACTGTATCAAAGCCGCCCATCTTTTGGAACATCCCTTCACGTATTAGGAGAAATGCCCCCGAGCAGTAATCAACTTCGCGGCGGAACATATACGGGCCGTCTCCGGGTTGACCATCGCGTCCGTACCCATGGCAACTGCCGTCGCGCCAGACGATACTGCCTGCCTCTTGTAGAGCGCCGTTGGGTAGGACGATAGGACCGCCTACGGCGCCAATGTCATCCGCGCTATCCATCGCGCTAACTGCAGCAGTAAGGGTTCCGCTCCGCAACGTCGCATCGTTGTTAAGCAGTAGAACATGTCCGCCGCGCACTTCTGCCAACGCTGCGTTAACGCCACGCAGGAAGCCGATGTTATCGTCCATGCGCAAGATGCGTGCGTTGTGAACTTTTGCAAGTAAATCAGCGGTGCAGTCGGTAGAAGCGTTGTCTACAATTATCACTTCCAGCGGCACTGACACTTCTTCAGCAAGGGATCGCAGACAGGCCAGTGTCAGAGCGGCTTGGTTCCATAGCACTAAGATGACTGTGACGCGTGGGGCGTCGGGCGCGGGCAGCACTATTTGCTCGGATGATGCAAGGAATGTTTGAAGGCTTGCCTCTGACGAGGTCCGAACTTGTTCGCGGAGTTCCTCTAGTGTTAACTTTATGGGTGCCTCCTGTGCCCAAGGCAAATTCGCATACTGCAACAGAGAAAGCTGTGGGTCGCGCTTACGCGCGGACCGTGCAAATCTCTTTCCCATCTTAGCAGGAAGAGGCGGTGCTGCACGCGAGAATGCATTGAGTATTTGAAAGGTCAAAAGCGTCCTTACCAATTTCCACGGTCGACTGCGTGCCTTACGCAGTTGCGCATCCATTTTGGCGATCCAGTGCTGCTGGACTGCGTCGCGTTCTGCTGCTTTATTGAGACTGATATCGAGGGCCATCTTATCTTTGTGAGATTTGTCAATCTGCTGATTTAAGACGACATTATCGGAGTTTACCTCCACCAAATCGGAGTTTACCTTCACCAAATCGGCGCGTACTTTCGCCAAATCGGCACGTACCCACAACAATAATGAAGGCAGATGTTCAGGCGGAACTTCGTCGATATCGCTGAACACATGACGGCGCACGGTGTCCTCACCAGCGAACACGAAGGCCGCAATCACAGCTTCGCGACCACCTTCTACGTCGAGCAAGGCAACCAGTCGTTTAATATCCGAACTTTGTATTTCTGCACCCCAGAACAATACTCCCAACCCATGCTGATGAGGAAAATTCAGCGCAGGCCGGTCGGCAGAAATTTCAGCCCAGTATTTCCACACCCCAAAGCCACGCTCCCGTACTTCGGTGTCGTGGAAAAGAACCACTGCGCGAGGCGATAGCTTGGGTATCCAGCTTTCAAAATCTGCCTTTACGTCGTCATAAAAGTGTCGACCGTCGACATGCAAGAGATCAATTGATCCATCTTCGATGTCGTCGCGCGCCTCATCAAATGTCTTGCGCAACAAGGTGCTGAAATCAGAATATAATGCATTATGATGCACCACGGAATCGTACACTTTGTTATCATAAAAGCCTGCATGTTCGTCGCCTTGCCACGTGTCGATAGCAGTGCACGTAGTGGAAAGATGGTGCTCTTTCACGGCCTGACAAAAGGCGAAGTAGGAGTAACCGTTATGGGTGCCTAGCTCTACAATGCTGCGCGGACGTAGGAAACCCACAAGCCACATTGCGAATGGGCCATGGCGCAACCAAGCGCTTTGCGGATCAAAAAAGGCCGGTTGGCTCATGGGTGTGCCCAAAAATCGCATCGTTAGAATCCTTGTTATTTTGAGCTTCGAGCCCGTGTGCCGGAGCATGTAATCTTTGACCCAATATCAATTAATATTGGACCTTTAACGTTTGATGGGTGTCGCTTCAAGCTGGTGTGAGACATCTGTGTGACGTGTGTGCTCCTTCGTCTATAATTGGGTTCCTGAACATAGGCCAGCAAGTCTCCCTCGACGCGCGTGACAGTACGTCACTTGATACGTTTTGCCTTAGTGTTCACTATATTTTGAGAGTTTTAGGGGTGCGATTTATAGGGTGCCGCAGGGTTCGCGTCCTCGGTCCACCGGCTTTCAGCTGAAGCGCCGTGATTGGCGGCGATGCGCATCAATTCAAAAGATCAAGAAGCCCCATTTGCGCAGGCGCTGCATTTTGGATACGAATTCACTATGTTACCATAACACTACATGTGTGGCGAAAAACTCACAGAGGCACACTTACGGGCACCTCTATTAATTCAGAACCGCCAAAGGGGACCACAATTAAAACAATCACTTACGGGGCGGTCATTGACCATTTATGGTATTAATAGATGTGCCCTTACATTGACAGGTGATCTGTGAGACAAGTAAATATTATTGAATTAAATAAATGACAAAAGAGTGGTGCGATAATGGTTGCTTCAAACTCTCGGCTAGATGAAGGTGAAAAGCATGACCTTAGGGTGCATGCTGGCAGCTGGCTGCGCGCGCGACGTGAAGAGAAGGGCATATCCCAACGCAAACTTGCCGAGCACGTTGGTGTCCTTTATTATACATTTATTTCACAGATAGAGGCTGGTCGGGGACGCATCCCTGCCGAACGTTATGCCGCTTGGGCAAATGCTTTGAAAATTGAACCGCGGATCTTTGCTATCCATATGCTGCAGTTTTATGAGCCCGCAACACACGCACTGATTTTTGGTAGTGAAGATGAGATTGGCAGTGACACAGGGCATAGCCCACGAAGCTCCCTTTGATCTGACGCTAAATAAAGGTTTGCTAAATGGTTATGGCAACAAATTTAGGCAAGGTGTCATTGTTTGGACGCCGGCCGTCACATCCGAGTAAAGCGCGCGGATGGACATCCCAAGACATTGCCGACCTTTATTGGATCGCTGAGCAGCTTACACAGCTTGGTTTTCCGGTTTCCACCCAAACTGGCCAGTCTGACGAAGGTGATCCTTGGGCCGTCTTAGAGCGCCACGGTACTGGTGAGGTCGTGGTCCATCTGGCGCGCATAGATGGTGAGCTTATTGTTGCTGATGTCGTACGCGAACGAACCTACAGGGGCAGCGATTTCCGTAGTTTAGCAGAAAAATTAATGGCCGATGCGCCATTGACGCTGCCACGTATCGAAGACCGTGGAAATGTCGTTCTGCACCCGCGTATGGTGATGATTGCTTTCGTAGCAGCCGCTTTCGTGTTGTCGGAATTTGCGGCCCCCTCTGCGGCTGAGGCAGAAGAGTTCGAAGGCGATGCTAGTGTCGTGCCGCAGCCAAAAGCAGACCAGGGCCAGATGGAATCGTCATTTGCGCCGCTCAACATCGATCTTGTAGACAAAACGTCTGCGCGGGATGGTCTAGGGGGAATGGGCGCCGCACAAATCACTGCGCTTACTGCTGGTTTATATTCTTTATCCTTACATCTGATGCCGAATCCGGATGTAATCGAAGGTCAGGTTGGGGTTCCTGAAAGTGCAGAGCTGGAACAGACCAGCTCGCTCGACAATCCAACGTATGCTCCATTCACTCTGTCGCCGCTCTTTGAGAACCCGAACCTGCTGGTGTTAAGTGCGAAAGAGCCTGACACTCTATCTTTGGTGGAAGATACACCAGTACAGGGTGAAGCAGACATGAAATCTATTGCGCGCTTAAGTGTTGAGAGTGACGCCAATTCAGCGATCCTTTCTATTGCTGTCTCGTTGCAAGTCCAGGACGACACCACATTCGAAGTTCCGGCCATTGCTTTCAAGCAGTCGTCTTACAAGCAAGATTCTACGAGCCAAGTGTCTGTGTCAGACGGCCCTACAGCTGAGCCCACCATAGCTCTCAGTGAACAAAGCATCAACGCCGTTGAAGTTTTTAATCTCGTGAGTGCATCGGTCATTGTGATAGACAAATCTTGGCTTCCTGTATTCCACTTTGATGGCGATGTTGAAGGCGCTGTCGTTGTAAGGTCGTCTGATTTTTCTGACACAGGGATCAATGTGGCTGAGTTGGCCAGTATTCCTGCGGTGTTTGCGCCCGAGGCAAACATGCCGTTAGATGCAATACTGCCACCTATCGATCTTTACTTGTTAGTCGGCGAACTGTCGCAAAGCATACATTTGACCCCTGATTTATCTAATATATTGATTTATGCGAGCGGTGACGTGGAGGTTTCGGGATTTACGTTTGGTCGTGATAGCATTGTTTTCATAGAAGATTTTACACCGCTAGACTGGCTAGAATCGGTGAATGTTGTCGATCTGGACGTAGTGTTGGTTGGCCAAGGTGGCTCCGTTACGCTCTTAGGGGCGGTTGAAACTTTTGGATAAGTTCAGATAGATGTGAGGCGGACGCACCCTCAACACGCGTTTTACCGCAAATCTTGCGCTTCTTGCTTCTCGTCATCCGACCAAAAACGCTTCTTTCCCGTACTCATAGAGTGCCCCTAAGTGTCCACTGGGCACGTCTATTAATACCATAAATGGTCACTGATCGCCCCGTAAGTAATTGTTTTCATTGCGGTCCCCTTTGGCGGCTCTGAATTAATAGAGGTGCCCCACTATCGACGGTGGACACTTAGGTCATCAAAAACCGAGCCGTCAGTGCAGGTTCACCAAACGCTTACTAATGAGGCAAAATATTTTATGTTGATATGAAACACTCTTAATGCTAGCGAATACAACAGTAGATACTAGACAGGTCAATCCTTGGCCTATACTTCATGTTGTATGATTTTAGAGTGCCAACACTCTATTGTTAGTCAAAAGGATGTCGCAGCAACGCAACATATAATCGTGTGGGATAGAAGCAGTGTTGCCCTTATCCTACGATCAATGTAGAATTTTGACTGATGATCAGATATACGTACCCCACCCCCCCCGGAAGAGTAGGAACTAAAAATGTCAATGTTATTTAACGCAACGTTTTACCTAGACAAAAACCCAGATGTTTTACTAGCGATAGCGCAGAAGAAGATTGCGTCTGCAGAAGCGCACTGGAACGAATTTGGCGCCGTGGAAGGCCGCAACCCAAACGCAACCTTCGATACTAAATTCTATTACAAAAGCAACCCTGACGTGTTGGCGAGTGACATGAACCCGCTGGTTCACTTCCTTCAGAATGGTGCTGCCGAAGGACGTAGCCCATCTGCTAGCTTCGTGACGAAAGCCCAGTTTGATACTGTGGCCTATGCTGCTGCTAACGCTGATCTGGCTACTGCTGGCATCACTACTCCTGCTGCGCTGTATGAGCACTTTGCAATCTCTGGCTTCAGCGAAGCTCGTCCTGGCGTTCAGACCACTAATGGCGTTGCAATCACTGATGGTGTTGCTGGCGGTGCAGTGGGAACGACCTTCACGCTCACTACTGGTGCGGACACTGGCGCAGCGTTCACCGGAACAGCTAGCAACGATATTTTCACTGCTGGCTACGATGGCGCTGCAACCAGCACCTTTAATGTCACTGACTCTCTGAACGGTGGTGCGGGTCAAGGCGACGTCTTAAACATCGTAGCAAGTGATGATGCTATTGTTGCGCTCCCGGGCGCGCTCGTTAGTGCCATTGAAATTATCAATGTTCGCAACGTTGACGGCAATGGGACTGCACAAGTTTTGACTGTTAACGCTGGTAATTTTACTGGTGCGACTTCTTTAAACTCGGATCGTTCCTCCGACTCTGTAACGTTTGCTGGTGTTGCCGCTGGTGCATCTGTTGGCGTCATCGGTAACGGCACAGTTGTCAATGGTGCCACTGTTGCTGGCTACGCTGCTGCTGCAACAGCTGCCGTCGTAAACATTTCTGGTGGTACAACTGGTACGGGTGTAATCACTGTTACTGGTAATGGGCTGACATCGGCAACTATCAACTCGACTGGTGCAGCTAACACCGTCGGCAATG